>Ga0116219_10003117_pt1 | contig 13336 bp, 11 predicted proteins | sample Sb_taG_4_FD_91019 | JGI IMG/M metagenome (GOLD analysis project Ga0116219, IMG submission 91019) | Peat soil microbial communities from Weissenstadt, Germany - Sb_50d_6_BS metaG | ecosystem: Environmental > Terrestrial > Soil > Wetlands > Peat | place: Germany: Weissenstadt | collected 2010-09-21
CGCGGTCAGGGCGGCCCAGGCCTGATTCGCCTTCACCGCCGTGCCGTCACCGGCCAGGATCAAGGTGGCCAGCGGCAGCTGGTCCAGCCGGACAGCCGTGTCGAGCGGGCCGCGACGGTCCGTGTCGAGCGAGGCGGAACCGTCCGTGTCGCCCTGGTGCCATTGGTTGTCTGCGGCCACTATCGCCCCCTCGCGCATGGTCAGAGGTGTGCCTCACCAGCAATCCGGGGTGAGCCGGGAAGGAGGCCGCCGGGGACCGGGGCAGCAATACCCCTTATCAGAGCCCCGTGCCTCTTGTCCTGTCAAGGGGTCGCCCCCTCTCCTTGTCCTGTCAAGGGGTCGCCCCTCTCCGGGCCGGCGGCTTACCCGAAGTGTGCGTGGCCGGTGACGACCTGCGCCGCGATGTCGGCCACGGGCACGCCCTCGGCGAACGCGCGCATCGCGAGCAGGTCTCGCGCGTCCTCGATGCCGCAGTCACAGTGCACCGACACCATGCCGGCCGCCTGGTGCACGACCGCCAGGTAACTCGTGCTGTCGTCCAGCGGCAGGACGGGGGCGTCCTCCTCCGGCAGGGACGTGTCGGCCAGGCTCAGCAGCAGCCGGGTGAACGCGCCGGCCATCCGGCCGGCGGCGGGGCCGGCCTCGTCGCCCATTTCCGGTTCCCGGCCGAACGCGCACAGCGCACCGATCCGCGCGCCGGGCAGCCCCAGCGGCGCCGCGACCACCGCGTGCACGCCCAGTTCGGTGACGGCCGCGCCGTACCGCGGCCAGCGGTCCGCCAGCGCGGTGCCCGCGGCCTTGACCGGCGCGCCGTACCGCGCGGCTTCCAGCGTGGGGCCCTCGGCCAGGACGAGTTCCAGGTCGTGGGCGGCCTGGGCGGTACGGTCGGATGCCCCCACCACGGCCGCGCCGTGCCGCTGGCCGTGCAGGACGGCCAGCGCGCTCGAGGCGCCCAGCACGCTGGCGATGGCGGCCATGAACGCGGGCCGCAGTGCCCCTTCCGGGCCGTCGGCCCAGCGGTCCAGCCGGGCCGCGAGCAAGCCGTGCAGCTGCGCCGACGCCAGGTGACGTTCTTCCATCCGGCGGTGCAGGTCCCCCAGCCTGGCGTACAGCGGCCGCAGCGACTCCGGTGCCCGCCCGGCCTGCGCGTCGTGCCTCGCCGCCAGCGCGGCCGAACGGGCGGCGCGTTCCCGCTCCCGATCGGCGCGCCACTGCTGCTGCTGCGGCCGTGGCCCCGGCCACGCAGCATCGTCGTGCTGCACGCATTCCAGCGTACGCCGGCCGCCACCGCGTCATGAGCCGTGCGTCATGAGCCGTGCGTCATAAGCCGTGCGTCATAAGCCGCCGCGTCAGGTCCCGAGCGCCCGGGAGCTACTCTCCGCCCGGAGAGCGAGTTAGCCTAGCCTCATGCGCCGGCCCGCAGAACGAGGAGAACGAGCCTGACCCGTGGACGACCGTGAGCTCTGACTAGGTGCGACCATGGTGGAGCTGGCCGAGGCGCTCGACGCCGAGCACGCCGAGGCCGAGTACGAACTTCGCCTCGCCGCGCGCCTGGCCCAGCTGTTCGCGCCCGCCGAGACGGCGCTGCTCATCGCCGATGACACCGGCCGGCTGACCGTCGCCGCGGCCAGCAGCGAACGGGCCCGCGACCTGGCCGGGCAGGAGGCGCGCTCGGGTGAGGGCCCGTCGGCCTCCTGCTACCCGGCCGGGCCGGCCGTGCTCAACCAGGCCATCCTCGCCCGGAGCGCGCTCGGCGGGCGCTGGCCGCGGTACGCGGCGGCCGCCCGCGCGGCCGGCTTCGGGACGGTCTCGGCGCTGCCCATGCGGCGCCACGACCAGGCCGTCGGCGTGATCGTCGTGCTCGGGACCCGCGACTACTGGCTCCCGGCCGCGGAATGGCGCCTGGCCGAGGTCCTGGCCAAGGCGGCGGCCTTCGCCATCTCCCGGCAGCGCGAGCATCTGGACGCCGAACGGACCGCCCGGCAGCTGCAGGGAGCGCTGGACAGCCGGGTCGTCATCGAGCAGGCCAAGGGCGCCGTCGCCGCGCGGCTCGGCATCACCCCGGAAGCGGCGTTCGAGCTGCTGCGCGGCTACGCCCGCCAGGCCAGCCGCCCGCTGGCCGAGGTGGTGGGCGAGGCCGTCCGCGGCGAGCTGCCCGCTCACCGCCTGCTGGATCCGCGCGCGGCCGCCGGGGGCCGCGCCGCCGCGCGCTAGCGCCGGCGTCACTCCTGGTAGAGCTCTTCCATCAGCAGCACCGCTCCCTCGCCGTCGCCGGTGCTCTTCAGCGGCGAGCAGGCCACCGTGCAGGTGATGGTCCGGCCGATGCGGTTGACGGCCGCCAGCTGGATCGGCCCGGCCCGCCGCCCGGAGGTCAGGCACTGATGAACCAGATCGCGGACCTCCGCGGTCGGCAGCCCGAAGACGAGGTTGAAGAAGGGCTGCTGGCGCACCTCGTCGGCGCGCAGCCCCCACAGCTCCTCGGCCCCCTTGTTCCAGCTCCTGACCAGCAGGTCTGAATCGAGGACCACGACGCCCGCGGCCACGCTGGACAGCACGCCCTCGAGGAACGTCCGTGCCTCGTCCAGCTCGTGCGTACGCACCCGCATCTCCTCATTCATCGTCTCCAGCTCCTCGTTGCCGGACTGGAGTTCCTCGTTGGTGGTCTCCAGCTCCTCGTTGGTCGACTGGAGTTCCTCGTTGGTGGTCTCGAGCTCCTCGATGCTGGACTGGAGTTCCTCGTTGGTGGTCTCCAGCTCCTCGTTGGTCGACTGGAGTTCCTCGTGCGCCGTGTCCAGGTCCTCGCGGTTGCGCTTGACCTCGATCTGCAGCCGGGTGGTGACCGAGGTGTCGATGAACATCAGCAGGACCCCGGACCTGAGCCCGTCGCTGCCCCACAGCGGCTGGATCTGGATGTCCAGGTGCTGCACCTCGTCCGGCCCCAGCTGCCGCTCGACGGAGTTCACCCGGACCACCCGGTGCTCGGCGTAGGCCCGCTCGATCAGCGAGCGCAGCTCGACCGGCCGGTAGGAGATCTCCAGGTCGTGGAACGGGCGGCCGATATTGCGCGCCGTCATCCCGAACATGTTCCGCATCTGCGCGTTGATCAGGACCACCGTCCCCTCGGTGTCGACGCCGATGACCGCGAACGGGGCCGATTCCAGGGCGAGATCCTTGAGCTGGCGTTTCCTGCTGGCCTCGCGCATCTCCGGCTTTCCGGCTACGTCGAGCCGTATCGGCGCCGTTTGGTATCTGGGCACGGACGCGCCGGGCCGCCGGCGGAACATCCGCTGCCGCATGCTGACGACTTCAAATCGCTCACCGTCCCCAAGCAGCATCTCCGCCTTGCCGAGGAACAGATAGCCGCCCTCGCGCAGGGCGAAGTGGAACCTGTCGAGGACCTGCGCCTGCGTCTCGACGTTGAAGTACATCAGCGTGTTGCGGCAGAGCAGCAGGTCGAGCCGGGAGATCGGGGCGTCGCGGGTGATGTCGTGCCGGCCGAAGATGACCCGGCGCCGCAGGTCCGGCCGGAACGCGAACTGGCTGCCGGTCTGCTCGAAGTACTTGTCACGCAACTCCGGCGGCATCGAATCCAGGTTCTTCGAGGGGTAGACGCCCATCCTGGCGTCACGCAGCGCGTCGTTGTCGACGTCGGTGCCGTAGATCTTGACCCTTTTCGCGGTTTCGTCGACCCCGAGCGCCTCGGTGAACGCTATGGCCAGCGAGTACGCCTCCTCACCGGTGGCGCAGCCGGCGCTCCACACCCGGATCTCGCGGGCCGGCTCGGCTAGCGCGAGCAGATCCGGCATGACCTCCCGCTGCAGGTAGGTCCAGGTCTCGGCGTCGCGGAAGAAGCCGGTGACGTTGATCAGGATGGTGTTGAACAGATGCCCGAATTCCTCGGCACTGCTTTCCAGCAGGTCCCGGTAATCCACGTAGTCCGGCGTCCCCACCTCCTGCATCCGCTTGCGGATGCGCCGGACCAGGGATGAGCGCTTGTACCCGGTGAAATCGAAGCCGCGCGCGTCGCGGATGAAGACCAGCAGATCTTCGAGGGTGCTGTCCACTTCCTCAGGCCCGCCCGGCTGCGTCATGACAGCCTCGCCTCCACCAGCCCGCAGATCACGGCGGCTATCTCGTCCAGCGGCAGGATGAAGTCCACGGCCCCGGTCGCGATGACGGCCTCCGGCATGCCCTTGAACTGGGCGAGGTCCGGGTCCTCCGCGATGACGGTTCCGCCCCGTGACTTGATGGCCGACGCGCCCATCGCGCCGTCGCTGCCCGTCCCGGTCAGCACGCAGGCGATGGCCCTCGGCCCGTAGGCCCCGGCCACCGACTCGAAGAGCAGGTCGGCCGAGGGACGCACGAAATGGACGAGCTCGCTGCTGGAAAGCACCAGGACTCCCTCCGCTTCGACCAGGAGGTGATGATTCGGCGGGGCCACATAGATCGTGCCCGGCTCGACCCGCACGCCGTCCTGGGCCAGGACGACCGACACCTTGGCGCGGCGCCCGAGCACCTCGGCGATGATGGTCTTGTGCCGCGGGTCGAGATGCTGGACCACCACCACCGGAACCGGGAATCCGGCCGGCAGGCCGCCCAGCACGCGCCCCAGCGCCGTGATGCCACCCGCGGACGCCGCGATGGCCACGATGCCATACGGTTCGGCCGGATCGGCGCTGCCTGATCCGGGGCCGCTCGCGGCGGCGTCGTCAGGGGTCGGGCGTACAGCCACACGGCAAGCGTAGCGGTCAGCGTCGAGCCGTGTAGCTTTCGCGACAATGTGTCACATCATGAGGAGTCAGCCTGGTGATCCCGGCTGGCGACCATCTCATCCTGCGCGGCCCGGGCTCGCCGGAGCCGGTCCTCCGCGGCGAGCAGCGCCGCGTGGGCACGCCGGACGGCTTGCTCCGCGTAAGCACTCGCCGCGGCGCACCGGGCCCTGGTCTCGGCCAGCTTCCGCGCCGCCGCCACGCTCGCGGTGTCCTTATCGTTACCCATAGTCAGGACACTAGGTGCCGCCCTCATGGCCGTGGCATTGGCATGCGTCCCGTCCGCGCCGCCAAAGGTCCTTTTTATGCCGAACGGTTCGTGGTCCACGCCCCCGCGTACCCTTCAACGTAGACCAGTCGAGGAGCTGCCGGTGTCCGTTTCGCAGATCCAGGCGCGGGTCCGGCCGCGGCTGTGTTCCTCCTCGTTCGCCCTGGCCGGGATAACCGCCCTGATCCTGTGGGTGGCGGTCGCCGACCTGCTCAGGCAGGGCCGGCTGGCGACCGTGCTGTCGGCCGGCCGGGGCGAGCTCGCCGCTCCGCTGCTCGTGGCGCTGGTGGTCGCGACCGGGATCTGCGAGCGGATCTGGCCGGCCGAGCGCCGTCCGCTCCTGGCCCGCGGCCACGTCCAGGACGCGTGCTTCCTGGCCGTGCACGCCGTCGTGGTGATCCCGCTGATGACGTTGCTCAGCGTCGGGACGGCCACGCTGATCGGTGATCACGCCCGGTGGATCGAGCTGCGCTCGACCGCGAACTGGCCGGGCTGGCTGCTCGTCCCCCTCACGATCGTGGCCATGGACGCCGCCAACTGGCTGGCCCACTACGCCGACCACCGGCTCGGCGCCCTGTGGCGGTTCCACGCCCTGCATCACAGCCAGGAGGAGCTGAGCGTCCTGACCTCCTTCCGGGCGCACCCGCTCATGCACACCACCGGGTTCCTCCTGGCCACGATCCCGGTCGTGGCCCTGATGCCGGCCCGCCCGATCGCCCCGGTGCTGATCACCATCTACGTCTGCATCGGCACGCTCCAGCACGCCAACCTCCGCTGGACGTTCGGCCCGGCCGGCCGGGTGATCGTGAGCCCGGCCTACCACCGGCTGCACCACGCCCGGGAGACCCAGCACGTCAACCTCGGCGTCGTGCTGACCATCTGGGACGTCCTGGCCGGCCGGGCCGTGTTCCCCGCACGCGGCGGCGCGGTAGGACGCACCGGCCTGGACGGCCGGCCGGTCCCGGTCGAGCAGGCCGACTCCGCCGGGCCGGCCCTGCTGCTGCTGACAGAGCAGCTCCTCGAGCCCTTCCGAGGCTAGCTCCGGGTGAACTCCCGGGGCGTCCCGGCCGACCGCCGGTAGCCCACCCGCCGCGGCGCCCCCGGATCCGCCGTCTCGGCAGCACCCACGCTCAGCCCTCCTCGCCCGAGTCAGCCCTCCTCGCCCGAGTCAGCCCTCCTCGCCCGAGTCAGCCCATCAAGCACAGCCGCCTCACCATTCCCATTTTTCGCACATAATCACTAGCCCGGCATGATTTACGCGGAAGATATGGCTTATACGGAGGATTTGGGCAACAATAGCTGCCCGGATCTTCCGCGACGGCCGGATCTTCCGTGCTTTTGGGGCGCTGGCGTGCCAGTGGTACTGCTGGGGCGCGGCGGCGGGAAGCATGAGCCTGGCCGGCCCGGCGCACCACGCGCTACCCTGGGCGGGCCGTGACCATTACTTGCTCCTCCGGGTGCCTGCTGATCATCGGGGGTGCCGAGGATCGGGCGCCGGCCGGTTCCGGTCTCCTGCGCGCCTTTGCCGGACTCGCAGGCGGCACCCGCGCCCGGATCGCCCTCATCACCACGGCGTCCGGGACCCCCGCGGACTCCTTCGCGCGATATTCGGCCGCATTCCGCGGCCTCGGCGTCCCGGCCGTACGCGAGCTGTGGGTCGCCAGCGCAGCGGAGGCCGAGGACGACCGCACCGTCGCCGAACTGGCCCGCGCCACCGGGGTCTTCTTCAGCGGCGGGGACCAGGCCCGCCTCCAGGTACTGCTCGGAACGCGGGCGCACCGGTTTCTCCGGGATCGGCTGGCGGTCGGCCACCTGGTGATCGCGGGCACAAGCGCGGGTGCGACCGTCATGGGAGAGACCATGATCCTGGGCGGCAGCTGCCACGCGGACGGCGACGGTGCGGTCATCAGCGGGCTGCGCACCGGTCCGGGCCTCGGCCTTCTGCCCGAGGTCATCGTCGACATGCACTTCGCCGAGCGCCAGCGTCTCCCGCGCCTGCTCGCCGCCGTCCTGCGGCAGCCCTCGCACGTCGGTCTGGGCATCGACGAGGACACCGCCGTCCTCGCCCACCCGGGGCGATTCGAGGTGCTCGGCCGCGGCTCGGTCACGACCGTCGACGCCCGCGAGGTGCTCGGCCGCGGCTCGGTCACGACCGTCGACGCCCGCGAGGTGCTCGGCCGCGGCTCGGTCACGACCGTCGGCGCCCGCGCGGCCGGACCCGCCGGCCTGGCTCCCGCACACGGCCATCGAGCCTGCTTCGACGTCCGCCTGCACCGGCTGTACGCCGGGGACGCCTTCCGTCTCCGCTAGCGCCCGGGCCGTCCGCTACATCTTGTCACAAGATATATCCGCAGCGTATGCGGCTGTTCTGGCCCAAGTTGTTTGAACCTGACCGGGCCGGCGCCCGTTCCCCGAGGTGTGGGGAGATTTACGTGATATGTGCTGAAGCGTCCCGTCCCGAATCCCGCAGTGCCCCGGATACCGGTACCCGGTGGCGCCCGGGCGTGGCGATCATCTCCCGCTCCCACCCCGAAGTTGCACGACTTCCTGACCGACGCCCGATGACCTCTCACGGCGCCGCGCCGCGTGCCGGCGCTGCCGTCAGCATGGGCGATCGGCAGAACCGCCCGAGCCCTAGTGAGGAAGACATGCGGATAGTTGAGGTGCGCCGGCTACGCGGCCCGAACATTTACTGCTCCCACCCAGCGGTCTGCGCGCTGGTCGATCTGGAGGAGTTCACCGGCCGGGAAACCACCGAGGTGCCCGGCTTCACCGCGCGGGTGCTGGACCTGCTTCCCGGGCTGACCGAACACCACTGCGCGACGGCGAGCCCCGGCGGGCTGGTCGGCAAGATGGCCCGCGGCACGTACTTCGGGTACGTCATCGAGCACGTGGCTCTCGAGCTCTCGCACCTGATCGGCCGTGAGGTCTACTTCGGCCGGACCCTGTGGGCCGGAACGCCGGGATGGTTCAGGCTGATCCTCGAATGCCCGGATGACGAACGGCCCGGGGACCCGGTGGCCGAGCAGTTGCTCGCGCTGGCCCTGGACCTCACCGGCGAGACCGCCGCGGGCCGCATCCCCGATCCCGCCCCCGGCCTGCAGCGCATCGCCGCGCTCTACGAGGAGTCGAGGCTGGGCGTGAGCACCGCCGAGCTGGCCCGCGCGGCCCGTAAGCGCGACATCCCGGTGCGCCGGCTCTCGGACGTCGCGCTGCTGCAGCTTGGTCACGGCTGCCGCCGCCAGCTGGTGTGGGCGGCCAGCACCGGGCAGACCTCGGCCGTCGGAGTGGACATCGCCTGCGACAAGGAGGTCACCAAGCAGCTGCTCGCCGCGGCCGGCATCCCGGTGCCGGAGGGGGTCCTCGTGCACAGCGCCGCGGAGGCCGCGGAGGCGTTCGCCTTCCTCGGCGGTCCCGTCGTGGTCAAACCGCTGTCCGGCCACCACGGGCAGGCCATCTTCGTCGCGCACACCCAGGATGACGTCATCGCCGCCTACGGTGCGGCCGGCGCCGGCGGCGGGCTGGTCCTGGTCGAGTCCTACATCGGCGGGATCGACTACTGGGTCCTGGTCGTCGGCGGCCGGGTTGTCGCGGCGGCCGAGCTGAGTCCCGCCCGGGTGACCGGCGACGGGATCAGCCCGATCGCCGCCCTGGTTGACCAGGTCAACGCCGAACCCGGCGGGGGATCGGACACGACCGGCCCCTCACCAGGATCGTCCTCGACGACACCTCGATCGCCCATCTGGCCCGTCAGGGCCTGGCGCCCACGTCGGTGCCAGTGCCCGGGCAGACCGTCACCCTCCGCTTCAACGCGAACCTTTCGACCGGCGGGACCAGCAAGGACGTCACCGACTCGGTGCATCCGGAGGTGGCCCGGATGTGCGCCCGCGTGGCCGCTCTCGCCGGACTGGACGTGTGCGGGATCGACCTGCGGCTGCGCGACATCGGCCAGCCCCTGGCCACCCCAAAAAAGAATGACCCAAATGGCGCGGTCATCGAGATCAATTCCTCGCCGGGCCTGCGGATGCACCACTACCCCGCGGAGGGCAGCCCGCGCGATGTGGCGGGCCACATCGTGGACCACCTCTTCCCGCCCGGCAGCTCCGCCCGCGTGCCGATCGTGTCGGTCACCGGGACCAACGGCAAGACCACCACCGTCCGGCTCATCGCGCACCTCCTGCGGAGCTCGGGCCGCCGCGTCGGGATGACCTCCACCGAGGGCGTCTACCTCGACGGCGACCTGGTCCACGCGTCCGACGCGTCCGGCCCGAGGTCGGCCGAGATGGTGCTCGGCGAGCCCAGCGTGCAGGCCGCGGTGCTGGAGACCGCCCGGGGCGGTATCGTGCGCCGAGGGTTGGGCTACGACCGCGCCGATGTCGCCGTCGTCACCAACATCACCGGCGATCACCTGGGCACCGACGGCGTCGATACGGTGGACGATCTGGTGGCCGTCAAGTCACTGGTCGCCGAGCAGATCATCCGCGGCGGCCAGGTCGTGCTCAACGCCGACGACCCCCGCTCCGCGGGGCTGGCCCGCCGGGCCGCCGTCGCGGAGCGCGACCCGGTGGTCCGCTACTTCAGCCTCTCGCCGGGCAGCCAGGTCGTGACCGGGCACCTGCGCGACGGGGGTATCGCCTATATCACCGACAACGGATGGCTGACCGAGGCGGAGGGTTCTCGCCGCACCAGGCTGGCCCACGTGCGCGACGTGCCGCAGTCGTGGGGCGGGCAGGCCGGGTTCATGGTCGCCAACGTGCTGGCCGCCGTGGCCGCCGCCCGCGCGCTCGGCGTGGGCACCGAGGATATCCGCGCCGCCCTCGCCTCGTTCGGGCCCAGCCGGGACAACCCTGGCCGGATGGACCTCTTCCGCATCGGCCAGGTCCCGGTCGTGCTCGACTACGCGCACAACCCGGCCGCGCTGTCGGCCGTCGGCGGCTTCGTCCGCCAGCACTGGGGCCGCGACGGGGTGGCGGTGCTCACCCTGCCCGGCGACCGGACCGACGCCCTGGTGGCCGAGAGCGCCTGCGCCGTCGCGCGCCACTTCGACCGGGTGGTCGTCTACGAGGACACCGACCTGCGGGGCCGCGAGCCGGGGGAGATGACGAAGCTGATCAGCTCGGCGCTGGCCGAGGCCCGGCCGGGCATCCGCTGGGAACCCGCCGCCGACGTCGACGAGGCCGTCACCGTGGGCATGGCCCTGGCCGGGCCCGGCGACCCGGTGCTGGTCGTCTACGAGAAGATGGAACCGGTCTCGTCGGCCCTGGGCCGCTCCGGCGCGCATTCCCATGCCCGGGCCTGACGAGCTGGTCGACCGGGCCTGGGAGGTCCATGACGCCGACCTGGCCGCGGGGCGCCGGTTCCGGGGCATGACCCGGCGGCTGCCGTCGCTCATGTACCGGGTGGGCCAGCTGGCCTGGCAGGCCAGCCACCTCGACTGCGCCGTGACCGTGAGCTGCGATGTCGTGGCCGGGCTGCTGAGCGCGTTCGGGCTGCTGGCCACCACCCGCGTCCTGACCACGCTGCTCGACAGCGGTCCCACGCCCGCCCGGGTGCGGGCCGCGCTGCCGACCCTGCTGTTCGTCCTGGCCGTCATCGTCGTGCAGATGGCGCTGAACCTGACGGCAGGCTGGACCGAGAACCGGCTCCTGCCCGAGGTCACCCGCATCACCGAGCGGCGGCTGTTCGCGGCGACCACGCAGGTGGACCTGGCCGCCTTCGACGCACCGGGCTTCTATGACTCCCTCCAGCGGGCGCGTGACCGGGGACTCTCCGAGGCGACCCGCGGCGTCGAGCTCGCCGTCGGCATCCTCACCGGCGTCGCGCGGCTGGCCGCCGCCCTGAGCGTGCTGCTGGTCCTCTCGCCGGTCCTGCTCCCGCTGCTGGCCGTCGCCGCGGTGCCCGACGCCTGGGCCGCGGTGCGCATCGCCAAGATGCGCTACCTCACCAGCTACGAACTCGCGGTCAGCAGGCGGCGCAAATGGATCCTGGCCGACCTGATGGCCGACCGGCGCGCGGCCGCCGAGGTGCGGTCCTTCAACATGCACGGCTTCCTGCTCCGGACCTATGACACGCTCGCCGGGTACGAGCGCGGTGTCCGCCTCGCCCTGGCCCGCCGCCAGTCGCTGGTGACGCTGGCCGGCGAGGTGGCGGCGGGGATCGGGCTCGGCCTGGTGTACCTCGCACTGGGGATACTGCTCAGTGTGGGCTGGATCGCGCTGCCCGTGGCGGGCACGGCGGCGCTCGCGATCCGGTCCGCGGTGTCGTCGCTGTCCAGGCTGCTCGTCTCGGTCAACCAGTGCTTCGAGTCCGGCCTGTACTTCAGCGACTATCTCGACTTCTGCGCCGACGCCGAGCGCAACATCCCCGGCCCCGGGTCGCTGGCCGCCCCGCGGGGCTTCAGGACGATCTCGGCCTCCCACGTCACCTTCGCCTATCCGGGCTCGTCGCGGAACGCGCTGACCGACGTGTCCATCGACATCCACCAGGGCGAGGTCGTCGCCCTGGTCGGCGAGAACGGATCCGGCAAGACCACGCTCGCCAAGCTGCTGGCCGGCCTGTACGAGCCCAGCCGCGGCGTCATCAGGTGGGACGGGGAGCCGCTGGTCGATGTCGACCGCGAGGGGCTGCGCGAGCGCATCGCCGTGATCATGCAGGACTACACGCGCTGGCCGATGACCGCCCTGGAGAACATCACCATGGGGAGCGACAGGGACGAGCGGCTGCTGGCTATGGCCACCGCCGCCCCGGTGCGGACCGGATCATCGAAGCGCTGCCCGAGGGCGGCGACACCCATCTGGACCGGCGTTTCCGGGGCGGCACGGACCTGTCCGGCGGCCAGTGGCAGCGCGTCGCGATCGCGCGCGGCTTCTACCGGAACGCCGCCCTGCTCATCTGCGACGAGCCCACGTCGGCCCTGGACGCGCGGTCCGAGCACGCCCTGTTCGAGAGGATCCGCGCGCACGCCGAGGGGCGGACCGTGCTGCTCATCACCCACCGGCTGGCCAGCGTCCGCCAGGCCGACTATATCTACGTGCTCGACCACGGGCGAGTGGCCGAGCAGGGCAGTCATGAGCGGCTCATGGCCAACGCGGGCCTGTACGCGGATCTGTACACCCTGCAGGCCTCGGCGTACGACCTGGGTGTAACCGAGTTACCCGGGTCCGACCTCGCGGACCAGGTCCAGCGCCCGGCCCAAGGTTCCCAATCGGCCGGCCAGCCCCTCGCCGGCCGGATAGAGCCGGACGGTGTCGACCCCGGCGTCGCGCCACACCCGCAGCCGCTCGCGCACCATGTCCTCCGTCCCGATCAGCGTGGTGGCCAGCACCATCTCGTCGGTGACCAGCCCGGCCGCGCCGTCGCGGTCACCGCCCTGCCAGCGCTCCCGCACCGCCGCGGCGACCTCCGCCCAGCCCTGCCGACTGTAGGCGTCGTGGTAGAAGTTCGTGCTGGCCGAGCCCATCCCGCCCAGGCTGAAGGCCAGTTCCTTCTTCCGCGACGCCACCATCGCCCGCAGCGACCGGTCGTCCTCGGCGAACGCCACCTCGGCGCCCTGGCAGACGTCGAGGTCGGCTCGCGTGCGGCCCGCCGCGGCCAGCCCCGCGTCCAGGTGCGCGAAGTAGGCCTGGCCGGCTCGCTCGGGCACGAAGCTCGTCCCCAGCCACCCGTCCGCGATCTCCCCGGTCAGCCGCAGCATCGCGGGCGAGAGGGTGGCCAGGTAGATCGGGATGGCGTGCTCGGCCCGGATGGAGAGCCGCATCGGCCTGGCCTCGCCTCCCGGCAGCGGGATCGTGAACTCCCGCCCGGCGAACGAAATCTTCTCGCCCCTGGCCGCCAGCCGCACGATCTCGACCGTCTCCCGCAACCGCGTCAGCGGATGGCCGAACGGCACGCCGTGCAGCCCCTCGATCACCTGCGGGCCCGAGGCGCCCAGGCCCAGCAGGAACCGGCCGCCGGAGATGTTCGACAAGGTGATCGCCGCCCGGGCGATAGCTACCGGCGTCCGGGTGCCGAGCTGGATGATCCCCGATCCCAGCAGCATGCGGTCGGTCCGCGCGGCCAGGAACCCCAGCGCCGACGGCGCCTCGGATCCCCAGGCCTCCGCTACCCAGCAGATGTCCAGGCCCAGCTTCTCCGCCTCGCGGACGAACTCGACCGTCTCCGGCCAGTTCCCGCCCGAGGCCTCGATCGTGGTCGCCGTCCGCATCACGCCGCCCGTCACGCCCCTGCCGTCCGCATCAGGCGCCCGCCGCCCGTCACGCCCCTGCCGTCCGCATCAGGCGCCCGCCGCCCCCTCGGCCCG
>Ga0116219_10003118_pt1 | contig 13334 bp, 10 predicted proteins | sample Sb_taG_4_FD_91019 | JGI IMG/M metagenome (GOLD analysis project Ga0116219, IMG submission 91019) | Peat soil microbial communities from Weissenstadt, Germany - Sb_50d_6_BS metaG | ecosystem: Environmental > Terrestrial > Soil > Wetlands > Peat | place: Germany: Weissenstadt | collected 2010-09-21
ATGCAGAATAATGCCAGGTTCCGCGACCTCACACGCGGGCTCGACGACGCAGCCGATCGCGCGCTGTGGCCCGATGAACTGCCATTGGCGCCCCGCCGGGTCAACGGACTGTAAATGGCGCCCCCCGAAACGTCCGCCGTTCTTATAGAAATACCACCAAGGAATTCCGTTCATCGCCGTAAGCACCGAAGTCGACGGCCCGAGCAGCGGCGCGAAGTCGGGCGCGCTAGTGTTTGCTTGATGCGCTTTAAGGGCACAAATCACGACATCCTGAAAACCAAACCGCTGTGGGTTCTCGTCCGCGGCGAGTTGCGCGATTTTTTCGCGTCCTGCGATTCGCAGTATCAGTCCGCGCTTTTGAATGGCCTTAAGATGATCGCCGCGCGCGATGACGCACACGTCGTGCCCGGCAGTTGCCAGTTCAACGGCGAGATAGCCGCCAATTGCACCAGCGCCATAAATGCAGAATTTCACGCGCTTTGAAGATAACACTCTGTTCGTGATTTCGCCGCAGGCGGCTTAGCGTGCTTTAATTTCTATTGCCGTGATGCGTTCTCCGAGTTGAGCGGCAAGGCGGTCAAAATCGTGAACGGAAAGTTCTGAGGCATGCCTATCTCCTCGTGGTACCGCGAAAGAAACGACCGGACCCTCCGGTATGCGGGCCGCGTATTGCCAACGGACCGCCGGATACTCGTAAGGGCGGACAGCGGATGGCAGCAACCAAGACCGAATTCGTCGTTTTCAGGAAACCCGCCTAAAATGCGGGCACCGTCAGATTCTTGCGGAGAGCCAGATTAACTATGCCTTGCTTCCTCTTGTTCGTCATCCTCCTGTTTCCACGGGTCACGCTCGTGTTGATGTGGATCTTCTCGACCTACCTGCAGCGGGCATTCCACGGAGGCCTGCTGCTGCCCGTGCTCGGCTTCATTTTCTTGCCGCTCACCACGATCGTCTATGCATGGGAACTGAACAGTGGCATGCCGACGGAGGGGATCAATCTGTTGTGGCTGCTGCTCGCCGTGATCATCGATCTCGGCGGGATTGGTGGCGGCGCCCATCGCCGATCGCGGCGCTGAGTCGCGCAGCCGCGCTCCCATTCTTACAGTCGCGACTTAATCCAGCGGCTTATCCTACGCGCCAGCTTAACAACGTCGCTTTCGCTTTCTGATTACTTATGTCCGGGCTGATGGATAATTCCAGAACCGAGACACGCTCCAAATTTACGTCGTAATGTTCCACTTCACTCATCGAGCCTGCCGGACTGAAATTCCATTGTTGCCGAACCACATCACGTGGTGGGCCGCCCTGCGCCGATGACCATCGAATCGTGAACTCCTGCGTCCGCTCGACCTCGGGCTCGACGAAATGGAGCCGCATCCGATGTACTGTCGCCGGTTCATCGAAGATGATCCGAAGTTGCTGTTTACCGTCTTGAGAAGCGCGCCAGCCGCTCCCGCTGTCAGACTCGAAAACCGCCTCGACGGGAAAATCGGGATCTTCCGATGTGACTTCGACGGTGGCGATCCGTGCGAGATCCAGCCAGCGGTCTTTCGAGTCCGGCGTTTCGCTCTGGGGTCTGCTCGATTCCACGATCCTTTTGCGCATACTTCATTCTCCCAGTTGACCGAATCAGCGGCTTGGCCGGGCGGATCCGGCTCCGGCCAGCGCAGCTTTACAGACGGGCTGCGCTCTTCTGCTGGGCTTTCTTCTCCCGTCGAGGGAGACGGTGCTTGTTCTTGGGGAGGAGTTTGCCCTTTTTCTTGGATATAGTGGGCGGCGCTGCTGCGGGCTTGGCTGCAACGGGTGGGGCGCTCTTTTCGGCTGCGGAGTCTGCAGCCTTTGCTGCCTTGACCTTAGTTTTCTTTTCGGTGGTGGGCTTGTCTGCCATAGGCCAACGATAACATCATCACTGCGACGACTGGCGCCTGGATCGGAGTGGTTCGCTCCGCGCGGTCTTCTCCGTCGTACGCAACCAATCTCTTCTGCCATACGTCCTGTTGAATAGCTCGCACAGGGCGCGGCGTCCTCGCCGGGCTGGCATATGCCATCCAACGGCGCTCCGTTGTGCGCAGTTTCTGCTGTATTTCACCCTAGGAGGCGCCGTTATGCCACCATCTGCGTTCCCGAAGCGAAGACTTTCCGCAATCTCGCGTGTTAGGTTGAGTGCATGAGGGCCCTTAGCCTCGCAGGCTTGCTTTCCGCCGGCTTGCTGTTTCTCCCGGCCGCGCAGGCCCAGCGTTTGCGCGCGCCCATCGACGCTTCCCGCGTGGTGGCGCTCTCCGGCCACGTGCATCCCCTCGCGCGCGCCGAGTTCGACCAAGGTCCCGTGGACCCCTCCATGCAGATCCCCAACGTGATCCTGGGCTTGAAGCTCTCGCCGGCCCAGCAGTCCGACTTGGAACAGTTTGTGGCGTCGCAGCAGGACCCCGCCTCACCCGATTACCACCGGTGGTTGACGCCGGATCAGTTCGCTACCCGCTTCGGCGCCAGCCAGAGCGATATCGATCAGACCACTGCCTGGTTGCGGTCGCAGGGCCTCGCGGTGGAGGCGGTTTCGAGCGTCCGCAACTGGGTCGCCTTCAGCGGCACCGCGGAGCGCATGGGTAGCGCGCTGCACACCGAATTTCATCGCTACGTGAGCGGGGGCGAAACGCATTTCGCCAACGCCATCGAACCCTCCGTGCCGGAAGCTCTTGCGCCCCTGGTGAGCGGGCTGCTGGGCTTGCACGATTATCATCCCCGGCGCGTGCAGCCAAGAATGTCGCAGTCCGCGGCAGCCTCGCCCGACGGAAGTCACGTGCCGGCGCCCGCCGATCTGGCGGCGATTTACGATTTCCAGAAGCTGTACGACCTCGGCATCGACGGAACCGGCCAGAGCATCGCCATCGCCGGAGCGAGCAACGTCCACTCCAGCGACATCGCTCTGTTTCGCAAGCAATTCAAACTGCCGGCCGCCAATTTGACCACTAAGACGTTCGGGCCCGCTCCCCCGGCGGACTCGGGCGCCGAGCAGGAGGCCGACCTGGACGTCGAATGGGCCGGCGCGGTGGCGCGCAACGCCAACATTATCCTGGTGTACTCCAACGATGCGTTTCAATCCCTGATTTACGCCATCGACCAGAATCTGGCTCCCGTGGCGAGCATGAGTTTTGGCGACTGCGAGCGCTACGACGTATCCGACGCGCTGCTCTTCCAGAACATCATGCAGCAGGCCAATGCCCAGGGGATGACTGTGATCATCGCGGCCGGCGACGGCGGCGCGGTGAGCTGCGACCTTTGGTTTACCAATCCGGTCGCGGCCAACGGTCCGGCGGTGGCATTTCCCGCGAGCATTCCCGAAGTCACGGCGATCGGAGGCAGCCAGTTCTCCGACGGCAGCGGCAATTACTGGCGTGCCACGCCCGATGCCAACGGTGCACTCGCGTTGTCCTACATCCCCGAGGCCGTGTGGAACGAAACCGCTTTTGACGGCGCCATCGCGGCGGGCGGCGGCGGCCCCAGCGCCGTGTTCCCGAAGCCCGCGTGGCAAACCGGGCCGGGCGTCCCCAACGATCACGCGCGCGACCTCCCCGATATCGCCCTGAATGCTTCGGCCGACCACGACGGTTTCCTGTTGTGCTCGGGCGGAACCTGCGGCATATCGGGCGGCACCTCCGCCGCCGCCCCGATGTTCGCGGGGATGGTGGCGCTGCTCAATCACTACCTCAGCAGCAAGGGCGTGATTTCGCAGCCGGGCTTAGGCAATGTCAACCCGGTGTTTTACCGGATGGCTCGCAACACTCCCAACGCCTTTCACGACATTACGCAGGGCGATAACATCGTGCCCTGCGGCGCCGGTACGCCGGGTTGCGTCAACGGCCAGATCGGCTACAGCGCCGGGACCGGCTACGATCTGGCCAGCGGTCTGGGATCGCTGGACGTCTACAATCTGGCCACCCAGTGGGACCTACCGCCGCAGGCTATTTCGACCATGACGCTGACGGTGACGCCGTCCAGCGCCACGCTAAACGACACGCTCCAATTGACCGCCACGCTGCAGCCGGGCGGCGGAGCTCCCACCGGGCAAGTGACGTTCTCCTACGCCGGTGGATCATTTCCCATCAACTCCGCGCTGACCGGCGCAGCTCAGCTCGGGACTGTGCCGCTGACCGGCGGAGCGTCCGTGTCGCTTTCTGTCCCGGCAAGTGAACTCGCGCTGGGCACGGGAACCATGGTCGCCTCCTATTCGGGCGACTCGAACTACAACGGCGCGAGCGCATCCGCGCCCGTCACAGTCAGTCTGCCCTCCTCCGGATCGGCCGTGGTCCCGAGCGTCAGTTCGAGCGTCGATCCCGGCTTCCCCTCCGTCCCCGAAACGATCGACTCCTCGGGCCCCAGTTGGGACCTCACCCTGACGCTGCACGAACTGGCCGGCAAGCCGACCACCCTGACGAGTTTCGCCGTTGACGGAAACGATTACAGCTCACAAATCGTCAGCTTTTTCGGACAAGCCAGCATCCGCGCGCGCGGTACGATCAACGCGCCCCTGGCGTTTACCGGCGTGAAGCCCCCGGTAACCCGTGTGTTCACCTTCGGCGGTGTAGACGCGGACGGAACCACGTGGACGCGCACTCTAAACGTGCCGTTCCTCGGCCTGGAGCAGTTGATACAGGTCGGAGGCGTTTCGAATGCCGCCTCGGGGGATACGCAGTTCGCGCCCGGGATGTTGGTGAGCGTTTACGGAACCCAACTGGCCGCGTCCACAGCTGCGGCGCCGTCGCTGCCGCTGCCGCTGAAGCTGGGCGGCGCGTCGGCGACCGTCAACGGAGTCGCGGCGCCGATGTGGTATTCATCGAACGGACAGTTGAACGTGCAACTGCCTTACGAGACCCAACCCGGCATCGCGGTGCTGACGGCGAACAACGGCCTGGAGACGGCTAGCTTCTCGTTCACCGTGGGCGCGTCCGCGCCAGGCATTTTCGTCGATAGCAACACCAATAATCTGGTGCCCTTCCCGAGCGGGCACCGCGGCAGCACGTACACGCTGTTCATCACCGGCGATGGCGTTCCCTCACCCGCGGTGAAGACCGGATCGGGTCCGCAGGATCCTAACAATCTGCCCAAGCCGCAATTGCCGGTGCGGGTGACCATCGGTGGCGCGAACGCTACTATCACGTTCGCCGGAATTCCCACCTGGTCGGCGGGCGTGACCCAGATTAACTTCACTGTGCCCACGACCGCTCCCTTGGGATCGCAGATGGTGGTCGTCAGCGTGGGAGGCGTCCGCAGCGCCCCGGCTGGTTTCACCGTGTCTCAGTGATTGGCCCCGGGGTGGGGCAGGTTGCAAACTGCTGCAAACCTGCGGGCCGATTGGCAATCGGCCAGTGCGTGTGTCGAAGCACAAACGGCGGGTTGGCAACCCGCTGCAGGATGCCATCCTGCCCCACATCGTCGAAGCGGGGGCTCAAGCCTGCGCTAGAATGTTAGCCTGTGCTCCCTGATACCGCCTTACAACTAGCAACTTCCCAGCTCACGCGAGTCCGGCAGGAAATCGCCAAGATCATTGTCGGCCAGCAGGACGTCGTCGATGGGGTGCTCATCTGTTTGTTTGCTGGAGGGCACGTGCTGCTCGAAGGCGTGCCGGGTTTGGGCAAAACCACGCTGCTCCGCACCCTGGCGCGGGTGCTGCATCTGAAGTACTCGCGCATCCAGTTCACCCCCGACCTGATGCCCGCCGACATCGTGGGCAGCATGATGATCGACACGGAAACCGGAACGAAAGCGCTGCGCTTCTCGCCCGGCCCGATTTTCTCGCACCTGGTTCTGGCCGATGAGATCAATCGCGCCACGCCCAAAACGCAGTCCGCGCTGCTCGAGGCGATGCAGGAGCACACCGTCACCAGCGGCACGCAGACGCACCAACTGGAGCCTCCGTTCCTGGTGATGGCGACCCAGAATCCCATCGAAATGGAAGGCACCTATCCGCTGCCCGAAGCGCAGCTCGACCGGTTCCTGATGAAGATCCTGGTGCGCTACCCGTCCCGCGCGGACCTGAGCGCCATTGTCGACCGCACCATTCAACGCGACGAGACGGCGCTTGAACAAGTGCTGAACCGCGAGGAGATTCTGGGCCTCCGCGACGTCTGCCACCACGTGTTGACCGCGCCGCACGTGCAGGACCACGCCATCGACATGGTGATGGCCACGCAACCTGAAACGTCGCAGGCCCACGAGGTCGCCAAGAAGTTTATTCGCTACGGCAGCTCGCCCCGAGGCGCCCAGGCGCTGGTGGAGTGCGGGCGCGTGCTGGCGCTGCTCAAGGGGCGGCTGCACGTGTCTATTGAAGATATCGACACCGTCGCTCCGGCCGTGCTGCGCCACCGCATCATTCTGAACTTCGACGCCCATGCCGAAGGACAGACGCCGGAGACCATCCTGAACGTCATTATTCCGAGCGTGGGCGCTGCGGCGGTGCCGGCGCACAAGCGGTAGTGCGTGGTGCATCATGCAGAACGCGGTTTACTTGTGCCTGCAGACCGGCTTTCGGCGGGTCTCTAGAACCGTGCGGCCGGCCAGAAGGCCGGCTGCGGGCAGGATTGCCCGCCCCACACTGAGCGAGCAACGTGCCTGAACCTTTACTGGACCACGTGGTTCTCGAACGCCTGGAGCGGCTGACCATCCACTGGAAGCAGTCGCTGCCCGGGTTGGTGGGCGGCCACAATACCTCGCGATTCGCGGGCGCGGGCCAGGAATTCCTGGATCACCGGCACTTTCACCAGGGCGACGATCTGCGGGCGGTCAACTGGCGCGCCTTCCTGCGGCTGGAGAAGTTGTTCTTGAAGATGTTCCAACTCGAGCCGCGCATCCCGGTGCGGCTATTGTTGGACATCAGCCGGTCCATGGAAACCGGCAACCCCTCCAAGTTCGATTACACGCGGCAGCTCGCGGCGGCCTTGTGTTACGTAGGCTTGGTGCGCCTGGACTCGATCGCCCTGCAGCCTTTCAGCGGCAAGCTTCACGACGCGTTTCTGGCCAGCGGCGGACGCCACCGCTTTCAGCCCGCGGTCAATTTCCTGTCGGCGTTGAAGTCCGGCGGCAAGACCGATTTCCTGGGGGTCGCCCGCCAGTTCATCTCCGAATACCCACAGCGTGGGCTGGTGGCCGTGATTTCGGATTTCCTGGACGACGCCGATTGCGAAAAGCCGCTGCAATATCTGGCCGACTTCGGCCACGAAATGATCCTGGTCCAAGTGTGGGCCGACGAGGACCGCGAACCTCCGTGGAACGGCGAACTGGAGCTGGAGGACGCAGAAACCGGCCACAAGATCGAGCTGGCGTTCGACGCCGAAGCGCGGGCCCAGTACACCGCCGCCTTCGACGAACACTGCGACCACCTGCAACGCATCGCATTGCGCAATAATGGCCGTTACGTGGGAGTGCCCACGTCCGTCCCAATAGAGCAGGCCATTTTCACTTCGCTCATACGGAGCGAGACACTGGTGTAAGGGTGCAGTTTCTAAATCTCAGTCTCGGTGAGCTGCTCGGTCTGGTAGGCGGGATCTCGGCCGCCGTGGTGGCGCTGTATCTGCTCGACCGGTCCAAGCGCAGGCAGATCGTTTCAACACTGCATTTCTGGGCCGCCTCGGACGTGCGCACCGACTTGCGGCACCGCCGCAAAATCCAGCAACCCTGGAGCCTGATCCTGCAACTGATCAGCCTGGCGCTGTTGCTCACCGCGATCGCCGGACCCCGGCTGGGTGTGTTCGACGGCGGCGGCCGGAATCTTGTCGTGATTCTGGACACCTCGGCTTACATGGGAGCATCCGCCGGAACTGGCGGGACGGGCGGTCGGCGCACCACCTTGATGGACGAAGCCAAGGCACTGGCGCGGGCCTACGTGCGCTCCCTGCCTTCGCGCGACAACGTAATGCTGGTGCGCGCCGACGCGCTGGCGACTCCCGCGACCGCCTTCGAGTCCAACCGCCAGGTGGTGGAGGACGCGATCCGTTTCTCCCAGGCGCAAGCCAGCGCGCTGAATCTGGGGCAGGCGTTCGAGTTCGCCCAACGCGCCCAGAAGCAGGCGCAGCGGTCGGGGGAAATCGTGTTTGCCGGTGCGGGCCGCGTAGGAACGTCCGAGTCCGGGCTCGCCGCGCCATCGAATCTGCGTGTACTGAACGTCGCGAGCACTCAGGACAACGTCGGGCTGCGCAAGATCGGCGCGCGGCGGCGTCCCGGCGCTCCGGACACGTGGGACATTCTGGTGGCGGTTCGCAACTACGGCACGCAAACTCGCGCGGTCAACTTGGAGCTGCAGTTTGCCAAGTCGCCCGCAGGTTCGGCTCGCATGACGCTGAAGGCCGGCGCGGAGCAGGAAGCGGCGTTCGCGTATAAGAGTAAGGTTGCCGGTTATCTTGAAGTGCGCCTCGATTCCCGCGACGCTTTCCCGCAGGACGATCGCGCCATCCTGGAGCTGCCTCCTCAAACCGCCTTGCGCGTGGCGGTGTATTCCAACGAGCCGCAACTGTTGCGCCCGCTGTTCGGCGCGAATCCGGCGGTCGAGGCGGTGTTCGACAGTCCAGCGAACTTCGATCCAGCGGTGAAGGCCGACCTGGTGGTGCTGGACCGCTTCGCGCCGCCGATGGCGCCTCGCACGAATTCCATCTGGATCGAGCCTCCGGCGTCGGGATCGCCGGTTTCGGTGCGCGAGACGCGGAAAGCCGTGAAGTTGGAGCGGTGGCGTCCTGACAGCGTGCTGGGCGAAGGATTGCGCACGCAGGATGCGACGCTCGATTCGGCGGAATCGTTCACGCCCGCTCCGTCCGATCAGGTTGTCGCGGAAGGCGGTGGCGGCGCGCTGGTGGTGGCGCGCATAGCCGAAACGAATGGCCGCGCGATAAAGCTTGTGGCGATCGGATTCCATCCGGGTCGCGCTCCGATGAAGTATGAACTGGCGACGCCGCTATTGATCGCCAACATCCTGCGCTGGATGACGCCCGACGCTTTCCGCCGGTTGGAGCTGCAAGCCGACACCGTGGGGACCGTAACGGTGCCGCTCGAAAAAGACGTTCAAGCCGCGAACGTGCGTGTGCTGGATGAGAAACAACGTCCGCTGCCGTTCACCATCGACAATGGGACGCTGCGGTTCTTCTCCGGCGCTCCAGGCGCGGTACGCGTGGAGATGGGCGATCGCGAGATGGTCTACTCGCTGACGCTGCCCGATGTCGCCGAGACGGTGTGGCAGATTCCGGCGGGAGTGCGCCGGGGAGTTCCGCGCGCGGCTCCGGTGTCGGCGGCCGCCACGGATGTTTGGCCGTGGCTGGCGGTGCTGGGCGGACTGGGACTGCTGGCGGACTGGCTCTTGTTCGGGCGCAGCCGTGCGTTCCGCATGCGCGCGTCGCGCATGGTGACGCCGCTGGCGTCGCGGATGGCCGCCCGAGTGTCGATGTGGAGAAAAGCTTCATGAAGTGGGTTGAGCGCACACTTTTGCGTGCCACGTCGCCACTCGTGGCGACGCTTGGCCGACGTGTCGAGACGAGTCTCGACATGGCACGCACGAGTGCGTGCTCCACGAGGAGTACAAGTAGTACAAGGAGTAGAAGAAGGAACACAAGGAGTACAAGAAGCACAAGTACAAATAGCACAAGCAGTGAAAGTACAGGCAGTATAAGGAGCACAAGCAGTACAAGGAGCTCAAGCAGTACAAGGAGCTCAAGCAGTACAAGTACAGGCAGTATAAGAAGCACAAGCGGTCCAAGAAGAAGTACAGGTACAAGCAGCACAAGGAGTACAGCGTCATGACGTTCGAGCGCGCCTGGGTCCTGGCCATCGTCTGGCTGCCGTTCGCCTGGATGCTGTTTGAGTGGCGGCGCACTTCGCGCCACCTGGCCCTGGTCTTAAAGACGCTCTGCCTGGCCGCGATTCTCATGGCTCTGGCCGAGCCTCGCCTGACCACGCAGGAAACCAAAGTCGCCGTAGCCGCGCTAGTGGACACTTCGGCCAGCACATCGCCAGCGGATCTGGATAAAGCCTCGCAACTGGCGCGCGCGATGTCCGCGGCGCAAGGGCGGCACTGGCTGAGTGTGATTCCGTTCGCGCGCTCCACCCGCACGCTCGATCCAGCCGAACGGCAAACGCCCTGGCACCTGCGCCAGACTTCCGGCGAAGCCGGACGCGCCACTGATATGGAGGCCGCGGTCCGCGACGCCATCGCGCAACTGCCCGCGGGCATGGTGCCGAGGCTGGTTCTGATCTCCGACGGCAACGAGAACAAAGGCAGCGTCGCGCGAGCCGCCTGGCAGGCCCGCCAACTGGGCATCCCCATCGATACCTTTGCGCTAGCCGGACGCGCCAAGCCCGCGTTGCGCCTGGAATCCGTCGCCATGCCGCCGCTTGCGTTTACCGGGGAACCCTTTGCGATCGATCTGATGGTTTCATCGCCCAAAGCCGGCGCGGCGCAAGTGGAACTCGCCGCCGAGGGGCGTGTGCTGGGCCAGAATCAGGTCAACCTCGAGACCGGACAAAATCCTCTGCGCTTGCACGCCAGCGTCAACACGCCTGGCGCGCTGGATGTGTCCGTCACCGTCCGCTCGCAGGAGTTGGGCGAGATCCATTACAACCAGGCCATCCAACTGCGCAAACCCAAGGTCGCCTACATCACCGAAGATCCACCGGAGCTGGACACCAACCTCACCAACGCGCTCACGGCGGCGCAGTTCGACCTGGTGCGCGTCGACGGCGTCAGCAGCAACCTGCGGCTCAGCGATTATCAACTGGCGATTTTCAATAACTGGGACCTCGAAAGCATCCCCGCGGCGAGCAAAGTGGAGATCGAGAACTACGTCAAGGGCGGCGGCGGATTGTTGATCATCGGCGGCGAACGCAACGTATACGAAGAGAAAAAAGCCGGCGTGGACGCGCTCGAGCGCACCCTGCCCGCGACCGTAGCGCCGCCCCGCTCGCCCGAAGGCACGGCGGTGGTGTTGATCATCGACAAGAGCTCCTCCATGGAAGGCCGCAAGATCGAGCTCGCCCGGCAAGCCGCAGTGGGCGTGGTTGAAAACCTGCGGCCCATCGACATGGTCGGCGTCCTCATCTTCGACAACACGTTTCAGTGGCAGGTGCCGATCCGGCGCGCCGAGGACCGCACCATGATCAAGCGCCTGATCTCCGGCATCACCCCGGACGGCGGCACGCAGATCGCACCCGCGCTCACCGAAGCGTACCGGCGGATTCTTCCGGTGACTGCAACCTATAAACACATCGTGCTTCTGACTGATGGAATCTCAGAGGAAGGCGACAGCATGGATCTGTCGCGTGAAGCTCTGGCCAAACGGGTAACCATTTCAACTGTAGGCCTGGGCACCGACGTGAACCGTTCGTATCTGGAGAAAGTTGCGACCGTCGCCGGCGGAAAGTCGTACTTCCTCAACGAGCCGCAGGGCCTGGAGCAACTGCTCCTGCACGACGTACAGGAGCACACCGGCACCACCGCCGTCGAGCGCCCGCTTTCGCCCGAAGTCAAGAAGAACGTCGAGATCCTCGAAGGCGTCGGGATGGAGAGCGCACCGGCGCTCAAAGGCTACGTGCGGTTCCAAGCCAAGCCCGCCGCGGAAACGATTCTGGCTCTCGACGTGAAGGACCCTCTGCTGACGCGCTGGCAATACGGACTGGGCCGCGCGGCCGTGTTCGCTTCCGACGCTAAAACCCGCTGGGCCGTGGATTGGGTCAAATGGAAGGGCTTCGACCGCTTCTGGACCAACCTGTGCCGCGATTTGCTGCCGCACAACGAGGCCGGCGAAGCGGTCACGATCTTCGACCGGGCGAATTCCGAACTGGTGGTCGATTATCGCCTCGGCCGCGGTGTTGAGGAACCCGAGAAAATCCCGCAGATCTTCGCCTTCGGTCCGGACGGATTCCAGCAGCCCGTGGACGTGAAAAAGATCGCCGCGGGAACCTATCGCGGCCGCTTGCCCATCGGCGCGCGCGAGGGCTTGTTCCGCGTGCGCCCAGTGGAAGAATCGCGCGCCTTCCCGGAGACCGGCCTGTACCGTCCCGAATCCGAGCTGAACGACTACGGCTCCAACGAAGCGCTGCTGAAGCAGGTGGCCCAATTCACCGGCGGTCGCTTCGAGCCCTCGCCGTCGGCGGTCTTCGAAGGCGGCCGGCGCTCGGTGATGACCACCATCGACCTGTGGCCGGGATTTCTAGGTTTGGCGGTGCTCCTGAGCCTGACCGAGTTGGTCCTCCGCAAGTGGAAAGGACTGCTGGCGCGGGGAACGTAACGCCATCGCGATAGCGCGATATGTTACGATCCGTACAGTAGATTCCACACCTCGCGGAGAGGTGGCTGAGTGGTCGAAAGCAGCGGTTTGCTAAACCGTCGTACGGGCCTAAACCTGTACCGAGGGTTCGAATCCCTCCCTCTCCGCCAGTTCTTGAGTCTCGCAATCTCTCGAAACCGCTGCGTTTAACGCTCAGCCGGGGTATACTGGCGACGATCATCCAGGAAGGAAACTAACATGCGACCAACGTACTTTGGAATAGCGATTGCCTTCGCGGCGTGCGCTCTGGTGGGATCGGCCCAGTCAGCTTCATCGGCTGGACCGTACAAAGTGCTGAAGACCGCCAAAGTCGGCGGCGCCGGTGGCTTAGACTACGTGTATGCGGATGCGGCGGGACGCCGCTTGTACATCCCGCGCATCGGTAATCCCGCGCGGATCGCCGTGTTCGATCTGGACACGCTCGCGCCCGTGGGAGAAATCGCCAACACCAACGCTCGCGGCGCCGCGGTGTCTCCGAAATCCGGCCACGGATTCGGAAGCAGCAAGCCGGTGGCGATGTGGGACAGCAAGACGCTGATGCCCATCAAGACCATCGACGTGCAGGGCGGTCCGGACGGAATCATGTACGACGCATTTGACGACCGCGTCTACGTCTTCAGCCACATCGCACCCCACGTAACTTTGCTGAACGCGGCCGACGGGGCCGTGGTGGGGACCGTCGATCTGGGCGGGATGCCGGAACAGGCCGCCAGCGACGGCAAAGGCCATCTCTACGTGGATCTCGAAGACAAGAACAAGATCGCGGTGGTGGACGCCAAGACCCTGACGAAAACCGGAGAATACGATCTCGAAGGCAAGGGCGGCACCTGTGCCGGGCTGGCCATGGACGTGAAGAACAACATCAGAAGAACAACATCCTGTTCGCCACGTGCCGGAATCCGCAGGTCATGGTCGTCATGAGCGCCGCGGACGGCAAGATCATCACCACGCTTCCCATCGGCACCGGGACCGACGGCGCCGTGTTCAACCCCAACACCATGGAGGCGTTCAGTTCGCAGGGCGACGGCACTCTGA
>Ga0116219_10003123_pt1 | contig 13321 bp, 12 predicted proteins | sample Sb_taG_4_FD_91019 | JGI IMG/M metagenome (GOLD analysis project Ga0116219, IMG submission 91019) | Peat soil microbial communities from Weissenstadt, Germany - Sb_50d_6_BS metaG | ecosystem: Environmental > Terrestrial > Soil > Wetlands > Peat | place: Germany: Weissenstadt | collected 2010-09-21
GATGCAAATTTTCGCGATCGTGCTCGTCCCGATGATCATGCCCATGCTCATGAGGATGACTGTGGCGTGTGCCGTCGGGATGCACGTGCCCATGCGCTTGAGCACCTTCGTGGGGATCGCGTCCCATCGTGGTTTTCTTTCCCGTCTCCAGATTGAGGACTGTCGTGTCGGCTTCGCTGCCGCATCCGCAATGTCCACACATCACGCAGCCTCCATCAGCTCAATCGACTTCACGTTCAGCTCCTCGCCACGCAACCGGGTCAACCGATACGAACCGCACGGACACAGCGCGAACAGCGTGTCGGTGGCGAACTCGGCGCCGCAGGAGTCGCAGCGCGCGCGACCTTCGATTTCGCAAATTTCGAGCTTCGCGCCTTCGAGCGCCGTCCCCTCAGTCACGACGTCGAAGCAGAAGGCGATGGCCTCGCTCATGACGCCCGACAGCGCCCCAACTTCCAGCGTCACGCGCGCCACGCGGCGCCCTTTCGCCGCCTCTTCGACGATCGCCACGATACTGCTCGTGATGCCGAGTTCGTGCATCGCCTGCCTCAACAGATCCGCGGCAGTTGCTCGCCGACGAGCATGTCGACAATGCGCCGCCCGCCGAAAACCGTGCGCATCGTCACGCGCCCCGCCTCGCCCGCGTGAATGCGCCCGATGATCGCGGCGCGCGCGCCAAGCGCATGGGCGCGCATCGCCGCGAGGGCAGCCGGCGCCTCGCCAGGCGGTGCGACGACGACGATCTTGCCCTCGTTGGCGAGATAAAGCGGATCGAGCCCGAGGATCTCGCAAAAGGCTTTGACTTCCTCGCGGATCGGCGTCGCCGTCTCTTCAATCTCGATGGCAACCTGAGAGGCCTCGGCGATCTCGTTGAGCACCGTCGCCAACCCGCCGCGCGTCGCGTCGCGCAGGAAGCGCACGCCCGCCGCCGCTGCGAGCAACGCGTCGATAAGCCCATTGAGCGGCGCGCAATCGCTTTCGATCGGCGTCGCCAACGCCATATCTCCGCGCGCTGAGAGAATCGCTGCGCCATGGTCGCCGAGCAGGCCATTGACTAGGACGACGTCCCCTTCCCGCGCGAGATGCGCGCCGAGATTGACGCCTTCTCGGATGACGCCAATTCCGGTCGTCGTGAGGAACAGCTTGTCGCAAGCGCCTCTGTGGACGACCTTGGTGTCGCCGGTGACGATCTCGACGCCCGCCTCGGCCGCAGCTCTCGCCATCGAGCCGGCGATTTGCCGCATGAAGTCGATGGTCACGCCTTCTTCCACGATCGCCGCACAGGAAAGATAGAGCGGCCTAGCCCCGCCGACCGCCAGATCGTTGACCGTGCCGCACACGGCGAGCTTGCCAATGTCGCCGCCGGGGAAGATCAGCGGGTCGACCACGAAGGAATCAGTGGTGAAGGCGAGCCGGTCGCCGTGCCGCGCGAGATCGCAGAGATCGAAACGCGCCTGATCCTCGAGCGGGGCCAGCGCGGCATTGTCGAAGGCCCTGACGAAGACGTCGTCGATCAGATCCTTCATCGCCTTGCCGCCGCCGCCATGGGCGAGCGTCACGGTTGGCACGTGGACGCGCCCCAGAATTCGGGCGCGGATGCGCGGAGCGACGTTCATTCCGCGGCCTCGTGATGCTTGACGCCGCCATATTGATAGTAGGCTGCGCAGGCTCCTTCCGAGGACACCATGAGCGCGCCGAGCGGCGTCTCGGGCGTGCATGCCGACCCGAAAACCTTGCACTGCCAGGGCTTGATGGCGCCCTTCAGCACCTCGCCGCATTGGCACGCTTTGGGATCGGCGATCCGGATGTTGGGTATGGCGAACTTTCGTTCGGCGTCGAAGCGGGCGTATTCGTCGCGCAGCTTGATGCCGGAGTGGTCGATTGATCCCAGACCCCGCCACTCGAAAAATTCGCGCAGTTCATAAACGCGCGAGATCGCGCGCAATGCCGGCGCGTTGCCGCGTTCGTGAACGACGCGCGCGTATTGATTTTCGATTTCGACGCGCCTCTCTTTGATCTGCCGCAGGACCATCCAGATCGATTGCAGGATATCGAGCGGCTCGAACCCGGCGATGACCATCGGCTTGCGATAGAATCTGGCGATGAACTCATAAGGCGCCGTGCCGATCACCATCGAGACGTGACCGGGCCCGAGAAAACCGTCCAGCCTGAGATCGGGACTGTCGAGGATCGCTTTGATCGTCGGGACGATGGTGATGTGATTGCAGAAGACGGAAAAATTCGTCACGCTGTCGGTTTCCGCCTGAAGTATCGTCAGCGCCGTTGAGGGCATCGTCGTCTCGAAGCCGAGCCCGAAGAAAACCACCTCGCGGGTTGGATTGGCGCGCGCGAGCGCGAGCGCGTCCATGGGGGAGTAGACCATGCGCACATCGGCGCCGTCGGCCTTGGCCTGCAGCAGGCTTTTCCTCGAGCCGGGCACGCGCATCGCGTCGCCAAAGGTGGTGAAGATCACCTGCTTCTGCTCGGCGATGGCGATGCAATCGTCGACCCGCCCCATGGGCAGGACACAGACCGGGCATCCCGGCCCATGCACCAGTTCGATCTGTTTGGGCAGCATGCCCTCCACCCCATAGCGAAAGATCGAATGGGTGTGACCGCCACACACTTCCATGATGTTGAGCGGCCGATCGTCAGGAATATCCATCGAGGCGACCAGCCCCTCGATTTCTCGCACGAGAATGCTCGCCTTGGCGCTGTCGCGAAACTCGTCGAGATATTTCATGCCGCTTCTCCCTTGGTCGTCGCGGATCCCCGATCGTCGGCGAGCAGGGTGTGCACGAGGTCCCAGAGAATGTGATAGGCAGCGACGTGACATTCCTGGATGCGGTGAATCGATGTCGTTGGGACGACGAGGCAATGATCCAGCACGCTGCTCATCTTCATCTTGCCGCCGTCGCCGCCGGCGAGCCCAATGGTGGCGAGGCCCATCTCCTTGGCCTTGGCGAAGGCCGCGATGAGATTGGCGGAGTTGCCGCTGGTTGAAATGCCGATGAGCCCGTCCCCCTTCCTTGCCTGGGCGATGACCTGGCGGACGAACACTTGGTCGAAGCCGATGTCGTTGCCGACCGCCGAGATCATCGCGATGTCCGCGACAAGATTGATCGCGGCGAGCGCCGGACGTCCCGCAGTGATCGGATGCACGAATTCGACCGCGATATGCGAGGCGTCGCAACTGGAGCCGCCGTTGCCCATTGAGAACAGGCGCCCCCCGCGGCGATAGACCCCCGCGACAGTCTTTGCCGCCGCGACCAGGATCGGCGCCTGCGCGCCAAAGAAGGCGGCGTTGGTCTCGCGCGAGTCGCGCGCCTTGTCGTCGATGGATCGCAGGAGCGCGGCGTCGAGCTTTGTCGGCTCCTGCGCCGCGCCGTGCAGGAAGGGATAGAGCGCCTCGAGATCGGCTCGCTCCGTCATCACGTGGCCTCCATCATCGGGCGGCGGACAAGCGCATCGCGTCGAGTTCGGCCTGCGCTTCGCCGAGTTCGGTGAGGATGCGCAATGTTTCGGCCGCCTCGGCCTCGTCGATAAGGCTCATGGCGAAGCCGACATGGATCAGGACCCAATCCCCCACGCAGGAAGTGATCGGGTGTTCGTCGCTGACAATGCAGGCGATATTGACCTGGCGCTTGACGCCCCCGACGTCGACTGTCGCCAGCTTCATGTCGAAATCGTCGATTTTCTCGATGCGGCCTGGGATTCCGAGGCACATGGCGTTTATCCCTTGGTTTGACCTGGGTTCCGGTTGTTCCTTCCGCCGTCGATCAGACGCGCGGCGCCGATCGCCGCCTGTCCAAGCGCGAGACCGCCGTCGTTGGCGGGAACTTGCGCATGGGAGAGCACGGTAAAATTCTCCTGCTCGAGGCGGCGAACGGCCTCTTCGAACAGAATGCGGTTTTGAAAGCATCCCCCGGACAGCGCGACGGTATCGAAGCGGGCATCACCGCCGACTTCGCGACGGGCGAGCTTTTTCGTCATTGCGACGACGATCTTGGCAAGGCCCTTGTGGAAGCGCGCCGCGATCAGCGGCGCCGGCGTCTTCAAGACGAGATCGCCGAGCAGCCCCCGCCACATCGCCAGCGGCTCAATAGTGAGCAGGCCGGTGTCGCGCAGATTGGCGATGGCGAACGGATACGCAGATTCCTCATCATCGCCGCCCATGGCGCCGCGGTCGACGATCGCCTCGAGACGCGCCCCCGCCTCGCCCTCGTAGGCCTGACGTTCGCGGGAGATGTTCAAAGCCGCGGCGACCGCGTCGAACAGCCTTCCGCAGGACGAAGCCTTCGGCGAATTGACGCCGCCGCGGACCATCGCGTCGAGCGTCGCGCGCGGCCGGCGCGAAAGGTCAGCATAGAGCGCGAGCTCAGCGAAATTCAGCGAAAATTCCGCCCAGCCCATCTCGGCCATTAGATGCGCGTATAGATTGCGCCACGGCTCGCGCGCCGCTTGGGCGCCGCCGAGCATCGCCACCGGTTTGAAGGCGCCGAGCCGCTCGAAATGGCGATAGTCTGCAAGCAGGAATTCCCCGCCCCAGACCGTCCCGTCGTCGCCCCAGCCCAGTCCATCGAGAACAATGCCGAGCGTTGGAGGCGCGTCGAGCGGAATGTTGTTTTCGACGAGGCACGCCGCGACATGAGCGTGATGGTGCTGCGCTTCGATGAGGGGCAGCGACTTTGCTTGCGCAAATTCGCGCGCGAGTTTGGCCGACAGATATTCCGGGTGACGATCGGCGACGACAGCGACTGGCGCGTGATTGAAAAGCTCGGCGTAGAGCGCCAAATTCTTGCGGTAGTCATCGAAAGTTTCGACGTTCTCCAGATCGCCCTGATGCTGCGAGAGGATGGCCTCGCCGTCCTTGACGAGACAAAAGGTCGCCTTGAGCTCTCCGCCCATTGCGAGAAGTTCGGGCACCGACTCGAAGCCCGGCGGCAGCGCAATGGGCGCCGGCGCGAAACCGCGTGCGCGCCGCAAGAGCCGCAACCGGCCGGCGATCATGCGCGCAACCGAGTCGTCGACGCGATTGGCGATTTCGCGGTCATGCAACAGCGCATAGGTTGCAATTTCGCCGAGCCGTGCGCGCGCCTCGCCATTGTCAATGACCTGTGGCTCCTCGGAGATGTTGCCGCTCGTCATCACGACCGGGCGCTCCACGCGCGCCAGGATCAGCTGGTGCAGCGGCGTCGTCGGCAGCATGAAGCCGAGCGTCGCAAGACCCGGGGCGATCTCATCCGGCAGCTTCTGGGCTTTGTCAGCCGCGAGCAGCACGATCGGCGCCGCCGCGCTGACCAGCGCCCGCTCCTCTTCCGCTCCGACCGTGCAATAGCGCCTGATGACGTCGAGATCCCGCGCCATCAGGGCGAACGGCTTCGCATCTCGGCGCTTCAAGCCGCGCAGGCGCGCCACGGCTTCGGCGTTGGCCGCGTCGCAAGCGAGGTGAAAGCCGCCGAGACCCTTGATCGCGACGATCTCACCTTCCCACAAAAGCTTCGGGACGGCGTCGACATCGTCGAGCGTCGAATGCTGGTCGAAAGTCGTCGTCCGCCCATCGAGGCGCACAAGAGCGGCCCTCGGGCCGCAGGCATGGCACGCGATCGCTTCGGCGTGGAAACGGCGGTCGGCAGGACTGCCAAATTCTCCCGCGCACGCTTCGCACATCACAAACGGCGACATCGTCGTGTTGGGCCGACCGTAGGGGATGCCCTTGACGATGCTCAAGCGGGGCCCGCAATGCGTGCAATTGGCGAAGGGATAGCGAAAGCGGCGCTCAAATGGATCGCCGATTTCCTGAGCGCAGGCCGCGCAGATCGCAGCGTCAGGCGCGACCTGGGTATGCGCGGCGCCCGGAAGGCTCTCGGCGATGCGAAACTCACACGGCAGCGCGCCGCCAAAGACGTGAGCCTCAATCTGGTCGATCCGCGCCAGCGGCGGCGGCTCGCCCTCCAGACGGACGATAAAGTCCTCGACCGCCTCCGGTTTGCCCCCGACGCGCACCAGAACGCCCTCGCAATCGTTAAGGACCTCGCCGACGAGCTCGAGCTCGCGCGCAATGCGCCAAACAGTCGGGCGAAATCCCACGCCCTGCACCCGGCCGCGCACCCGGATTTCCATGGCGACGAATTGCGCCCTTGGCGGCGCGCCGGAACGAAGAGGCGGCGGGGCGAACGAGACGCGCATGCTACTTCGAAAGCCTCACTTCGACGCGCCCGCCGGCGACGCAAACCGCATCCCCTTTTCACAGGAACCGTAGCACATCTCGGTTCGTCGGGTAAGATGGCGCATGACGAACTCGTCCGCCCGGCGCAATGCCGCCACCGCGGTCCGCGCCAACCCCTCGAACGCTCTCCGGGGTCCATACATGTGCGGATATGACAATGCCAGCGACGCATGTCGAGAGCGTCGTGCAATTCTATTCATTTCTCTATGACAAGCCGCGCGGCCGTTATCGGATTCTGTTCTCGGACAACCTAAACCGCCCCTTCGTCTTCTCCACCATCGGCTCGGACGAACTTGTTGGCGCATCCTGGCTTCTCAGTTCGCGGCGTTGGACCTACGACGCTCGGGCGATGGAGCCGGCGATCGCGCTTGCGATCGACGTTGATGATCTCATGGCAGTTTGCGAGCAGTCCCATTCGCTTGGATACGGCCTCTTGAAATCGATTGACACGGTACTGAACAGGCGCATGATCGAGGCCAGAATTCAGGCCAGCGACATATATGTCGACTGGTCCTAAAGCAGGGATTCGTGGCATGGCCAACGGATCGAGAGGCCGGCGCGTTGTTCATCGCTTGCCGTAACCGGAGACTTTCCCGCCATGCCATACACCTCGCGAATCGGCGCCGGTGCCGAACCCAAAACCTATCCGTTGGTTAGCCAAACGGAATCTGCTTAGCTCAGCCGCATCAATGACCCGCCTCCGTTTGGGGCATAGCGGATGGATTGAAAGTGAACCAAATGAAAGTGAACCACGTCATGGCGCGGACGTCGTCTTCTGCTGAGCAAGACTTCATTGACATCGTCATCAACGCGCACGTGGGGCGGCCGGGGGCCGTGTTGGCCATCTTACAACAGGCGCAGAACAATCATCCCCGCAAGTATCTCCCATTGGAGACACTTGAGTATATCGCAGGCAAGACAGGTCTTCCGCTGTCACAAATCTATAGCGTCGCGACATTTTATGCCCTGTTCAATCTCGAGCCGCAGGGACGCAATACGATATTCGTCTGCCGCGGCACGGCGTGTCACACGAGAGGTTCGCGCGATTTGTATGTGAACCTGTTGACCAAGTTCGGGTCGCTCCGATCGTCCGACGACGAGGGGGAGCAGGAACAGTTGTCGGTCACAACGCCAGATGGCTACGTCACTGTGCGCACAGTGGCGTGTTTCGGACAATGTGCACTCGCGCCCGTAATCGAGATCAATCACGCAGTACTCGGGCATATGAATGAACCGACGTTGGAAAGAGAGTTGGAAGCTCTCGACCGAAAGGGCGTCGCATGATTCCGATAGCAGACGAAGCGACACTCAATGCGGTGCGAGATGCGGGCTGCGAGCAACTGTTGCCATCTCGCCATCGGATTGCGGTGGGGATGGGAACGTGCGGGACCGGGAATGGATCTGAAAGCGTATATCACGCCTTTGCCGACGCAATCGGTAAGCGTGGCCTGGACGTCCAGTTGGTACCGACCGGATGCTTTGGCTATTGCGCAGAGGAGCCACTGGTCAATGTATGGTCTCCCGGTCAACCGATCATCATCCTGAAGCGCGTGAGGCCAGACCAGGTCAACCAGATTCTCGACGGGCTCGCCCGCAAATCGTTTCCGGAGGCGCTGGTCCTGTGCAAGGTGGAGCATTGGGACCATATCACGGCGGAACTGAATTACGGAACCGGACAGCCCGATGTGCCCGCCTGGACCGAAATTCCGTTCTTTACCGGCCAGAAGAAACTCGTATTGCGCAACTGCGGCCTCATCAATCCAGGCGACATCCGAATATTTTGGCACTGGCGGCTATCGTACTCTGTTCGATGTGCTCCGGGAAGGGTCGCCCGACGCAGTCATCGAACGCCTGAAACAAGCCAGATTGCGCGGACGCGGAGGAGCCGGGTTTTCCACGGGTCTGAAATTCGAGTACCTCCGCAAGGCAACCGGACCTCAGAAATACCTCATCTGCAATGCGGATGAGGGAGACCCGGGTGCGTATATGAATCGAAACGAACTGGAGAGCGACCCGCATTCCCTGATCGAGGGCATGGCGATCGGCGGCTACGCGACCGGAGCCACCCAGGGCATCATCTATGTGCGCGCGGAATACCCTCTTGCAGTGCATCGGCTTCAGGTCGCTCTGGGCCAGGCCCGCGAGTATGGCGTGCTTGGTCGCAACATCCTTGGTCGCGGCTTCAACTTCGATATCGAGCTGGCTGAAGGCGCGGGAGCATTCGTCTGCGGCGAAGAAACCGCCCTGATCAGCTCGCTGGAAGGCATGTCCGGGCGGTCTCGCCCGCGGCCCCCTTATCCGGCTCAACGCGGGCTGTGGGGAAAGCCCACCAACATCAACAACGTCGAAACCTGGTTCAATATCGCCCCGATCATCGCGAAAGGGGCGGAGTGGTTCACCACGATCGGCAGCGAGGCCAGCCCAGGCACCAAAGTATTCTCGCTGGTCGGAAAGATCAAAAACACCGGCCTGGTCGAGATGCCCCTTGGTACACCGCTCAGCAAATTCATCTACGATGCCGGAGGAGGCGGTGTTCCCGGCCGCAACGTCAAGGCCGTGCAGACCGGCGGCCCCTCCGGTGGCTGCATCCCGCACAACATGCTGGATACGCCAGTCGACTTCGAGGCTCTCGGCCAGCTCGGCTCGATCATGGGCTCAGGTGGCATGGTCGTGATGGACGACGACAATTGCATGGTCGACGTCGCCCGATACTTCATCGAGTTCACACACTCGGAGTCGTGCGGCAAATGCACGCCCTGCCGGGTGGGCCTTGATAAGGCGCTGCGAACGCTGACCCGTATCACCAAAGGCCGGGGTCGAGAGGAAGATTTGGCCGAACTCGACGAACTCGGTCGGATGATTCGCGACACCTCGCTGTGCGGTCTTGGACAGTCGGCGCCGAATTCCGTTCTGACCGCCTTGCGACATTTCCGTCATGAATTCGAAGACCATATTCGAGCGAAGCGATGTCGCGCGGGTGTGTGCCAGGAACTTGCAGTGGCGCCGTGCGAAAACAGTTGCCCAATCCACATGAACATACCCAGGTTCCTCCAGCTGTACAAGGAGAACCGCATCGAGGATGCCTTCATCTCGGTTATTATGGACAATCCACTGCCCGCATCCACGGGCCGTGTCTGCCAGCATCCTTGCGAGAACCGGTGCCGCCGACAGACAGTCGATGAGCCGATCAACATGCGTGAGGTCCACCGTGTGATCGCGGACACGGTGCTGATGTCAGACAAATTCGATGAAATGGCGGCCCGCGTTGTCGCACGGCGAAAAGAACCGACTGACAAAGAGATTGCGATTGTCGGTGCGGGACCAACCGGTCTGACAGCGGCGTTCTACCTGGCGCTTTTGGGGCATAGAGTCGTCGTTTTTGACGCCCACTCGGAGCCCGGCGGGATGTTGCGATTTGCACTCCCCGCATATCGGCTGCCGCGGGATGTCCTGGATCGCGAGATAGAGATCATCACCCGCCTCGGCGTTGTCTTCGTCCTCAACTCCTGCGTCGGCACTGACACGTTGCTGAGCGATCTCGAGGCAAAATTCGACGCCGTTCTGCTCTCGCTTGGCACGTGGAAGGAGACGCGGGTCCGGCTGCCCGGCAGCGAGCTGAACGGCGTGCTGGGAGCGCTGCATTTCCTCGAAGCGCAAGCGCGGGAGCAGCCGTTCAAGCTGGGTGAGCGTGTTGTCATCATAGGCGGCGGCAATGCTGCCATCGACTGCGCCCGCACCGTTATCCGAAAGGGCGCGCAGGCGACCGTAATCTATCGCCGCGAACGCAAAGACATGCCCGCCATCCAGGAAGAGGTGGAGGCCGCCGAAGAAGAAGGTGTGCGCATCATCTTCCTTGCTTCCCCCTACCGGATTGTTGGCGAGCGGGGCGCCGTCAAGACAATCGAGGTAACCAAGACCCGTCTCGGGGCGTTCGACTCGTCGGGAAGGCGCCGTCCCATCGACACGGGCGAGGTACTCACCGTCGGCTGCGACAGCGTGATCCTTGCGGTCGGTGAGAGCATCGATACGGATTTCTGCCGCGATACCGGACTCGGCGCCAATGCGGGCGGAGCTCTCGAGGTCGATCGGTATGAGCTAACCACCAGTCGCGGCGGCGTCTTTGCAGGAGGCGATTTCGTCACGGGCGCCTCCAACGTTACGATCGCGATGGGTTGGGGGAAGGACGCGGCGCGGAACATCGACCGCCTGCTGATGGGCGAATCCCGGTACGATTCGCTCATGCCGCAATTCACATACGATCAAGCTCCGCCGCGGCCCAGCGCATGCCGCCGCCACAACGCGCATTTCCTGCCTGCCGCGCAGCGCGCCATGAGCTTTGAGGAAGCTGTTGAGGCTTTGCGCCCGGACGAGGCGAGGGAAGAGGCTTCGCGGTGCCTGCGTTGCGACATCAGGGAAACGACGGCGCTTTCCGTCTCCCAGCGTTAAGGAGCAATGCGTGTCCCAGCAAGTCTCGATCAGGATCGACAGCGAGCTCTGTACCGCAACCGAGGGAGAAACCATATTCCAGGTTGCTCAGGCGAATGGGCACTCCATCCCATCGCTCTGTTATCTGGAAGGGTTGAGCGCCCCCGGATCCTGCCGGTTGTGCCTGGTGGAAATCGCTGGCGTAGGGCGGCTGCTTCCCGCCTGCACGACACCGGTACAGAACGGGATGTCGGTCAGCACAAATTCTGAGAGCCTGGCTCACAACCGAAAGATGGCGCTCGAGCTGCTTTTCGTGGAGCGGAACCACATCTGCTCGATCTGCGTGTCCAACGGCCATTGCGAATTACAGTCTATGGCCCAGACCCTAGGCATGACACACGTCAACCGGCCATACAATTTCCCTCGCCTTCCGGTCGACGCTTCGCATCCACGCTGGGTGCTGGACCACAACCGATGTATTCTTTGCTCCCGCTGCGTTCGCGCGTGCGCCGAGATCGAAGGCGCGCATGTCTGGGATATTTCATCGCGCGGCATCAATTCCATGCTCGTGGCTGAACTCAACAGGCCTTGGGGCGAGGCGGAATCCTGCACCAATTGCGGCAAGTGCGTGCAGGTGTGCCCAACCGGGGCACTGGTGGAGAAAGGCCTCGGGGTCGAAGAGATGACCAAGCGCCACAGCCTGGTCCCGGATCTGGCGGCGAAGCGGAGGGCTCGGACATGACGAAGCCAAGGCTCGCGACCTTGTGGCTCGACGGGTGTTCAGGATGTCACATGTCGTTGCTTGACCTCGACGAAGCGCTGGTGACGGTCACAGAGAGGGCGGACCTCGTATACAGCCCTTTGGTCGACGCGAGGGAATATCCGCACGGTGTCGATGTGGCATTGGTGGAAGGTGCGGTAGGCACCGAGGAGGATGTGGAAAAGATCCGCCTGGTCAGGGAACGGACGCGGATTTTGGTGGCGCTCGGTGACTGTGCGGTCACAGCCAACATATCCGGGGCACGCAATCCCGTGGCGTTGAAAGACATCTATGACCATATCTACGTCGAATGCGCGGATCTTGGCCGGTCGCATCCCGCGGACCCGGCGCTTCCCATATTGCTGAAGCACGCCGTACCGCTCCACGATGTGGTGAAGGTTGACTTGCACGTGCCTGGATGCCCGCCATCGGCGAGCACCATTCAGTTCGTGATTAGCGAATTGTTGGATGGCCGTATGCCTGATCTCAGGAGCAGGACGCGTTTCGGCTGAGGAGGCTGACATGAAGACCATAGTCATCGATCCGGTGACCCGCATCGAGGGACACGCAAAGATCACCATCCGGCTCGATGATGAAGGCCGCGTCGCCGATACCGCGTTTCATGTGACCCAACTGCGCGCATTTGAGAAATTTACCGAAGGGCGGCCGTTCTATGAGATGCCGTCGATAACCGCACGAATTTGCGGCATCTGTCCGATTTCCCATCTCCTGACGTCTGCCAAGGCCTGCGAAGCCATCATGAGCGTCCGGGTGCCCCCGACCGCGGTCAAGCTGCGGGAGATCATGCATTGTGGCCAGGTCATTCAGTCGCACGCCCTCAGCTTCTTCATATTGTCGGCCCCAGATCTGCTGCTTGGATTCGATTTCGACCCGAACCGTCGAAACATCGCAGGGTTGTTTGAGGCCCACCCGAAGATTGCGAAGGATGGGATCGGTCTTCGCAGGTTTGGCCAGCAGGTCATCGCGGCGCTGGCAGGGGAACGAATCCATCCATCGTGGACAGTGCCGGGGGGCGTGAACGCCCCCCTTACCTCTGCGGCGCGCGATCCGATCCTGGCGGCCATTCCAGAGGCCAAGGCAACCGCGATCGCCACATTGACCTTGTTCAAGGAAAGGTTGGACCAATTCACCGATGAGATCGCCACGTTCGGGTCGACCCCGACGATGCATGCGGGACTGGTCGATGCCGACGACACCATGCAGCTCTACGAAGGAGGCCTTCGGTTCGTCGATGCCGACGGGAATGTCGTCGTCCCGCGAATGAAGGCCGAGGAGTACCCGGACTATATCGGCGAAGCGGTCGTGCCCCACTCGTTTCTAAAGGCGCCCTACTTCAGGCCGATGGGCTACCCGGATGGCGCCTATCGGGTTGGACCGCTATCCCGACTGAACGTGGCGGCCCGCTGCGGCACTGAGAGGGCGGACACGGAGTTCGCTGAATTCCACGAACGGTATGGCAAGGTGGTTCACAGTTCGTTTCATTACCACTACGCGCGGCTGATCGAGATTCTGTATTGCATCGAGAAAATGGAGCTGCTGCTTAACGACCCAACCATTCTTGACCGCCATGTCCGGGCGACCGCCGGTGTCAACGCGCTCGAAGGCATTGGCATGGCCGAGGCGCCGCGAGGCGTGCTGACGCACCATTACAAGGTCAATGAGGATGGGGCGATCGTTTGGGTCAATCTGATTATCGCGACCGGGCATAACAATCTCTCCATCGGCCGAAGCATCAATGAAGTCAGTCGACACTACGTTGTTGGCAAACAGATAACAGATGGCATGCTGAACCGCGTTCAGGCCGTATTGCGTGCGTATGATCCATGTCTGAGCTGTTCGACGCACGCCACGGGTCAATATGCCGTTGACGTCGAGCTGGTGGACGC
>Ga0116219_10003126_pt1 | contig 13320 bp, 8 predicted proteins | sample Sb_taG_4_FD_91019 | JGI IMG/M metagenome (GOLD analysis project Ga0116219, IMG submission 91019) | Peat soil microbial communities from Weissenstadt, Germany - Sb_50d_6_BS metaG | ecosystem: Environmental > Terrestrial > Soil > Wetlands > Peat | place: Germany: Weissenstadt | collected 2010-09-21
CCAGCATCATCTTGCGTAAACGGGTCACAGGAATCTCCTTTCCTATGACCCACACTATGTCAGCAGCTCCTGAACTCTCTCGGTCGATCTACGCGGTAGCGTCCGCCGCGCCAGCGGCTTAGTCCTGGTCGGCTACCCGGAAGTTATCCAGAAACGGGCTTCGGGGAGATCTCTTCCTCGAAGCGGACTTCTGGCCCGGAATAAATTTTTCGGAACACCCGTGACTAGGGTGCGATCCGCCACAGTGACAGAGCAGATCATATCTACCGTGAGCCGTGTGTACGCGCTGGGGCCCGACATGCTGTAACCGCAGCTTCTAGTGTGCGGCCGAACGTGCTCTAGCGGAGGCCAACGACCCCAATAGTGTGAGCGCCGTCAGAAATGAACTCTCGAATGGCCTCGTCGCTGGTGTTCTTGAGGCGGCCTGAGAAAACACGATACACATCTGACCGCCTGCGTTGAGGAACTCTAGATTTCGTTCGATGAAGTAGCACTACGACCACGTTCAAGGACCACTGGCGAGATCGAGCCCTGGCCGATGCGTTCGTGATGTTCGCGCTGAAATCCGATGGGACAATTGAGCAAATGAAAGATGGCGGCGGCTTCGCGTCTCGCCGATTTCTGCTTCGATTGGTACCTGCTGTTCACGCCGGTTTCGAAAAAGTCGGACCAGAGCTGTGCAACGCCGGTACTGACAGCAAGCAGTTCGCAGAGCTGACAAGTTGCAGCCCAGGCGGCAGCGATTCCCCGAAGCTGCGGACTGCGTCCGCCGGTTCAGGCGGGACGTACTTTGACAGAAGCTGAATGGTTTCTTCGGCGATCCCAATCGCCATCAAGCGGGAGATTGCCTGTTCGCGAATTGCATCATCGATGTCACGCCGTCGATCGTCGGTGCGCCGCGCCAACAGTACGATGGCGGAAGCCGTTGCCGTCGTGAAGGTGGATAAGTCCAACACGGCTTTCAGCCACTCGCCGGCAACATCAGGCGCCACGACAGCGTGCCGTGGCCCGTACAGCGGAATGCGGGCGCCCAGCCGGCCGAGCGACCACAGCCAAATGGCATCTCCAGGTTCTCTTCTGACCTTCGCCACCAGTGCCTGGCCAAGCGAAGCCCGGGTGCTGGCTAGCAGGTGCTCAAGGCTCGTAACCAGGCGCCACTCCTCGTACTCGAGTTGCCGGTTCACGCGGCCCTTCTTCTTGTTACCGGCACGACGGGTATGCTTGCGATAGAGCGCCTGCTGCTCGCTGGCATTGATGCCGCCGGCGATCCGGCGCAACAGCACCAGCAGTTCGACCTGACATTGCAGATCGTCGGCAAAGACGAGTTCGTTCGACGCGATTTTTCGCAGATCGTTAACGCGCGCGTCATCTCCCGGTGCACCGAACCCCGGCCGCAAGCAGAAGCCGGATAGATTGAGCCAACGCACCTCATGGCGCGGAGATTTTTTGCGTCCGGCGGCAACTTCGATAAGCACATCGCTGAACCGGCGAATGGCCGAGACCGGCCACGAGTCTTTCTTCGCGCCGAGCGCCGTTTCCATTTGGCTGACGAGCGTCTCGGACGCCAGCGTGTCGCCAGCAGCCGAACCTCCAAGAACACGGCGGATCAATTGCGCCGCGGATTCGACAGTTGCATCGGAAGTCGCGACGGCCGGTGAACGTGCCGGCACCGGTTGTGCTTTCGCCGTATCGAGCTGCTGGGCTTGTGCTTCTTCGCCGCGCAGTTCGAATTGCAGCCGCCAGCGATGCGGTGTGTCGCGCGATTCACACCAGAGTTCAAGCGTGCCAACCTCCGTGAAACTGGCACGGAGACGCACAATCAGGTAGAGCTCGCGCATTTTTTTGCCGTAGCGCAACAAGGTTACGAGCGGTGCATGACGATGCACATTCGCTTCGTCCGCTTCGTCCAACGCGGCGACTTCGCCATGCGCGTCGTGCCGTGTGCGCGAACTGTACATCGTGAACGACACCGGGCGGTTCGCCAGCACCGAGAATTCGCGGTTGAGTAGCGGAAGTGTGGTGCCCTCTTCGACTCCGGAAGGCAAAACACAGATGCCCTGCAGACCGTCGTCCGAACGCCACCCGATGTAGTAGGTGCGCGCGCTGCCGGCTCGGATGCGCAAACCGGATCCTCGCCGCACGCGGCCGTAGTAGGCAGCACCCCGAGCAACCGCGCTTTCTTCCGCACTTCCCGCCGCACTTCCTGCCTCACTAGTTGCCGCTTCGTTGTTGAGGAGCTTAGGCCGCCAGCCGCTTTGGGTTCCGCCGAACCAGGCGGAAATTGCCTCGACAATCCTCTCGCGAGTGACCGCCGGCGCACAGAAGCCGCCATTGAAGAGCACGGCGTCGGGTCGAGCCATTCTTTGGTTTGCCAAACCTTGGTTGGCAGAATTTTGGCTTGCCGACGAACCGTTCATGGCGACCGCCGCTTGCGTCAGAAATGCAGCAAGGTGCTTCGTGATGGCGGGATCGCTGGCGTAGGGCAGGCCGAGTTCGCGCAACCCGGTTGGCCGGCCATGCGCCGGCATCTCATCTGGCGCCGTGATCGGTAGGAACCCGGCCGTCACAATCTGCAGAACTTCCTCGCGCGTCAGGTCAACGCTGAGCGTCTGTCCGACGACGGCACGGCCGCTGCCCAAAACCGTGACCGGCACGCGCGACAGTTCCGAAGACGAATCACTGAGCAGCCGCTCTTTCGCGGCACAGCAGGCCCGGCGTAACGCATATCGCTGTCGCAGCGTGAGCTTGATACCTTTGAGCTTCTCTTCGAGCTTGTCTTCCACACGGCGGGCCAAGGCGAAATCGAGATTGTCGCCGCCGAGCAAAAGGTGCTCGCCGATGGCGGTTCGCTCAAACTGCAACTCGCCATTGACCAAGCGAACGCTCACCAGGCTGAAGTCGGTCGTGCCACCGCCGATGTCGCAGATCAGAATCAGTTCACCGTCGCGGAGGTCCTCATCGTTCCCATCCCGTGCCGGATATGGGCGCGAGGATAGGCCGCCTGCCTGCGCAGGTCGATTCGCCGCGATCCGATTTTCCGCGATCTTGGCCGCGATCCACGCATAAAACGCGGCCAACGGTTCTTCGAGCAGAGTGAGTTTGTCGAGTCCGGCACCGTGGGCGGCTTCGACCGTCAGCTCACGCGCTTCCTCATCGAACGAAGCGGGCACAGTGAGGACGATTTCCTGATGCTCAAAACGCGTTTCTCCATCACACCCAATTGCGCCGTTCCAGGCGTCGCGCAAATGCATGAGGTAGCGCGCGGATGCCTCGACCGGGGAAATCATGGGTTGAGAAATCATGGGCTGCGGCGGTTCCGCTTGCGCCGGCAGGATCCTGGCGCGGCGATCCACGCCGGGATAGGAAAGCCACGACTTGGCCGATGACACTTGGCGGCTCGGTACCAGCGCTCCCTGTTCGCGCGCGAGCACACCTGTGACCATTGGCGGATCCTCATCCCAGGTGGCGCTCACGGCTCCGGCAGACAACTCATCTTCGGTGGGGAAGTAAAGAAAAGAAGGAAGTGCGGGAAGCGTGCGGACTTCCCCGTGTCCCACCAACTGCGGTACGGGAAACACACGAATAGGGGAGCCCCCCTCAGCGACTTCCTGAGTATCGATGTACGCGTCGATATACGCTACGACAGAGTTTGTCGTGCCCAGATCAATGCCGATCAGATAACGAGAAGGCACCGACGACCTCACCTCCCGTGCTTTTCGCGAATGTTCAGCTCAAGCTTCCAGCGCTTGGTGCCGTCGCGAGATACGCACCAGACCTCGAGGGTGCCGAGTTCGGTGACCCGAGTCTCGATCCGCACCGGTACAACCGTTCCCTGCTGGCCATCCAGTTTGAGCGTGACTTCCAGCGGGCTGAGTTCCTCGATATCGGCACCCCAATCTTCCAGCAGGCTGCCGACATGGTCCTGCTTGCGGACGCTGGAACTCAGGAAACGAAACTCGGCTGGTTCGCCGACGACGAGGCCAAACTCTCGGCCGGGAATCGTGGCTTCGGTGCCCTCCTCCATGCCAAAGGGAACGACGCAGAGCGCCTTGAGCGGAGCTTCCATGCCGGGCACTGCCGGCATTGCGCTTTCAATTCCGATGTAGTACGTGCGCGAGGCGCCACTGCGGATACGCACGCCGCGACCGCGACGCGCCTTCCCGTAATAGGCCGCGCCGCGCGCAACTGCGTGCTCCAAGTCCGGAGCTTCGTTGTGCGAGTTAAGGATTTGCTCTGCCCCGAGCGCGTCGAATCCTTCTTGTCGCAACCAGCTGTTCAGCACCTCGACCACCCGGTCGCGCAGCACCGCCGCTTTCATCACTCCGCCGTTGAACAGGATGTGCGTGGGACATGCCAGTCCGCTCGGGCCACGCCGGATGCCCGCCGCCTCGGGACTGTTGCGAACTTGCTCCGACAGAAACCGCGCCAGGTGCTTGGTGATGGCTGGATCGGCCGCATACGGCAGGCCCAACTCCTGAAAGCCAACACGGCGTTGCCGTGTCGGTAATTCGCCGCTCGCGACCTTGGGAAAAAATCCTTCGACCAGAACCTGGTCGAGGTCTTGGCGCACCAGTTCCGTCTTGATGGTGCCGCCGATGAGCTTCGTCCCCTTGCCCAGCAACGTGATTGGGCGCTTCTGCGTTTTGGGCGATTCGAACAGTTTTTCCTTCTCGATGCGGCACTGATGCCACAGGCCGTGCAACTGCCAGGTATCGATGCGGTTGCCCAAGGCCTCAAGGCGCTGCTGCAGAACGCGCGCCAACGCCAAGTCCATGTTGTCACCGCCCAGCAGGATGTGGTCGCCAACGGCGACGCGCTTCAGCGTCAGGTCGCCGTTCTCTTCGGAAACCACGATGAGGCTGAGATCCGTGGTGCCGCCGCCGACGTCGCACACGAGAACGAGGTCGCCGACCTTGATGCGGCGGCGCCAGGCATCGCCCTGGTTTTCAAGCCACGCGTAAAAGGCTGCCAGGGGCTCTTCCAGCAACGTGACGTGCGGATAACCGGCGTGTTCGGCGGCGCGCCTGGTCAACTCGCGGGCTTCTTCGTCGAACGAAGCGGGCACAGTGAGCAGCACGTCTTGCTGCGCGAGAGCGAGTTCTCCTAGCTCCCCTGCCTCTCCGCTGTCCCACACGGTGCGCAAGTACTGCAAGAACTGCGACGACGCTTCGACCGGCGATAGCTTGGGCACCTCTTCGGGCGCTTGCCAAGGCAAGATCGGCGCAGTGCGGTCCACCCCAGCGTAAGAGAGCCAGGACTTGGCCGAGGCGACCAGGCGGTTTGGACTCTCCGCGCCGCGTTTGCGCGCCAGTTCGCCGATCACGAACTGCGGCTCGGCTTCCCATGGCAAGGCCAGGCTGCCCTTGGGAAAATCGAAATCGCCCGGAATATAGAGAGACGACGGCAGCAACGTGCGTTCCGCCACTTCGTTCGGATTCACCAGTTGCGGAATGCTGCGGACCTCGATGCGGCTTTCCTCTTCGGCAGCACTGGCGTTGCAGCGCGCCAGCGCCGAATTTGTGGTACCTAGATCGATGCCAACGATGTATTTGGCCGCCAATGAAAGTCTCCTCCTCAAGCCCAACATCTACTGGGCAGATGTGGACCAGCCGTTATGAAAGTTCGACCTCAGCCGGCGCAACCACCATCCGGCCGGCGCCTTGCGGCAAAGGGGGAAGATTCACTTCCTTCACGCGCCAGCCTTTGTGTCGTAACACACCGCGAACTGGCGGTTCACCCGCAACGTTGCCGATCAGTTTGATAGCCGCCAGGTCAAAACCCGCCGGCACCGTCACCGGTTGATCCTCTTCCGAGTTCAGAATCGGCTCCAGCTTTACATACTGGTCGAGCACCTGTCGGCAAGTGTCGTGGATGGTGCGGACCGCGGCTCCAATCTGCGCGTCGGGATAGGCGGAGATGTTCTCCGCCAGGAAATCAATGAACCGCCCATCGCGTTGCAGCAGCGCAAGCATCTGGACGGCGCGATCGAACGCTTCCGAGGCTGGCCGTTCAACTTCCTTCGGACGAGAGACGGAAGGTGCAGCAACTGTCGCCGTCTGCGGAACCGGACCGGCAAGTTTGACCAGTTTCTGTGCGATGTCGTTGGGAATGTCAGCGTGGAACAGGATTGAAAAGAAACACCGAAAGGCAAAAGCTACCCGTTCCCAGAATCCGTTCATAGCCACTCCGATAATTAGAAATCCAACGATCAGAAATCCAACGAATTAGAATCATTCACCGCCACTTGCGCGCGCCGAATTCGAAGATAATCCGAGCGGTTTGTATGCATCATACCAATACGGTCAGACGATTCGTAATAGCGGGCGGCACACTGGCCCAGGGTCGTCATTTTATGCGCTCGTCGAGGGACTGCGCTTTTTGTCGTTTAGGATGAATAAACGGGCAAAGATCAGCGCGAGAAGAACGCTATGTGACCCGTCATCCGACCAGAATCGTTGACAAGCGTTACTAGGGTGCCAACTTCCTACATGCCGACTTCTGGCCCGCGTCGTTGAGAGTCCGTACCGGGCATAACTTCGGTTTAGCCAATGATATGGGTAACCGTGGCTTCCGGCGTAGTTTTTCAGATAAGGCGTCACGCTGTGGTGTGGGGGCAATTCATCGAAGGCATCTTCGGGCGAGGTGTTGTGCTCCCGGGACCGCCAGGACGCCGGTCAAGATCGGCATCTCGCTTCTTGATATTTCCCCCGTTTGCGCGTAAAACGCTGCTAACGATGAGGCGCGTACTGTGGTGCATCATTTTCGTATTGGTACTCGCGGCATCGCTGATTGCCGACTCCAACTTGCGCATCACCGATGTCGGCCTGCACGGCTACTACGGTACACCCTCCGCCGTCCGGCTGATCGTACGGAATCCCTCATCGCAGCCGCAGGTCATTCATCTGCAGGTCGCTGCCGGCAACGAAGATGATGTCACAAACATCGTCACAACCGACGTTACGTTGAGCGGCAGCGAGCAGCGTGCACTGGAGTTGCCGGTGCTGATGTTCGTCGGGAAAGTGTTCATCACAGTAGACGCAAGCAGCGCAGGCGCATTTTTCGGCCAAGATAAACACGAGGAAGTGTTACGCCAAACCAATTTGATCGTCCTGATGTGCGCCAGCGAGAACGTCTGTAAAACGGCGCAATCGCAGATACAGTTCAGCGGGACCATTGAGGAACGAGCCGACAAAAACCGTCAGACTGCGTTCGAACTGGTCGACGACCCGCGCGACCATTGGTGGGCTTATTCGGCGAGCAGCGCTGTCGTGGTCGCGATACCCATGACAAAGCTAGCACCCGCGCAGCGAGATGCGCTGGAAGGATTTCTGCGAAGCGGTGGGCGCCTGGTTCTGCTCGAAGACGAAATCGCAGATCCCAGTTTCCTTTCTGCATATCGTACAGCGCCGGCGCCGCCCAACGGTGAACGCGTGGGCAAGGGCACGCTCTTCCGTGCTTCCGGGTTAGGAGCGAACGCGCTCGGCGACGTCTTCGCCGGTCGCAATCTGGCCGGTGTTCTCGCGCAGAATTACACTCGGCGGAACTCGAATCAGTTGGGCTTTCTGCCCCGCCGATTCGCCACGTCGTTCGACTTTCCGCGGCTGCGCTGGGTTCTGATCTGGCTGACGGCTTACACGGTCGTGATTGGCGTCGTGAACTTCGCCGTACTTCGGCATTTCCGCCGTTTGGAATTCGGCTGGATCAGCATGTGCGGACTGGCACTGGTGTTTGCCGCCGGCTTCTATTTCTCCAGCGCGAGCCGGCGTCCGAGGAGTTTTCGTCTCGATAATCTCGCCACTTATTACCTCGACGCACGAAGTCCGCTGGCGGCCGCCGACTATAACCTTCGCGTCTCTGCCCCGGACCGGCGAGACGTGCTGGTTTCCGTTGCCGATCCCGCCGTGTTTGCCTATTCCAGTTTCACGGGGGAAGAGCCGAACAGCCAAATCTGGGCCGAAATGAATCGGCAGGGTGCGCAGGCGCGTCACGAGTACGACATTCATCTTGGTCCGCCAAGCCAAGTCGAGCTGTCGTTGCTGAAATGGTCGTTCCACGATATCGACTTGCAGGGCTTGCACAAATTCTCCGGGACCGTACACTTCGTGGCCCCCAACCGCCTCCGCAACGATACCGGGCAGCGCTTTGGCGAAGCTGTGTATCTCGACTACACCTCCAATGCTCTTTACGCGCTGCCCGCCCTGGCCCCAGGCGAGGAAATTCAACTGGACGCGATCACGCCGAGGCCGATTCGCACGAAAGACCTGAAGCAGACCTGGACGGGCGCGGACCTCGATTACAGCAAGCAAGCGCTGCCGGAACTGGCGCTCAGAGGCGAATTGCCGTTTGTCGGTGCGGGGCGGGTATTTGCGGGGCTAAGTGACGGCCCCGCGCTGCCCGTAGAGTTGAACGTCCTCCATCAGCAAAGTGTCCATTCGCTCGTGATTGTCGCCCTGGAACAGCAATGATCGACGTCGAACAAATCCGCAAGAGTTTCAACGGTACGCGGGCGCTCGACGGCTTCACCCTGCATGTTGGCGCCGGAGAACTGTTCGGCCTAGTCGGCCCGAACGGTGCTGGCAAGACCACGCTGATGAAGACCCTTTCCACGCTCCTGCCGATTGATAGCGGTACGGCTCAGATCGGGGGCCTCAGCGTTACCGCCCAAGCACGCGAAGTAAAACGCCTGATTGGCTACCTGCCCGATCAGCCCGGAGTGTACCAGGACATGAGCGTGCGCGAGTTCCTAGAGTTCTTCGCCGACGCGTTCCAACTCACCGGACCCCGCAATCGAGCCGCTGTGGAGCGCGCCCTGGAGCGCTCCGGACTCGCCGAGCGCAGCCGCGACGCAGTCGAACAACTCTCGTTTGGCATGAAGCAGCGCCTCGTTCTGGCCAAAACCCTGCTGCACGATCCCAAGGTCCTGTTATTGGACGAACCAGCCACCGGGCTCGACCCCATCGCTCGCATCGAACTTCGCGCGCAACTCAAGGAACTGCAAGCTGAAGGTATTACCATCCTGATCTCCTCCCATATCCTTAGCGACCTCGAAGACATCTGCACGCAGATCGCCCTGATTGGCGAGGGGCGCAATGCCAGGGATACCGAGGGGCACTCCGTTATCCAACTGCGTGCGCCGCAGGCTCGGGTGCGGATCTACGAGATTGAACTGCTAGGCGACAGCGTCCCCGCGGTGAATATTTTGAAATCGGTTGCCGGCGCGCGTCTGCTCGAATCCGGCGTCGGCCGCCTGTTAGTGGAGATCACAGGCGCAGACGAGCAGGTTGTCGCGCTCTTGCGGGCACTGGTGCTCGGCGGCGCGGATGTGCTCCGGTTCGAACATCGCGCTCTCGATCTGGAGGCACGGTATCGTCTCGCCTTCCAGGGGAGGCGCCCATGAACCCGATGATCCGAAAGGAACTGCGGCAACGCATGCGGGAACGACGCGGCTGGCTGCTGCCCTCCCTCTACTTGGTCGTTCTTGGCGCCGTTGTGACCTTCGCCTATTTCGTTACAACGGCGGACCGCGGCCGGTCCAACATTCAGGGATCAACGGTGGGTGTGGCTCTGTTTCTGACACTCGCGTACTCGCAACTCGCGCTGTTGCTGCTGCTGGTGCCAATCTTCAGCGCCGGATCCATCACGATTGAGAAGGAGCAACGAACGCTCGCCGGCCTGCTAACCTCGTTGCTAACCTCTGCGCAGATCTGGTGGGGCAAGTTTGTTTCTTCGCTGCTGTTCGTCCTGCTCCTGCTCGTCACAAGCCTGCCGGTTCTGAGCATGGCCTTTGCGTTCGGCGGCATCGGTCCATGGGAAATCTTCAGCGCCACGGTGACGACTGTGCTTATTCTCGGCTGCATGAGCGCGATCGGTCTCTATTGCTCGTCCGCCTTCCAGCGCAGCGTCCATGCCACCGCCGTCAGCTATGCCACCGTCATTGCAATCACCGTAGTGACAACCATTGTCTTTTTCGTGCGCATATCGATTTACGAATCTGCGCATCACCTAACAACAACACGCGGTTGGTACGATATCCCGCTGAACATCCGCGCCCCAATGTATGTGAACCCGTTTTTCTTCCTGACTGCGTCGTTTGCCCCGCCCAAGCAGCTATACCCGGCATGGATCACTTGCGCCGGCGTGTTTATCGCCCTAGGTGCCCTTGCCGTAGCGCTGACTTTGCGCAACCTGCGCCGCCGAGGTGACTTGTAAAGGTTCGGGTGCTGCGGCGGCGATTGCGACGCCACCGCGGCTAGCGGCCCCCCCCGTGGACGACAATTCGGGCGAGTGAAAACGAGATCTCTGAGATCACTGCGGATTTTCAGCAGCACGGAAACTATCCAGAAACGGGCTTCGGGGAGATGTCGTAGCTGAACGTCAGCATTGGGGCAGATCTCCGCGAAGCCGACTTCTGGCCCGCGTCGTTCAGAGTACCTCCGCAGGCATAACTTCCGTTTAGCCCGTCATCCGCCCACGAAGGCAAGCGCAAATGCAGCTTCGCACAACGGGAGTTCTGGGGCGCCAAGGCAGATTTCAATCCGCAACACGATTGCCTGAATTCAGCCGCTGTCGTAACATTCATGTTCCGATGGCTGATTCTTCCTCTATCCTCGGCCGCATCATTTCCCACTACACCGTGGTCGATAAACTCGGCGGTGGTGGCATGGGCGTCGTTTATAAAGCCAAGGACGGGCGCCTCGGCCGGAATGTCGCACTGAAATTTCTTCCCGACGATATTTCCCACGATCCGCAGGCGATTGAGCGGTTCCGCCGTGAAGCGCGAGCCGCCTCCGCGCTGAATCATCCGAATATCTGCACGATTTACGACATCGGGGAGTTTGACGGCCGGCCGTTTATTGCCATGGAGTTGCTCGAGGGCCAGACCCTCAAGCACCGGATTGTCGGGAAGCCCATCGAGATCTCGGAACTTCTGGAGATCGGCATCCAGATCGCGAACGGCCTCGATGCGGCGCATGCCAAGGGCATCGTCCACCGCGACATCAAGCCCGCAAATATCTTTCTCGTCGAACGCGGCCAGGCGAAAATTCTCGATTTTGGCTTGGCGAAGGTCACCTCTACGCTCCGGCCCGCCCCTGAGACCGTGGGCGCCACGTCCGTGCCCACGCAGATGCACGTGCTCAACGATGATCAGCTGACCAGTCCAGGCAGTTCGATGGGAACGGTCGCCTACATGTCGCCCGAACAGGCGCGTGGTGAGGAACTGGACGCGCGCTCGGATCTGTTTTCGCTCGGTGTTGTGCTGTACGAGATGGCCACCGGGTCGGTTCCGTTCGCTGGCTCAACCGACGCGGTCATCTTCGACGGCATCCTTCATTCCTTACCCCGGCCCGCGAAGGAACTCAACCCTCGCCTGCCGCTGGCGTTCGAGAGCATTCTCAGTAAGGCACTGGAGAAGGACTCCGACCTGCGCTGCCAAACGGCCGCTGAACTCCGCGCCGACCTGAAGCGGCTCAAGCGGGACATCGAGTCCAGCCGCCGGCCCGCCGCGGGGAAAAGTGTTACGGGTTCCGGTGGACATTCGGTTGCAACCCAGCAGAAATCAGTCGCTGTGCTGTACTTCGAAAACCAAAGTGGCGCGAAAGAGGACGAATATTTCCGCGACGGAATTACCGAAGACATTGTCACCGAGCTTTTGAAGATCAAACAGCTGCAAGTATTCCCCCGCTCGGAGATGCTTGCATTCCGCGACAAACCGGTCACGGCGCTGCAGGCGGGCGAGCAGCTTGGCGCCGCCTATGTGCTCGAAGGTTCCATCCGACGCGCCGGCAACCGCGTGCGCATCACCGCGCAGCTCGTCGAGGCCTCCACGCGGCATTCCGTCTGGGCTGAGCGCTACGACCGGCAACTTGAAGACGTCTTCGCCATCCAGGAAGAAATCGCGCGGAGCATTGCCCAGGCCCTACGCATCACGCTTACGCCGCAGGAAGAAAATACCATCGCGCGGAAGCCGACGGAAAACCCTTTGGCGTATGATTTTTACCTGCGCGGAAGGAGCTACATGCGCCGCGAGAATTTGGACTACGGCCTGCAAATGTTCGAACAGGCCATCCATCTGGATCCGAATTTCGCTCTGGCGCACGCCGGGATTGCCCACCTTTGCGGTCTCATCTACGAGTATCGCGAGCAGAATCCGAAATGGATTGAACGGGCAAAGGCTAGCTGCGAGTTGGCTACGGCTCTTGTGCCCGACCTGCCAGAGATTTTGGTAGCGCACGCCCGCATCTGTTATACGCAGAAGAAATACGACGAAGCCGCGAGGTTGGCATGGCGCGCCATCGAGCGCAAGCCCGACTGTGAAGGTTCCTGGAACATCCTCGGGCGCGCGTATTTCTCTTCTGGGCGTTTCGAAGAGGCCGCGGCGCTCACGGAGAGGGCCATCGAAGCCAACGGCGACGACTATAATACTTATCTCCCCTATGTAAACTCACTGCAACGGCTGGGGCGGGAAAAGGAATCCGCGCAACTTCGGGGCCGCGTGATCAAGATCTTCCGCCAACAACTGGAGTTGGTGCCAGAAGATGTGCGCGCCCGTATCTTGCTGGCGGGGTACCTTGCCTACCTCGAACAAGACCCGGACGAGAGCATGCGGCACCTGCAGACCGCCGTCGCCCTTCGCCCCGGAGATTCCAACACCCTCTACAATGCTGCGTGTACCTACGGCATCCTCGGGAAAAAGGCAGAGGCGCTCGAGACGCTCAAAAAGGCCTTCGCGGCCGGATACGGCAACCCAAATTGGGCGGCCAACGATTCCGATCTCGATTGCCTGCGCGACGACCCTGAATTCCGGAAACTCGTAGGTCTCGACGAACGCCCTGCATCTTGAGAATGCTTCGTCATTGCTCCTGAACTACCGCTTGCTCGACGGCCCATGCCTCAGCCGGAGGTAAAACGCGCTGCTGGTAGAAGTGAACTTCGCGCCGGGCACATTTCCGGGCGGGTGGTCGGCTAACCGGAAACTACCCACAAACGGGCTTCGCGGAGATCGGCAGAGCGAACAGCGCGCCGTGGCACGACATTTCCCCCAAGAAGACTTCTGGCCCGTCTGGCTATCGGTTCAACTCCGGATTGCCCATGACTCGGGCACAATTTTGTCCGCAGCGTTGGTATGTCATAACAGATGGATCAGTTCTGACTGGCCGTTCCCAGGTATTGATCAAGCCAGTTCGTCGACTCCTTAATCAGCTCGTTTCGCGGGATGTTATGGCTGGTGTCGTAAAGCACGTGTTTCTTCTGGTCTTTCTTCGAGCCCAGCATCTGGTAGAAAGGCTCTTGCGTGGAATCGACCGGGAAGAAGAAATCGTA
>Ga0116219_10003138_pt1 | contig 13290 bp, 15 predicted proteins | sample Sb_taG_4_FD_91019 | JGI IMG/M metagenome (GOLD analysis project Ga0116219, IMG submission 91019) | Peat soil microbial communities from Weissenstadt, Germany - Sb_50d_6_BS metaG | ecosystem: Environmental > Terrestrial > Soil > Wetlands > Peat | place: Germany: Weissenstadt | collected 2010-09-21
CCTCCCCCTGCAGGGCGATCCCGGGGGGCCCTCCCCCATCTCTGGTACAGCATCGATTGGCTGATAACGATCCTCTACATCGTCACCTTCCTTTCGTTCGTGGCACACAGTGATTGCGGATGGTCGGTTCGGTCGGGGCTGCTTCTTCTGAGCGTTTCGCAGCCCGGCAGTTGCGCGTGGCTTCCCACCGAACGCTCAGTGTTCCGGCTGGGAAATGGCGCGCCGAGTTTGCCATCGGCTGACCTCAAGCTCGCCTGTCAGCGAACGAAGCCGTGTGCCAGAAGAAAGCTCCTCTGCTCCTCATGCATCTCGTCGGGAAGCTGAACAAACCAGTCAAGCTGGTTGGGCACCGTCGACAGCACCTGGCCTCCGCCAGTGTCAAGGTGAGCGCGGAACGCAAGTCCGACTGGCCAGTCGATTCCTCGTTGAGCGTGGCTCGGGTACTCAATGTATCCGAGCAGATCGTCGATGGCGACATCCACACCAATCTCATCGAGCGCGACCCGGTGGATGGTGTCGGTCAACGACTCAGCGAACCGGACGGTGCCACCGGGGAGATTCCACAGACCGGCGCACGGACCTCCGGATCGACGGGCCAGCAGTACGCCTAACTCGGTGCGCACAACGATCTCCACGGTGAGCCGAGGTACCTTCCTGAAGATCTCCAGATACTCGGCTTCGGGGAGCGGTCCCGTCACGATGCGTGAAGACTAACCGGTGCTTGGGATCAATCGCTCGACAGTGACGGCGGCGCTGAATCTACCCTGGTGATATCCGATTCGCCACGACCTGATAATCCAAGATGTCGCTACAACTCGGCCGCCCAACGAACCGCGACCGGACGCGATTCGCGGCCCGGAACGATCCCGGGCGGTCGGGCCGGTCAGCGGCCTCGAAGGGGCCGCACTGCTCTCGCTTGGCAGTCCGATGGCGGGTGATCCCGGACGGAGGCCTGCACTTAGCGATCTTGGTTTCGCCTCGATGAGATGTAGAGCGGGAAGAAGATAATCCACAGGAGCAGGCGCAGGACGACCCATGCAGCGGGTGTGTTCACGTCGTAAGAGCCAATGGAAATAACGATCGGATTCCCCTGTTCCAAACGAGTCTTGGCGTCTGTAAAGACCCAGAGGTCCGTAGCAAGAACAACCAGCACCACGAGAATCGGTAACCAAATCATCGGTGTTGATGGTACCCCGATGGGTTCGACTAGAACGACGGTGACGACGGCACCCGTCTGCGCCAGGCTGGCACACGGGATCCCCTGAGGCCACACCGAATATCTGCTTGCTTCCCCGAGAATGGGCGACGTGTCATCAAAACCCGATTGCCGAGCACCCATCGTTGAGTGGTTGAAGAGAGTCTTTATAGCCGTGCTGCCGAAAGGGGCGCGCCCGCCCCCCAAGGTAGACATCACGGGATTGACCAAGACTTCTGAGGAGGGAGTCTGACACTGCGACGAAACGATCTGAATACGCGACACCCAACTGCACACGTGATTCACTGTCCCGTAACACGGATAACCCTTCTGTGACACACGGGATCTCACGCTCTGGGAATCCGAATGCGGGCAAATGGCGGGCGACGAGCCGCGCCGACTGTCCGGCGACCGTGACGGCTGCTCAACCTGGCCCCCGCCCGTCCTCCACGTCGTAGGGCCCCATGTGGCGGTGTCGACGGCGCCAGGTCCAGAGCGAGCGCATATCACCCGCGTTGGGACGGAGGTCGAGTGGTGCGGCGCCTGTCATCATGACGATGGAGCCCCATTGAGTCGGACGGTGACGTTCCTTGTGCGCGGCGTCAACGTCACCGTTCCCGTCGCCGAATTGATCACGCCCGACGAGGACGCTGCGATGTCATTGGTGAACGAGGGGAGCTCGAAGAGCACCTGACCCGGCGGCGATTGGCCGCTCAGAGTCAGAGACACCGCCCGCCCCCTGGACGAGATCTTGAGACTTAGCCTCTTCCCATCGGTCGTGGGGAAGTTGGTGACTGAGATCGACGCGCCATCGCTCAACCATTGTGCCGGGACGCCTCGGCCCACGATCAAGGTGCCGTCCGCACTTTGCGCCACAAGTGAATCCAACAGGACCTTATTCGCCTGGGACATCCCCCAGGCGTGGGGCGAGGAGCCTTGGCCTGCCGCAGGGTGGTTCCCGATCCACGGCGTGCTCGCAGAGGGGGCGCTCGAACTTTCCCACCACGAGTACGGGCCACTCTCGCTGTTCTCGATCATGAACTCGTAACTCAGGATGCCCTGGTCGCGATAGGCGGTGCTGGCAAGTCCCGCGCTCCCCATGCCCGCGTTGTAGGCGGTCGAGTAGTAGTCGCCCGGGAATCCACCGAAGGTGTCTGGCGGAAGCGTGCCCTTGAGGCGTTGGAAGCCGTATGCATACGTGGCGTCGATCAGGGAAATGCCCGGACCGTTGAGCGTCGCTCCAAAGAGAGATGCGTTCCACGCCCAGCCGCCGAAGCCGAACGGCGACGTCCAGTTGGCGTCCTCGGGATTCGCGCACCTGTTGGCGCTGTTGGGTGCGAGAAGTGAGCAGGGCAGGTAATCCAAGCCATAACGGCTGATGGTTGTGTCGAGCGCCTGGTTTGTTGCCGACAGCAGGCTGTCGTACTGCTGCGCCGCCCACGCGGCCTCGGGACGGTCCCCGATGCGCTCGGCGAGATAGCGGTAGGCCGCCAGGCCCGTCAGGGCCTCGTAATCGTCGGTGGTCCAATAGCCCTGGGTGTCGATGTCATTCGTTGATTCCATGATCCCCGCGGGTCCGGTCCGGTCAGCGGCAATTTCACGAGCCGTGTCTTCGATCGAGGCGAAGTGCTCCTTGACAAAGCTCACATCTCCGGTCTTCATAAGGTAGATGGCCCAAGGCCACGCATAGGTCCAGCCTCCGTCTGGATACTGGGCCTGCGGGCCGACGACATTGCCCGCCTCGAGGAGCAGCGCATGGGCGTCGGAGAAGTATCCCTGGGTGAAGAGGTTCGTCAGGATTCCGATGACATCATGACTGAACTGAGACTCGTAACCATTGACACCGGTGTTCAGATCGTTACCGCTCCTGGCGATCTGGGTGTAGATGAATCCACTCCGGTATGCATCATCGAGTGAGGTGTCGGGGACACTGATATCAGCGATACCAGCCAGTTGATGATTCCAGAAGTCGCGCATGTGGGCGAAGTGTTGATCGAAGCTCCCAGCGGTGGCCAACGTCTGCGTGCTGGGCCACGGGTAGTAGTTTCCGAAACGGTCGACGGCAACCACGTAGTCGTGAATCACCGTCGCATGGGAATTTGCCGCGTTGGGAGCGGTATTGAGAGGCACCAACCCGGCGGAGGCGTCCGGATTTGCCATGACGACCCGGTCGGTCGAGTTGCGGACTGACACGCGGCTGTACACGGCAACGTAGGCATCGCCACCGAGTTCCAGCTTGTCGGCGAACTCGGTGATGGAAACGATGGCACCAGAGCGCCGGAAGGTGGTCACCTGCGCGGGAAGGTACCCGTCCGAATCCGTCCACGTCGTAGCGGTGCCATCGTAGATGCCGAAGCCGAAGTCCCTATTGATGTCTTCTTGGACGTAGAAGGTTCCACCGAGGCAGGTGACAACCCCTTGATAGTTGCCCTCCCATCCGATCTCCGACGCAGTGCCGAAGTCGCCAGTGAATGCATCGGTATTCATATTGTATTTGCAGTCGTACCCTCTGGCCGGTCCGCCGCCAGTCGTGCGGATAGCGGTAGGAGGGTTTCCCCCGCAGCCGGTAACCGCGCTTCCTCCCGCCAATAAGATCGAGCTGATCCAAGCCACTTTCCGACGTGGGCGCACGCGATGATTCTGGCAGATCGTCCTGCGGTAGGGGCGAAGGCGTCCCAGGGTTCGGACACCTCGCGGCGCTCCGCTTATCTGGAACCACTGTCCATCCAGAGCGGACGAAGGACGTGGACCGTCGACTCCGCCGCAACCTGCCGAGGGCAAGGTGCGACCGGTGGTACGACTTCCCTAACCACCGCTCCACGATTGCTCAACAAGGAGCTCGGGGCGGTCATGTGGATTGGTCGACGTCCGGCCCAGGGTGACGCATACCACCCAACTCCGGTGGCGCACGAGATCCCCGAGTACGCGCCGTTTGCACCTAGACCTCGCCGTTGAACAGGATCCGGGTCGAGAACGGGATACATACACATCGCAAGCGGTCCTGCCCATGTAACGATTGGGGACCGTGGAGGGGTCGTGCGAGGCGCTGATCGAGGAAGCTGAAGCCGCTCCCATCGAAGGATGGGATTTCGGTTGGCTCAATGGGAGAGCCACGGAGGAACGTCCCAGTTGGGGCTACTCCAGGCTCTTGGCCGAGCGGGCGACAGACGTGCCGTCCTTGCTCGACCTCCAGACGGGCGGCGGCGAGCTGCTTGCTCAACTTCCACGGCTACCCCCGCTCACGGTGGCAACCGAAGGATGGGAGCCGAACGTGCGTCGGGCCGCCCAGCGGCTCCAGCCACGACGGGCGTGGGTCGTGGTTGCCCAGGAGGACCGAGCGACGTTGCCATTCGGCTCGGAAGTCTTTGACCTCGTTGTCAGTCGGCATCCGATCGTGACCTGGTGGGACGAGGTCGCACGAGTCCTTCGTCCGGGCGGCCGCTACCTGTCCCAGCAGGTCGGCCCGCACAGCATGCGAGAAGTCACCGAGTTCTTCATGGGTCCGCAACCTGCCACGTCCCCGAGGAGCCCGGAGCTGGCCCGGGAGAAGGCGACAACGGCGGGGCTCCGAGTCGATGACCTGAGGACGGAGCGACTTCGAGCCACTTTTGTCGACGTTGGCGCGGTCGTCTACTTCCTGCGACTCGTTATCTGGATCGTCCCTGATTTCAGCGTGGAGAAGTACCGAGATCGACTCACCGCCATGCATCGAGAGATCACGACCAACGGACCCTTCGTCGCCCATGCCACTCGCTTCCTGATCGAAGCAACGAAGCCAGGTTGACTGCAAACGTTTTCCCACACCCACACTCGATTGCGGTTCTGTGCGCCCTGCCCGCGTCAGCCCAGCCACATTCCGGCTGGTCGGGATCCGGCTCCGGTGACACAGGGGATCCCCGAATCGTGTGCTATCTGAACGGTTCCTGACAATGGGCCTGACCTCGACCGGGAGCGACCTTTCCGGACGGGATCTCGGGGTCGAACCGCCCGCAAGCGGGAGACTCCTTTTAATGGAGGGGCCCCAGCTCAGTCAGGCTTGGCGTAGGTGGCCATTCCGGCGAAGTCCAGCACCACACATTGCTCGTCACCGATGGTCCAGCCATCATGTCCAGCCGGAATGGAGACGACGTCACCGGCGCCGATCTCAAGTTGGGTGCCGTCGTCCATGAGGATCACCTGGCGACCAGACAGGACGTACCCGACGTGCGCCGCTTGGCAGCTCTCTGTCCCGGCGATCGGCTTCACATGGTCGGACCACTTCCAGCCTGGCTCGAAGGTTGCAAGGCCCACGACACCGTCACCGATGTTGACGATCCTTACGTGACCCTTGTCTCGAAAGGGTCGAGTGTCATCGGGATTGTCGAACCGCTTGCGCTCCAGTCCAGCCATGACCAGTCCTCCTCCTGGTGACCTGACTTCGAGGATGTCACTTACCTCAATCGACTCCCAAGATCAACTGAGAGTGATCGGTCGAGTGTCAGAGTCGAGGGGCGGGCCCAAACGGGTCGTTCCGGGGATCGTCATTACCGGTCGAACCGCGGCCGAGGCTGGGTGCGAACAAAAGGCACGTTGCCCCTGGGCCAGATAGTTAGATGCCGCGCACGGGATCCCCGATTCTGCTGGGCAACCGCCTCGGCCTGCTCGACGAGCTCCTGAGGGATCCGCTACCAGGCAAGTTTGGAAGAGGCATACAGAAGTAAAGTCCCACTCGATGGATCCCCACGAGCGGCGCTGGGTGATCGTTGGAGGCATCGTTGCGATCATCGGGATAGTGGGATGCGTGCTGGCAGCCACCCTGCCACGAACACCCAGCAACCCCCTGGAGGGCGGCGACTTCATCGTATTCCTCGCCGTCGCAGTCGCAGGTCTAGCCCTGATCGTGGCTGCCGGCGCGCGGGATGCCCTCTCGTCCAGTGGAAGCGGGACCCGACTACTCGAACTGACGCGGCTCGATGCCGTCACCGAGCCCCCCTTCGAGGCAGTCACCGAGCAGCTAACTGTGCGCCCCGTGTACCGGAATTGCCACGAGAATTCTGTTTACCACACAAGATATGAAGTGGCGATGCAGGCCCAGACTGAGGTGACGGTGTTGCTGCTGGAGGCCCTGGCTCCCTCGATGATCGAGGTGCATCTTGATGACGTTCGCATCGTCCACCAGGATGTGGGGCAAGGCACGGGGATCGCTTGGGCGAGCGTTCTCGACCCACCGTTCCTGTTCCGTTTCGACGTGGTGACGAGCGCGCCCGAGGAGAACATTCAGATCCGGGGATCAGTCTGTTGAACGAAGGAGCGGTTGTGCACGGCTCTGACCGCTCTCCCGGGACCGCCCCCACATGCCGGTCATGCGCAGGCGCCCCATGCTTGCTCCCAGCTAACCGATCGGGTTTGCCGGATGCCGCGCCGCTCATCCCCAGCGTCTCGTTCAAGGGTGTTCGGCTAGGACTGACGCGATTTCAGTGGTGTCCCGTTGGTAAGCACTTCAGCATTGTCAGGCCAGTCAACGAGTCGGAGTTGACTGACGAACAATAGCGTGAAGCCGCTCACCACCACGACCTCCGGGTTCCATGATCGTTCGATAGATCACGCCGAACGGCGGTCGAAACGAACGCTAGGCAGCGTCGAATACTGGACCAGGGCGAAGCGAGATCAAGGCACGAAGCGCCAGGGCGCTCATCCATCCGAACCCCGCGGCGATCGAAATTCGCTGGAAGATTCCGGGCCTTGCGACAAGACGCGGAGCGCCACCGAAAGCTGCACCAAACAGCATGAAGCTGGCCACCATTACGAGGCTGGATCCGATCGAATAGCCCGCCCAGGGGTACTCACGCCTCCTGGCAGAGGAAACGGCGGACACCATGGCCGCCAGGGGTATGCCGATGAAGATCGGCATTGCGAAGCGGTTGTGCATAGCGCCTGAACGACTCGGCGCCGCTCTTGGCGGTGCCTTCGTGCCAGCTTCATCTCTATCGGGCGAGGGAAGGGGGAGGTCGCCGACGGGATCGGTCACGAACACGCCCGAGCCGATCAGGCCGATACCGGCTGCTCCCACCAGGACCGGGGCCAGACGAGGCCCGACGATCCGATGCGGACACCGTGCAAGACCCGATGCGGCGAAGATGTACAGCGAGCCGGTGAGCATGAAATTTGAACGTTGAAGCCACCCGAGATGTCCTTCCGCCAGCGAACTCACGGCGTGACGCCTCCAGTCGTATCCAGCCCGCCGTGCCCCGATCGCGGTGAAGGCGCAAACGAAGAGGGGTCCCGCGATCGTCCCCAGAGTGAGCCGAAGCGTAACGGTACGAGAACGCTGCTCGGCCATCGGCATCAGGCCATGCTACGCACCGGGCGGTTGCCCACCAGCCTTGGGGGGTGACAGTGAGCCCTTGCGGCGCGATGATGCCATCGTGCCCAAGTGGCTAGTTCGGAGCCTTCAGACGGTGCTCGTCGTCGCAGTGGGAGCGGCATTGTGCCTGACGGGGATGACCGCCGTCTTCCTGGCGACAGGGTTCGTGAACGTCACCCCGGACTGCGTAATGGGTCATCTGGCTCACCCGAGCCCGTTCACCCTCTTCGGCGACGACTGCGTCAGGCCGCCTGGGTACATGCCGTGGATGGTCGTCTTTGGCGTTGTTGGAGCCGCTGTTGGACTGATGTTCGCACTGGGCGTCCTGCAGCTATTCGGCCGGATTCGTTCGAGGCGCTGGCGAACCAAACTCGCGGCCTGAGCGCGAGCTAAGCCAGTCGGGGTTGCTCCGGATCGGGGTTGGGTCCCACCCATTTAGGGAACCCCGAGTACCACACTCCCAAGCAACGGTCGGCTCCGAACATCACCCGATCCGGGAGACGACAAACGATGAGGGGGTCAGATCACCGCCAAGAGCATCTCTTGTACGACTGATACGACAATCTGGTCATCGAGATTTCGCATCACACCTCGCAAGAGGCCGCGTCCTCCGAAGTTGACCAGGGAATGGACATCGTAGGAGAGCCACGTGTCGACGCGCGCCGGACGGTGGAACCACACGGCGTGATCGAGGCTCACCATCCCCTGCGTGTCCCCATCCAAGTGGAGAGGCCGACCGCCCACCCCGGTCCAGTCGCTGGCAAAACCGAGAAGCGCTGTGTGAAGGTGCGGGTCGTCTGGCACCTCGCCGGGAATGCGGAACCACATGCGATGAGTGGACTCCCGTGTGCCGTCCTTGGAGACAGGACTCGGGCCCAAGCGGACGGCCTCCCATGGTCCGGGGCCCGGCTCAACAGGTCCGTCGCCAAGGGAGGGGTACGTGCGGGGCGCAGGCATGTCATAGACATAGCCGTCGGTGTCGGAGGTGAACGAGCATGTCATGTCGAGCACCGCCTTGTCTCCCTGTGTTGCCTTGAGGTGCCTCGCGGTGAAGGTCCGTCCCTGGCGCACGTCACAGACCTGGTAGTCGACCAATGCATTCGATCGGACGGGCCGTAAGAAGTACGCATGCATGGAGTGGATTCGGGTGCCAGCTGGAGCGTCTCGGCTCGCTGCCATGAGGGCTTGGGAGACGACGAATCCGCCGAAGAGGTACTCGGCGGGCCACTCGGGTGGGTGCCCAATCCAACCATCTGTGCCTGGCTCCAGCGTCAGAAACCGCACCGTCTGTGCTAGAAGGTCACTGCGATCCGACTCGGATTGTTCGACCATGAACATTGCACATTACGAGATCACCCAATAGCGCCGGGCGGGGCGATCCTCGCGGCCAGGCCATCCAGGCAGGTGGTCCACCACGGCAACTTCAGGGCGGCCCGAATGCCAGCGCCCCGACCCATCACCAAGGTCGAATGTCACTGGACCTGCCGGTCGTACCGTTGATTGACACCACTCCTAGTCTCCAGTCTGGCCGTCAAGCTTCTCGCGCATCACGTCCAGGTGACCGGCATGGCGGGCGGTTTCCTCCAGCATATGAACCATGATCCATCGCAGGCTTACGTAACCTCCGAACTCCGTCGGTTTGGCGCTGAGGGCATCCAGAGACGGAGCTTCAGCCACGATCAGTCTCGCCTGTTCAACCTCGGCGCGATAGAAGGCCATGATGGACCCGGCTGTGTCGTCGGCATCAATAGCGAACTCGGGCGAGTTATCACCATCGACATCGATCGCTTCCACGTCCTCGCCGACGAAGATGTCACGGAACCAACCCCGCTCGACCCAGCCCAGGTGTTTCACGACCCCGAGAGGGCACAAACCACTTGGAGTCATGACTGTCGTTGCCTGCTCAAAGCTGAGGCCGTCTACTTTGTGTTCCACTACGGCCCGATACCAGTCTAGGAATCCTTGGATCGTCTCGCTCTCGTCGCGTCGAACACCCAGGCTGTCCTCCATACACAAAGTCTACATTTCGACCCGAACGACGGGAGGCCCACCAGAACCGAGGCACCCGGACTCGGGGGTGTCATGCGCCCAGTGGCAGACGGGGTTGCCGGGTAACGGTCGCCTTGCGGCGACGCCATTGTTTACCCCGACCGCGGTCGAGACCGGCGCACTTCACCCGGCGCGGTGCAGTAGCGAAGTAGCAAGGTCCAAACAGGAGCGGGACAGTGGGGACCATGGCACGTCTATGGCGAACGAGACTTGCACGGCGACTAGGGCCACTCCTCGGCGTCCTGGCTTGCGTGCTTGTTCATCGGCGAGAATCGCGGGTGTGTCCAGCATTGTGGAGCGAGCCTCGGTCAGGGAGATGCCTCTATCCGAAGTGGGGATTCGGATCAGATACTTCCACGAAGCGTCGGATGACTACCTCCTCGCCTTGGGCGTGGACCGCGATCTGCTGCCAGAACCGGAAGCCTGGCAGTCCTTTCATGAGCGAGATTACGAGCGGCCGCTGACAGAGCGTGAGAACTACGCGCTCCTTTGGGAACTCGATGGTGAGACGGTTGGCTTCAGTTCACTTGACCACATCGTGTTTGGCGAAGAAGCGTTCGTGCACCTTCACATCGTCGAGCGGTCGTGGCAGCGACAAGGCCTCGGAACGAACTTCGTAAAGCTGTCAGCCTCGAAGTACTTCGAAGTACTTGAGCTGAAGTATCTCTATTGCGAGCCGAATGCTCTGAACGCAGCACCGAATCGAACGCTCCAGCGAACTGGATTTACCTACCTGTTCAGTCACGAAACGATCCCCGGACCAATCAACTTCCGTCAGGTGACAACCCGCTGGGTATTGGAACGGCGCTCCTAATCGATCCGCCTTAGTTGTTGCCTTCGCTACTCAGCCGGACGCTCTTCTCTCCGCTCTTATCGGAAATGAGAATGAGATGTCCTTCCCGGTTGCGAGCGGTCTGCTTCACAGAAGGAGATCCGGGTAGATGACGTCGAATCTCTTCCCACCCTTGCCCGTTGGACGACTTCTCCCAGTGGCCCACGATTGAGTCTCGACGGCACTCACCTCACTACAATGCGCTGGGACAACTCTGCGTTGTCTCTCCATAGGCTCCACTTATTGTGTTCCGAGAACTCCGAACGCTCCAAGCCGGGATTGTGTCCGGCCTTTCAATGCCTCTACGACAGCCTTAGGGCGATGCTCGTTGCCAAGGAGGACCACGGGTAACCTTCTCCGTGTGCCACGTACCCGGCTGAGATAATGGGCCCTGGCCTCCTCCCCCTGATAGTTCTCGCCGGAATCGTCTACGGTGTATATCGCATCGTCAAGAACAAGAGATCTCGTTCGGAAGGTTTGGTAGATGAGTGGCGCGCGGTCCCTGCTGCCACGGGGCCGGCCCCACGTGACAGTGGTTCGCAGAGATCACCAAATGCTCCTTCCATGGTCCAACGCGGGATCTCGGGCGATGGCTGGGCGGTCGAGACTCACGGGCTCACCAAGCGCTTCGGAGACAACGTCGCCGTAAACGGTGTCGAGCTTCTTGTCCCCCGCGGATGCGCGTTCGGCTACCTGGGTCCGAACGGCGCCGGCAAGACCACGCTCATCCGGGTGCTCCTGGGACTCACCCACGCCGACGCGGGCACGATGTCCTTGCTCGGATTCCTGGTTCCAAGGCATCGCGATAAGGCCCTGGCGCGGGTCGGGGCCATCGTCGACGAGCCCCGGTTCCACGGCCATCTGACCGGGCGACAGAACCTCCAGATCCTCGCCGCCGCACGCGAACCCGCGGCGCGCGACCGTATCGGGTCGGCCCTCGAGCGGGTCGGCCTCCTTCTCCGCGCCGACGACCGCGTGTCGAAGTACTCAATGGGGATGCGCCAGCGTCTGGGCGTGGCGGCCTGCCTGATCGGGGACCCCCAACTCCTCATTCTGGACGAGCCCATGAACGGGCTTGACCCGGCCGGCATGCAGGCCATGCGAGAGATGATCTTGTCGCTGGTGGCCGAGGGCCGGACCGTGGTGTTGTCCTCGCATCTTCTCGACGAGGTCGAGCGCACCAGCCACGCGGTGGCCATCGTGGACCGGGGCAACGTCGTCCGCCAGGGAGCGATCTCGGAGCTGCTGGCCGGGGCGTCGCTGATGGTCAAGATCCAATGCTCCGATCCCGATCGAGCCCGCACGCTCGTCGTCGCCGCTGACATCGGGGCCGACGTCACCGTCGACCAGGCCGGGCTGGGTGTCACCCTGCCGGCCGGCACAGGGCGCGACGTGGTGGCCGAGATCAACCGCGTCTTGGTGGTGGGCGGAGTCTCCGTATACGGGCTATGGGAGGTCCAAGCATCCCTCGAATCGTGGTTCCTAGCGGTGACCAGTCGACTGGGGGAATCGCTGTAGCGGGTTGCCTACGCTGAGCCCACGGGCCCGACCACCGTTCGGCCGGGACGCCGGAACGTTCGTCCCCCGAGAACGCAGCAACGCAACCCGGCTGGTCAGTTGGAACTCGCTCAGTCGGCAGCGGACCCGAAGAAGCGTGCGTCGCCGAAGGCAAAGACTCCACCGTCTGCACTGGTGAGCCAGTAGCCATCACCGTCAGCGGTCGCGGCGATGCCGACGATTGGAGTCACTGGGACGATTCCGAGGCCAGGCAACGAGCCCAAGAACGGTGAAGGCGACACGAGCCCTTGCACGGTCTGGATCTCTGGAGCGAATACTCCGCCGTCGATGCCTACGAGCCACAGCCTTGCACCCATGACCGAGGTTGCGATCCCACTGATCTGGGCCGACGGCGTGACACCGCCGGGAACGTCGATGTTCCCGTAGTCCTCGTTGATGGCCGCTGGTTCGCAAGCCTCATTCGGGGGAGGGAGGGAGAGACCGAAGCCGAACGAGCTGGCGATGTCATAGCCCACAGATCCGGGAGCCGCGGCGATACCGACATCGGGTATCGGTCCCAGCACATAACCAGGAACCACAGCGCCGCCGGCGGTGACGAGCAGCGGTGTACAGAACGGAGCATCGCCGAAGGCGAACACCCCGCCATCGGCACCCACGAGCCAGTAGCCACTTCCGAAGTGCGTGGCGGCCATGCTGACGATAGGAGCCGCGGGGACGATGCCGAGGTCGGGTAGCGATCCGTCGAAGGCAGCGTCCCCGAAGGCGAACACCCCACCGTCGGCGGCCACGAGCCAGTACCCGCCTCCGTCGGGAGTCGCCGCGATTCCCACGATGGGAGCCGCTGGCACGATGCCGAGGCCGGGAAGCGATCCCTTGAACCGGGCATCACCGAAGCTGTAGACACCCCCGCCCGACTGTGCCAGCCAGTACCCGCCTCCGTCGGGTGTCGGCGCTGTCGCTACGAACCTCCCCGGCGACGTGACCGACGAAGTGACGGTGAACGGCACCGTGAAGGTTGTGAAGCCTGAGGGCGCCGATGCGGTGCAGCTCACGGCGAACTGATACCTGCCCGGTTCCACGGGCGTGGCCGGCACCGTACCCACGAAGCTCGGGACGAGGATGCGTTCGCTCCCCTGGCTCCCCGGACCCACGGCGAGACCGACGGCCGCCGCTCCGATCGGTTCGAATATCACCGATCCACAACCAGAACTTTTCAAACTGACGGTGATCTCGCTCCCCACAGCCCCTGAGCTGGGTTGCACCGAAAGCGACGGAGACGCGGCGTTGGCAGCGCCGGAAGAGGGCATCGCCACCAGCGTCGCAAGCACCACCGACCTCGAGCCAGTGGAACCG
>Ga0116219_10003139_pt1 | contig 13287 bp, 7 predicted proteins | sample Sb_taG_4_FD_91019 | JGI IMG/M metagenome (GOLD analysis project Ga0116219, IMG submission 91019) | Peat soil microbial communities from Weissenstadt, Germany - Sb_50d_6_BS metaG | ecosystem: Environmental > Terrestrial > Soil > Wetlands > Peat | place: Germany: Weissenstadt | collected 2010-09-21
CAGGCCACATGCCAGTGGCGCTCGCCGGTCCGGTCGGAGTTTCTACCGACAAGAACCATGGCGACCATGGCGATCACGCTCGGAGCCGCCGCCAGAACACCGATCTGGAATGGCGACCAATCGGGAAACTGACTTCTCAGGAATGTCGGAATGTAGAAGCCGTAACTATTATCACCCATGGCGACGGTGAAATAGATGGCGATCAACAGCCAGACGCGGAGATCGAGAACCGCGGCGGCCAGCGAATGGCTGCGGCTGTGCGGTCGGTAGTTGCGTTCATTGTCGATTTGGTGGGCGAGCCAGGTTCGCTCCGCCGGGCTCAGCCAGCGGGCCTGGTCGGGGCGGTCAGTCAGGTACGCGAGCGTGACGAAGCCCAGGGCCACGGCGGGCAGTCCTTCGAGCAAAAAGACCCATTGCCAGCCCCACAACCCCCCGACCTGGTCCATGAACTGAAGAATGAAGCCCGAGATGGGATTACCAACCATCGAGGCGATGACGCCACCCACCATGAAGTGCGCGACGGCCCGGGCACGTACCCGAGCCGGGAACCAGTCGCTCAGGTAATAGATGATTCCCGGGAAAAAGCCGGCCTCTGCAACGCCGAGCAACACGCGCAAGATGCCGAAACTCCATGGCCCGGTCACGAACATCATGGCTGCTGAGATCAAGCCCCAACTCACCAGGATGCGCGCGATCCACACGCGTGGCCCTAGCCGCAGCAGAATGAGATTGCTCGGCACCTCGAAGAGGAGGTAGCCGACGTAGAAGATGCCCGCTCCCAGCGCGTAGGCTTCTTCCTCGAGAATGTTCTGCTGATCGACCATCTGCAACCGAGCGATGCCGATGTTCGTTCGGTCGATCAGGTTGATGACGTACAGCGAGAAGAGAAACGGCAGAAGCCGCAACGACACTTTGCGGAAGACGGCTACCTCGCTCGGCGCGGGGTTTGCCGCTGCCACGCAATTCACGTTGTCGGTCATCCGCCGCCTCGCTTTACGAGAGATGACAATTTGTCCCCGGCATGCTGCCAAGCCCCAGGGTTAGCCCGTCGCATGAATGGGTCGAAAGCGCAAAATGCCGCTTCACAACGAAAGCGCCGTAACGGTCCCAGTTTCCTGAAATGAGTTTATTGCAGTTCAGAGCGAATTGTAGCAGGCGACCGCGTTCGCGACAGAGCGGAAGTCAATTGACACAGTGATTGCTTGCCGGAAGCAATGGAGCATGTCGTGCCGTCCGAAATCTCGGTCGACGCGCGCAAGTTCTAGGTAAAGGGATCCTCGGGGCGATACGACACCGTTAGAACTTTTTCTCAGGGGCATCGTCAGGCCCCGATCAGCAGCAAGTTGCCTGGTGCAGCGGATGACGCGATCCAGGGCGTCGAGGTCGGCGTCGGCGGTGTGCTTTGTGCACACGGCCTCAACCAAACAGTTCCAGGATCGGCTGGCCGGAGGAGACGGGGCGGGTGAAGCCGTCCTTCCCAAGGCGTGCATCAAGAGGCAGACCCAGGGCGTGGTAAATGGTGGCGCCGAGGTCCTGAACGCCCACTGGGCGGTCCTTCACGTAGGCGCCGATCCGGTCGGACTCGCCGTAGACCGCGCCGCCCCGGACGCCGGCGCCAGCGAGCATGGCGGACCAGCAAGACGGCCAGTGCTGACGCCCCGGCTGGAGGTTGGGCTGGTTGATGCGCGGCGTGCGGCCGAACTCACCCATCACCACTACCAGCGTGCGCTCCAGCAAGCCGCGATCGCGGAGATCGACCAGGAGCGCGGAAAGCCCCTCGTCCAGGCACGGCAGGCACCAGCCCATGCCGTACGAGCCGTTGCCGAAGGCGTTGCCCATGCCCATTTCGCTTCCGTGCATGTCCCAGCTCGAGGCCGGCGGGCCGACCGCGGTCTGACCGGGCGCCGACCCGGTCCAGCCGTTGACTGTGACGAAGCTGACGCCCACTTCGACAAGGCGACGAGCCAACAGCAGATTCTGGCCCAGTGGGTGCATGCCGTAACGATGCCGCACGGCTGCCGGCTCGCGGCTGAGGTCGAAGACCTCGCGACTGCCCTGTCCGCTGGCGAGCTCGAACGCGCGGCGCTGCAAGTCATCCCAGTCCTTGAAGGCCGGGCTAACGCGCGTTGCGGTCTGGCCGTCCACGACGTTGATCAACCTGCGAAGGCCCAGCAAGCGTTCCGGCTCCGCCGCTGGCTTCAATTCTTCAGGGGGCTGGAAACTGGGCATGGCGGCATGGTTGTTGGCCGAGCCAACGAAGAGGGGCGTGAACCGGGCGCCCAGATGGCCGCCGCTGCCAATGTTGGGAGCGCAGAACACTGGGTCGCCGACGCAACGAATCAGCCAGACGTAATTGGCGATGTTGCGTTCGGTCGGTCGGAGGCGAGAGACAATGGATCCCAGGTAGGGAGAATCCGCCGGGGCGCCGGCCTGGCCGCTCAACAGGTGGTGCATGGCGTCGAAATGGTTACTGATGTTCCCGACGTGGTTCATCGAGCGGATGAGGCAAATGTGATCCGTCAAGGAAGCGAGGCGCGTATGCAGCTCGCTGATCCGCATTCCAGGCACGCGAGTGGCAACCGGGCGGTAGGGGCCGCGAATCTCCGCCGGCGCGGCGGGCTTCAGGTCCCAGGTGTCGAGATGGCTGGGGCCGCCGCATAACAGGACGAAGATGCACGATTTCTCCGCCGCGACACCGCGCAGGCCACGATTGGCGTCAACGCTGGCCGCAACCGTCCCGGGGATGCTCATGGCCAGTGCACCGACCCCGCCGGCCTGGAGGAACTGACGGCGTGAAATCGAGGCAGTCGGTCGCTGCGTGGCGTTGCGTGCAGGGCTCATCCAAACCCTCCCGGGAATGAGTAGGCGACTGGTGGGCAAGCCGCCCGATCAGCGGCCATGTCCCGCGAGATAGCATTGTCGCGCGGGAAGAGGGCCAACGCAAGCAGGTTTCCACGTCAAGTACGAGCGGCGCGGGGCGAAGGGCTTGTGCCGAATGGAATCAACCGTCGACCTTTATCCCCCTCAGCGAAGGCCTTGTCCGAAACCAGGATTGTGAGGGCGACCTGTTCCGGCAAGGCCCGGCGCCGGACAAGTACGTCCATCCACATGTTCAAGGCCCCGTCCTCCTGCTCGCGCTCCAGGAATTCCTCATCCGACACACCGACGCGCCTTTTTGGTGCTTGGCCGTGCGTGAAATCGCCGTTTTTCGGCAGCAGCCGGGCTGATGAGGCATGGGTTCATGCGATGCGATCACGAGTACCTCACCTGCGCCGCAATGCGAGCGGAATGATGGCTCTGGTTTCGAATAAATGGATCCATTCTTGCCAAATCATGTAACCCCGAAAGCTCAGCAAGGATAAGAGACAGCCAATCACCGTGCTTGGCACGAAGAGCCCAACATGTTAGCTGAATTTCGTTGCGAGCCGCGTCGTCGGTTCTTATCCTCCATGGCATGCTCCATATTACCCAGATCCTGGATGCCGTCGCGCAGGGGGATCCCCAAGCTGCCAGCCAGCTGTTGCCGTTGGTGTACGAGGAACTACGGAGACTTGCTGCCCGGAACTTGGCCAGGGAGACGCCCGGGCAGACGCTCGATGCGACGGGATTAGTGCACGAAGCGTACTTGCGTCTGGTCGGTCGCCAGGGCCCCATATACAAGGACCGCGGCCACTTCTTCGCGGCGGCGGCCACGGCCATGCGCCGCATTCTCATCGACCGAGCTCGTCGTAAGCAAACGCAAAAACGCGGCGGCGACTGGGAACGCCAGCAACTCCGATCTGTTCCCGCGCGAGAACCCGACGAAGAATTGCTGGCCCTGGACGAAGCTCTGGAAAAACTTGCCATCCAGCACCCTCTCAAGGCCCAACTGGTCGAGCTGCGCTATTTTGCGGGCTTGACCGGTGAACAGGCCGCTCAGGTTCTGGGCATCTCCCCTACCACTGCGGACCGCCACTGGGCATTCGCCAGGGCTTGGCTCCAGGCCGAGGTCCGCGGCCGCTAAAACCTGGCTCAAAAGAATTTTCAAAAATAAGTGGTGCTTTTCCGAGACTTTTCGCGCTATTGGGGGTAGAGGCCACGACACGCGTCTCCGAGAGATCGGTCATGAACGAAGAAACACTCTTTCACCTGGTTCTGGAGAAGCCGTCCGATCAGCGCGATGCTTTCCTGAAGGAGGCTTGTGCCGGGGACGAAGCTCTCAGGCAGCGCGTGGAGGCCCTGCTTCATGCCCACGACAACCCCGCAAGCTTTCTCAATCAGCCCGCCGCGGAAGCGATCCCTACGCCTGCCACAACCCCAGAGAAAGTTGAGGCCGAGACGACCGACGAACCCCCTGTGACCTTTGGCCCCGGATCGCTCATTGGCCCATACAAACTCCTGCAAAAGCTGGGCGAAGGCGGCATGGGGGCGGTCTACGTGGCCGAACAGGAGATTCCGGTCAAACGCCGGGTCGCCCTGAAAATCATCAAGGCAGGCATGGACTCGGCGCACGTCATTGCCCGCTTCGAGCAGGAACGGCAGGCACTGGCGCTGATGGATCATCCCAACATCGCCAGAGTACTCGATGCGGGCACCACCCAAAACGGCTTGCCCTACTTCGTCATGGAGCTGGTGAAGGGTATCCCGATCACCAAGTTCTGCGACCACGAACGCCTGACGCCGCGAGAACGACTGGAGCTGTTCATCCCGGTTTGCCATGCCGTCCAACACGCTCACCAGAAGGGCATCATTCACCGCGATTTGAAGCCCAGTAACCTCATTATTGCCCTCTACGACGGCAAGCCAGTTCCCAAGGTCATCGACTTCGGCGTTGCCAAGGCGACGGGCCAAAAGTTGACCGAGGGGACGGTGTTCACGGAAGTCGGGCAAATGGTCGGCACGCTGGAATATATGGCGCCGGAGCAGGCTGAGCTGAATAACCTCGACATCGACACGCGTGCCGACATCTATGCGCTGGGCGTGGTCCTTTATGAACTGCTCACCGGCAGCCCCCCGTTTACGAGCAAGCAATTGCGCAGCGCCGTTTTTACCGAAATGCTCCGCATCATCCGCGAGGTGGAACCGGCCAAGCCGAGCACGAAACTATCCAGCTCGGAAGAGCTGCCGAGCATCGCGGCACAGCGCAAGCTAGAACCCAAGCGCCTGACACGCCTGATGCAGGGCGATCTCGACTGGATCATCATGAAATGCCTGGAAAAGGAGCGTGCCAGACGCTACGAGACTGCCAACGGCCTGGCGCTGGATGTTCTCCGTTACCTGCATGAGGAGCCGGTGCTGGCGGGTCCGCCGTCGGCGCGCTACCGGATTCGCAAGTTCGTGCGGCGAAATCGTGGGCCGGTGCTGGCGGCAGCCGGTTTCGCGGCACTGGTGCTCTTGGGCATCGGCGGTCTCGTTGCAGGTTTGATCGCCCTGCAAACGGAGCAGCACCATACGGCGGAAGCTTTGGAGCAGGTGCAACAGGAGCAAGCAAGAACGCAAGAAGCGCTGCACGCGGAGACCGCTGCAAAGACTCAGGCACGGCAGGCCCTGAACATCCTGACAGACGAGGTGGTCGAAAACGTGTTTGCCAAGCAGCCGGTGCTCGGGGACACGGAAAGAAGTTTCTTGCGGAAGGTACTGAAGTTTTACGAGCAGTTCACGCATGAGCTGGGCGACACGCCCGAAGCACGGGCACTGCGAGCCTCCGGGCATATTCGCGTGGCTCGGATTCGTTACAAGCTGGGTCAACTGGCCGACGCGGAGACGGCCTGCCGCGACGCCCTCGCAATTAAGAAACAACTGGCCGCGGACTTCCCCGCCGTGCCGGCGTACCGCAAGGACCTGGCGGCGAGCCAGAATATCCTGGGCCATCTGCTGGCAAGCACGGGTCGGCCCAAGGAAGCGGAGACGGCCTACCGCGACGCCCTCGCAATTAAGAAACAACTGGCCGCGGACTTCCCCGCCGCGCCGGCGTACCGCAAGGACCTGGCGGCGAGCTACACTAATTTGGGCGCACTGCTGGCGGACACGGGTCGGCCCAAGGAAGCGGAGACGACCTACCGCGACGCCCTCGCCATCCAGCAGCAGTTGGCCGCAGACTTTCCCACCGTCATCGAATACCGACAGGACCTGGCGAGGAGCCACAATAACCTGGGCATTCTGCTCGCGCACACGGGTCGGCCCAGGGAAGCGGAGACGGCCCATCGCGAGGCGCTCGCCATCCAGAAACAACTGGCTGCAGACTTCCCCGCCGTTACCGAGTATCGCCAGGAGTTGGCAGGGAGCCACAGTAACCTGGGCAATCTGCTGGCGGACATGGGTCGGCCCAAAGGAGCGGAGAAAGCCCACCGCGATGCCATTGCCATCCGAAAACAGCTGGCCGCAGAATTCCCCACAGTGCCCGCGTACCGCCAAAATCTGGCGGCCAGCCACAATGGCCTGGGCAATCTGCTCGCGGGCACGGGTCGGCCCAAGGAAGCGGAGACGGCCTTCCGGGACGCGATCGCCATCGACAAACAATTGGTCGCAGACTTCCCTACTGTGCCCGAGTACCGCGATTTCCTGGCAACGACCCACTATAACCTGGGCCGCCTGCTCAGCTACACGGGTCGGTCCAGGGAGGCGGAGACAGCCTACCACGACGCCATTGCCGTTCAGAAGCAATTGGCCGCCGATTTCCCCTCCGTGCCAGACTACCAAAACGCAGTGGCTGGTTCGCTCGTGAATCTAGCAATCTTGCTTCACGATCGCAAGGACTTGGAAGGCGCTCGTCGCCTCCTGGAAGAAGCTCTTCCGCACCATCAGGCAGCTCTGAAGGCCAATCCACGCAATCCCATGTACCGGCAGTTTTTCAGCACTAATTGCGTTGTTCGGGCTGTGGTTCTGGCAGCCCAGGGAGATCACGCCGCCTGTGCCGCAGGCGTCGAGGAATGGATGAAAATCCATTTGCAAGCGGCCATCGATGCCTACAACGCCGCTTGCGTTCTGGCCGGGTGCGTGCCGCTGGCCCAGAAGGACCCCAAGCTGACGGAAAGCAAACGCAAAGAAACAAGCCAGGCCTACGCCAAGCGCGCCGTGGCTCTGCTTCGCCAGGCCGTTGCCGAGGGATACAAAGATGCAGCGCACATGAAAAAAGACACCGATCTCGACTCCCTTCGCGGACGGAAGGATTTCCAGGCGGTCATGGCTGAGCTGGAAAAGAAGTGACTAGCTTAATTACATTCTTGGTGCCTTGTGGCCCAAGAGATCTTTGCCCAACAGGATAAGTCTGGCCGAAGATGGGACCCAGTTTGACACAAGTGGGTTCCTTCGCGAAAAGGGCCAAGATTGCAAACACGACTGCAGCAACCTTAGTACCTAAGAGCCGGCACTTTGTCGAAAATTTTCTTCGCAAGAACCTGCCGCTCGGCCATGGCGACCTGGCCATTCTCGTGGATCGTCAGAATTTCAATGCCGAGATTCCTTTTGTCATGCCTCCAGCCAAGGAGAGTAATTGCTCGGATGACAACCTGGCTTCCCTCCAGGAAAGAGGAAGTCACCCCCACATCGGGCAAAGCCTTGGCCAGGGCTTCCTCGTTCAAACGGTACGTCGCGGGGCGCAGACACATGGCGCGAAGATCGTCGGCATTGGCTAGAACGTGATGGGAAGTCCGGACGTCTCCGTCAAGAAACCGAAGGAGCAGAGAGGCTAGACAAACCGGGTTTGATTGCGCGAACGAAGGCCACTCCTCCGCGAGGATGCTTTGGATTTCCTTGCCAGTACGCGTTAATCGGACGGCTTTCGCTCCGTTCGCGGCGTAGTAGGCCATCGATCCATTGGGCAGGCACGGAAAGTCAAACTGGTGAGTGTCGCCCATCACGACATAGATCTTATAGCCGGAAAACACCGATAGTGTTTCCTCCAGGCGAACGCTGACCGCCCGAGCTCGACCTCGCCAGAGCCGCTCCCAGTCCGCGCCAAGATCACGCCTTATTAGATCGATAGGATTCAATGTTCCGGGAGCCTCCTGGGAAAGGGATCGCCGTGTTCCATGTAGTCCGCATGAAGCCCCCAAGCCGGGCAGAATGCAATCGCGTTAACCATTCTCGATAGGCTCTTTGCTGCTGCGTTGGCGCACGGCAGAGAGCACTGACGAATCAGCGTCATTTTATCAGAGTGGATGCGCCGCTGAGAGAACTTTCCGAAAGACCTGCAATTCTCAACCACATTCGCTTGCTGTCCTCCCGCCCGCGAGGTAAGTGACTGTCCCTGTTGCATCGCGATTGGCGCGATGCGGCACACGACAGCTACCGAGAAAGGACAACGCATCATGGCAAGCAAGAAGACAGCGAAGGATTCGGCCCACACCGAAAAGGCCAAGAACGCCGAGGTCGAGAAGGCGACGGGCAGCTCGAGGAAGATTACGGACCTGAGCCTGGGAGACATCGTCCTAATTCCTGGGTTCGACGGCCCGAGAACCATCTGCGATGCAACAAAGGTCGGGGATGGCGCGGACGCCGGCAAGTTCGAAGTCGCCCTGCGGAACGAAGCCGGAGAGGTGGAGCACGCTCGGTTTGCCCCGCACGAGGAAGTGCAAGTGGTCGGCAAAGCGGCCAAAGGCGGAAAGGCCTCGCCCATGCCCGCGGAATCAGTGGCGCAGAAGCCTCGCCGAAGGGCAAAGGCACGAAGAGCAAGGCACCCAAGCCCGAGGGCGCCAAGAAGGCGAAGAAGGAGCCGAAGCCGCCCAAGGAGAAGAAGAGCAGCGCCCTTGACGCGGCCGCCAAGGTGCTGGGCGAGAACGGCGAACGTGGGCGCACCGCACGGTCGCTGACTGGTTACGCAATTTCAACCCGATATCAACCAAATTAACAAGAACGCTAGAATGCCCTTCCGCCCGCGCAAGGATCGACTCCCCTGCGGCCTCGGTTGAATCGGCCCTCGCCTGGCCTGATAATATGGTCGGCGGGGGAGGCCAGGGAACGCGGAGAAGTCGGCCGCCCACATCGTGGCACGCGCTGGCCTGGGAGATGGCTGCATGGACACGGACCGTAACCTACTCTTCGGGGTGCTGGCTCTCCAGGCCGACCTCCTGAGCCCTGGACAGTTCGCCGAGGCCTGCTCCGCCTGGGCTGGGCGCAAGGAGACGCCGCTGGCGGACCTCCTCGTCGAGCGCGGCTGGCTTTCCCCGGTCGACCGCGCCGACGTGGACAAGCTGCTCCAACGCAAGCTGGCCAAGCACGGCGGGAACGCCAAAGCCAGCCTGGCCGAGCTAACCACTGACGAAGTACGTCAGTCGCTAGCTGGCCTGAACGACCCCGTTGTCCGCGAGTCCCTGGCCGGCCCTACGCCTCCGCCTCAGGGCCACGTATTGCTCGCTACCGCCGATTACGTCCCCGAGAGCCGGGAGCGCTACACGCTCTCGCGCCTGCATGCCACCGGCGGCATCGGCCGGGTTTGGCTGGCTCGCGACGCCAGCCTCGGCCGCGACGTAGCATTAAAGGAGCTACGGCCCGAGCGGGCCAAGCAGCCCGCGGTGTGGGCCCGCTTCCTCAAGGAGGCGCAGATCACCGGGCAGTTGGAGCACCCTGGCATTGTCCCCGTCTATGAGGTCGGGCGGCGACCGGACGACCAGGCCCCCTTCTACACCATGCGTTTCGTTCGCGGCCAGACCCTGGCCCAGGCCGCGCGGGTGTACCACGACCGGAGGGCGCGCGGGGAGGCTGGGCCGCTGGAGCTGCGCGAGTTGTTAACGGCCTTCATGGGTGTGTGCCACGCGGTCGCCTACGCCCACAGCCGCGGCGTCCTGCACCGCGACCTGAAACCGCAGAACGTCGTGCTGGGCGACTACGGCGAGGTGATCGTGCTGGACTGGGGCCTGGCCAAGGTGGTCGGCGAGGTGGAGGGCGATGCTGCCCCGGTGGCCCTGGAGGCAGACGGAGACGCCGACAGCCGGTCGATTGCCGGGCAGGTGCTGGGAACGCCGGCGTACATGGCACCGGAGCAGGCGGAGGGTCGGCTGGATCTCCTCGACGTCCGCACCGACGTGTATGGTCTGGGGGCGGTGCTGTACGAGCTGCTGGCCGGGCGGCCGCCGTTCGACGGTTCGGACACGACAGCGGTGCTGCAGCGGGTGATCCACGAGCCGCCGGAGCCGCCGCGGGCGGCGGTGCCTTCTGTCCCGCGTGCGCTGCAGGCGGTGTGCCTCAAGGCGCTGGCGAAACGGCCGGCGGACCGGTATGCGTCGGCTAAGGAGCTGCTTGAGGACGTCAAACACGTACTGGCCGACGAGTCGGTGACAGCGTATCGGGAGCGTCGGCTCGAGCGGCTGGGGCGCTGGTTCCGCAAGCACCGCACCTGGACCTATGCCGCCGTCGCCGCGCTGATCTGCGTCTGCTTGGCCGCGACCGTTGCCGCCGTGGTCATCGAGGGTTCGAGGCGAAGCGAAGCCGAGGCCCGCCGCGAGGCGGAGCAAAACTTCAGCATGGCTCAGAAAGCCGTGGACAATTACCTGACGAGCGTCAGTGAAAATACCTTGCTGAAGGAGCAGGACTCGGTCGATGTTCGCAACCTGCGCCAGGAATTGCTCCAAAGCGCGCTCAAGTACTATCAGCAATTTGTGAGCCAGCGTGGCCAGGACCCTCGGCTTCAGCAGGAGCTGGCCAATGCTCACTTCCGCGTCGGCAAGATCACCCAGGAAATCTCATCGCCGCGCGAGGCGATCGAGTCGTTCCGCTCGGCCCAGGCCATCTGGGAACGACTTGCCGCCAACGAGCCCGAGAATGACGAACTACAAGGCCACGTGGCCGCTTGCCAATTCGAGATCGGCAATCTGGAGGAAAGAGCCGGCGACTACGAAGGCGCCTTGAGTTCGCTCTCCCAGGCCCAGGCGATCCTGGAGCCGCTGGCGGCGCGGCGCCCCCAGGTGGCGCGTCTCCAAGCGAATCTGGCCGATTGCTTGGCGGAAATCGGGGTCAACCATGCGAGGCTCGACTCCCCCGACCAAGCTCTGGCGATGCTGCAGAAGGCCAAGGCAATCCGTCAGCAATTGATCGAACGATTTCCCAATGATATCGGCTATCAGAGAAGCCGGGCTGAGATCATCAACGAGCTGGGTTACGTATTTTACAAGAGGCTCGACTATCCAGCCGCGCTCCGGGCGTTCCAGGAGGTGCAGGAGATCTGCCAGTCCCTGCTCAAGCAAGTCCAGCATGGGCCCAAACCGGTCCAGATCCTCAACTGGCTGGCGCTCAGCTATTCCAACATGGCCTCGATCCAGTCGACACTGGGTCAGAAAGAACAGGCCCTGCGCTCGTCCGAACAATCCCTCCACCACTGGTCGGCGCTGGTTGCCACTCACCCCTCGGTAACCCGTTTCCAACAAAAGCTCGGGACGAACTATCGGGAGTTCGCCGAACTCCAGCATTCCATGCACCAGGACGACAAGGCAATTTCTTCGGTTCACCAATCGATCAACATCTACGACAGGCTTGTTCAGTCGCAGCCAGATCAGGCACTCTACCACGGCGAGCTAGGGCTGAGCTGGAATTTGTTGGGTTGTCTTTACGACTGGGCGCGGGATAACCCCAAGGCGATCCCCGCGTTTCGGCGGGCCGTGGCCGAGCAGGAACGAGCCGTGGCCGGGCAGGAACGGGCCGTGCCCGCATCGAAGGATATCAGCGATTACAGGGGCTATCTGAGTAATCACATCGAGAACCTGGGCGAGCAGTACGTTGATTTGGGCCAGGTTGACGAGGGATTTCCACATTACCTGAGGGCACTCCGGCTCCGCAAGGATCTCCACCTTGCCCGTCCGGAGAACCGGGAATATGCGCTCGAACTCTCCCAGGCGTTGTCCAAGCTCGCCGCCGTCCAGCGCCACGCCGGCCGCGGGGGCGCAGCGCGCGAGTCACTCACTCAGGCGCGCGAATTGCTCGAACAGCTTGCGGCAACGCACTCCAGTGATGCCGCGATTTCCGGCCGGCTCGGGACGGCTCTGACTGACGAGGCCGTGGCACTCGCCGAGGAGCAAAAGCCGGAAGCCGCGCTCCCCGTGCTCGCGCGCGCCCTTGATCTCTTGACGCCGCTGGGGTCCGCCGCGAAGGCCAAGCAAGAGGATCGCGAGCGGCTTAGCGAGGCACTTTGGCAGTTGGCCCGCATCGACCGGGCCATTGGCAAATCAGCCGATGCCGTCCCAATTGACGCGCAGCGCTCGGCGTTGTGGAAGGGGCGACCAGCGGCCGAACTCGCCGCCCTGGCCCTCAAAGAGGGGACACGGGCCACCCTGATCGGCTTTGGCAAGACTCCCATTTCCGAGCGCGCCAAGCTCGTCCGCGAGCTTGACCTCGATCTTGCTGCCGCCGACCTCCGACTGGCTATTTCCCAAGGCTTCACGGATCTCGCGATGCTTCGGTCGCACCCGGACTCGGCAGTCCTCCTCCAACGCAGCGATCTGAAGTCACTGATCAAAGGTCTCGAAGCACGCGACCGGACGTCCCAGCCGCACCCGAAAAAATAGAAAAGAATTCGGTTTACTTCGATGGTGCCAAGAGTCCCTGGAGTCCAATCGATTCATGACTTGTGCCTGGAAGTGATCAAGAAAAGAAGTGGGCCGGCTTCCTTCTATTCTTAAGTGATCTGGCGAGCAAGTGCCCAGCGCGGTCCCCAGAGAAACCGCCCCTGCAGCTACTGAAGCGCATCACGGTCGTATAACTGGATCACACATTGCGCCGAGGTCGGCAAAGTGCTCATTTTAGTCCGCTCCTCTGATCATCGGCATCGACGAGGCTGCGAACGGCGCTAACGTCCAAACGCGAACAGCTTCCCCACCTCCCCGTCATCATCCACCGCCACATGCAGGTACACGCTCGTGGTCGGCAGGCTGGCATGGGCGGCTGCTGCCCTTACCTCAGCCGATGTTCAGTCATAATGCCCTCCTTCGCCGCAGTGTACGGCCTGAGCGTTTGATGGATTCTGAAGCGCAGAAATTGTCCAAAATACAATGGTACTCGCTTGGGCGGCCAGGTTCACATCGCATTTGCGCTCCTCCTGGAAGTAGTTCAGTCTGATAAGGGAGTCCGTGGCGAAGTGATTTCCGCCGGTAGTGGTAGATCTCACCAGTTCTTTGGTGTGTCTCTTAGACGTGTGAGGCGATCGATTTCGTCCGCATCTGCCCAGCAAATCCTCCGCTCACGGGCGAAGGAGGTAGCCGAAGCTGCCAGCTCCACTATGTAAAGTGCGCCAAAAGTGCGCCGAAAGTACGGCGAAAAACCGCCCCCAAGTACGCATTGGGCGACCACCTGCCGCTCCACCACGATTCCCAACCCTATTAG
>Ga0116219_10003142_pt1 | contig 13273 bp, 22 predicted proteins | sample Sb_taG_4_FD_91019 | JGI IMG/M metagenome (GOLD analysis project Ga0116219, IMG submission 91019) | Peat soil microbial communities from Weissenstadt, Germany - Sb_50d_6_BS metaG | ecosystem: Environmental > Terrestrial > Soil > Wetlands > Peat | place: Germany: Weissenstadt | collected 2010-09-21
GATACTTAATGCAACAATTGACCCCAACTCCGCCGATCAGGACCAACTGACGGAAATGGTCCAGACCCTGAAAAACTGGGTAAATCTCGCAGCCTGAGCCGCCTGAAATCTGCGAACGCCCAGATGCTCTGGCCACTACGTTGCACGACACCGAGGCGGTGCGCAAGTTGGTGGGAGAAATGCGGCGGCTGGCTCTGGCCCTACCGTTCGAGCGGGTCGGGCCGGTCATCGAGATCATAAGGCCCCATCCCCTGATCTGCTGCCCTGTCTGGCCCGGCAAGGGTTGCGAGCCTGCCGCCTTCGGGTTCTGCAAGCTCCCTCCGGGAGAGCGGTGGCAGTGGTCGTACACCTGCTGCACGCAGCACGCCAGTTGCCCGGAGCAGGGCGGTCTGGAGAACTTCCTCCGCTGTCACCTGGCGATCATCGGCCTCCTCGACGCCATCAAGCGGGCCGGTCTTGCCGAGGTCGAAGTCAAGGACGATGCCGGGTATTGGGAGCGGCGTGATCCGAAAAAGTTGGCCGAGGCGGTCCAGGCGTGGAACGGCGTGGACCTGATCTTCCCGGAGGATGGATGACGGCGACCGGCACTATCGCTGACCTACGGGATTACGGCACCCTCGTCCTGGTTTTCCTCGACGCCGAGGATGGGCGGGTCATCCCGGTGCCGATGGATCATCGGGCGTTCCAGCACTTGCTTGAGGGCGAGGAGTGCAGTGCGGCGGAACTTGTCGGGCGCAGTGTGGCGTATGACGGCGACCTCGTGGTGTTCCTCGATTGAGGGTTGAGCGATGCAGTTTGCGGCGAAGTTCCCTTTGGGTCAGCTTGCTGCGACCCCTGGCGCTCTGGAGGCGATGGAGGCGAGCGGGCAGACTGCTGAGTTCTTCTTCGCCCGCCATGCCAGCGGCGACTACGGCGAGATCAATGAGGAGGACCAGCAGTTGAACGACGAGGCGCTGATCCACGGCGACCGCATATTGTCCGCCTACCGGACCCTGAAGGGCGTGAAGCTGTGGATCATCACCGAGGCCGCAGACGACAACGGGCACCGAGCGGCGACCACAATCTTGCTACCTGACGAGTATTGATCCATGAAGAGAAAACTCACGTCCGAAGAACTGGCCGAAGCCTGGAAGGAAGGCGTCCTTCCCCTGCACACAGCAGTTCGCAGGCACTTCAAGTTAATCGGCATCTGGCCAGTCAACGAAAAGGTCATGCTGGCCCTGGAGCTTATCATCGGCTTCGCCAACCTGGGCCGCTGGGACACCCTCTTGCCCGTGGACGACGACCGGGAAATGACAGTCGCCCAGGCCATTGAGGAATTCCAGTTGTCGGACTTTCTCGGCTAGGCGAGCGAGTATGACCTGACCCGCCAGCATGTTCTTCCCTGGCCAAAATCCTGAACGCCCTCTCCTCTGACGTGCAGATCAGTGAGGGAGAAAATCACTACTTCTGGACGCTCTCATGGCACGAACGAAGAGGAAGGGCCGGATCGAGGCCCGCACGGTCAGGCGAACGAAGCGCTATGCGTGGGCATGGCGGCATCTGGACTTCTCGATGCGACTGGCCCTGCTCTTCGCCCACCGGCTGCCGAGGGGCCACCCTGACCGCACGGGTCTGGCGCACGTCATCCGCAAGATCGTCCGCAAGTAGGTCGTGCAAGTGTGGCGAGGAGGTTCAACCATGTACAGCTTCCTGACGAACGACGAGAAGTGCCCCCGCTGCGGCGTCAGTCTGGTGGGCGAAGGCACGGTCAAGGTCGAGGGTGACTTGCAGAGCGTCAACGAGGCGCTCCGCATCGTGGAGAACATCAGCGACCGCAGCGACCTGGACGATACCGACGTGATTCGGGACTTGCGCTGCCCGGAGATCACCTGCGCCGCCTGCGGCGGGGAGGTCGATTTCAGCTACACCGAAGAATCCTGAACGCCTTGCCCTTTGGCGTGCAGTGATAGAGGGAAGACCAGTCACCATTCTTGAGGCATCAATGGCAAACAAGCTGACGAAGGACGAGATCGCCACCAAGTTTCGGGCCGGGGAGATCGACGCCGACGAAATGATGCGGCTGATGGCCGATGCCAACCGCAAGCCGCCCCGCTTCGCCGTGGCCGAGAAGTCGGGCTGGCTGTCGATCTACTTCGACGGCCTGCGCTTTCCGGTGTCCATGCCTTACGAGTGCGCCGTCGCCCTGTTCTCCGACGAGCAGGTTGCCGCCGCCCGTGCTTACCTGGAGGCGAACAAGGGGCGATTCAAGGTCAAGAACAAGGGCAGCTAACCTTCGGTCATCTCCGACGACGAGCAGGAGCGACAGGAACCATGAGTGACATTTTCGACGCCATGCACCGGGCCTTCTTCGACAAGCTCTTCAGCCTGGACGACGAAGGCCGGGAGGCCAAGGCGAAGCTTCTCCGGGATGCCGGGGTGCCGGAAGAGATGATTGCGGAACTGACCCGACCAGGCATCCAGCCCGGCATGAGCTTCGGCGGTGCCAAGCCGGTGGACGTGATGAACGTCGTGGAGCGAGTGCTATTCGGCCAGAACGCCGGGCACATCCTGCTGCGGGTCAAACGGCCCCCGTTTGACGAGGCGGGGCACATCGAGATCGAAGTGCTGGAGGTCGGGCCACCGTCCGAGGAACTGTTCCAGCGAGACGACCAGGCAGAAGAGAAGGGGTGATCCGCCGAGGTCGGTGACGTGGAAGTGAAGGAAGGGTTGCTGCGTGCGCTGCCCTGCTTCATCGACCGGCTGGGGTAAGGGCATTTCCCAGCGCAAACACGGGAGATCAATCATGGTGAAGCGACGAAGTGCGAAGTGGCTGGTCAAAGCCGTCCTTGAGGGCGAGTGGACCTGCGATTCTGCCCTTGAGGAACACCTGCATGAAAACTACCACGGGCCGCTGGCCATCCTGGGCTACTCCAAGCTCAATTGTGCGCTTTGCTACGCCAACATGGGATGGTGGGACCGGGTGCTTGAATTGCAGGACGGCCCCCTGACCGTGGCCGAGATTATTGAAGAATTTGGGCTGAAGCCGTTCTTGCCACTGTACGCCCGCCAGGAAAACACCGACATCCGCCTGGGCGATCTCGTGAAGTATGAGGGCGAGGTTTTCCGAGTGGTCGGGCGTCGGGAGGTCTGGCCATACGCTGCTCCCCGCTGCGACGATTTCGAGTTGTTTCTCGAAGGGGAAGACCCCAGCACTTTTACCTTCGTGGGGGAATCCATGTTGGATAGCGACGAGGAGGACAACGACGAGGACGTGAAGATATAGCTCGGCCTGGCGGCGCAGATCGCCCGCCTCATTTGCCGGGAGGGGCTGGACGACGAGGGCTGGCGGTATATCGCCCTCGACGGCAACCCCGAACGAAGGACCAGCCGACCTTGAAGGAAGTGGGTTTATGAGCATCAGTGCAGCAGCCGCAGCGAGCGACGATGACGGCATCTACCGGCCCGACCCGCCGACGACTCTGAAGGCATCCCCGGAAGACCTTGGCCAGCTTGAGTCGCTGGTAGGTCGGCTGGGCTGGCATGAATTCCTGTTCCGGGTCGGGCAGTTGCTCGCCCGGCATTGCAGCCAGGCAACAGGCGAGAGGAAAGGATCGCTTCGGGCCGTGTGCAACCACATCAACTTCATCGTTCCGGGCGTTCGCTGGTGCGACCAGGCCGAAGACGCCGTGCTGACCAAGGAAGGCAGTGATTTGTGAGGGCCAGCGCATGTGGGCGAGGCCGTGGCCCAACGGCCAGGGATGGGACGTGGGCATCAACGCCGAGGTCGTCAAACTGGAGAACGGCCTCGGCGTCCGCATCATCACCAAGGACGGCAGGGTGAAGTCGTTGTTCATCCCGGACCTGTCGCTCGATCCGGTGAGCGCTGTCCGGCGGTGTTGGAGAGAAGGCAGGTTTGAGGAGGAGCAGTAGATATGAGCGGGCAGCAGTGGTTTGACGTGAGCAAGGCGGGCCTGGGCAAGCAGGCGGAGGAACATGGCAAGGGGCGTCTGGTGGGCGAGTTGATTCAGAACGCCCTGGACGAGTCGGGCGTCACGCAGGTCGCCGTCACCCTGGCCCTGGTGCCTGGCCGTCCGCTGGCCGATCTGACCGTCGAGGACGATGCCCCGGAAGGGTTCCGTGACCTGACGCACGCTTACACGCTCTTTGCCGAGAGCTACAAGCGCACGAATCCGGCTCAGCGAGGCCAGTACAACTTTGGCGAGAAGCTGGTCCTGGCCGCTTGTGAAAGCGCCAGCATATCCACCACAAAAGGCACGGTCGTTTTCGACCCCGCCGAGGGCCGTATCGAGAAGCCCCGGCAGAAGCGGGAGCGGGGATCGGTTTTTCAGGGCCGCATCCGGCTGACCAGGGAGGAATACCCGCAGGTCTGCGACTACCTCCGGTCCCTGCTGCTGCCGGAGAACATCGTCGTGACCTTCAACGGCGACCGGCTCCTGCCCCGCAAGGCGCTCCGCACCTTCGAGACGAGCCTGGAGACGCTGGTGGCCGACGACCAGGGCGTGATGCGGCCACGGGTGCGCAAGACCCAGGTGGCCATCTTCGAGGCGCTGCCGGGCGAAGTGCCGGGCCTGTACGAGATGGGGCTGCCAGTCGTGGAAACCGCCGACAGGTGGCACGTCAACATCGGCCAGAAGTGCCCGCTAAACCGAGATCGAGATAATGTGAAGCCCAGCTTTCTCCAGGCCGTGCGAGTGGCAGTGCTGAATGCAGCCCATGACCTCCTGGCCACCGAGGAAGAGGCCACCGCTGCCTGGTGCAAGCTCGCCGGTTCTGACCAGCGCTGCTCCGACGAGGCCATCAAGCATCTCGTCCGACTGCGGTTCGGGGAGAAGGTAGCCGCCCCCGATCCGAGCGACATCGAGGCGATGAAGCGCTTCCAGTCCGAGGGCGGCACCATCGTGGTCGGCTTGTCGAAGGGGGAGTGGAGCAACGTCCGGCGCTCCGGCGCTGTGCTTCCCGCAGGGCTGATTTGCCCAACGGCGAAGCCGTACAGCGACGACCCTGACGCCAAGAACGTGAAGATCATCTCGGAGGAGAAGTGGACCGAGGGCATGAAGCTCATTGCGGGCTACGCCGTCTTCCTCGCCAGGGAGTTGATGCAGGTGTCGCTGATTGTCTCGGTGGTCCACACGACGAACAACTTCGCCGCCTGCTACGGGGGCGGACGGCTGGACTTCAACCTGCTGCGCCTCGGCCACAAGTGGTTCGAGCAGGGGGCGAGCGAGGACGTAGACCGCCTGCTGATCCACGAATTCGGGCACGAATACAGTGGCGATCATCTCTCCAGCGCCTACCACGAGGCGCTGTGCAAGCTCGGCGCTGGCCTCAAGAAGCTCGCCCTGGAAAGGCCGGAGGCGATGCGGTACTTCATCCGCTGATTGACGCCGCCAGCGACTCCCCTCGCCTGGGGAGACGGCCAGGGGAATGGCCTCCAACGCCCTACCTTTCGACGTTGTACGCCATCAGAGGCGAACATGGACACGGACCCACTGGAGATCATCACCGAGGGCTGCTGGTTGGCGTTGCGGCTCGGCCTGCATATTTCCCCGGTGCCGACCGGCAACTTGGAAATCGTGGAGGGCGTGTACACCTTCGGTGCCGGGAAGACGTATCACCCGCTGGAAGCGGTCCTCGTCGGGGTGGCAGTTTCCGGCGAGTGGAAGGAGGTTGCGGCGACCACCGTGGGCGTTGATGCGCAGTGGGTCAGCGGCTTTCTCGATGGGTTCGCCCAAGAGCCGGAGTCCTCAACCGACGCCGAGTACGTTCAGGGCTTTCTCGCCGCCGAGCAGTTGCGAACGGCTCGCTATCGGAGGGATTTGCCCGACCGACGATGACTTCGATCTGCGGCATCAGGCCGTGCGGATTGAGCCGATCAGCAGAATGAAGAATCGAGAAACTGATTTGCAAAAACTTTGGCTGACACCCCTACCGCCACCCTTCCCTCATACCATGTCGGCCTTGTTTTTTCTTTGGGACTCCCAGCTTTCTGAAAAACGCACGGGGAAAAACCACCTGGCAGGACTTTTCCAAAATCATCAACTCTCGATTCTGCTGCCCCCAGGTCCAGGCTGAAACTTTTGTGAAAAGCGTTTTCAAAAAATAGCCGCCGCCGGGAATCTTGCGTGGCTGGTAGGGTTTCGCATCCCCAGGCCGTCGCAGGTTCAGCCCTTGCCCCGGTTCATGCAGCACTTCTTGAACTTCTTGCCGCTCCCACACGGGCACGGTTCGTTCCGGCCCACCTGCTTCTCGGTGCGGAGAAACGGTGCGGGCTTCCGTTCCAGAAAGTCGTCCCGCTCCTTTGCAGGAGCAGGCTTCGGCGGCAAGGTCGGCTGCGCAGGGGCCTGGAAGAACCCCCGCATCTCCTTCATCCGCCGCTCCTGCTTGGCCAGCTTCTCCTCGGCCTCTCGCTTCCAGATCGGGAGTTCGGGGAAGGTCACGCCCAGGACCGTGCTGACAGCGACCAGCTTCCTCATCAGGTCGCTGTTCATCGGGTCATAGGCCCGTCGCTCCACCATCTGCCGCACGGGTTCGATCCCTTCGTCGGCAAACTGGCCAAGGAGGGCGTCGGCCAGCTTGGTCCTGATGTCCAGTTCCTTGTCCTGGGGCAGCAGTTCCAGGCACTTTCGCACCGTCGTGTCCGAGTGAATCTTCTCCAGGGCGCTGGTGGCATACAGCCGGTAATCCCACACGGCTTCCAGCCAACCATCGGTCACGGCCTCGGCAGCGGCATCGGTGCCGATCTTGCCCAGGGCCTCGACACACTCCTCCGACAGAACATCTCCGCACTCGTGGAGTTTCTTCACCACCAGGGGGATGGCTCGCTCCAGGCGCATCTCCCCGGCCAACTCGACCAGGAAGATTTCCAGCCAGGTCATCGGGTCCGTCTCGAAATCCCCGACTTCTTTGGCGAGCAGATCGAGGATGCGGTCGGTGTACTTGTCACCTTGCCGAGCCAGCGCCTCCACGACCCGGCTGGCGTGGCCGAAGTCCACGTCCGTGCCGACGCCCTCGGCGCAAATGCGCTCCAGTTCCTTCCAGCACTGGTCGGCGTCCCAGGTGGCCAGTTGCAGGCGCTCCCGGAACTCCGGGGCCAGTTCCTTGAAGAAGCCCGGTGCCTGGAGAACTTGGTCGGCACGGGGCTGAAGGAGTTGCGGCTCGGCATTGCACAATAGCCGGGACAGGGCTGGGAAGTAGCTGTCGAGGTCGTGGGCCGTGTCCTCTTCCCGATGCAGTTCCTTGGTGGCCCATTCGACCGTGGCCTCGGTCTGCGCCAGTTGAGCCAGGACGTGGACGTGCAGGAAGGCGTTGCTGCGGCCAAATGTCTCGATGGCCTTGATCGCTAGGGGCATGACCTCGGCATCCCTGCTGTAGCAATCGGTGAAGTACAGCAGGGCCTCCCGGCGGACCAGCTTTTCGGGGTGGACGATGGCTTCCTTGATTTTCGCTTCTGGCAACCGCATCGTGGCTCTCCTTACTTTACACCCACCGCTCCGAGCGCCAGTCCCGGAGGCCCCGCCACATGCGGTTCGTGGCCTTGGCCGGGTCGAACGCCTGCGGGTCGAACCGGCCACCGATCCAGTCCCGGAACTCCTCGTGGCGCTCGTGGCCGGGATCGGCCATCGCCTCCAAAAACTCCTCGTAGCCCCAGGTGCCGCCCACATCCTCTGGCGGGCAGGCCCGTGCCCCCTTGATGCAGACCTGATACCGCTTCCCCCGCTCGGCCCGCAGGCACCCCTCGAACAAGACCTCATGCCGCCTGCCATCCCCGAAGTCGTACTCGTACTCGAAGGCGAAGCGCCTGCCAGTCTTCGGCAGGATGGCGCTCAACTTCGTGCTGGTCGATTCCTCGTAGTCCATGTCGTCGAAGTTCTCCTGCATCAGCAGCGGGTCGCCGTAAGGCTGCTCCCCGACCTGGAAGTGGTGCAGGTGGCTGTTGGTCCAGCCCATCGCCGTCAGGATGTGTTCGTGGAGCTTGTCGAGGGTGCAGTCCTTGACCTGGATGCGCCGCCAGATCGGTGGGCGGGTGTCGAGCAGGGTGATCTTGAACTGGTAGACCCGCTCGGCGGCGGCGATGGCACCGAGGCCACGGGAGCGGTCGAGGGCCTGCGCCGCAAGGTCGGTGACGTGCCGCAGCGAGTTGCGCACCATGCCCGTGTTTGCCTGCCGCATCGCTTTCCCGGCCTTCTCCTTGATCGCCTTCAACTCGGCCAGGGTGAACGGGATGGTCCGCTGGTTCCGCTCGTCCAGTTTCAGCCGGTCGGCAAGCTCCGGGGCGACCTCGGCCACGACCTTCCGCTGGGCCTGGGTGAGCCTGACCGGGAAGTGCTGTGGAACTGCGGGCATTACTTCACCCCTGGTCCTTGACCTCTTCCTTGTAGATGGCGAACCCCGCCTTCAGGTAGTTCGGCAAGGCAGCCGGATGATCCTTGGTGCAGGTATGGAGCCAGAAGCGCCTGGGGCTGTAGCTCCACGCCTTGTCGATGGCCCACTGGAGGAAATACCGCCCCAAGCCCTGGCCGATGAATTCAGGCGTCAGGCCGAACTGCACGAGTTCGATCTCGCCCTCGATCCGCCGGTCCAACTCGGCAAAGCCAGCCGGGACGCCTTCGGCCATCAAGATGTGGACTTCGAGCCGGGGGTCGTTCAGCAGGGCGGTGAGTTCGGCGTCCGAGAGTTTCTTGCGGCTCGTCCAGTCGTAATCCCGCCCCACGGTGTCGTAGAGGAAGCGGTAATAGGCGACGGTCGGTTTCTCGGCATGAACCACCGCAAGCCCTTCCCTGGGCGGCTGCACGACCCGTTCGGGGTTAGTGAGCATCTCCAGGTAGGTGGTTTTCACCTTCATGCCGTCGATTCCTCTGGAAAGCATTTATCAGTACACCAGTAACCTGCCTTTCGGCCACTCGCCCTTCCAGCCACACGGGAAGTGGCCCGCTTCGTAGACGGTGAGCAGTTCGAGGAAAAAGAACGCAGAGTGGCCGCTCCGCAGGTACGAGTTCTCCATCAAGGCACCGAGAATGTCCCACTGGACGCTGCGGACAAGAGCGATGTCGAGGTCGTGCTTAGCTTGGAAAGGGGCCAGAAGCCCTCCCGTCAGGCGCTTGAGGACGGTATCTTTGTGGGCAATCACGACCTCGTTCCATCTCCGGTAGTTGTGCCGGTCGTTCAGATGGAGCCACAGGGTCAGTTGATTTTGCGCTTCCAGTTGGGCGTTTTCCCAGGCGGGAGCTTTGCAGGACTCGATGGCCTGCACCCAGCCGCCGACTTGTTCCGTCTCCATCGTCAGGTCGGGGGCCAAGGGTTCCCCGCCACGGGCGAACCAGTTTATCGAGTTGACCCTGGCCGCAACGTCGGTTTCCACGAATCGGTGCTTCGACAGAAACCCCGGCGGCGGGTTCGTCACGGCCTCGATCATTCCGGCGATCAGGTCAACCGGAGTGCCGCCAAGGTTGACCCGCACGCCCTGCTTGTCATCGCTCATCGCCGCCTTTCCTTCGGCCAGCAGGCCGCTCACACTCGCCCTTTGACCGACAGCCAGAGAAGGGTGTCCTTCCATCCCGCCAACCCCGTGCCCCGATCACGACGATAGGCGAACAGGATGACATCGCCCAGCCTCAAGAAGTGAGAGATGTCCGTACCCAAGCCCTTGTCCTTTGCCAGCCTCGGATAATACTGGCCAATAGGCCGTGGTTCGTGGCCTTCGAGGGCAACCTCCTCTTCAACCTTCATCTGAACGGTATCCACGATGAAAATGCGCTGCTCGTTGGTGCCAGCGAGGGCCTGCCGCTCGGTGAGATAGCACAGGGATTCGGCAAACTGGTTGTCTTCATCACCCGACTCCAGAGGCGAGCGGACCTGCTGCATCGCAGGGAATTGGAACTTGCAGATGGCGTTGTGGTCATTCACCACGAGAAGCTGCTTGCCGTTTGGTGAGAAAACAGGCGGGATGGTGTTTCGCAGTTTGGCCTCCCGTGTGCAGGAGAAACCGCTGCGGGTCCGCTTCAGCCAATACACCTGCTGGCCATCCTGCCCCGCCGCCAACCACAGCGACGTAAGATCGGGCCTTGCGGTCGGATGAAACGAGCAGGAACTCCCTCCGAACGGGTCTTTGACAGGGGCGGTTTCAATCGTGGCCCCGGATTCTGCCTCGTGCAACTGAACCAGCACGTCCTCGGAATTCAACGGCGCAATCGTCCACAAGAAACGCCCGTCTTCGCTGTAGAAGCAGTCGTCAAAACCTCGTTGAATCCATACCGGCACCGTCTCTTGGACTTCTGGAGGTGCGATTTCGAGGAGCCGTGACCCGTGGAAATCTTGCACGGTGAGCGAGCCAGCCTTCCCATCAACCCATGCCAGCCGTTGATCTGACGGATGCAGGGATGCGGCCCGAACCTTTGACGAGAGACGGCGCATCTGAACATTTTTCAGATCAGGACTCAGCATGGAAAGCTGGCCGTCTTCGGCTGCTGCGATCACGGGGGTGCGGTGCGGTGCGCCTCGCAGGAAGTACGCACGGTGTTTGAGGTCTATCTGGCCGTCCGGCTTGAGATACATCATGCTTGACCTCCTCTGTGCCTGCCGGGTCGCACTTCATCTCGCCGGAGCGGTGAGCGGCCCACTACCTCATCAATCGAGGTCGATCCCTTGCTCCTCGAACCACTTCCTCAACCCCTTCTCCAGCGCCGCCATCGCTTCGGCCAGCGTGTCGGCCTTGTCGTCCTCGAAGGCCAGCCCGCCGTAGTCCAGCGCTCTGACGACGAAGCCGAACATCTCCTGGTCGCCAATCTCGACGTGCCCGTAGCCCCGGACCCATTGGGCGATGGCCGGGAACAGCTTCTCGACGCTCTGCTGCTCTGCGGTCGGCTTCACCATGCCCCTCCGGTGGGCGTCTCGCTGCCGCCGCAGGTAGCCTTGGTAGGCTCGCTGCACCTTCGGAAGCTCCCGGTGGACGGCGACCTTGATGCCGAGTTCGTCCAGGTGGGGGAATAGCTCTCGCCACTGCGGGTGGCCCCGAACGTGGAGGCGGCGGGGCCGGTGCCCTTTCCCGGTCAACGGTCGCCGCATGGCCTGGGCCAGCACCGTGGCCATGTCGTTGACCGTGGGCCTGCCTTCGACGTGGGAATCGGCCAGGAACGAGCCGTCCGGGTCCACGACCATTCCCAGGTAATGCGTCTGGCTCTGCGTGATCGGCTTGGGCAGCGCTTGGAAGTCGGCCTCCCAGGTTTCGTCCTCCTGGCGCAGTCGCTTGAAGCGGCCCTTCACGAAGGCTGCACCCTTGCCGAGCTTCAGCTTCTCCTCTTCCCTTGCCACGGTCACTTCCTCTTGGGCTACTTCACCCCCAACTCGGCGGCGATCTGCGCCACACGTTTCGACGCCTCGCTGCCGGTCATCCGCCGAGTCTCTTGCAGAAAGCGCATCGCCTTTTCCTTCTCCCCCGTTCTCACCAGCCCGTACAACTGCATCTCCCATTTGGAATCAACCCCAGGAGCAGCGGGGTTCAGCCATTCCACACGAACCTTCCCGTCCGGGATGCCGCAGGTCAGAATCCGCCGCCGGTCGTCGGGGTAGTGGGCTTTCTTGTACCGGATGAGTTCGTCAATCATGGCGTCGGTGTCGCTCGACTTGAACTCGTTCCACAGCGCCGGGTTCTCGGCTTCAATCGTCTCCCACACGTTGCGGTAGCCCTCCCTGGCATGATCCAGGCCGACGCTCTCGTTCCAGGCGACGTTGGCGAAGAAGAGGGCGACGTGTGCGGCCTCGGAGGACGGCACGCCGCCGGGATTGCGCAGCAGCGTCTCCGACATTTCCTTCACGATCTCGGACAGCTTGCGTGCTTGCTCAGGCATTGTCAGGGGGCCTCCGCTGTGTCTTCTTGACCGTGGGCGAGGATGATCGCAAGGCGCTTTCGTGGTCCCTGAACCTCCCGGCCAGTGCCTCCTCCAGAGCGGCCAGCGCCTCGGCCAGCGTCTCGATCTTGTTATCCTCGAAGACCAGTCCGGCGTCGTCCAGCGCCCGGACCACGAAGCCAGCCCTCTCCTGCTGGCCTATCTCGATGTGCCCGTAGCCCTCGACCCACCTGGCGAGGGCGGGGAACTGCTCGGCAACGTGGCCCCGGCCTGGGGAAACCATGATGATCGGGCCGGGACTCGCCTTGCGCATCTGCCGGAGGAAGTCCTCGTGGACCTCCTCAACCTTGGGCAGTTCCTCGTGAATCGAGGTTGAGATGCCGAGTTCGTTCAGGTGCCGAAACAATTCCTCCCACCGAGGGTTGCCCCGAAAGCGAATATGTTCGGGTCGGCGGGCTGAACCCGTCAGCGGTCGGCGCAGGGCATCGGCAAGGAGGTCGGCCAGGTCGTTGACGTTCGGGGCGTATTCCACCGGGAGGTAGTGCAAGGGATCACCCTTGGGGAGAGCGGCGACCACCCCCAGGTAGTGTGTCTCGGTTTGGCCTGCTGGCTTTGGCAGCGCCCGGAAATCTGCTTCCCAGGTTTCCTTCTCCTGCGGCAACCGTTTCAGGTGAGTCTTGACAAAGGCGGCGCTCTTGCCGAGTTTCAGCCTTGGGTGTTCTTTGGCCATGTACCGCTCACTTCCGCTTTGCTGCCTTCTTCTCCTTGGCTCTGGTCGCCACGAACTCGGAATCGTCGCCCTGATGGATGAAGAACTCGCCGTGCAGTTCAGCGTCCTTCATCTTCCCCCAGCCCCGCCCGGTCAGCGGCGTGCCGTCTGCGCCGTCGCCGCCTTCCCAGGACCACTCCACTGCTGGCTCGCCGTCCCGTGTGGTCAGCCGCCAGTCGATTAAGCCCTGGACGTAGCCGAACTGGAACGAGCCGCTGCCCTTCTCCTCGAACTCGATGAATGCCTGGACTTCTTCATCGAGATAGCCGTCCTCCCAAGCCGACATCGAGACGATGCGCCAGCGGCCCTCAATCGGGTTCGCTTTCTTCGCCATCGTTCACCCTCCTTGCCGCCGATCCGCAGTAATGGGTGAGATCAGCCACTCCACGGCTTACGCAGTTCACTTCATGTGGGGAGTAGTCGTAAAGGGGTGCCCGTCCTCGCACAAAAACGATGTGTACCCCACCCCTCCGTCTGTGATCTCGGCGGGAGGTTTGCCACACTTCGGACACCTGCTGTCCCGATGCCACACTGAGCTTAGTACGGCTTTGTCAATTGCGCATTGGGCGGAAGAAAGTGATGCGCTGCCGATCATTCGAGTCGCACTGCCGATCGTTCCGTTCGCGTCGTGCCTGCTCCAGGAGCCAATCACATATGC
>Ga0116219_10003161_pt1 | contig 13232 bp, 11 predicted proteins | sample Sb_taG_4_FD_91019 | JGI IMG/M metagenome (GOLD analysis project Ga0116219, IMG submission 91019) | Peat soil microbial communities from Weissenstadt, Germany - Sb_50d_6_BS metaG | ecosystem: Environmental > Terrestrial > Soil > Wetlands > Peat | place: Germany: Weissenstadt | collected 2010-09-21
CCCCTCCTTCTGACGCTCGAGGAGCTTGCGCTTGCGGGTGATGTCACCGCCGTAGCACTTGGCGAGGACGTCCTTGCGCTTGGCCTTGACCGTCTCGCGCGCGATGACGCGGCCTCCGACGGCCGCCTGGATCGGCACGTCGAAGAGCTGGCGCGGGATGAGCTCGCGCAGCTTCTCGGTCATCCGCCGGCCATAGGAATCCGCTTGGGAGCGGTGCACCACGGTGGAGAACGCGTCGACGGGCACGTGGTTGATGAGCAGGTCGACCTTCACCAGGTTGGCCGTCTGATAACCCTGGGCCTCGTAGTCGAGGCTGGCGTACCCCTTGGTGCGGCTCTTGAGCTGGTCGAAGAAGTCGACCACCACCTCGGCGAGCGGGATGCGGTAGATGAGCTCGAGGCGCTCCGGCGACAGGTACTCCATATGGTCGAGATCACCGCGACGCGCCTGGCACAGGTCCATGACGGTGCCGATGTACTCCGAGGGCACGATCACCGTCGCCCGCAGGACGGGCTCTTCGATGTGGTCGAGCCGGCTGGCGTCGGGCATCTCGCTCGGGTTGTCGAAGCGCAGCTCGCCACCGTCGGTCAGGTGTGCCACGTACGCCACCGACGGTGCCGTGGCGATGAGCGACAGGTCGAACTCACGCTCGAGACGCTCGCGGACGATCTCCATGTGCAAGAGGCCCAGGAACCCGCATCGGAAGCCGAAGCCCAGCGCACCCGAGGACTCGGGCTCGAAGGTGAAGCTCGAGTCGTTCAGCCGGAGCTTCTCGAGCGCCTCGCGCAGTGCCGTCAGCTCGTCCCCGTCGATGGGGTACAGCCCGCAGAACACCATCGGCTTGGGGTCCCGGTAGCCCTCCAGGGGCGCGGGAGCGGGCCGGGCCGCGTCGGTGACGGTCTCCCCCGATCGGGCCTGGCCGACGTCCTTGATGCCGGCGATGAGGTAGCCCACCTCGCCGGGGCCGAGCTCGTCGACCGGGGTCGGCACCGGCATGCGTACGCCGATCTCCTCCACCTCCTGGGCGAAGCCGGCCTGCATGTACCGGACCTTGGAGCCGGACCGCAACACCCCGTCCATGACCCGCACCGAGCTCACCACCCCTCGGTACTGGTCGTAGGCCGAGTCGAAGATGAGCGCCCGCAGCGCCGCCCCTGCCTCACCCGACGGAGCCGGCACCCGCGCCACCACGGCGTCGAGAAGCTGTTCCACCCCCTCACCGGTCTTGGCCGAGATGCGCAGGATGGAGTCGGCCCCGATGCCGAGGACCCGTTCGATCTCCGCCGCGTACTTCTCGGGCTCCGCCGCGGGCAGGTCGATCTTGTTGAGGGCGGCCACGATCTCGAGATCGTGCTCCAGGGCCTGGTAACAGGTGGCCAGGGTCTGGGCCTGGATGCCCTGGGAGGCGTCGACCAGGAGCACGGCCCCCTCGCACGCCGCCAGGGACCGGCTCACCTCGTAGCCGAAGTCCACGTGGCCGGGGGTGTCGATGAGATGCAGGACGTGGTCCTTGAAGCTGACCCGCACGTTCTGCGCCTTGATGGTGATGCCCCGCTCGCGTTCGAGCTCCATGGAGTCGAGGTACTGCTCGCGCATGAGGCGGGGGTCGACCGCGTGGGTGAGCTCGAGGATGCGGTCCGACAGCGTCGACTTGCCGTGGTCGACATGGCTGATGATGGAGAAATTCCGGATGAGGTCAGGGCTGAGCACGTCACTCGGAGCGTACCGGCGCCGGGATCGACCCCCGGTCCCAAGGGGAACCGCCCCCGACACCCTGCTAGGCTTGCGCCTTCGGTGGTGCCCGGTAGGGCCACCGGTTCGGACGGCTTGCACGGTCCGGGCCAGGAGCACTCTCCTTTCCACCCCGATCGTCGGGGTCCGCCAACGGCGGAGCACGTCTCGGAGCAGCGAACAGTCACATGGCCAACATCCGGAGCCAGATCAAGCGGAACCGCCAGAACGAGCGGCGCCGGCTGCGCAACAAATCGGTGCGCTCGGAGATCCGCACGCGTACGAAGACTGCCGTGGTGGCGATCGACGGCGGGGCCGAGGACGCCGCCGAGGCCACACGCGCCGCGGTGCGGCGCATCGACAAGGCCGCCGCGCAGGGCGTGATCCACAAGAATCAGGCCGCCAACCGCAAGTCCCGCCTCATGCGCCGGGCCAACGCCGTCGAGGCCGGCGAGGCCTGACCTTCAGGACCGGCGGCGCGAGGCTGCGGCGGGTGGCCGCCGCGCCGAAGCCTCCCGGGCCGCACCGAGACGGCTGAGTCGGCCCACGAGCACCTCGAGCACCGTCTCCGCCGGCAGCGCGCTGCGCCCCCGGACATCGAGATCGGCGTCGGCCAACAAGGTGATGGCGCGACTGATACCGGCGGGGCCCAGCCGTCGGCCTTGCTCGAGCGCCTTCTTCGCCGGGTAGGAGCTGCGCATCCCGAGGCGCGACGCGGCCTCGTCGGGCGTCGTGACTCCGGACCCGTCGAGGCGGAGCATGGCTTGGAAATGGCGGTGCAGGATGGCCAGCACCTGAAGAGGGTGGTAGGCGCCGGCTCCGAACAGGCGTCGCAGGGCCTCGAGGGCCCCGGCGGTGTCGCCGGCGTCGACGGCGTCGGAGAGATCCCACGGCGCCACCGAGCCCGCCTCCCCCAAGAAGGGCTCGAGCTTCTCCAGGTCGATGGACGCGCCCTCGCCGTAGGCGGCGGCGAGCGCGTCGAGCAGGCCCCGCACACGGCTGACGTCGCCACCGAGATGCTCTCCCAGCCGTGCCCCGGCGCGGGCGTCGAGCTTCACGGGGGCGTCGTGGAGACGATCCACCAGCCACTGCGTACGCGCCCGGCCCGTGCCCACGGCCGTGTCGACGACGGTGCCGTGGCGCTCGGTCGCCTTGACGAGGGCGGCGGGGATCGTCCCGCCGCCTGCCACCAGGACGAGTGTGACGCCGGGCAGCGGGTCATCGAGACAGGCCACCAGCCGCGCCGCGTCGGCCGCGGCCAGGCGCCCGGCGTCGCGCAGCACCACGATCCTCCGGTCGGCCAGGAAGGGAGGTGTCGTCAAGGCGTCGACCACCATGCCCACGTCGAGCTCGTCGCCACCGGACCCGCCATGCTCCTCGACCACCATGGCGGCGTCGTACTCGCCGGCCAGGATGCCGAGCAGGTCGTGCATGTGCTGGCCGACGAGCGAGGCGTCGTCCCCCCGCACCAGATACGCGGGTTGGGGCGCGGTGCCCGCCGGTCCACCGGTGAGAGAGGCCTCGGTCACGGACTTGGCCGCGTTCCCGGCCCGTCCGGGACGTGGCCCGGCGCTCATGCCGCCTCGAGCACGGCCGCCAGCGCGTCACGGACACGCCGCGTGCCCACGACGTCGTGGGCCCGCACGATGCGACAACCGAGCGAGATGCCGAGCGCGGCGGCGGCGAGGGAGGCGTCTTGTCGCTTGTCGATGTCGAGGTGGAGGGTCACACCCAGGAACGGCTTGTTCGACGCAGAGAGCAACAGCGGGTAGCCGAGGCCGGCGAGCACGGTGGAGGCGCGCAGCAACTCCAGTGACTGCGGGGCGGTCTTCCCCAGATCGAGGCCGGCATCGAGCACGATCTGATCGACACCCACGCGCGCCGAGCGCGCCATGGTGGCGCGCTCTTCGAGGAACGCCTGCACCGATGCCACCACGTCGTCGTAATGGGGATCGGGATCGGGCACCCGGGGGCCGATCCGGATGTGGGTCGCCACGACCGCCGCCCCTGCTGCCGCGGCCGCGGGCAGATAGTCGGGATCGGCGAACCCGCTGATGTCGTTGCCCACGACCGCTCCCGCCGCGTACGCGGCGCGCGCCACCGAGGCGCGCCAGGTGTCCACCGACAACGGCACGTCCATACGGGCGTGCAGAGCCTCGATGGTGGGGACGACGCGATCGAGCTCCTCGGCCTCGGAGACCTCGGGGCCAGGGCCGGCCTTGACTCCGCCGACGTCGAGGATGTCGGCCCCTTCGGTCACCAGCTCGTCCGCACGCGCCAAGAGCACGTCGAGAGAGAACGTGGCGCCCTTGTCGTAGAACGAGTCGGGCGTGCGGTTCAAGATGCCCATCACCAACGCCCGTGTGGCCAGATCGAAGGTCCGGTCACCGAGCCGAAGGCGCATCGCGAGAACCTACACGCCGGTGCTGTTCGGTCGAGCGTGGTCAGAACAGCCGTGCGGCCAGCGCCTTGCGGTACTGCACGGTACGAGGGTCGTCGGGACCGAGCGTCTCGAGCAGGTCCAGGAACTCCTGGCGTGCCCCCTCGTCCGCCTTGACCTTGGTCAGCAGCGAGTCGAGCAGCACGTCCACGCCGTCGGCGGGGACCTCGACGCGCTGGGCCGCCAGCCGGGCCTCGGCGGCCACCTGGCGCACGTCGGGTGTCTCGGGGATGCGGGCCAGCAGGTGCAGCGCCTCGGTGGCCTCGCCCTGCTCGACGAGCAGGCGGGCGAGGGCCACGATGGCACCGGGGTGCCCGGGCTCGAGCTCCAGGGCACGACGCAACGACGCCTCGTCACCGGCGGCCACCAGCCTGTCCGCCTCCGACGGCTGCGGGTCGAGGCGGTCCACGAATTCCTGGACCTGCGGCTCGGGGACGGCACCGATGAACCCGTCGACCACTTGACGGTCCCGGAGGGCGAACACGGCCGGGATCGACTGGACCTGGAACGTGGTCGAGATCCGGGGGTTCTCGTCCACGTTGACCTTCACCAGCTCGACCGAGCCGCCCTTGGCCTCGATCACCTTCTCCAGGATGGGGCCGAGGGTCCGGCACGGCCCGCACCACGGGGCCCAGAGGTCCACGACGACCGGGACCTGCTCGGAGCGCACGAGAACGTCCTGCTCGAAGGTGGCGTCGGTGACGTCGATCACGCCGAAGACGATACCGGGCGCGGATCGCCACCCATGCCGCTGCGCGTGCCGCGGGTAGCGTGCTGTCCATGACGACTGCCGACCGGGTCGACGGCGTCGAGGGCATCGACTCCGAACGCGTGACGGCTTGGTTCTCGTCCCACGTGACGGGCAGCGAGCCCCCGCTGTCGTTCGCGCTCATCGCCGGAGGTCGCTCGAACCTGACGTACCGAGTGGCGGACTCCGGCGGCCGTCTCTACGCCCTGCGCCGGCCGCCGCTCAGCCACGTGCTCCCCACCGCCCACGACATGGCTCGTGAATACCGGGTGATCACGGCGCTCGGGCCGACCGCAGTGCCTGTGCCGGCCACCTTCGGGCTGTGTGAGGATCCCGACGTCAACGGACAGCCGTTCTACGTGATGGGCTTCGTGGAGGGTCACATCGTCCGGGACGCGCACATCGCGCAGCACGACCTCGACGACAAGGCGCGCCGCCGAGCCGGCGAGTCGCTGGCCGACACACTCGCAGCTCTCCACGCCGTCGACGTCGACGCCGTCGGGCTGGGTGACTTCGCCAAGCGCGACGGCTACATCGAGCGTCAGCTGCGACGGTGGTACGAGCAGTTCCGCAACTCCCAGGTGGAGGGGTTGGACACGGCGACCATCGTGGGTTCCGTGCACGATCGGCTGGCAGCACGGGTCCCGCCCCAACTCGGGACCTCGATCGTCCATGGCGACTACCGGCTCGACAACACGGTTCTGGGCAGCGACGGTGAGGTCCTGGCCGTGCTCGACTGGGAGATCTGCACCCTCGGCGACCCCCTCGCCGACATCGGGCTCCTGATGGTGTACTGGACCGACCCCGGTGACGAGGGGGCGATCCTCGGTCTCACACCCACCACCGTTCCCGGCTTTCCGAGCCGCGCCGAGATGCGCGACCGCTACGCGGCAGCCTCGGGTCGTGACCTGAAGGACCTCGACTTCTACGTCGCCTTCGGCTACTGGAAGCTGGCTTGCATTTTGCAAGGTGTCTACGCGCGCTACGTGGGAGGCGCGGCGGCGGGAGACCGCTCGAGCGTGGACGACTTCGGCCGCAGCGTCGTCAGACTGGCCGAGATGGCACTCGGCGCGCTGCAAGGCGCATGAGCGGCGACCCACCGAGATGACCCTCTACGAGCGGCACACAGGTCGCGCCCTCGACCGTCCGGTGCTGGTGGTGGCGCTCGACGGATGGGTCGACGCAGGGCTGGGTGCCGACGGCGCCATCACGGCGCTGTTGTCGGCCGAACCGACCGAGCTCGTCGCCACCTTCGACGGCGAAGCCCTCATCGACCAGCGTGCCCGGCGGCCCGTGGTGCACATCTCCCACGGCGTCAACGAGGGGCTCACGTGGCCGGTCATCCAGCTGCGGGTGGGGACCGATCGAACCGGCGCCGACGTCTGTTACCTGGTCGGGCCCGAGCCCGACTTCCGCTGGCCCACGTTCGTCGCCTCCGTGGTGGCACTGGCGCGTGAGCTCGGCGTCCGCATGGTGGTGGGGTTGGGAGCCTTCCCCGCCCCGGCCCCCCACACCCGGCCCGTGCGCCTGGCGGCGACCGCCCCCCCGGAGTCGGCGGAGCTCGTGGCCCGGGTGGGGATCGTCCAGGGGGAGATCGATGTGCCATCGGGGGTGTGGGGCGCGCTCGAGATCGCCTTCGGCGAGGCGGGAATCCCCGCGGTGGGGCTGTGGGCCCGGGTCCCGCACTACGTGTCGGGCATGGCCTTCCCCTCCGCCAGCGCGGCGCTGCTCGACGGCCTGGCCGCGCTCGGGGAGCTTTCGCTGGACTCGACCGAACTCCACACCGCCGCCGATGCCTCGCTCCAGCAGGTCGACGACCTCATCGCCAAGAGCGCCGAGCACACCTCGATGGTGCGCCAACTCGAGCGCAGCGTCGACGCCGCCGAGGGCAATCCTCTCGACGTGGGGACGCTCCCCACCGGCGACGAGCTCGCCGCCGAGCTCGAACGCTACCTACGCGACGAGCGCAGCGACGGGGGGGCCGCCGACGACGCCTGAGGACGCTGCTCGCCCAACTCGGGGCGGAGCCGTCTCACTCCGGTTGCGGGGCCTACTTCACGGAGACGAGATCGACGACGAACACGAGCGTCTCGTTGGGCGAGACGGCCGGGGGTGAGCCTGTGGCGCCGTAACCCTGGGCGGGAGGGATCACGATCTCCCGGCGCCCTCCCACCTTCATGCCCACGATGCCCTGGGCGAAGCCCGGCACCACGCCGCTGAGCGGGAACGGGGTGGCCTGGCCTTGTTTCCAGGGCGTGTCGTCGAAGACCTTGCCGTTGGTGTAGTCCGCCCCCACGTAGAAGACGTCCACGGTGTTCGACGCCACCGCCGTCGCCCCGGTGCCCACCACCAGATCCTTGGTCTCGAGAGTGGTGGGCGGCGGTGACGACCCGGGGCCGATGACGGGTTCCGCCTTCAGGTCGGTGGCACCGTTCACCGCCGGCGGGTTGGCGGCGCCGAGGCCTGACGAGCCCGTCGGGCTCCCCGTGGTCGTCGGGCCCACGGTCGGGCCCGCGCCCGAGGCCGTCGGGCTCCCCGATTCTGTCGACGCCGTCGTCGACGGGGTGCTCGACCCGCACGCCGTCAGCACGAGGGCCATCAGGACCATCATGGGGACAAGGAATCGACGCACCACGCCGGGCAGACTACCCACCACATCCAGCGCGATGGGTGTAACCGCGGGTACGGCGACGACACACGGGGGTGGCAGGTGGACGCTTCACGGATCTACAGCGTCGGGGATGCCCGCCGCCGGGCGGCCCGGTCGGTGCCCCGGGCCCTGTTCGACTACATCGACGGGGGCGCCGAGGACGAAGTCACGCTGGACGAGAACATCAAGGCGTTCCGCGAATTGGCCTTCCGGCCCCGCATGGCGGGCACGAAGGGAGTGCCGGTGACATCCACCACACTCCTGGGCACCACGTTGTCGATGCCGGTGATCCTGGCGCCGTGCGGACTGGTGCGATTCATGCACTTCGACGGGGCGCTCGGAGTGGCCCGCGCTGCCGCGGCCATGGGTACGGTGTCGGTGCTGAGCACGGTGGCGGGCTCGTCGCTCGAGGAGGTGGCGGCGTCGGCCTCGGGCCCGAAATGGTTCCAGCTCTACGCCCCGGGCGGCCCCGAGCAGAGCGCGCTGCTCGTCGAGCGCGCCCAGCGGGCCGGGTATGCCGGGCTGGTGGTGACCCTCGACACCCCCGCCCTCGGGAATCGCGAGCGCGACGTCCGCCACGGGGTGACCCAGCCCTTCCGGTTCTCGGCGGCGAGTGCGAGCCGGCTGACGGCCCAGGTGGCCGTGCGCCCCCGATGGCTCGCCGGAATGGTTCGGGCGCAGATGGGTGCACGAACCCCCTCCCCCGCCGCCACCGCATCCTCGGCGCCTGAGCCCACGGCTCGGCTCGTCGCCATGGGCGCCTCGCCCTTCTCGTGGGACGACGTGGCCGCCATCCGGGGACAGTGGACGGGCCCGCTCGCCGTGAAGGGCGTCCTTTCTGCCCACGACGCCCGCCGCGCCATCGACGTCGGCTGCGACGCCGTCATCGTGTCGAACCACGGTGGCCGCCAGCTCGACGGGGCTCCCGCCACCATGCGGGTGCTCCCCGACATCGCGCAAGCCCTCGGCGGCGCCGCGGCGGTGGTGCTCGACAGCGGCGTGCGGCGGGGAAGCGACGTCGTCAAGGCCCTGGCAGCGGGGGCCGACGCCGTCATGATCGGGCGCGCCTATCTCTACGGGCTCGCCACGTGCGGTGAGCAAGGGGTGCGACGGGTCCTCGACGTCCTGCACACCGAGATGGTGCGCACTCTGAGCCTGATGGGTTGCCCGTCGGTATCAGACCTCGACCCGAGTTGGCTCGAGGCGCCTGGTGCGACCTCGCGCTGAGCGGGATTCGGGCTCCGGTCAGAGCAAGACGGGGGCGACGAGGGCGACAGTGCCACCCACCATGGCACCGGGGGACGCGGCCCCGTGGACGCGAGTCGCCAACCACATCCCCATGACGATCAGCATGGCGAACAACACGAAGACGATGGCCAACGCCACGTAGCGAGTGGCCTGGGGGCGTGTTCCCGATGGGCGCTGCGACCGGAGGAGGGCCAGATCGACCGCGTCGAGGCCTCGGCCGGTCACGGGGTCGCCACCGATGGAGGAACTGGCGGGAAGCCGCTCGACGATGGCCGACATCTCTTGCGCCGACAGCGCCGCGTTGATGGCGAGGACGCGCTGGGTGTAGTCGTAGGGCTCGAGGCGTCCACCTTCGAACTCCTCCAGGACGCGTCGCAGGTACGGCTCGCGCGCCGCGAGACCGGTGTCGGGATCGTCCGACCTCGGCGGGATGGCCCCAGAGGGACCCGGCCCGCCTGCCGCGCCGGGCAGTGCTCCCTCGGGGAGGCGTTCATACCCGTCCTCGAACGCGGAGCCGGGGGTGCCCATCCCCCAATTGTCGGCCGCCGGGGTGCAGAACTGCAACGGTTTTCAGCACTTCTCCCGCCTCGACCTGCCCGGGCACGCCCAGACATGGGTCCGACGCGCTTCGGATATGGTGCCCCGATGCAAGTCGACGGTGGGATCGGGTTCGATCCGGGTGACGCGGTCAAGACGGCGAGCCAGGCCGAAGAGGACGGCTTCGACGGCCTGTGGTGTGCGGAGACGGGCCATGACCCGTTCCTACCGCTCCTGCTGGCGGCCGAGCACACCCAACGCATCGAGCTCGGCACCGGGATCGCCGTGGCGTTCGCTCGCAATCCCATGAGCACCGCCGTGCTCGCCAACGACCTTCAGACCTACTCCGAGGGCCGGTTCATGCTGGGACTGGGCTCGCAGATCAAGCCCCACATCGAGAAGCGATACTCCATGCCGTGGTCCCACCCCGCGCCGCGCATGCGCGAGTTCATCGTGGCCATGCGGTCCATCTGGTCGGCCTGGCACGACGGCACCAAGCTGGCGTTTCGAGGAGACTTCTACACGCACACACTGATGACCCCGTTCTTCAATCCCGGGCCGAACCCGTACGGCACCCCGAAGGTGTTCCTCGCCGCGGTGGGCCAGCTCATGACCGAGGTGGCGGGCGAGGTCGCCGACGGGCTCTTGGCCCACGGATTCACCACGGCGCGCTACATGCGCGAGGTGACCCTGCCGGCACTGGAGCGGGGGCTGGCCCGGGCGGGACGGAACAGAGACGGGTTCGAGATCTCCTACCCCGCCATGATGGTCACGGGTACCAATGAAGGCGAGGTGCAAGCCGCCACCCAGGCCGTCAAGGCACAGCTGGCGTTCTACGCGTCGACGCCGGCCTACAGGCCCGTGCTCGACCTCCACGGGTGGGGAGACTTGTTCGGCGAGCTCAACACGCGCTCGAAGAGAGGCGAGTGGGTACAGATGGCGGACCTCATTCCCGACGACATGCTGGACGCGTTCGCCGTGCGCGGCGAGATCGGAGAGATCCCCTCGAAAGTGGTCGAGCGCTACGGGGACATGGTCACACGCGTGAGCTTCTACGCCCCGTATCGCATGAACCACGAGTTGATCCAGGAGCTGTTGGCAGGCTTCAGGTCGTCATAGGAGCGCAGGACCGCCGGTCAGGGCCTCCACGGGCCCCGGCGCCGTCACGTCACGAAATTGACCAGGCGCGGCGGACGGGCGACGACGCGGGACGGCTCGACACCGCCCAGCGCTCCCCGCAGCCGCTCGGAGGCCAAGGCGACCTGCAGGGCGTCCTCCTCGGTGATGTCGGGGGAGACTTCGATGCGGTCCTTCACCTTGCCGTTGACCTGGACGACCATCGTGACGCTTTCGGACCGGGCCAGCTGCGCGTCGAACGAGGGCCAGGACTCGGCGTGGACCATCGCCCCCTCCCCGTGCCGGCGCTCCCATGCCTCGGCGGCGAAGTGCGGCGCCATCGGGGCGAGGAGCAGGAGCAAGGCGTCCGATGCGGCGTCGTGGGTCTCCTTGTGCGGCCCCCCGGGGCCGCGCTGGTAGCGCTGCAGTTCGTTGGAGAATTCCATGCAGGCCGCCACGGCGGTGTTGAACGACCACCGCTCGATGTCGTCGCTGACCTTGGCGATGAGCCGATGCGTCGCCCTGCTGATCTCGGTGTCCGCGGCCGAAGGGGGGCCGTCCCGGTAGTCCTGCTCGGCCTCGACCGCGAGCCGCCACACCCGGTCCAGGAAACGGCCGCACCCTTCGATGACGTTCTCGGTCTGCTCGGTCCAATCCATGTTGTCGCCGGGGGGGCCGGCGAAGATGTGGAAAAGGCGCAGTGCGTCGGCACCCACGGTGTCGAAGTAACGCGAGGGCGTGACCAGGTTCCCCCGCGACTTCGACATCTTCTTGCCGTCCATCCGGATCATTCCCTGGGTGAACAGGCGGCTGAACGGCTCGCGCTCCACCCCCGGTGCCAGTCCGACGTCGATCAGTGCCCGGGTGTAGAAGCGCGCATAGAGGAGGTGCAAGATGGCGTGCTCGATCCCTCCGATGTACTGGTCGACGGGCATGAAATGCCTGGCCAGGGCGGGGTCGAACGGCCTGTCCTCGGACCACGGGTCGCAGAAGCGCAGGAAGTACCAGGACGAGTCGACGAAGGTGTCCATGGTGTCGGTCTCGCGCTCGGCGGGACCTCCGCATGCCGGGCAGGTCGTATGGCGGAACGTCGGATGGCGCTTCAGGGGCGATTCGCCGGTCGGGAGGAACTCGACGTCGTCGGGGGCGAGGACGGGCAGCTGGTCCTCGGGAACCCCGACGATCCCGTCGACCGGGCAGTAGACCACGGGGATCGGGCACCCCCAGTACCGCTGGCGCGACACCAACCAGTCCCGCAGGCGGTAGTTCACCGTTCGCCGCCCCATGCCGCGCTCTTCGAGCCACGTCATGGCGCGCTCCTTGGCGGCGGCCATGTCGAGGCCGTCGAGGAATCCCGAGTTGATCTTGACGCCGTCACCGGTCCACGCCCCGCCGTCGAACCCGTCGGGGGGTTGCGTGGTCCGCACGACGGGGAGGCCGTGAGCTTGGGCGAACTCCCAGTCCCGGGCGTCTTCAGCGGGAACGGCCATGATGGCGCCCGTGCCGTAGCGCATGAGGACGTAGTCGGCGACATAGACCGGTATGGCTTCGCCCGTGAAGGGATTGACCACGTGTCCGCCCGTGAAGGAACCTCGCTTGGCCAGGGTCTCCACGCCCTCTTCCGAGGTGCGGTCGAGCTCGCTCTTGGCTGCCGCCGAGGTGCGGAGCTGGTCGACCCCGGCGCGCCGGTCCTCGGTGGTGAGCACGTCCACGAGGGGGTGCTCGGGTGCCACCACGGCATAGGTCATCCCGAAGCTCGTGTCCGGACGCGTCGTGAAGACCCGGAGGGTGAGCCCCTCCCCCTCGCGTCCGACGACGGGCAGGTCGAATTCGATGCCCTCGGATCGCCCGATCCAGTTGCGCTGCATGGTCTTGACCCGCTCGGGCCATTCGAGCTGGTCGAGCGCATCGAGCAGTTCGTCGACGTACTGGGTGGTGCGGAAGAACCACTGTTCGAGCTCGCGCTGGATCACCAGGTCGCCGGAGCGCTCGCAGGTGCCGTCCGCCAGTACCTGCTCGTTGGCCAGCACCGTCTGGCATCCCGGGCACCAATTCACCGGCGCCAGGGCGCGATAGGCCAGCCCGGCCTCGAGCAGGCGCAGGAAGATGACCTGGTTCCAGTGGATGTAGGACGGGTCGTGGCTGCGGATCTCGCGTCGCCAGTCGTAGACGGCCCCGAGCCGCCTCACGCTGGCCTTGAGCTCGGCGATGCGAGCCTCGGTGAAGACCCGCGGGTGCTCGCCGGTGCGAATGGCGGCGTTCTCGGCGGGAAGGCCGAAGGAGTCGAACCCGAAAGGCGACAGAACGGCGAATCCCTGCATGGTGCGATGCCGAACGAGCAGGTCCCCGAAGGTGTAGTTCCGGATGTGTCCCTGATGGGCAGCCCCACTGGGATAGGGATACATGCACAGGACGTACTGCGACGGACGCGGGTCGGCGGTGTCGACCTCGTACAGGCGGCTCTCGGCCCAGCGCGTCTGCCACTTGAGCTCGACTTCCTGGACGTCGTAGGCCCGCGCCATCCTTGGATTCTAGGGAACCCGGCCCGGGCCCCCGGGCAACCTCCCCTAGGGCACCCGCCGAGATGCGATCGATGCCACCGGCCGCGCGGGACCGGGAGGCGGTCAGGCGCTGGTCGGGCCCAACAGGTCCGGCCGAGCGGGACTGGTATCGTGGCGACTCGTCCCGGGGGCGTAGCTCAGTTGGTAGAGCGCTTGACTGGCAGTCAAGAGGTTCGAGGGTTCGAGTCCCTTCGCCTCCAC
>Ga0116219_10003164_pt1 | contig 13227 bp, 11 predicted proteins | sample Sb_taG_4_FD_91019 | JGI IMG/M metagenome (GOLD analysis project Ga0116219, IMG submission 91019) | Peat soil microbial communities from Weissenstadt, Germany - Sb_50d_6_BS metaG | ecosystem: Environmental > Terrestrial > Soil > Wetlands > Peat | place: Germany: Weissenstadt | collected 2010-09-21
CCCGCCGGTGCCGCCGTTGCCGATCAACCCGGCAGCCCCGCCGAGGCCGCCCTGACCGCTCGCTGCGGTGCCCCCGGGGCCGCCGTTGCCGAAAAACAACCCGCCGGGCCCACCGGCGGCCTGCAGAACCGTTCCGCCGTTTATGCCGGAGGCGCCGTTGCCGAGCAGAGCTTGGCCGAACAGCACCTGGCCGATCGGGTTGATCAGCGTGTTGTCGATGAATTCACCAACGGAGCTGGTGATCCAGGCCTGCCCGACGAAGTAGGTCGGTTGGTAGACCAACGTGTCGAACACACCGACAACCAACCCGGGAAGGGACGGGACGGAGAACGCGGCCAACGCCGAGGCGTTGGCGGCCTCGGCGCCGGCATAGGAGCCCGCGGCGGCGTCGAGGGCCCGGACGAACTGTGCGTGAAAGGCCGCCGCGTCGTGGCTCAGCCGTTGAAACTCGCCGGCGTACCGGGAGAATGTCCCCGCGATCTGAGTCGACACCTCGTCTTGGGCCGCGGCCAGTATAGCGGTGGTGGGGGCCGCCGCTGCCGCGTTGGCCGTGCTCAGCGCTGACCCGATAGCGGCCAAATCCGTTGCGGCCGTTCTGATGATGTCCGGTGTGGTGATGAGAAACGCCATGAGAGCTACCCGCTCGGCCGGTCAGGGTGTCCGCTGGCCGGTGAGCCCGCGCGCGATGCGCAGCGCCACGGCCATGATCGTCAGGGTGGGGTTGGAGCCGCCGGACGTGACGAACACGCTGCTGTCGGCGACGTAGACGTTGTCCATCTGGTGCATTCGTCCGTTCGCGTCGACGACGCTCGTCGCCGGGTTTACGCCCATCTGCATCCCGCCCATCGTGTGTTCGCCGGTCGGTGGTGCAACGCCCCCCAGCGAAGTCGCCAAAGACTGGGGCACGGCGGCGAACAGCTGTGCGCCGGACGCCCCGCACATCGCGGCGAGCAGCGGCACGAAGAAGTCCTGCGAGATCTTCTCGAACTTTCCGATCTGGTAGGTGATTCGGGGGGCCGGCTGGCCGTTGATGTCTTTGATCGTCGGGTCGAGAGTGACGTTATTGGTCAGGTACGGCATGTCGGTGGCGAAACAATCGACGCCGGCCAGCCGATCGCGCAGCAGCGAGGCGCGCATCAGCTCCTTGAACGGGCGGCCGAAAATCTGCACCCCCGGCAGAAGCCCCAGGATCTGCTGGTAGTAGTTGGCCTCCGCGAGCGGAAACTGGCTCCCGCCGAGCTCGCACAGGCCGGCGCGTAGGTAGGGCAGCCCGGCCAGCCGGGCAACGGCCCGAGAGCCGGGAAAGTTGGCATCGTTGAAGTCGAACACGACCTGCGTGCACGCGCGGCCTTTGTACGCGTGCACCCGCTGATTGAGGAAGACGGCGAACCCGTCGTAGAAGTTCTGAAACATGATCCGTGTGCCGATGCGGGAGTAGGGGTCGGGCAGCCCGGAAAGCAGCGCCAGGTGCGGCGTCAGGATCGCGGAGCAGGCCAGCACCACCACGTCGGCGCTTTCCCCGCCGAGCCGGCCCTGCGGGTCGACATAGGAGACGCCGGTGGCCCGCCGGCCGGTGAACTGGACCTGCAGCACTTGGGTGAGCGGCCGCAGGTTCACCCGCCCGGTCTGCAGCGCCCGCCGCAGCGCAAGGAGGTTGACCGGCTTGGCCGAGACCGGGCACCCGTACCCCGAGCAGAACCCGCAGTTGTTGCACGCCGGGCTGCCGTTGTAGGCGACCGAGTTGGCCGCCATCGGGAAGTAGAAGGGATGCAGCCCGACGCGCCTGGCCCCCGCGGCCAGCAGCATCGACGAGCGCTGCTGCGCCCCGGGCGGCATCGGGTAGGGCTGCTGCTGCGGCTGGTGCTTCTGCACGCCGGCAGGTATCGACCCCACATCGCCCTGGACTCCGATCAGCGTCTCGAGTTCGTCGTAGTACGGCGCGATGTCGCTGTACTCGAAGGGCCAATCCGCCATGTCGGCTCCGGGCACCGGGCCGAGCAGCGACAGTCCCTTGAAGTCGATGTCCCACATCCGGGTGCACTTGGTGTCCGAGTGCGGGAAGGTGCCGCCGACCTGGTTGGAGAGGTCGTTGACGTCGCCGACGTAGGTCTGCGCCGCGTTTTGGCCGGCGTTCTTGCGAAAAGTGCGGGGGAAGGCGATCGGGTCCGGCTGCTCGAAGTAGCGGTGAACCGACTTGAGCTCGTCGTTGGAGTGCATCGTCGGGAAGGGCCCGTTCCCGGCGAGGTTGTTGTAGTAGTTCGGTCCCTTCTCGAAGATCACGACGTCCCAGCCGGCTTCGGCGAGCACCATTGCCACCATCGAGCCGCCGGCGCCCGAGCCCACGACGATCGCCTTAGCCGGCATTGACACCGGCCGTTCCGCCCATCTTGGCGATGGCCTGCTGCCAGCCTCCGCGCATCAGTAGGCCGACGATCCCGTCGGTGCCGACCACGTCCCACTCGGGCGCCTCGACCTCGGCGTTGGTGTAGCCCCGCGGCTCGTTGTCCCCCGGCCACTTGATGTCCTGCCAACCGACCAGGTTCGCGTTGCCGCCGTACTCCGGGACGGCGTACATGCCCTCGACGGTGTGACCGAACAGCAATTGGGTGAAGGACAACGCTTTACCGTGGCCCAGGATCAAGTCCTGGCGCACCTTCGACACCTGGGTGAAGTCGCCGCCGGCCAGCTGGTCCAGCAGCGCGATGCCGTTGGTGTACTGCTGGCGATAGTCGGCGATCCGCTGTTGCCACGCGTAAGTCTGGGCGCGGTCGAGCGGGACGAAGTCGGCCATGTAGTCCTGGGTGCCGCCGGCGCGGTTGCTCCACGGCCCCCCCGCGTGCACCGCGGGTGGTGAGAAGGTGAACGCCGACAGCATGGTGTCCAGGTAGCCGACCACGTTGGCTTCGTGCGCCCCCGGATGGCCGTGCTCGAGCAGGTTGTCTTCCGGCCCGGGGATCAGCCGGCGGGTGGCGGCGTCGAGCACCGCGGCCTGGTGCGTGGTCAGGAATCGGTAGCCCGTGTCGGCCGAAGCGGCCGGCAGGACGCCGCGCATGGCGGCCAGCGGCAGCAGGCTCAGCCCGCCCAGAACCGCGCGCCGGGACACCGGCGCCGACGAGGTTGATCCGTTCGCGACCGTGTCGCCGGGCACGGCCGGAGTATGACGCAAATCAGCGTTCTCACCTGGGAAATGCGCGTGTGGCGGCGTGTCGGGAGCGGGCTGGGCGAGGCGTAGCGACAACGAGGCTTTCGCTCAGGCGATGTTTCGTTTTCGGTGTCTCGGTGGCGTCTTGGAGAAGGTTGCGGAGTCCGGGGGAGCGGTGACTCGGTCGGCTTCGAAGCGTTGGCAGCATGCTGGATCGATCTCCTGACGGCGACTCGCCACACAGGAAGCAACAGGCGCACCGACGTCTTCCGGAGTGTCTCTGAGATGAAAAGTGTTTAAACGGCAGCGGATCTGACGATGAGTTCCTAGACTCGCACCCCGGGGGGAGGGAACTGCTTTTGCTGGACATTGTCGCAGGCCGAAGGGCATCGTTGGCCAGATGACTGCGGACGACCCACCCACGAACTCCGTGGCGCCGTCATTTGGTTATCACCCCGACGTCGACCGCCTCGATGTTGCCCTTGATCGCGCGGCCGTCAGCCGTGCGCTGGTTCTGGATTACCCAGTACGTGGGCTCGTCGATAGCGTGCCCGAGTGCCGAGTGCTGTGGCAGCCAGACGTGCCACTGCCGGAAGGCATCTATTGGTTTGAGGGCATCGAACGCCCAATCCTTCTGCAAGTTGCCGTCGGCACAATCCCAGGCGGTTCCGCACTCGTTCCGCTGGCAGATCTTGACGATGACCATCCGCTGATGGCCGCGTGGGGATGGGCAGAGGAACTCTGGTCTCGAGCTGCGCTAGCCTAGATTTTTCGCGAAACTCCGCGTGACACGGTGTTGAGTTAGCGAAAGTGCCTGTCCTGCAAGGGATAATGAGATTTCTCTAGGATCCATTATTCCGAGCGGAGGCACTTTCTAGGTGAAGAGTAGCGCAGCGGTTTCTCAGGTGAAAGTGTCGGCGGACGGCCAGGGTGTCGTGTCGCACGCCGGGGTGGGCATATTGCGCGAGCTGGCCGATTTGACCGGGTTGTCGGCGCAGCTCACCGCCGCGTTGGCCGACACCTATAACGGGGGCCGTGGATCCATGCGCCCGGGGCGGTGTTCGCTGATCTGGTCGCCGCGGTGGCCGACGGCGCGGACTGTGTTGACGGGGTCGGTCGGTTGTGGGGGGATCGCGAGCACGCCTTCGGTGCTGTCGGCTCGACTGCCACGCTGTGGCGGTTGGTCGATGAGCGCATCGACGCCGCCCATCTGCCGCGGATTCGGGCCGCTCGAGCCCATGCCCGGGCGCAGGCGTGGGCAGCCGGTGCGGCACCCGATCGCGAGGGGTGGCTGCATCTGGATGTAGATGCCACCATCACCGTCGACCATTCCGACAACAAGGAAAACGCCGCCGCGACCTGGAAGAAGACGTTCGGGCATCACCCGCTGCTGGTGTTTTTGGATCGCCCCGATATCGCCGCCGGGGAAGCGCTGGCCGGGCTGCTGCGAGCGGGCAACGCCGGCAGTAACACCGCCGCCGACCACATCACCGTGCTGGGTCAGGCGTTGGCATCGTTGCCGCCGTCCTACCGCCCGGGCCCTGATAACCGCGACGCCCCACAGGTGTTGATCCGCTCCGATTCCGCGGGCGCGACCCACGGGTTCGCGGCGGCCTGCCGGAAATCAGGAGTGGGGTTTTCCCTGGGCGCGGTCATCAATGCGAGGGTGCGCCAGGCCGCCGAGGTACTCACCAACACCAATGCCTGGTATCCGGCGATCACCGCCGATGGCGGCATCCGCGACGGCGCCTGGGTCGCCGAGGTCACCGACCTGGTGGACCTGGCCAACTGGCCGGCCGGCACGAGGCTGATCCTGCGCAAGGAACGCCAGCGCGTTGCGGCCCGCGATCGGGCCGATCTCCCCGGCGGCGAAGAAACCGGCGAGCGGAATCCCGCCAAGCAGGTCCTCGATCGTCGACGCGTCATGGTCGGCGACCCTGAACATCCGCTGCCCACGCCCGTTGCAGGTGAACAACAGCGCGCCAACCGGACGCCCGGGCAGCTCCGCTCCCGCCCGCTCCACGGCCAGGCGCAGGTCCTTGTCGGCTCCCGCCGCGTCACGGACCTGGAACTGTACGGTCGCGCCGACCTCGACAACATCGCCGATCTCGATCGCCCCGGTCGATTGGTCGGCGCCGAGCAGGCCGCGGATCAGGAAGTCGCCCTGACCCGGAGCCGCCAGGTGCTCGTCGACGACGATCCCGATCTGCAGGCCGTGGCTGACCAGTTCCTGCTCGTCGCGGGGCAGCCCCTCGACGATCTCACGCAGGCGCTGCAGCGGCGGTCGGCCGCCCAGCTCGGTGATCAGTGCGCCGTCGGCGCCGGTGACGATGTAGGGGTCGCCGATCGGCCGGCAACCTTGCGACACGATCGGGATACCATGCAGGCCGGGCAGGCGCACGCCCACCAGGCCGGAGGTGAGCACGCCGTGGTCGCGGAACAGCCGGGTGTCGCCCGGTCCCCGCCCGCCGCTGACCACGCCGCCCACCGAGGTCGTTCCCGGCAGGTCGGTGTTGAGGTGCTCGATGAGCAGGCTCGACGGGAAGGTGTACGGGTCCGGCAGCAGCAGGTGCAGATCGTGTGCGGTCGGGTCGAACCGGTAACCGGTGAGCAGGCCACCCGAGCCGGTGCGCACGAAGTCCAGTTGGAGCGTCTCGGCGGCCAGGCCGGACGCCAGCCACACCGCCACCGCGGGCTCGTCTTCGATCTCGTGGCGGCCGGCGACGATCGCCTGGGCGACGCAACCGATCAGCGCGGGCGGCTCGAGCGTCTGCTGCACCGCGTCGAGGACGTCCACAGCCCTGTTGGTGTGTGATCGCGATCCGAGTAGCACAGCCAGCGACGACGCCTCACCCGCGAGCTCGTCGCGCGCGTGCGCTGCCGCCTCCACCGCGGCTTGGCGTGCGTCGGGCGCGGTGGAAACCCCGACTCCGATCCGCACACTCCTATGATGCGCCACCTCCGCTAGCCTGACTGTGGGCTGCTACTAGTCCACGAGGGGCATCGATGAGCGGAACGGGCGAGACCACCATCAGGGTGACCGGTTTGCACCCCGTCGGGCGTGGCGTGGATCGCCCGGAACATGTTGTGGTGGCTGGCGATGGCCGGGTGTTCGCCTCCGACAAGGCCTCAGCTGTCGCAGAACTCATCGATGAGCACACCGTCCTGCGCATCGGTCAGGCGGGCGGCGAGCCGAACGGGATCGCGCTCGACCGCAACGGCCACTTGCTGATCGCCAACTTCGGCTCGGGTGTGCTGCAGGATCTCGACCCGGTGACCGGCGCGATCACGGCGGTGCTAAGCGGACAACTCGATGGGCGCCCGTTGAAATGGTTGAACTTCGTTCTGGTGGATTCCGTTGGGGCGTTGTGGTGTTCGGTGAGCACGATGGCCGACGATCTCGTCGACACCATCGCGCGGGGGACCGCCGACGGGTTCATCTTTCGGGTCGCACCGGATCGCCAGTCGGCACGAGTGGTCGCCGACGCGGTGAGCTTTCCGAACTGCATGGCGCTGGATCGCGACGAGGACTATCTGTATGTGGTCCGCACGGTGGCCGCTGACGTGGTGCGGTTTCCGATCGAAGGCGAAACACTGGGCGCTCAAGAACGATTCGGCCCGCCGCTGGGTGGCCGCTGCCCCGACGAGTTCGGCCCCGACCACGGCCGGTTCCTTGCCGAACCGCAGGTTGGCCGCCGGTGGGGGATGGCCGACGGATGCGCGTTCGATGCCGTGGGAAACCTCTGGGTCACACTGGTTTTGGCCAACAGGATCGTGGCGATCGGCCCGGAAGGCCGAGCGACGGTAGTACTCGACGACCCCGACGGTGCGTTGTTGAGCGGCCCCACCAGCATCGCCTGGGGCGGGCAGGACATGCGCGACGTCTACATCGGCTCGATCCTGACCCCGTACGTTCTCAAAGGCAGAAGCTCGGTGCCCGGGATGCCGATGGTGCACCAGCGCCGGTCGCGCTAGCCGCGCCCGCCAGGTTCAGAGGGCCCCGGTCTCATGAAGTCCGGCATCGCGTCGTCCGGGTTGGGCGGGATCATCGATGCGGGCAAGCCCCACAGCTGCCGAATGGTGGCACCGCCGTCGACGATAAGTGTCTGACCGGTGATGCGGGCAGCCAGCTCGGAGGACAGGAACAACGCGGCGTTGGCGACGTCGTGCGCGCGGGGCGCCGCCAGCGGGTTGATTCCGTTGACGGCGAATTCGTTCGGCGGCTGGTCCTCGTTGCCGGAGCCCACATTGCCCGGCGCGACCGCGTTGGCGCGAATCCCGTACCGGCCCAGTTCGTCTGCGAAGGTCTTGACGAGCGAGATGACGCCGGCTTTGGCGGCTCCGTAGGCGGCATGGTAGGTCGCCGATGCAATGCCGTCGACCGATGCGAGCGCGACCAACGATCCACCGCTGCCCTGGCCGATCATGTATCTTGCCGCGGCCTGAAAAAGATAGAACACCTGGGTCAGGTTGTAGTGGATTGCCGCGTCCCACAACTGGGTTGGGAAGTCCTCGACCTTCGACCAGGTCGCACCACCGATGATGTCGACGCACACGTCGACACCGCCCAGCGCTGCGACGGCGTCGTCGATCGCCCGACCGACCTGCACGGGGTCGGTCATATCGGCGACGATCGGGATGGCAGTGCCTCCCCTGCCGACGATCTCGCCGACGACGCGATTCGCGCGCTCCTCGTCGATATCAATACAGGCCACCGAGGCACCCGCCTCGGCAAGGGCCAACGACGTGAACCAGCCGTGGCCCGCGCGCTCGGGGATGTAGCCCGCACCCGACACCATCGCACGCTTGCCCGATAGTCCCAAATCGATCACGGCCGGCTCCCTCGCGTCCCAACCAGTTCAGCCGCGCCGGTGATGGCTGACGGCCGTACGGTTGGAGTATCGAGACAGCCTCGACCACTGTCAACGACGACTCAGGGCGCCCGGTCTCCAGGCCCCGGCTGTTGTCGGACAGCATGCGAAGTGTCGAGCCTTCGGGACCTACCTGTACTTATCACTCGCGAAAGCGGCAGGCCATCTTCTCAGAATCAGTTGTATTGGAGTGCTGTGACTAGCATGACCGCGCAGCCGAGCACGACGAGTCGGGTTAATCGAGTCCAGCGTTGTCCGCCTTTGGTCCTTCATCGGTTTGCTTGCCCCGCAACGGCTCTGCCAGCTGTGCACCCAAGGAGACGAGCCCTCGGCCGACCACCGTGAGTACCCGGTTCGTCGTGGTCCCGACGGCTTCGATAGTGGCGAAGGCGGCATCGAGCAGGCTCGGAACGTGGAAGTCCTCCCAGGTCTCGACCTGGTGCTGGCGCGCCTTCGCGAAACTGTCGAACTCGTCGCGCAGGGCGCAGCGCTTTTTGGCCAGCTCTCGCACCGATGAGAATCGGAAGCCATCGATGGCCGCTGACTTCGCGAAGCGGTCCAATCGTTCCTTGGCGTCCCGGTAGATGTGGATGTCTTCCCGGAGATGGTGGTCGACGAGGTCGCGAGCTTCATCGATCGCCCGCAACAGCTGCTCGGGTTGCGTCGCCTCGATTCGCGCGAGGCTCAGCCGTTGCCATTTGTGCAGCGATTCTTCGGCGATCACCAACAGGCTCAACGCGTCGCCAAGCCGGTTGTCGTTGATCGCATTTCGTAGCTTCGCGGCGCGCTGCTGCACGGGCAGGGTGTGATCGAACGACGCCAGAATCCGCACGACGTGGTTGCGTAGTTGCTCGACGGCGACGTTGAGCGCCGGCCCCAAAGCGGCCACCGAATCCCAGTACGCATCGGGGAGCGACCCGTATTTTTCCAACGAGTCAACCATCCGCGAGATCGTCAGGTTGTTGCCTAGGACGTCACCGGCGCGGTGTGCCCGGGCTACTTCCAGCACGAGCTCGACTTTGTCCTCCACGCGACGGACGGCGTCTTCGACCTCAGCAACCGCGGACTTCAGCGCCATCTGCACCGCAATCATCTGCGCCGACATCATCGCTTCCGGGCCGAGCCCTGCCGGCCGCCACTGCAGTGGTGTCAGGAACTGGCCATCCTCAACGAGTGTCGTCAGCCGAAAGAAGCCGTCGCTGCCGGGAATCAGCTCGCCATCCTTCAATGCGTTCAGGATGTCGCGGTGCAGCTGAACGTACTTGCCGGAGTCAGCCAGCACAGACGTCAGCCCGGCGAACCCGCCCGCCGCATTCGCGAGCGCGGCGCCGTCGATCCCGGCGACTCGCATGGCTTGCCCGGCTATCGCGCGCAGTCGTGTCAGATAGGACTCGACAGCGGCGGGGTCACCGCCCAGCAGCAGGGCCTCGTCGTGGAACGACACCACGACCCCGTCTGTATCGGTCTCGGAATCGGTCACTGCCGACATGTCGGACACCTCGGATGTGCTCACAGCACCCCCAATAATCCGTCGGCACGCAAGCAGGCCGAGAGTTGGCGGGTAATTGTCGGCTAGCGAGTGCGGACGTTACACCCATGTTTCCACCCCAACCCCCCGGTTTCCCGTCTATTGGATAGGAATTCACCCGGGACGAGGAGTGGTCGTAGCCGTACCGGCACGACGACAGCGCCACGCGTACCCGTGGCCGCGGGTGATGACGCCACGGGGTCGACCACAGTTCCCGAAAGTCAAGGGCGTCAGCCCTGGCGGTCGACTGAGCGCCCGAGATAAGCCATGAGCCGAGCGGTCGGCGTCGAGTCTTCCGGCGCGGATCGCGCCGGCCCGAAGCCGCCCGGGCGCCGCAACACATCCGCCGGCACGGACTCCACCAGCTGGCGGCATAGCGTCAGCAGGTCATCCGGCAGTTCAGCCAGTCGGCCTTGTGAACGGTGTACGTCCCAGCTGTGTAGAGCCAGGTCCGAGACGGGATAGGTCAGCGCCCGGCGCAGCGCAACCTCGCCCTCCGGCGACATCCGCGTCGCGTCCAGGTCGACGCCCGGCAGGGCATCTCGCAGCCGCGCCGCCAGCTCGCGAAGCCGTGCGGCCGGATCCTCGGACACCCAGTCGTCCGGCTGGGAGGGGTTGCCCCAGACCTCCCCGTCCTCGATGAGCGTCACGATCTTGGCCGCGCTGCCGGTTGCGTGAGCCACGAGGTCACGCACGGTCCAGCCCTCGAGGTTGGACGGCTGGTCGAAGCTTTCCGGCGAAATCTGGTCCACGGCGTCGATGAGCAGGTCGATCGCCTCGATGGCCATCGCGCCGATCCGTGTGTTCTCGTTCATCAGCGCATCGTAGGAGCGCTGTGTGACTTACCCCTTCCCGGAGCGCAATGAAATGGTCCGGACGTGTCACAGCTCAAAAGGCACGTACTCGGCCCGCCGGTCATGGTCAGCCTGGCCTGGCTGCCGCTGGCGGATCGGCGCTGTCCCTGGCTCCTCTGTCAAGCGGGTGATGACTGATGTTTCCAGACAAGCGAGACGGTCCTCCGGCGCACCAGGTGTGCGGATAAACGGCAGTCGCCCCGCCCCCTGCGGGCGGTCGATGCCGACCGTGAAGGAACCGCCTGTGGATATTGTTCAAAACCTGACCGTGGTGCCACCACTAGCCATCCCACTGCCACCTTGCCCACACAATTTGCGGGCAGGAAGAACAGCTATTCTTGACCCGCGGCTCGTCGCGCTTGCTTCATCTCACCAAGTTTGAGCGCAAGTTCTTCCGAACGAACGTTCTGCCAATAACATTCGGTGTCCCGTTCGGGCCGAGTGTGGTGTTGCCGGTCAACATCCCGCTGCCCACCAAGATCGTCACCGATGTGTTGCCGCCAATCGACATCGCCGCCGAATGCGGTGATGCTCCCGACGTCAAAAACCTCGATGCGCATGTGCGCCGGATGATGCAAACGGGACTCAACGTTCTGGGCCGCCCAGCGCCACTTCCCGATGGTGGGCTGACGGCCGCGTCAGCTTGGCCTGCTGCCAATTTCCAGACCGGCCAGCTCGCAGGTGCCCTCGAACACCACCCTGCCGAACTCGCGCACGGTGCACTGCAGTCGACCGGCAAGGTGCTCGAAGTCGGTGTCGACATTGCGCCGCGCCGCGGGCAGCGGCACCGGCAAGACATGCGGATCCACGCCGGCGCCGTCTCCGTCCAGATCGATCTGGTAGCGCGGCGTGCGCGCGCGCACGGTCCAGCGTCCCTCGCTGACGTGCGATCGCACCAGCGCCGGAGGCGTCACTCGGATCACCCGCTTACCGACTCGCACCACGACTCCGGTGACATCTCGGCGGATCGGACCGAGCTGAAGAAGGCCACCCGAGAATGCGACCGAGACGTCAGCGCCGCCGAAATCGTGTGCCTGGCCCCACCACCAGCGCTCGGGAAAGCCCGCGCCCCAGTTCCGTTCCGCGTACAGCAGGGCGCCGTCGAACGACCAGGTGCCTCCGCTGAATTCGACGGTGCCGCTTGACTTCCCGCCAAGCTGGTACGGATGCCAGTACTGGTTGAGGAACGGGATCGAGGAAAAGATGCCGCCGCCGCCGAAGGCCTTGGGCCATTTGAAGGGATCGGCAAAATGCAGGTCAAGGTGGATGTCGTCAAGGTCGATCTGGAGCCGATCGGTGCCCGCCGCCAAACGCCCCACGGGACCCGTCCCGGCGTGTACTGAGAAGGGGGACGAGTCGGCTTCGGCACCGTCCAGGGCCGCGGAGCGCACAACGCCGCCGGGGTGCAGCGCGACCGCGACCGTGGCCCAGTCCCCGTCCCGGTTCCGGTTGACGCTGCACAGTGCGACGACGACGCGACCCGAGGCGGAATCAGTGAGGCGCCAGAACCAGCCCTCCATTTCGCACCCATGCGTAGGCACTGGATCGCCGAAAGGCACATCGGCACCGGTGCGCCGATAGGCGTTGACCAGTGGCTTGGCGGCGCCGGTCGCTGCCCATCGCAGGTACGTAGCGGTCATCGGTGTTCCGCCAGAACACGTGCGGCATCGGTCCGCACGGAGGCACGCCGCCTCTTGCCCGGTGGTGTGGACGTGGGCACCGGGTCATAGGCGGCGGGATCGGCAAGGTACGCGCGAAAGAGCCGGGCCATCGCCGCCGCCTGATAGCCATCGACGAACCGGTGGTCCAGCTCGATCGCCAGCGGCAGCACCGGACGCACGACGGGTTTACCGTTGCGAGCCAACACCTTGTCGGTGACCGCACCCACGATGATCACGATCGGCAGGTCCGCCACACGGGCATCGGCTGAGTCATTGCGATGCCGGTCACTCGGATAGGTTGACGACGTCCGGCCCGGGCGTCTCGGCGTAGAGCTTGTCGATCTCCGCGGAATACTTCTCGGCGATCGGGCGGCGTTTGAGTTTCATTGTTGGGGTGAGCTCGTCTCCGCCCGGCTCCCACGGGGTACCGACGATGAGAAACCGCTTGATCTGCTCGACGCGGGACAGTTTGGAGTTTCCCTCCAGGACGGCGGCGGTGAGCAATTCCCTGGCCTCGGGACGCTGCGCGAAAGCGGCCGCCGACGGGTCGGCCATGCCGAGCGCGGCGGCCTGCGCGGCGGCGGCCTCACGATCGAGGACGACGAGCGCCGTCACGTACGGCTTGGCGTCACCGAAGGCCACCACCTGGTCGATCAACGGAGACGTGGCCTGGATCGCCATCTCGATGTTGTTGGGAGAGAGATTCTTTCCCGCTTCGTTGACGAGCAACTCCTTCTTGCGGTCGACGATCGTGACGGAACCTTCTGCGTCGAGGGTGCCGATGTCACCGGTATGCAACCAACCGTCGGCGTCGATCGCGTCGGCGGTCTTCTCCGGCTGATGCCGGTAGCCTCGCATCACGACCGGTCCGCGGATCAGCAGCTCGCCGTCGTCGGCCACCGAGATCTCGACGCCGCGCAACGCCTTTCCCACCGAACCGACCTTGTTCGCGCCTGGTCGGTTGGATGTCGCGCCACCGGCGTTCTCCGATAACCCCCACACTTCGTAGACGGGAATGCCCAGACCCCAGAAGAATTCGAGCGTTTCGACCGGTATGGGTGCAGCAGCGGTTACTCCCCATCGCAACTGGTCCAGCCCGAGGGCGTCGCGCACCTTGGCCAGCACCAGGCGGTCGGCGATCGTGCGGCGGATGGCAAGTGACGTGGACAGG
>Ga0116219_10003170_pt1 | contig 13216 bp, 10 predicted proteins | sample Sb_taG_4_FD_91019 | JGI IMG/M metagenome (GOLD analysis project Ga0116219, IMG submission 91019) | Peat soil microbial communities from Weissenstadt, Germany - Sb_50d_6_BS metaG | ecosystem: Environmental > Terrestrial > Soil > Wetlands > Peat | place: Germany: Weissenstadt | collected 2010-09-21
CGACCGCCTTCGCGATGGAGGCGATTCCCCGCATCTCGCGCGCGCAGTCGATGGACGCGCTGTCCTCGCAGAGCAACGTCGCCGGCTACCGCGCCGCGCTGCTGGGGGCGCAGGAGATGGGGCGCTTCTACCCCATGCTGATGACCGCCGCCGGCACGATCCCGCCGGCGAAGGTGCTCGTGCTCGGCGTGGGCGTCGCGGGGCTGCAGGCGCTCGCCACCGCCAGGCGCCTGGGGGCGCGCACGACCGGCTATGACGTGCGCCCGGAGGTCGCCGAGCAGGTGCAGTCGCTGGGCGCCATGTGGCTGGACCTTGGCCTGGAGGCCAGCGGCGAGGGCGGCTACGCGCGCGAGCTGACTGAGGAGGAGCGCGCGCGCCAGCAGCAGGCGCTGACGGACGCGATCAAGGGCTTTGACGTCGTGATCACGACCGCGCTCGTGCCCGGCAGGCCCGCGCCGAAGCTCGTCACCGCCGAGGCCGTGGAGGGCATGAAGCCGGGCTCTGTGATCGTCGACCTGGCCGGGGAAGCGGGCGGCAACTGCGAGCTGACCGAGCCGGGGGAGACGGTCGTGCGCCACGATGTCAAGATCGTCTCGCCGCTGAACCTGCCCGCGAGCATGGCCGAGCACTCCTCGCAGCTGTTCGCGCGCAACGTGCTCGCGCTGCTCGAGCTGTTCGTCGGCGAGGACGGTTCGCTGAAGCTCGACTTCGACGATGAGATCGTCAAGGGCGCGTGCGTGGTGCGCGACGGCGAGATCGTCAACGATGCAGCCAAAAAGGCTGTGGAGGTGGCCGCATGATCCTCGCGAGCATCCTCACCACCAACCTCGCGATCCTCGTGCTCGCCGGCTTCATCGGCTTCGTGGTCATCTCCAAGGTGCCCAACACGCTGCACACGCCACTGATGTCCGGCACCAACGCGATCCACGGGATCGTGCTGCTCGGCGGCCTGCTGATCGTCGGCCTGTCCGGCAACGGCGCGTTCAACAAGGTCATCCTCGTGATCGCGATCGCCTTCGGCACGATCAACGTCGTCGGCGGCTTCCTCGTCACCGACCGCATGCTCGAGATGTTCAAGGCCAAGCCGAAGGCCGCCGGCGACGATGCCAAGCCGGGCGGCGAGAAGGCCGGCGGCGGCGAGGCGAGCAAGGAGAAGGCGCCGTGATCGCGCCGCCCCTGGCCAGCACCTTCCTGCAGGCGCCGAGCTTCCTGGACGTCCTTTACATCATCGCCTTCGCGTTGTTCATACAGGGCCTGCGCGGCCTGTCCGGCCCGACGACCGCCGTGCGCGGCAACCGCACGGCGGCGGTCGGCATGGCGATCGCGGTGATCGCCACGCTGCTGAACCAGGGCGAGGGCAACTGGGGCCTGATCGCGCTCGGCATCGCGCTCGGGACGGCCGTCGGCGTGCCCGCCGCGCGCCAGGTGAAGATGACCGCGATGCCGCAGATGGTGGCGCTGTTCAACGGCGTCGGCGGTGGCGCCGTGTTCCTGATCTCCTGGTCGGAGTTCCGTCTGACCGGCGGCTTCGCCCATGTAGCTGACAGCGTGACCGCGCTTCCCGTCTACATCACGATCTTCTCGCTGTTCGCCGCGATCATCGGCTCGGTGTCCTTCTGGGGGTCGAACATCGCGTTCGGCAAGCTCCAGGAAATCATTCCCGGGCGCCCGATCACGCTCGGCTCCGGCCAACAGATCGTCAACCTGGTGCTGTTTATCCTCGCTGTCGCCGCCGCCGTCGACATCGCCCAAGGCAACCACTCCCAGGGGATCTTCATCGGCATGCTCGTGTGCGCCGCGCTGCTCGGCAACGCCGTCGTGCTGCCGATCGGCGGGGCAGACATGCCCGTGGTCATCTCCATGCTGAACGCCTTCACCGGGCTGTCCGCCGCCGCGACTGGGATCGCGCTGAACAACCCCGCGCTGATCGTCGCCGGCATGATCGTCGGCGCGTCCGGCTCGATCCTCACGAACCTGATGGCGGTCGCGATGAACCGCTCGATCCCCGCGATCATCGCCGGCGGCTTCGGCGGGGGAGGGGCGGTCGCGGGCGCCGAAGGCGCGGGCGAGCACGCCGGCACGGTGCGCTCCACGAGCGCCGCCGACGCCGCCATCCAGCTCGCGTACGCCAACCGCGTGGTGATCGTCCCCGGCTACGGCATGGCCGTCGCCCAGGCCCAGCACGCCGTGCGTGAGCTCACCAAGGAGCTGGAAAAACGCGGGGTGGAAGTCAGCTACGCGATCCATCCCGTCGCCGGGCGCATGCCCGGCCACATGAACGTGCTGCTCGCCGAGGCCGACGTCCCCTACGACCAGCTCAGGGAGATGGACGACGCCAACCCCGAGTTCCAGCGCACGGACGTCTCGCTGGTGATCGGCGCCAACGACGTCACCAACCCCGCCGCCAAGAATACGCCCTCCTCGCCGATCTACGGCATGCCGATCCTCGAAGTCAACGACAGCCATTCGGTGATCGTGATCAAGCGCTCGATGAACCCCGGGTTCGCGGGCATCGAAAACGAGCTCTACTACGACCCCAAGACGGCGATGCTGTTCGGCGACGCGAAGTCTGCCGTCAGCGAGATCACCGCCGAGCTCGCGCAGATATAGCCGTTCCGGAGGGTGCATGCACCCTCCGGCGGGCGGCACATGTGCCGCCCGATGACCGGCCGCATGCGGCCGGTCACAGGCAGGCGCATGCGCCTGCCTGAACGGCGTCAGACGCTCTGCGAGACTGCTGCGCGTGATCGAGCGCAGCCAGGCTCTTGCGGCCCTCGCGCACGACGAGTTCGACGTCGTGGTCGTCGGCGGCGGCATCACCGGCGCGGGCGTCGCGCTGGATGCGGCCGCGCGCGGCTACAGCGTCGCGCTGCTCGAGCGCGCCGACTTCGCCTCGGGGACGTCCAGCCGCTCGAGCAAGCTGGTTCACGGGGGTCTGCGCTATCTGCAGCACTTCGACCTCGGGCTCGTGCGCGAGGCGCTGCTCGAGCGCCAGCTGATGGTGGCGCTCGCGCCGCACCTGGTGCATCCGCTGCCGCTGGTCGTGCCCGCGTTCGACGGCGCACATCCAGACCGTCTGGTTGGGGTCGGGTTGAACCTCTACGACGTCATGTCCCGGGAGCGCCTGCGCGCGCGACGGGGCAAGCGCTCGCGTTCCACCCCGAAGGGGGCAGGCGAGCGCCCCGCGGCGGCGGGACCCGCCCTGCTGGAGGACGGCGACTCCTGGAGCCCCGAGCGTCATCGGGTGATCTCCGGCGAGGAGGTGCTCGAGCTGCTGCCGGCGCTCGCCGCGCGCGAGCCCACAAGCGGCTACCTGTTCTACGACTGCCAGACCGACGACGTGCGCCTGGTGCTGACCGTTCTCGGAGAGGCCGAGCGCTTCGGTGCCGTGTGCGCCAACCGCCTCGACGTCACCGGGCTGCTCGAGCAGTCCGGGCGCGCACACGGCGTACGCGTCCTTGACAGCGAGAGCGGCGAGCGCTTCGACGTGCGCGCAGCCAACGTCGTCAACGCGACGGGCGTGTGGGCCGACCAGCTGCGCCCGCAGGAGCTCCACGAGGAGGCCGAGCTGCCGCGCATCCGGCCCAGTCGCGGCACGCACGTGACGATCAGGCACGAGCATCTGCCGCTGGTCGGTGGCGCGATCGTGCCCGCCGGCAGCGGACGCACGATCTTCGCGCTGCCGTGGCTCGGGCACACGCTCGTGGGCACGACCGACAACGACTACGAAGGCCCGCTCGATCACATCGCCCCCTCCGCCGAGGACGTCGACTACTTGCTGGACGCGATCAACGCGTTCTTCGGCACCGAGCTCGCACCGGGCGACCTGACGGGCGCGTTCGCGGGCGTACGGCCGCTGATCTCCAGCGGCGACCCGAAGAAGTCCGTGGACATCTCGCGCAAGGCCGAGCTGTATGAGACCTCCTCGGGGATGATCACGATCACCGGCGGCAAGCTCACAACCTGGCGGCGCATGGCCAAGATGACCGTCGATCGTCTGGTGGAGCGCGACGCGCGCGACGCGCCGTGTCGCACGCACGAGATCCCGCTCGGCCAGGCGGTCGCCGTGGAGGAGCTGCCGCGCGTGGAGGGCGTGCCGGATGCCTCCTACCAAGCGCTCGCCAATCGCTACGGCCACGCCGCGCGCCAGGTGCTCGCGCTCGCAGGGGAAGGAAGTCCCGCCCACCCCGCGCTCGCCCAGCCGATCGTCGAGGGCCTGCCCGACCTGCTCGCCGAGGTGGCGCTCGCCGCCCGCCACGAGCAGGCGCGCTCGATCGGCGACGTGCTGCTGCGGCGCACGCGGCTGGGGCTGCTGGCGGCGCGCCAGCTAACCGCCGCGCCGGCGAAGCCCGACGAGCCCGCGCCGGCAGTGCGACGCGTGGGCGAGACGCTGGCGCGCGAGCTGCACTGGAGCGCCGAGCAGCTCGAGCTCGAGCTGGCGCGCTTCCGCGAGGAGGCCGTCGCCGAGGGGATCGCGGCGGCCGGCGCCGGCGGCAAGGGCCTCGGCGCGGCCGGCGCCCACCAGCCGACAGCGATGCCGTGAGCGCCCCCGCGCATCGCCTGCGCGCCTGCGAGCTGACGCTCGAGCTGGGCCCGCGTCCATGGCTGATGGGGATCGTCAACGCCTCGCCCGATTCGTTCAGCGACGGTGGTCGCTACACGAGCCTCGAGGCGCAGCTCGGGCTAGCGCGCGAGCTGCTCGCCGCGGGAGCCGACATCCTTGACGTCGGCGGCGAGTCGGCATCGACTGGGCGCCCGCCCGTGCCGGTGCGCGAGGAGATCGCGCTGGTGGTCCCCCTGATCGAGCGGCTCGCCGGCGAGCTCGGTGCGCTCGTGTCGGTCGACACCTACAAGCCGGCGGTCGCGCGCGCCGCGATCGCCGCCGGTGCGAGGATCGTCAACGACGTCAGCGGGCTGCGCGACGCGGAGCTCGCGCACATATGCGCGCAGACGGGCGCGGCGCTCGTGATCATGCACACGCGCGCCGCGCCACGCGAACGCCTGCAGGACCCCGACCTCTACAGCGACGTCACCGCAGAGGTGCTGTGCTTTCTGCGCGAGCGCGTCGCGCAGGCGCTCGCATGCGGGATGGCGCCCGAGCAGCTGCTGCTCGATCCCGGTCCCGACTTCGCCAAGACGCCCGCGCAGACGATCCGGCTGCTGGCTGAGATCGCTCGTCTGCACGAGCTCGGTCGCCCGCTGCTGCTGGCGATCTCACGCAAGGACTTCATCGGCGCGCTCACCGGGCGCGCCCCCCGAGCTCGGCTCGCCGGCACGCTCGCCGCGCTGGCACACGGCGTGGAGCAGGGCGGGCACGTCTTCCGCGTGCACGATGTGGCGGCCGCCCGCGACTTCCTCGCCGTGCGTGCCGCGCTGGCCGGCGAGTCACAACCGCGTCGGGATCTCACGCTCCCCGATCGCATTCGCCACGAGCTGCCCTGCACCGAGCACACGTCCGAGCGCACGTCCGGGCGTGGCGACCCGGCCCCGGCCGACCGCCGGGCCACGCGCTAGGCTCCATCGTTCAAGGGTGCCTAGCCGCTGTCCAACGCGGCGGGACGCCAACCGCCCAGCGACTACGAAAGAGGGGACAGCAATGGCAGTGCTCGAGCGCTCGCAACTGGAGGCCAGCCCCCTGGCCGATCTGCACACAATCGCCAACGAGGTCGGACTCGAGGGCTTCCGGCGACTGCGCAAGGCGGAGCTCGTCGACGCCATCCTCGGCGAGGGGAGCCCCGGCGAGGGGAGCTCTGGCGACCAGGGCGGCGATTCCGCCGACCGGGGCGGCGAGGAGGGCTCCGAGCAGGACCGATCGCCGGCGGGCAGGCGCTCACGCAGACGTCGCCCGCTGCGCTCACGTCGCGCGGAGGAGAGCGAGGACGTCGATGTCGACGAGGGCCGCAGCCGCACACGCACCCGCGCCGCCGCGGGCGCGGACGATGCGCCGGCAGCGACGGACGCGCGCACGGACGGCGGCGAGGATTCCTCCCAAGCCCCCGCACGGATCGCCGCGGGCGTGGTCGAGGTGCTCGGCAACGGCTCGGCGTTCCTGCGTGTCTCCCCGCCCGAGCCCTCCGATGAGGACGTCTACATCTCCGCCGCCCAGGTGCGCCGCTGCGAGCTCGTCTCCGGCGATCGCGTGACCGGACCGGTGCGCACGCCGCGCCGCTCCGAGCGCTACCCGTCGCTGGTGCGGATAGACACGATCAATGGCGAGTCAGCCGATGCCGTCTCGGACGGTGCTCGCTATGAGGAGCTGCCCGTGGACTGGCCGCGCGAGCGGCTCGCGCTCGGCTCCCAGGATCCGACGCTGGAGGCGATCGAGTGGTTGACGCCACTTGGCAGAGGCTCGCGGGCGATCATCGTTGGTCCCCGCTACGCGGGCAAGACCGAGACGCTGCGCCGCGTGCTCGCGACGCTTGACGGGCGCCAGGACCTCGAGCTCACGCTCGTGCTCGCTGGCGCACGGCCCGAGGAGATCGCACAGTGGCAGGAGGGCTCGCCGGCGCCCGTCGCCGCGCTCACGTTCGCCGCGTCCGCGGACTCCCAGGACCAGGCGGTCGAACGCGCGATCGACGCGGCCAAGCGCGTGGCCGCGCGCGGCGGCGACGCGCTCGTGGCGATCGACAGCCTCGACGGGCTGCACCCGCCGGTCGCGCGCAAGGCGCTCGCGGCGGCCCGCAACCTGCGTGAGAGCGGCTCGCTGACCGTGATCGCCACCGCCTCAGAGCCGCTCGGTGGCGAGACCACCGTGATCGCCCTCGACGCAGCGCTCACGTCGACCGGGCGCCAACCGATCCTAGACCTTGTCAACAGCGGCACCGTCAAACCAGAGCTGCTCGTCGGCGAGGACGGCGCCGAGGCGATCACCAAGGCGCGGCTCGCGGCCGTCGAAGCTGGCTAGCCTGGCGGACGCCTAGCGGCGGTACGCCACGCGGTTCCAAGACGGCTCCGGGGCGAGTTCGATCGGCTCGCCGGTGCCGGCCGACCCGGGATTGGAAGGCTGGAGGTAGTGAAACACGCCGCTCTGCTCGTCGAAGCTCACGCCCAGCTCGCCCTCCTTGACGCGCTGATCGAGCCAGGCGCCGCGGAAGACCAGGCGGCGCAGCCAGTGCACCAGCGAACGCTCCGCCGGGCCGACCAGATCAGGCCAGCAGTCGTTGACGTGTTCGCCGAGCCCTGAGGCGGGGTCGAGTATCTCGCCGTTGACGGCGAGGTTGACGAGGTCTTCGAGCTCCTCATCGCCCAGGCGCCCGCCGACGAATCCAAGCTTCAGCGCAGCCTGCTCGCAGCGCTCGGAGAAGTCCGCCTCGTTGAACGTGAAGCGCAGCTCGCCGTATTCGAGGACGAAGTCCTCACCGGAGTCGTAGTTTTCGCGTCGCGCCGTTTCCATGTCCCTTTGCCTGCGTCCGTTGGCCTCCGGCTCGTCGGGATCATACGGCCGGTTCCTGCTTTCGCGCGCGTCGTGAATGGGATTTTGCAGGGTGGGTGGGCATCGATAGCCTGCGAGGCCGATGGCACGCCTGTCAGAGCACGGATTGCGCCGGTCGGTCGGCGTCTCGGGCATGTTCGCGACCGCCTACGGCAACGTCGGCTCCTCGATCTACTACGCGCTCGGGCTCGTTGCCGCGCACGCGCTCGGGCTGACCCCGCTGGTGTTCCTGTTCGCCGGCGGCCTGTTCGCGCTGACCGCCAAAACGTATGCCGAGGGCGCGTCGATGTTCCCCGAAGCGGGCGGCTCCTCCTCGTTCGCCCGCCACGCTTTCGACGACGTCGTCTCGTTCTTCGCCGGCTGGGCGCTCAGCCTCGACTACATCCTCACGATCGCCATCTCGGCGTTCTTCGTGCCTCACTATCTGAGCGCCTTCCCGGGGCTGCACGCGCTCAACCACAACCCCGATGACATCTTCGTCGGCCTGGTCGTGGTGGTGATGCTGGCGGCGCTGAACATCCGCGGCCTGGGGGAGTCGGCGAAGCTCAACTTCGTGCTCGCGATCCTCGACCTGAGCACCCAGGCCCTGCTCGTGTGCGTGGGCGCCTTCCTCGTCCTGAACCCGTCGCTGCTGGTCCACCAGGTCCACCTCGGCTCGGTTCCCAGCTGGCGGGAACTGATCTTCGCGCTGTCGCTGGCGATGCTCGCCTATACGGGCATCGAGACGGTCGCCAACATGGCCGAGGAGTCCAAGGACCCGGGCAAGCAGGTGCCCAAGGCCGTCAACCTGGTGGTGCTCGCCGTGCTCGCCGTGTACGCCGGCATCTCCGTCGTGGCGCTTTCGGCGCTGCCCGTCGTCCACCACGGCGTCGGCTACAGCGCCGAGCTCAAACAGAGCTTCCCACATCCCGGCTACGCCACCGCGCTCGGCCACTTCTTCGAAAACGACCCGGTGCTGGGCGTGATCTCCCGGCTCGGACTGCACGGGACGCTCCTGAGAGTCGCCGAATACTACGTGGGCATCCTCGCCGCGACGATCCTGTTCATCGCCACCAACGCGGGCATGATCGGAATCTCGCGCCTGTCGTGGTCGCTGGCCGAGCACCGCCAGCTGCCGAGCTTGTTCTCGCAACTGCACCCGCGCTACCGCACGCCCTGGTTCACGCTGATCTTCTTCTCCGCGCTGGCGGGCGTGCTGATCCTGTACGGCAACACCGAAGTGCTCGGCAACCTCTACTCGTTCGGTGCGATGCTGTCGTTCACGACCGCCCACGTGGCGATCGTTGCGCTGCGAGTCAAAGACCCGGGCCGCGAGCGGCCCTACATGGCGCCCGGCGGGGTGCGGATTCGCGGGCACCTGATCCCGATGACCGCCGTCATCGGCGGCATCGGCACGGCCGCCGCTTGGGTAGCGGTCGTGGCCCTGCACGTGGAGGCGCGCTACGTCGGCATCCCCTGGATGGTCATCGGCATGGGCGGCTATTTCCTCTATCGGCGCCGCCAGGGCCTGGACCCCCGCAAGCACTACAAGATCGAGCGCGCCGAGCGCCCGGCGGACTTCGCGGAGCTCGAGTACCGCACGGCGCTCGTGCCGATCTTCGGCGATGACGTGAGCGCTACGGCGCTCAGCAGCGCCGCCAAGCTGATCGGCGAAGATGGCGTCGTGTACGCGATCTACGTGCTGCCCGTGCCCAGCCAGCTCTCGCTGGAGTCGGGCCTGGAGCAGGAGGAGGCGCACGGGCGCTCGGTGCTCGAGAGCGCGCGCATCCAGGCTCGGCGTGCGGGCATCAAGATCCACACCGGCCTGATCCGCACGCGCAATCCCGGCGCGGCGCTCGTCGAGGAAGCGCAGCGCGTGGGCTCGGACGTGATCTACTGGTCGACCATCCACGCCCCCGTCGGCGAGCAGCGCATCGGACCGACCGCCGCATACCTGCTCAGCAAGCGCCCGTGCCGCGTGATCATCGAGACCGAGAACCGCGCCGCTTCGCCCGCTAACGGCGTACCCGCGCCAGCCTGAGCGGCTAGGCCTCCAGCGCTGCGCGCAGCGCCTCCTCGACGTGCGGGTGGGCGAACTCGAAGCCGAGCACGAGCGGCTTGGCGGGCATCACGCGCGCGCCCGTGGTCACGATCGCGGCCATATCGCCATACAGCGCGCGCAGCGCCAGGCCCGGCACGGGCAGCAGCGCCGGGCGGCCCAGCACGAGGCCCAGCACCGTCGAGAACTCGCGGTTGCTGACCGGCTCGGGTGCGGTGGCATTGATCGGCCCGTTCCAGCGCTCGTCCTCGATTGCCGCGAGCATCATTCCCACGAGGTCGCTCACATGAATCCATGAAACGAACTGACAGCCGCCGGCCACCGGGCCGCCGAGGCCGAGCCGAAACGGCGGCAGCATCTTGGCGAGCGCCCCGCCGCGACGAGCGAGCACCACGCCGATGCGCACCTGTACGACGCGTGTGCCCAGCTGACGGGCGGCCGCGGCGGCGGCCTCCCACTCGACGCACACGCGCGCCACGAAGTCCTCGCCCGGCGGCGAGTCCTCGTCGAGGGGCTCTTCGCCGTGCGCGCCGTAGTAGCCGATCGCCGAGGAGCTCAACAGCGTTCGCGGGCGAGGCTGCGCGCGCGTCAGGCCCTCGACGAGGTTGCGCGTGCCGATCACGCGGCTTTCGCGGATCGCGCGCTTGACCTTCTGACTCCAACGCTGCGCGACCGGCTCCCCGGCGAGGTGCACGACCGCGTCGCGTCCGGCCAGAGCCTCCGCGGGCGCCGGTTCGCGCATCAGCTCCCAGGCGACCGCCTGCACATCGCCAAGGCGCGCCTTCGCGCCGGCGGGGTCGCGCGTCAGCACCGTCACCTCGACTCCACGCTCACGCAGCGCGGCGATCAGCGACGGACCGATCAAGCCCGTCGCCCCGCTGACGGTCACGCGCCGGCCCACCACCGTCTCAGGCGTGGTTGCCGGCGGCCGCTCACTCACGTCGCCGGCCTCACACGAGCCCGTCGACCGTCCCGGCGCGCCGCGCCGCGTACGCTTCGACGACCGCGTCCCCGGGCGCGAAGCCAACCTCCTTGCCCGCCAGCGCGGTGCCCGCGGCGCGCGCCTGCTCAGCCACCGCGGCCGCGACCGCGGGCGCGACGTCTCGATTGAACACCGAGGGGATGATGTAGTCCTCGCGCAGCTCGCGCTCATCGACGATCGCCGCGATCGCGTGCGCGGCGGCCATCTTCATCGCCTCTGTGATCGCCGGCGCGCGCACGTCCAGCGCGCCGCGGAAGATGCCCGGGAAGCACAGCACGTTGTTGATCTGGTTGGGGTAGTCCGAGCGTCCCGTGGCCATGATCCGCACGTACGGCTCAGCCTCCTCGGGCTTGACCTCGGGATTGGGGTTCGCCATCGCGAACACCATCGCGTCGTCGTTCATCCGCGCGAGCGCCTGCGCCGGAAACGCGCGGGCGCCCGAGACGCCGATCAGCAGGTCCATGCCCTCGATCACCTCCGCCGGCGCGCCCGCGCGAGATTCGGGGTTGCTGACCTCCGCGAACCAACGCTTGATCGCGTTCATCGATCCGTCCAGGTAGTCCTCGCGCTGTACGTGCAGCACGCCGCGGGAGTCGGCGCCGACGATGTTGCGCACCCCGGCCGCGAGCAGGATCTTGCTGACCGCGATGCCGGCCGCGCCCAGCCCGATGATCAGTACGTTCAGATCCTCAAGGCGTCTGCCGGTCAGCTTCACTGCGTTCAGCACAGCTGCCATCACCACCACCGCAGTGCCGTGCTGGTCGTCGTGGAATACGGGGATGTCCAGCTGCTCCTGGAGCTGTTCCTCGATCTCGAAGCAGCGTGGCGCGGAGATGTCCTCCAGGTTGATGCCACCCAGTCCCGGCGCGATCAGCTTGACCGTGCGCACGATCTCCTGCGGGTCGGTCGTGTCCAGGCAGATCGGGAACGCGTCCACGCCGGCGAACTCCTTGAACAGGCAGCACTTGCCCTCCATCACCGGCATCGCCGCGCGCGGTCCGATGTCGCCGAGGCCGAGCACCGCGGTACCGTCGGAGACGACCGCCACGGTATTGCGCTTGATCGTGTACTGGAAAGCTCGGTCTTCGTCGTCGGCGATCGCCAGACACACGCGCGCCACTCCCGGCGTATAGACCATCGAGAGGTCGTCGCGGGTCTTCAGCGGATGCTTGTTGGCCTGTTCGATCTTGCCCCCCACGTGCAGCAGGAAGGTGCGATCGGTCGTGTCGATCACCTTGGCGCCGTCGATGTTCGCGATCGCGTCGAGGATGCGCTCCCAATGCTCCTTGCCGCTCGCGTCTACGACGATGTCGCGCAGGCTGTGGTTGCCGTCGACCTCCACCAGGTCCACGGCGCCGACGATCCCGCCGGCATCGCCGATCGCGCTGGTCACGTGCCCGAGGATGCCATGGGCGTCGTCGAGCTTGATGCGGATCGTCAGGCGGTACTGCGCGCTTGGGGTTGCGCTCACTGGTGGGGCTCCCTCATTCGGTGGCGCAGGGGATGTTATGAGGTCTCAGATTGAGCACCGCCAACCCCGCCCGCGCACCCCGCGCACCCGCTCCGCCCGAGCACCCGGCCGGCTCGTAGAGTGCTCGGTCGTGAACGCCGTGCGCCGCCTGTTCCTGATCGACGGACCAAGTCTCGTCTACCGCGCGTTCTTCGCGCTGCCCGAGTCGATCGCGACCTCGACCGGAGTGCCCACCAACGCGATCTTCGGGTTCGCCTCGATGCTCGTCAAGATCGTGACCGAGTACGGGGTGTGCCCGACCGTCGTCGCCTGGGACGCGGGCACCTCCGGGCGCTCGGAGCTGTTCCCCGAATACAAGGCCCAGCGACGCTCGCGCCCGGACCTGCTCAAGCAGCAGTGGCCGGCGATGGAACCGCTGGTGGAGGCATTCGGTTACAGCAACGTGCGGGTCGAGGGCTTCGAGGCCGACGATGTGATCGCCTCGCTCACAGCGCGCGCGCTGCAGGCGAGCCCGCCGGTCCCCGTGATGATCGTGACCGGCGACCGCGACGTTTTCCAGTTGATCGACGATCGCGACCTGGTGCGGGTGATGGCGACCGCGCGGGGGATCACCGAGACCAAGATCTATGACCGTCAGGCAGTCGTGGACCGCTACGGCATCGCACCCGAGCTGATCCCCGACTTCTACGGCCTGAAGGGCGACACCTCCGACAACATCCCAGGCATCCCCGGCATCGGCGAGAAGACCGCCAGCGAGCTGATTCAGAGCTTCGGCTCGCTCGAGGGGGTGCTCGCGCGCATCGAGGAGGTCAAAGGCGCCAAGCGCAAACAGAACCTGCTCGAGCACGCGCAGGACGCGCGCGTGTCCAAGCGCCTGGCGACGGTGCAGCGCGACGTGCCAGTCGACTTCGACATTGCTGGCGAGGCTACGCGCGAGCCCGACCGCTCGCGTCTGCGCGAGGTCTTCCGTGAGTACGAGCTGCGCGACCCGTTGCGACGCCTGGAGGAGGCGCTTGGCGACGCCGAGCTGGCGGTGCCGGTGACCGCGGCGCAGGTGAGCCTGACCGCGCGCGTGCGCTCCGGCGCGCCGGCGGACATCGCGCGCGTTGGCGGCGCGAGCGAGCTGTGCGTGGCCGTGCGTGCCACCGAGCCGCCCGAGGGTGAGCTGTTCGCCGAGGGCGCGCCGTGGCGTTTCGCGGTGGCCGCCGATGGGGAAGTGCTGGTGGGGGATTGCGCCAGCCCAGAGGAGGTTGTCGCGGCGTGCGGCGAGCGCCCGGTCGTGGCCCACGACGC
>Ga0116219_10003179_pt1 | contig 13192 bp, 8 predicted proteins | sample Sb_taG_4_FD_91019 | JGI IMG/M metagenome (GOLD analysis project Ga0116219, IMG submission 91019) | Peat soil microbial communities from Weissenstadt, Germany - Sb_50d_6_BS metaG | ecosystem: Environmental > Terrestrial > Soil > Wetlands > Peat | place: Germany: Weissenstadt | collected 2010-09-21
CGTACGTCATCAACAATCCGTTCTGGTGGACGGCGGACGACAAGTTCTTCAACTACAGCATTGCCGCGAGACTCGGCCTCGCGATTCCCAAGACGATTCTGCTGCCGCAAAAGGGCTATCCCTCGGACGTGGACATCACTTCCGAGTCGCTGCGCAACTTGAAATATCCGATGGACTGGGTGGGGCTACTGGACACGGTGGGGCGGCCGGCGATCCTGAAACCGTTTTCGGGCGGCGGATGGAAACACGTGTACAAGGTAAATAATGAGGAGGAACTGCTGGAGGCATTCGACAAGACTTCACCGTATTGCATGACGCTGCAGGAGTTCATCGATTTCGAACAGTACGTGCGGTGCTTCACGTTCGGCAAGTCGGACATTTTGCCGGTGGTATACGACCCGAAAGAACGGAAATACCTGGTGGAACACAAATACTTGTCCGATGAGCTGGGCGCGCGGGTGGTGAAGGACGCGCAGACGATCAATCTGGCATTGGGCTACGAGATGAACACGATCGAGTTCGCGGTGAAGGACGGTGTGCCGTATGCGATCGATTTCCTGAATCCCGCGCCGGATTTCGAGAAGGACCGGATCACGGAGTTTTACTTCAAGCATGTTGTGGAGAAAATGGCACGGCTGGTGATCGATCGCGCGCTGAACGGGAACGCGGCCAACACGTGGCCGCGGTGGGAAGAGATGCTGGGCATTGGGGCGCCGGCAGGATTTATGGGAGCGCCGCGTACGGCGCCGGCAGCACAGTCCGCCCAATCCGCTCCCTTGGGAACGACGGCGCGATGAAGTCCAGAAAACGGGCAGTGAAACAGCGCGGTCCAGCCGAGCACTGGCACGAACTGCTGCGGCCCATCGTGAAGAAGTCGCCGGCACTTGCCAAGAAATTCCTGGCGGACGTGCGCGCGGCGAAACTGACGTTTGGGCGGCGAGTGCATTGCCCATTTTTGAGGCCCTACTTTCTGTCGCCTGCAGACGAGCAGCGCGTGCGGCACGTTGCCGAGACCATCGCGGCTGTAGCGGAGCGGGTTACCACGGCTGTACTGAACGACAAAACCCTTTTCGCACAATTCCACCTGCGGCCTGAGGAAGAGCGGCTGGCTCGACTGGCGGCTGGAACGGGACCGGCGAGCACGGCTTCACGGCTGGACGCGTTCCTTCTGCCGGACTCACTGAAGTTCACGGAATACAACGGTGAATCGCCGGCGGGCGCGGGCTATTCGGAAACGCTCTCGGACATATTCCAGAAATTGCCGGTGATGGACGAATTTGCGAAGCGGTATGAGGTGCACAGCTACCCGCTGAGCGCGAAGCTGCTGGATGCGCTGATGACGACCTATGTGGAATGGGGAGGAAAGACGCATCGGCCACAAATGGCGATTGTGGATTGGAAGGAAGTGCCAACGTGGAGCGAGTTTGAGATCTTGCAGGAGCGATTCGAGGCGATGGGCGTGCCGGTGGTTCTGGCGGACCCGCGGGAGTTGGAGTTTGACGGGAAGCAATTGGCAGCGAAAGGGAAAAAGATCGATCTGGTGTACCGGCGGGTGCTGATCAGCGACATTGTGGCGAAACCCGCGGAATGCGCGGCGCTGGTGAAAGCGTACGAAGTGGGGGCCGTGTGCGTGGCGAACAATTTTCGCTGCAAGATTCCGCATGTGAAGGCGTTTTTCGCGGTGCTGACGGACGCGAAGAATGCGGCACTGTTTTCCGCGGAGGAGCGGGAACTGATCCGGCGGCATGTTCCGTGGACGCGTGTGGTGCAGGACGTCAAAAGCGATTACAGCGGTAAGCCGATTGAGCTGCTGAAGTACATGCGGAAACACCAGAAGGACCTGGTACTGAAGCCCAGCGATAAGTATGGAGGAATGGGCGTGACGCTGGGATGGGAAACGGACGCCAAACATTGGGAGCACGCCATCGAGGAGGCATTGCCCGGTGGGAAGAAGGCCAAGGCGCATGGCTGCTGGATCGTGCAGGAGCGTATCCCGGTGAGCCGTGACGTGTATCCACATATTGGGGCGGGGGGCAAGGTAGATTTCCGGAACATGCTGGTGGATTTCGCGCCATATCTGTTCCGTGGGAAACTGGCAGGATTTTTGACGCGCTTAAGCGCGACAGGACTGGCGAATGTGACGAGCGGCGGGGGCCAGATTCCCTCGTTTCGCGTGGAGCCAAAAAAAGTGGGAGCGGCGTAATCAGCAGGGAAGATGAATCGGGGCAGTGGGTGAGTTTCCGCCCAGGGCGCTATCCGTCCAAGTGAACTGACAGTTTGCTCTCAAACTTCCTCGAGCGCCGTCTGTGATCCTGAGGTCGGCGATCCAGATTTCGCAGATTTCGACTTTCATGAATTGCCGGTTAATCGTTTTGGATTCGGCTATCGACTGGAGCCGACTTCCTTATGAATCGACTTGCGCAGGTCGTCAGCGGATCCGCTTAAGAGATTCCGGAGCACTGCCACTTCTGCGGTGATGCCAGTGCGCAGCGCGGGCTCCACGTCGGGAGCGAAAAGGGGGGAGTGATTGAATGGCAGAGCCTCACCGGTTGCGGCGGCTTGCGCAAACTTCTGCGGATCGGCGCCACCCAGTGCAAAAAAGAATGACGGGATGTCTTCCTCGATGAAGTAAGCAAAATCTTCCGAGACCACCAACGGCTCAGCCGTCACTACATTTTCTTTGCCCAGCGCTGATTCCAGTGTGCTCCTCAAGCGGCGGGCAAGGGCGGGGTCGTTATACACGGCATTGGTGGTTTCATAACGCTCGATCAAAGGTTCGCGCTGCGCACCCGCGGCTTCCGCTTCGGCTTTGGTGATGCGCGCGATAGCCATCAGGACTTTCTTGCGAACTTGGGGCTTGTACGTGCGAACCGTCAAGCCAAGTTCCGCGTGATCGGGAATGATGTTGTTTTTTGTGCCCGCATTGACATACCCAACGGTGACCACGGCCACATCGCCGGGAGTAACCTCACGAGAAACGATGGTCTGCAATGCGACCACGGTCCTGGCGGCGATCAGGACGGGATCGATGGTGTATTGCGGCGCCGCGCCGTGGCCGCCTTTTCCGTAGATCGTGATGCGTAAGGAGTCGGCACTCGCGTATCGATACCCGGACGTGATGCCGATCTTCCCGGCGGGAGCCAAATTATCAACGTGGAGCGCCACTCCCGCGTCCGGTTTAGGGAACCGCTTTAGCAACCCATCATCGAGCATCTTCTTGGCGCCGGAAATGGTTTCCTCCGCCGGCTGGCCAATTAGCATCAGGGTTCCGTGCCAGCTCTCGCTGCTATGCGCCATGATCGCCGCCGTTCCTAACAGCGAGGCCATATGCAGGTCGTGGCCACAAGCATGCATCACGGAAACGTCGCGTCCCGAATCGTCTTTCACGTGAACTTTGCTCGCGTACGGAAGACCCGTCTTCTCCTCCACCGGAAGCGCGTCAAGTTCGGTCCGCAGCATGACCGTTGGCCCTGCTCCATTCTTGAGCAGCGCGACAATCCCGGTACCTCCAACCTGCTCCGTGACCTCGTACCCGAGCCCACGGAGACGACTCGCGAGTTTCGCCGCTGTTTGCGTCTCGTGCGAGGATAGTTCCGGATTTTGGTGCAAATCCAAGTACAGTGAATGCGCTTCAGGATATACGGCATCGACTTCCTGAGACGCTGAGGGATCTTGCGCCCAAGCGGACGCACTCAGAGCTGCGATAAGGCAAAAATGTGCCAATCTCATTATGCGCAGATGATAGCTGCAGTTCCCTCTGCCCGCAACTAGATTGCCCAAGCACCTAGAAAGACTCGACTTCGGGCGCCAAGATACGCGCATCACGCTAGGCGTTGAACCGAAAAGAGCTGACGCGGTCCAGAAATCCCGTTGTGGGGACTTGCGGTTGGCGCGACTTTCTTCATTTGATCGATAATCGGGATCAGGATTACTTTTGAGCGGGATGGGAATTGGCAGGGGAAGCAGTTCAGGTAAGATAGTTAGAATGCCCTTTGGAACCGCAGCGAATGAGCTGATGCCGGGCGCGAAGAACGCCGTGGAAGTTTGCCTGGGCGTGCGCGCGAACGAGCGTGTGACGTTGATCGCGGATGAGGCGAGCCGAGAAGTGGCGGCGAGCCTGGAGCGGGCGCTGCAAGAGCGGGGAGCGGCGATCACGGGACTCTTGCTGGAGGATTTCGGGCCGCGGCCGATGGTGGACGCACCGGAGCCGGTGCTGGAGGCGCTGGAGAAAGCCGAGGTCGGGATATTGTGCATGACGCCGCAACCGGGCGAGCTGCCGGCGCGGATGGCAATCGTGAGGGTGGTGGAGCGGCGGCAGATTCGCTACGCGCACATGATTGGGGTGACGCCCGAGATCATGCAACAGGGGATGCGCGCGGACTACCGGCTGGTGGACCGCTTGAGCGACCGGCTGCGCGAGCGGATGTTGAAGGCGGAAACGCTGACGGTGAAGTCAGGAGCGGGGACATCGATCAGCGCGCATTTTGACCGCGGGCTGGATTGGGTGAAGACGAGCGGGCTGATCAGCCCGAGATACTGGTCGAATCTGCCGGCGGGGGAAGTGTTCACGACGCCGGCGACGGTGGACGGCACGTTTGTGTGCGACGCGACGGCGGGAGATTATTTCAACGGGAAATACGGGGATTTGCAGGAGACGCCGCTGGTTCTGAAGATTGCGGGCGGGAGATTGCAGCAGGCGGAGTGCGGGCGGAAGGATCTGGAAGAGGAGTTCTGGGCATATTGCCACACGGACGAGAACAGCGACCGGGTGGGGGAACTGGCGTTTGGAACGAACCTGGGGTTGTCACGAATGATCGGGGTGCTGCTGCAGGACGAGAAGTTTCCGGGAGTGCACATCGCGTTTGGTGATCCGTACGGGAACCAGACGAACGCGAACTGGAAGTCGCGGACGCACGTGGACGTGCTGACGCGGAACTGCGACGTGTGGATCGATGAAGATCAGGTGATCGAGAAGGGGCACTACCAGCTCGATCATCTGGGGCTTGCCTAGCGAAGTTATCAGTAACCAGTTATCGGTTATCAGATTAAGAGGAAGAGAAAAGCTAGGCGAAGAGACCCAAGACCCAACCACACTCCGAGCCTGAGGCGGCGATCAGAAATCCAAGAAAGAAGCAGATTCCTCGGGCGCAAGGCGCACTTGGAATGACAAGTTGGAGCTTCGTTCCGCGACCTGCCAATAAATAGGCCATTTGCGGCGACTCAGAACGGGAAACGCACGGTGAAGATGCCGTTGTGGTTGGTGGTGTAGAAGTGAGTGGCGGCAATTTGAAAGCCGCCACCGACGGAGAGGGCCAAACGTTTCCAAAGGTGGAACCTGCCAAGCACGAGACCTGGCGTCAGGTAGACCTGGGTTTTGCCGTTGTTCGGGCCGTCCTGGAAATAGGTGTAGTTGACTTCGACTTCGGGCCAAAATTTGCGGTAGAGATGGTATTGAAACGCATTGTTCCAAGGGAAGGTGCGCCCGATTTTGGCTTCATTGCCGGTTGGGAGAGCGGCGCCGAACGTGCCTTGAATATCGAAGTTGCCGAAGCCTTTGCCGTAGGCGATGGTGGGAGTGATGATGGCGTCGGTGGCGCCGTTCTTGTATTGCCCGGTCGGGAGGCTGGTCTGGAAGAAAGCGGTGAGGATGTAGTTGCCGTGCTCCTCGTTGGAGGAGAGGATGCGGTACTTCACGAGAAAGCCCCAGTCGCCGAAGCCATCGTGAACCGCGGGGTCGTTGTGAACAATGTAGGCAGGCGGGGCGACGAGAATGACTTCGACGTGACGCTCCGGGATCAACTCGAGGCCTTTGGCGCCGCCGTAGTTTTCGCGGGTGACGTCCGCGCTATTTGTCTGCCAGAAAACGTCGTAGCGGAACTCCTGTTCAAGACGAGGCGTGGTGGTGGCAACCGGCGTCATCCAATGGGGCTGAGCCGCCTGGGTAGCGGAGACCATGCTGAACCAGTCGCGAAAGAAGTCTCCGCCGGAGTTTGCGGGAGCAGGTTGCGGGGAAGAGGGTTGCGATGGAGTGTCACTAACGGTTTGCGCTTGCGTGCAAGAAATCGAACCCGCGAAAAACAGCAGAAATAGGAAACTTCGTAGACGGTACATCTCTCCTCCCATGTGCGCCTGCCTTGGCGGGACAGGCAAGAAATCGCTCGGGCTCAGCCGAGTGAAGGACTTTATACGAATCCAAACGAAAATACAAAGCGATTTTATGCGCTTGCTTAAATCAAGCGTGCGCGGCTTTGCGAGGCCGGCGGATCTCGGGGTGACCCTCAGAAATTGGACGGGCGGCTAGAACAAGCGGGAGACGTATTCGCGCATCTGGCGTTTCCAGAAAGGCCAGTCGTGGCCGCCTTCGGGACCCCAGTTGTCCACGGAGTGGTGGATCCCTTTGCTGGACAGCACTTCGGACAGGCGATAAGTAGGGGCGCTATTCTCCCAGGGACCGGTACCGGTGATGAGGTGGATATCGCAGGACTTGTACTGATCGAAATACCAGCCATCGGTGAGATTGGAGAGGTAATCGACGGGATTATTGAAGTAGAAATTGTTGTCGTACATGCCGTCCATGAAGTTTCGCAGATCGTAGACGCCGGACATGGCAAAACAGCGTTTGAAGACGTCGGGATGCTTGAACAGGGTGTTGGCGGCGTGATACGCGCCGAAGGAAGCGCCCATGGTGGAGATGGGGATTTGCGATTGGCAATGATCCCAGATGAAGGGAACGACTTCTTCGCGGAGGTAGGAATCGAAGACGGACTGGACATAGCTGCGGTGGAACGGGTGAACGCCCTTGTTGTAAAAGCTGAGGCCGTTGATGGAGTTGACGGAATAAAACTTGATGCGGCCAGCATCAATCAAATCAGCCAGAGCGCCGATCATGCCCTGGCCTTCAAGTTCCCATTCGTCGCCAGCACTGGTGGGAAAACCGAGCAGCGGCGGGCCCCAATGGCCGTAGGCAACGACACCGAGATCGAGGCCAAGGCGCGGAGAGTACCAACGATGGTATTCACGTTTCATCAAGAAGGGCCTTTCTTTGTGCGGGAAGTAGAGTATGCCAGTGGAGAGAAAGATGAGCAAGGCGCGGTGGGGAGGGAATTGGGCGGGTTGGGGTTGCAAGGAACTGAAATGCGGGTAGGATAGAGGACGATTGTCGAAGGATTTTCCGTGATTTTCGTCGAGAAAAGACCGGGTGAGGACATGATTCAAATCGAAAACGTCAGCCGTCGCGGATTCTTGAAGGGGATGCTGGGTACGGGCGCGCTGGTTTTAAGCGTGCAGATTCTGCCGGAACGCGTACTCGGTGCAACGGCGAGCGCGGGTGAAGACCCGATGGCGAACGCGGCGCTGCGGCCGAATGTGTACCTGGCGATTGCGACGGACGGAACGGTTTATATCGTGGCGCACAGGGCGGAGATGGGCAGCGGAAACCGCACGGGGCTTCCGCGGATCGTCGCCGATGAACTGGATGCTGACTGGACGAAGGTGAAAGTAGAGTCGGCCACGGGGGACGAAAAGTATGGCGACCAGGACACGGACGGGTCGCACTCCGTGAAGAGCTTCTTTGAGACGCTACGGCAGGCAGGCGCGAGTGCGCGGCTGATGCTGGTGCGCGCGGCGGCTCAGACGTGGGGTGTGCCGGAAAAGGAGTGCGCGACGGAACTGAACACGGTGGTGCATAAGCCGAGCGGGAAGAAGCTCAGCTACGGCGAGCTGGCGTCCGCGGCGGCGAAGCTGCCGGTGCCAAAGAAAGAAGAGTTGCGTCTGAAGCGGCGCAGCGAATGGCGGTACATCGGCAAGGCGGCGTCGGGGTATGACTTGAAGGACATGACCACGGGCAAGGCGGTGTACGGCCAAGACACGCAGATGGAGGGGATGCTGTATGCCTCCGTGGCGCATCCACCGGTGTTCGGGAGTGCAGTGAAGAGCGTGGATGATTCCGCGGCACTGAAGGTAGCGGGAGTAAAGCAAACGGCGACGATTGGCGCGTTCAAGCCACCGGTGATGATGCAGGCGCTGGGCGGCGTGGCGGTGATTGCAGACAGCACCTGGGCGGCGTTCCAAGGCAAGAAGCAATTAAAGATCGAGTGGGGCAAGAGCGAGCATAGCGTTTGGAACTCCGACGCGTACCGGAAGGATTTGGAAGCCACCGCGCGAAAGCCCTGCAAAGTAGTGCGGGAAAACGGGAATGTGGATCGGGAGTTCGCGAAGGGCGGACAGATTGTGGAAGCGGAATACTACGCGCCCATGCTGGCGCACGCGTCCATGGAGCCGCCGGCGGCGCTGGCGGTGTACCGCGACGGAAAAGTGGAGGCGTGGGCGCCAACGCAGAATCCGCAAGGAGCGCAAGAGGCGGTGGCGGCAGCAGTGGGATTGAAGAAGGAAGACGTGACGGTGCACATGACGCTGCTGGGCGGCGCGTTTGGAAGGAAGTCCTTCCCGGATTTCATCGTGGAAGCGGCGGTGCTTTCCAAGAAGACGGGGAAACCGGTGAAGGTGGTGTGGAGCCGGGAAGACGACATCAAGTTCGACGCGTTTCATTCGGTGGCGGCGATGTATTTCAAGGCGTCGCTGGGAGCGGATGGAAGGCCGACGGCGTGGCTGCAACGGAGCGTGTTTCCGCCGATTGCTTCGACATTTGATCCGAACGGGCTGTATGCGGATGCCGGAGAGATTGGATTGGGATTCAGCGATATTCCGTTCGCGGTCCCGAACCACCGGGCGGAAAACGGGCCGGCGAAGGCGCACACGAGGATTGGATGGCTGCGGTCGGTAGCGAATATTTATCACGCCTTCGGGGTGCACTCGTTCGTGGGAGAGCTGGCGCATGCGGCCGGGAAGGATCCGGTGGAGTACGTGCTGGCGCTGCTGGGACCCGATCGCATCATGCCGAAAGAGGAGCTGCCGAAGGACTACACGAATTACGACGGGGATTACGCGGATTACCCGATCGATATCGCCAGATTCCGGCGGGTGGTACAACTTGCGGCGGAAAAGTCCGGCTGGGGCAAGCAGAAGCTCGGGAATGGATTCGGGATGGGATTGGCGGTGCACCGCAGCTTTTTGACGTATGTCGCGACGGTAGTGCAGACGGAAGTGAAGGACAAGCAGGTGAATATCCTCAGGGTAGACACGGCGGTGGATGCGGGAACGATCGTGAACCCCACAACGGTAAAGCAGCAGATTGAAGGCGCGGCGGTGATGGGCACGAGCATCGCGTTCTATGGGGAGATCACGGCGACAGATGGCGCGATCGACCAGTCCAACTTCGACGGCTTCCAGATCGCCTGGATGAACGTGGCACCACGGGAGACGAATGTGCACATCGTGGAAAGCGATGCGCCGCCAGCAGGAGCTGGCGAACCGGGATTGCCGCCCGTGACACCGGCAATCTATAACGCGGTGTTTGCGGCGACGGGGAAGCGCATCAGGGAGATGCCGCTGACGAAAGCAGGATTAGCGTGACGCGGTCCTAAGTTTTTAGTTTTAAGTTTTAAGTAAAGAAAGATTCTTAAATGAGGGGACTGGGGCGCGGCAATGCTGCGCCCCTTCGTGTTTTGGCATAGTATGCGTGTGAGTGGAGGCGGCGTTGAGACGAGTATTCGGAGTTGTTTGTTTGCTTTTGACGGGGATGGCGATTCCGGCGAGCGCGCAACGGCGGCCGGTGCTGCCACAGATTGACGAGCCGCATCCTTATTATTACCGCGAACTGTATTTGCCGCAGTTGACCAGCGGGCCGAGCAGCCTGACTTGGGGACCGGACTCGGAGGAATTGATCTATTCGATGGCGGGATCGCTGTGGCGGCAGAAGCTCGAATCAAAAGAGGCGTCGCAATTGACAGATGGGCCGGGATACGACTACCAGCCGGATTGGTCGCCGGATGGAAAGAGCGTGGTGTACGTGTCGTATCAGAAAGACGCGATGGAATTGTGGCTGCTGGATTTGGCGAGTGGAAAGACGAAGCAGTTGACCAGCGGTGGGGCAGTAAATGTGGAGCCGCGATGGTCGCCGGATGGGAAGCGGATCGTGTGGGTTTCGACGCAGTACAACGGGAGATTCCATATATTTACGGCGGATTTGGCCCAAGGAAAGCTGACGAATGTTGTGCGGTTAACGGGGGAAACGAAGAGTTCCCTGCCGCGCTATTACTACAGCGCATACGACATGGAGATCAATCCGGTATGGACGCGGGATGGGAAGGAGATTCTGTTCGTTTCAAACCGCGGGCACATTCACGGTACCGGCGGATTCTGGCGGTTGAAAGCGGAGCCGGGAGCGGAGGCGCGGGAGATTCATTACGAGGAGACGAATTGGAAAGCGCGGCCGGACTTTTCGCCGGATGGCTCGCGAATGGTGTACAGCTCGTATCTGGGAAGGCAGTGGCACAACGTTTGGGTGCTGCCGGCGAACGGGGGAGATGCATTCCCGGTAACGTATGACAATTGGGACGAGACGAATGTGAGGTGGTCGCCGGATGGAGGAATCCTCGCTTTCGTATCAAATAAAACGGGGTCCACGGTGATCCACTGGCAAGAGCTTCAAGGCGGGAATGGAGGGGAACTGCAGCCGGAACAGCGGAACTATCTGCATGCCCATGGCACTCTTACGATCAACACCGAAGGCGCGAGCGTCTCATCCAATGTTCGAATTGCCATCACCGATGAAGCTGGCCGCTCGTTTGCTCCTAAGAATGCGTGGATTCAAGCTGACGACGGCTACGACCGGAACGAGCGCGCGCTGGAAAGGCATTATTACCACACCGGAGAGGGCGTGGACGCGAAGGCTGAAGTTCCCGCAGGAAAATACACCGTCGAAGTATCGCAAGGGCCAGAGGTTAGACCATTTCGGAAGATTGTAGAGGTGAAAGCCGGGAAAGTTTCCGAGGTCGACGGGACATTAGAGCTTCTGGATTTCAATGGCGGCGGAGAAGAACATTGGGTTGCATCGGACCTTCATGTGCATATGAATTATGGAGGAACATACCGGAACAACCGAGAGCGCCTGATCGAACAAGGGGAAAGCGAAGGGCTCGAAGTAATTCACGAACTGACCGTCAATAAGGAGCAAAGATTTCCCGACATTCAATTCATGCATTTTCCTCCCAAGAATGGTCAGGAGGAAAAGAGTTTGCATGAGTCGGACGTGCTCCTGGTGCAGGGACAGGAATTTCATACCAGTTACTGGGGACACCGGGGACTGTTGGGATTGAGGGATCATTTGCTTTTGCCGGGGTATGCCGGGTATCCGAATACGGCGGCGGCGAGTCTGTATCCGATGAATGCCGATGTGTATGACCTGGCGCATTTGCAGGGAGCGCTGGTGGGAGCGGTGCATCCGTTTGACGCGGTGCCGGACCCGTTTGCGAAGCCCGCACAGAAGATCACGGACGAGTTGCCGGTGGATGTGGCATTGGGAAAGTTGGATTACATGGAGATTGTGGGATTCAGCGACCACAAGTCCACGGCGACGGTCTGGTACAAACTTCTGAACCTGGGATTCAAGCTTCCAGCAGGCGGCGGAACGGATGCGACGGCGGATTATGCGGCACCGATCCGAGGCCAGGTGGGATTTGACCGAGCATACGTGTGGACACCAACTTGGCCAGCAAATCTTGAAACGTGGATGGATGCATTGAAACAAGGGCGGACGTTTGCGACCAACGGGCCGCTGATCGAGTTCAAGTTGGGCGGGAAGATGGTGGGGAGCGAACTGAAGTTTGATGCGCCCCAGGCAGGAGTTCCTTTCACCGCGAAATTGCGGTCGATCGTGCCGGTGGAGCATCTCGAAGTAGTTTGCAACGGGAAGGTGACACAAGGACTGAAGCTGGGGGGAGCGCGCGACAAGGCGGATTCGGAAGGAACAATTCCGCTAAAAGAAAGCGGGTGGTGTGTGTTGCGGGCATGGAGCGATAAGGCGGAGTATCCCGTACTGGATAGCTATACCTATGCGACGACAAGCCCCGTGTATGTGACCATCGGCGGAAAGCGAGCGTATTCGCGGGAGGATGCGGAATACTTCAAGGCCTGGATTGACCGGACGATCGAGGGGACCGAGAAATATCCGGACTGGAATTCGGCGGCGGAGAAGGACTTGGTGATGAAAAGATTGCGGGAAGCACGGGCCGTGTATGAAGGGATGAAGTAGTGAGGGAACCAGTATCCTGGGAAAGAATTGCAAAGCGATCGTGAGGGCGCGGAAGAGGGGAAGCGCGCTTGTCACTCGAAGGTTGTTGGAGATAAAATTCGGCGGTTAAAACAAGAAAGTGGGGATGACGCGGCACATGCGGGGTAGCATGCCTGCGTTCCGCCTATTGGAAGAGGGGCACTCGCTCCCCCCTCATATCCGGACGAGCATCCACGGATCGACCAGGCTGCCGCTGGCAGTTCGGCAGAAGAGTGCGGCTGCGGGCAGGCGGGCGCCGCCGATGACAAAGGAGTGGGATTCCCCGGAGAGAAAGCAGGAAACTGAACTGAGATTGAAGAGAGTGCGGAGGAGGAAGGAGGGTACATGATTGTCGGTGTGCCCCGAGAAGGTTATCCAGGAGAGCGGCGCGTGGCACTGGTGCCAGCGGTGCTCCCGAATCTGAAGAAGGCTGGGCTGGACGTGCTGGTTCAAGCGGGCGCGGGCCAGGCAGCCGGCTACCTGGACACGGAATATGTGGAAAAAGGCGCGAAGCTGGCCGCGAGCCGCGAAGAGGTGTTCGCGTCCGCGGACATTATCGTGCAATTCCTATGTCATGGAGCAAATGACAAGACGGGAAGCGCGGATCTGCCGCTGTTGCACAAAGGTCAAGCGCTGGTGGGATTCTTGCGACCGTTGGGGACGGTGAAGACGGTTCAGGACATCGCGGCGCGCGGGGTAAGCTCGTTTTCCGTGGAGCTAATGCCGCGCATCACGCGCGCGCAAAGCATGGACGCGCTGTCTTCGATGGCGACGATCTGCGGGTACAAAGCGGTGTTGCTGGCGGCGGACACGCTTCCAAGAATGTGCCCGATGTTGACGACAGCGGCGGGAACGATAACACCCGCGCGCGTGCTGATCATCGGCGCGGGCGTAGCGGGACTGCAGGCGATCGCCAAAGCGCGACGGTTGGGGGCGGTGGCCTCGGCATACGACATGCGCCCGGCGGCAAAAGAACAGGTGCAAAGCCTGGGCGGACGATTCGTGGAGCTGGCCGTGGAAGCA
>Ga0116219_10003193_pt1 | contig 13148 bp, 8 predicted proteins | sample Sb_taG_4_FD_91019 | JGI IMG/M metagenome (GOLD analysis project Ga0116219, IMG submission 91019) | Peat soil microbial communities from Weissenstadt, Germany - Sb_50d_6_BS metaG | ecosystem: Environmental > Terrestrial > Soil > Wetlands > Peat | place: Germany: Weissenstadt | collected 2010-09-21
CCGCGACAAGTGCTAGTTCCTGGTCGTTGGCGCCTTCCGCTAAGAACGGAACCAGTTTCGCCACGGGGAGATTACGGTCTCGGATCACGACTTCTTCACCGCCCTTGGCAAATGTAAGGTACTTGCTCAGCCGATTTTTTAGTTCCGCCACATTGACGCTGCGCATTCGAGCTCTCCATCTTCATGGCTATTATAGCCATGAAGGGACCTGAAGTGGAAGCGCTGGTCTCTACTGTCTAAGGCGAATTGCCAGCATACAAGTTCAACACTCCGAGTGTTAGCCATGAGACTCTGAGCACGTGAATGCCAGTGATCTACCTTAGTCGCCTGTGCGGTTGGCGACATGGCGGGTTCCATGACACACTGCGCACAACGTGATGAGATTCTCCTCAACGTCGCCTCCCAACCGGCTGCGCGAGCGCAGGTGGTGTACCTGAAGATTTTGCGCTGTGCCACAATCTTGGCAGCGCCACCCGTCGCGCGCGAGCACCTCGCGGGCGAGGTGGCGATACGCTTCGGGTTCAAGCCTCAGTCGCGGCGACTTCCGTTTGGATCGGTTCAAGGCCGTTTCTCACCTCCTTCGCGCGAGTGCACGGCGCGGCACAATTCGACTTCCGACCGCTTCACAGCCGCCGCGTGAGATTCAATTCGCTCGCGCGCAGAGTCGGGGCGGTATGCAGCGTCACCGATTCTTAGGCGGCCCAATTCGACACGGAGGACTATTCCGGTGAGTTCGCCTGCGTGGGGGGAGAATTCGTGCGCCTGAGCGCGTCGCGCATCGGCTGTGCGATGGCAGCGGTCTCGACGCGTTCATCATAGATCGCCGCGAGCGCGGCCAGCGTCTTTGCGCTTTCCGGGACCTGCCCCGCTTTTTCCTGGGCGTTAGCAAGCAGTTGAAGTGAGAGCGGATTGCGTGGATCTTCTTGCAGCTCGGTTGCTGCTCCTGTGTATTTCCCTTGCAACAGCAGGACAGCACCGTGCGTCGAGTAGTACGAAGACTGAACGACGTTGTTTCGACTCTTCTCCGCGAATGCGGCAAGAGTATCGAGCGCTCTTGAGGCTACTTCTGGCCAACCTGCGCGCGCCGCGATAAACGCCCGCGTCTTTAACACGGTCGCGAATTCGGCCTCGCGTTCCCCACGAGGCAGATCGTGTTTCTCCATCAGCGCGTGCTGCGCTGCGTCCAGATCCTTCAGCGCGCCCTCCGGCTGGGGATTGAAGAGCGCCATCGTTCGGTAGCACTCAGCTTCTGAGACTGCCAAATCCTCTTTGTGCGCAAGTGCCGCAAGCGCGATATATTCCTTGCGCCCCTGCTCGGAGTGATTCTCTCGGTAGTAGGTCATCGCCCAAAGCATGCGGTATTGCAGCTTAGTAGTGCGCTCGCTGGTCATAGCAATCGCGCGCAAGTATTCGACGCGCGCCCGCTCTTCATCGCCCACCAGCGCGTAATTGGAGGCGATCCCGATCTGCGAATCGATGAAATTCGGCGCAATGGAAAGCGCTGCGCGATAATGTTTGATCGAATCCTTGAAATCGCCCGCCATACGCAACAGCTCGCCGTAGGAATCTTGAGGATTCGGTTGACCCGGCAGCATCGCCACATACTGCTCCATCAGTCTCGAGGTCCTGCTGAAATCGCCGTTCATGGCATAGGCATAAGCGAGGTTGTTCAGTGCGGGATAGTAGTTCGGGTCGTTTTTCAACACGCGCTGCAGCACGTCTTGTGCGCGAGCGAAATTTTGCACGTCCAACAGCCAACCGCCGTAAAGGTTGCCGAGGCGGCTGTCCTTTGGATAAGCCGCGAGTAAATCGTTGATCGCGGAAATCGCCTCAATCAGGTCGCCGTCCTTCGTGCCTACCAGAAACCGAATCAGTAGTTTCTCGTCCGGCGCCGCATAGGGCAAGTTCTGTTGGGCCAGCTCAATTTCTCGCTTTTCTTCGCGCGGATCGCCGGTGAAATACACCAGTGCCGCATGGCCAAGGGCGAATCCGGGATCGGCCTTTACCGCTCGCCGAAGATCATTCAGACCTTCTTCCTCGAAAAAAAGATCCTCTAAGTTCAGCATTCCAAGTTCGTAATCGTGTCGTGCTGCCTTCGACGAGGTGGTCATTGGCACCTTGTCGGGCTTCGCTTCTGCACGATCCGTCCTTGTCGGCGCGGTTGATGCGGTCTTGTTGGTTTGCTGCAACCCCGGCGCCATGGAGGCCACCAACACAAATCCTGCCACCAGAATTCCGCTTCGCAGAACGCGCTGCAACGAAATGATTCTCATTGTCCCTCACATCGGAAAACTACTGCGTGCGGCCTCTCAGGACATAGCCGCGATCAAAGGGCTGTTTGTCGTCAATCTTCACTACCTTGACGCCCCCGGTGATGCTGTAGACGTCGACAATTCCGATCGCTGCCGAATTCCCCTCGACGGCCTTAACAATTTCCTCGTCGCTCGAGACGAATACGATCGACGCGCCCGATTTGCCGTGACTCACTTCATTCAGTACCGCCTTTCCTTCTTCCACGGATAGTCCCATCACCTTCTCGATCACGAATTTCATGGGCGGCGAATTCGGGTCATGCAGCACCAAGATGACTGGGTGCCCATTCGTCCACGTCGCTGTCTTGCCGCGGAGGAGTTTGTCGAGATCTCCGAGCGACATCGCTTTCGTTGGGTTGTTTGGGTTCACAATTACGGCAAGATCCGCGGCGTACGCCGCCGCTGCCGCGAAAGCAGCCAGAAAAAAAACCGCCATCAAACGATTCCGCATCTACGCGCCATTCGTTGAGCGAGAGAAGGGACGGCACCTAAGACAGGCCGTCTTAAGGAAACGTTAGCATTACGATTGACGACTGGTAGCGCATCCGCAGGGGCGTTTGTCGTTGTGGTACCTGGCCTAATGTGTCGCCGATCCGCTCAAGCGCGCTAGTGCGCACCGTTCATGGCTAGCCAGGCCGCGAGTCCTAGAATCGTGAATCACTTATTCGGACCATCGGCGATGTCTCAATACGGTGGCACTGCCTGGCGGCTATCTATAGAGATCGGCAACGAAGATGTCTGGCTCTGTGACGGCCCGCGCAGAGCGTGATCAGTTTTTAATTCGGGCGCCTTATGATCTTTCCGTCCTTCATCACAAAATTGATTTCCCGCAGAGCCTCGATGTTCGCGAGTGGATTAGCCGGCATGGCAATTATATCCGCAGCGAAACCCGGGGCGATCGCACCACGCACGCGATCAAGGCGCAAGAGTTCGGCCGCATTCGTAGTCATACACCGAAGGATTTCAGACGGGGGGACTCCAGCCTCGCGCCAGACCGCGAGATAGTCGAGCATCAAATCAGGCCGCGTTCGGTGGGGCATATCGATCACGGAATCGGTTCCGAACGCCAACTTCACGCCGATGCGTCGCGCGCGTTGCAGCCGATCCACAATCTTGGCCGATAGAATATCCGGGGGATCGGCGCCCGGCCCTGTCCCGCCCATGGCTTGCAGATGAGATTTAGGGAAGTCGGTGCTTACGAGGAAAATATTTTTGTCTTTCATGCGCTGCAATTGAGCGTCCGTCAGGTAGAAGCCGTGCTCGAGAGAATCGACACCGCCTTCGATCACGTTGTTAGCCGCGTCGCCGCCGAGCACATGCACGGCCACTGTTCGCCCGGCCTTGTGCGCTTCATCTACAGCCGCGCGGATTTCTTCCAACGAGAAATAGTAGGGATTGTTGTCAGCGACGAGCTTGATGACGTCCACGCCGTAGTAGATGTTTTCGCGCACGGCCTTTCGGACCTCATCCGGAGTGTCCGCGTCGATATATTCGAATCGCCAGAACGGACCTTGCTCGGCGGGGATGGCGATCGATTGGCCGCCAAAGGGCGCAATGATTTTCCCCGAGCTGAGGATCGTCGGACCATCGAACCATCCCAGAGCGATCGCGCGCCGCAAGTCCTCGGTGGCATAATTGGCGTCATTGCCGACATCGCGAACTGTCGTGAACCCTGCTCGAACGAGATCCTGCGCATTCTTTAAGCCGCGAAAGCCTCGAAACGCCGAACTCTCTTTCAAGTAGAAGGATTCAAATGGCGCGCCTCCCGGGATTTCCGTAAGCGTGAGATGCGTATGCGCATCGATAAGCCCGGGCGAGACCCACTCGGTTGAAAGATCGATCAGCTGAGCATCGCTCGGAACTCGCACATCGGAGCCGACCTCCTGGATTTTTCCATCCTTGATAAGGATCACTTGACGAGCCGTCGCCGTTCCGTCTGCCGGATTCACAAGATGACCGGCGCGTATGGCCACCGTCTGGGCGGCAGTAGGCCCGGCAAGGAACAAACAAAAAATCAGAAGTCTCGCGCGCATTCATGTCTCCCAAGTGCGGCCGCATTGAATATCGATAGATCTTGCGCTATCGAGAGTCCGCTGTTCGCACGATTACGCAAGCCCGGCCGTTGATTGTTCCAGGCCTTCGGTGATGATCGCAAAGACGCGGCTCTGGTGATTCAGCCGGAGCGAATTACGCAATGGCTGCGCCTCGGCGTGCAAGAAAACCCAAGAGAGCGCGGCCACGCCGCAAGCACCGGACTCTCCTGCCAGGATGCGAGGATCGCTGGGGAACGGATGGGCCAGCTTGCGCACCGCATCATTCGCTGCGTCGTCGCTCACGCATACACATGCGTCAACGCCCGTCTTGAGCACCGGCCACGCGAGCGAAGAAACTCTGGCGCAATTTAACCCACCCATTATCGTTTGGAGAGATCCAGTTGCCTGATGCAGTTGGCCCGCACCGATGGACTCCAAAACGCAGGCCGCTTCCTCCGGTTCGGAACATACGATCGAAGGGCGCTTCGCTCCATACTCGCTATGCAGCCAGCTCACAACGGCGCATGCAAGCCCTCCGACCCCCGCCTGAACGAAGACAACATCAGGCGCCGCCTGCCATTGTTCCGCAGCCTCGATCATCAACATGGTATAGCCGGTCATGATCAATCGTGGCACCTCTTCGTAGCCCGGCCACGCCGTATCCGAAATCAAAACCCATCCCTGCGCCTCAGCGTCCCGGGCCACTTCCCGCACCGAATCATCATATGTCCCGTCAACGAGTGTGATCTCGGCGCCTTCCGCCGCGATCGTCTGAACTCGAGACTGGCTCACACCTCTATGAACGTAAATCCTCGCTTTCAATTTGTGCTGCCGCGCGACATGCGCCACCGCCCGTCCATGGTTTCCAGCCGTTGCGCAAGCGAGAATCGATTCACTTCGAATGATTCTCTCCTCGATCAGACGATGAACCGCATACGCAACGCCGAGAATCTTGAAGGCGGGCAAGCCGAGCCGCGACGTCTCGTCTTTCACCAGCAATTCGCTCACACCGATCTGTTCGGCATAACCCGGCAGGCTTCTGAGCGGCGTCGCTTCATAGTCGGGTCGCGAACGAAAATAGCGCGCTACATCCGCCTGTTCTTTCGAGTCCCACAGAGTGATTGGAGAAGCAGCGTCGAGCGACGCCCGATTCAGCATGAAGGAAGGCCCGGAGTAGGTCCGCTGTTTGCCAGGCGCTGTCAAATTTTCTTCTCTTCGGTGGCGTATCGGGCGAAAGACTGATTCGGCTTCAGGAGTTTACATGGGCTGACGCAAAATTTGCTCCGACTTGATCATCCGGGTGCAGGCGATCCAACGGCCGTCAGGAGACACTTTGGGATGAAACAGATTATCTGGATCGTGGGTCAATTGTTGAGGAACTCCGCCCGATCGGGCGATCGAGAAAATCTGCATCCGATCGCCGCTCAATCCGCTGTAGACGATGCTTTTTCCATCCGGCATCCAATCAAGCCCGCCGTAGGTGGTGCTTCGATAGTCCACAAGCTTCTGTGGCTGCGAACCGTCGATGCGCACAATCCAGAGGCTGCGTTTCCCGCCGTCTTCGTCGTCTTCGATGGCGATTTCTTGGCCGTTGGGTGACCACGCTGTCCATTGCGCACTGCGAATCGCCGCCGGCAGCGGGAAAAGGTCACGGCTGAGAACGCGGCCGCTCTCCGGGTCAAGTGTGAGAATCCACACTTTATCGATGCCCGGCGCGCCGCCCTTGATCCACGAGCTGAACATCAACTTGTGGCCGTCCGGCGACCAGAACGCCGGACCAGTCTCCCATCCGAAATCTGTGAGCCGAATTTCTGGCGCCGAAGTATCTGCCGCAAGTCGAAGGTAGACGTCATCCGTGCTGCCGGGACTCGCATAGAAAGGCACGGGAGTGGGCGACCGATGCGAATGATATGCGATCCATCGGCCATCAGGCGAGAATGCGGGAGTGAAGTCTTCGTGGTATCCCGCGACAATCACGGATGGTACTGAAGTGCGGCGCGCTTCGCTGTCGACATTGACTATGCCGTCGTCCATTGGCAGCGGCCCGTCCGTCATTCTGTCGCGATCGAATATGTAAGCGATCCGGCGGCCGTCCGGGCTCCAGAGAGGGAACTCAGCATCTTCGAGGATCTCGTGTACCTCGCCGCCACTCGACGGGAACGCAGCGATGGCTTTGTGCCTGATGAAGTGCGTCCAGTAGAGAGACCCTCGCGCGACCGTCGGGTCATAATTGTCCTCGTCGGATGTAACAATCAGCCGGCGAATTCCGGTGGTGATATCAAGCTCGTAGATTCCCAGCCAGCGCGAGGCGTTGGGCTGATGCCGGGCTTTGTTGTCTGGAGCACCTGGACTCGCGAGCGCCAGGTACACGTGACGGCCGTCCGGCGAAACTCCGATGGAGTTATTGCCGTTATTCATGTCCAGATCGTTGGCGATAACCTTGACGTGCCCATCCGCGGGTGTGGCCAAGACCAGAGACGACACCCCATCATCGGTGACGAAGACCGTATAGACTCCGGTGTTGTCTGAATTAAAGGCGATGCCTGCTACTTCGCCTTTATAGCGGAAGTTTTCATTAGAACTCGGAGTTCCGACAAAGATGCCGTCGGCGCGCTTCGACTCTCGGAAGAAGACGACCGACTTGCCGTCCGATGAACACGCGAGTTCAGCATCGCTCGGGAGCGGAGACAAGTCCAGCCCGCGTTCATCGGCCATGAACCAACCTTCTTGCGAGCCGCGCTTTCCCCGGCGCGCGAGTTGCCCAGGACCGCAGAACGAGATGTCATTCGTCTGGTCGAGGCCGGAGCCGAGCCGGTCGAGTTCCTCCTTGCCAGTTCGTAGCGATATGAGATGCACGTCGCGCCGCGTTTCATACGCCGCCCAATCGGTGTCGGGGGAGACGACTACATGCGACCAATCGCCCTCGAACCAGGTATTGTCGCTTCGTTCGTAGACAACCGAGGGCGCGGGCTTCTTATCATCGCCCCGAAGAAAACTTACCGAGGCGATCACCAGTGCGAGCAAAAACAAAATGTGCCGCATCTAAGTTCACTCCTGCCGGGGACGCTTTACCCGATACTGTGAAACGGAAGCGCTACTTGTGCACGGCGACAGCGTCGGGCCCGAACATCACATAGTCCACATGGCCATTCACGTAATCGCCGAACTTCTTCATGATTTCGGCAGCCTGGGGATCGCTGGCTGAACGCTGCAAGAGTGGCCCTTCTTCGCGATTGCGGGATGATTCAACCGCAGCCAGATCCTTGAATTCCTGGATCAGGACCACGGAATAATCCGTTGGGCCCATTCTGTGCCGCATTACAACCGAACTCACCAAATCGGGATCCTCTTTTTCCAGTGGCACAAACACTTTTTCCCAATACCCCATAAATTCGCTTACTTGCCCAAGCGGGATCTTAAACATCGTCAGGACGAAGATGTGCCCGGGCTTCTCTCCCGTCTGCGTACCTTGCGAAAACGAAACGGAGGGTGAGAGCAACAGCAATAGCAGAGCGCAACGAATCGATCGCACGGCGAACTTCCTCATGTTTCCTCCTCGTTGTGACTTGAAAGGTACTTTATGCGACTCTCGGTCTTGCAGCAATTTCAGCGCGAATGCACCGGCACGCGTCACTTTTGAACGAAAATCTTTTTCGGCAACAGTGCTTGAATTTCCTTTGTGCCGTCAACTACCTCGGTCACTTGTAGATCCACCGCCATGCTGCAAAGCATGTATGCGTCGTCGGGGCTCAAGTGACGCTGCGAGACGAGATACCCCACCATTTCACGCACGGCCATCTGCGCTGCTTTGTTCAGGTCTGGATCGAAGCCCATCGTCATGTAGAAATCGGGCGTCTCGGCTCGAGGCCACTTGAACTTCAAATCCTTGCGCACGAAGAATTGAAATTTTCCCCACAGTGCTACTTCGATCGCTGTGCCGTCCACTTCGCCATCGCCTTGGCCGGCGTGGCCATCGCCGGCAGAAAAAAGCGCCAGCTTGGTCTGCACGGGAATGTAAAGAGTCGTGCCGGCGACCAGATGTTTGTTGTCGAGATTTCCGGCGTAGTATCCTGGCGGCCCGTCCCCGATTCTGCCGATTGAGGGCGCCGGCGCCACTCCCATGGTGCCGAAAAATGGCTGCAGCGGGATTTCGACTCCGGGCGCGAACAGCGCAACATTTCGATCGCGATCCAGTGGAATCGCCCGTGCCCGCGCGTATGGAAAATCATCCGGCAAAATTCCGCCGCCCGGATGAAACACGTTGACCGCGTAGTTGTCCGGCAGGCGCAGCTCGAGAATGCGCACCTCGAGAACATCGCCCGGCTCCGCGCCTTCAATCGCCACAGGCCCGACCAAAATGTTTCCGTACGAGCGGCTGCGATCGTCCACTCCCGCCTCGAGCACGCGCATTTCCGGCCGGATCAATTCCTCGGGCATGCCGAAGGATTCCATCTCCTTCGAGCCCGCCAGCGGCGAATCGAGTTCGACGATGTCGCCCGAACGAATGGTCACCAGCGGTTTGACCGCGGGATCGAAAAATCCCCACTCGACCGTTTTTGGCCCGGATTTAATTTGATACGTCTTCGGCTGGTCCTGGCCGCGTGCCACTGACGCTGCGACCAGCACCGCAATAATCCCAACGATTCGCCACGAGCTCATTGAAGACCTCGGTCTCGCGCCGACACTGGATTATGGGCCGGTGCGCGATTTACGTTCGTTTCGAGCTACCACGCAAATTTCACTGAGAACTGAAATGCTCTGGGTCCTCCGTCGGCTAGCACGCCCACAGTAGACGTGGGCATTCCGATCTGATTCGACTCTGCAGTACCGCTGACTCCGGAAAAACCAAACGCGGCCGCGCCAGCGTTGCCGCTGTTCGAAACGAAGTTCGCTGAGTTGAACAGGTTGAAGACCTCGGCTCGCAACTCGAGCTTGAAGCGGTCACCGAAACCGAACTCTTTCGAAAGGCGCATGTCCGTCGAACGTATATTCAGCGAATTGGTCAAAATCGGGCGGCCCAGCGGTCCCAGGAAAGTTCCCGGCGGCCCATTGGGATCTGGCACGGTCGCGCGGTAGGCGTTGATCAGCGCGAGTTGTTGCGCTTGGTTCCCGCGCGCTCCGGCGTTGCGCGGAATTCCAGGGGGGCGTACTGGCGTGCTACCGTCGGGCGCTGGTGCAGCCTCGGTTATGGCAAATGGCAGGGGCGTGGTAAAGCTGCTGATCAACGAAATCTGCCAACCTTTGCCGAAGAAAGGCGGCAAGTGGCTTGGATCGAAAACGCCGCTGAAGATGAAGCGACTACGCTGGTCCGTCTGCGCCGCACCATAGTCCGCTCTATAATTGAATGGATTGGAAGCCAATTGCGAGCTTCCAGTGGAATCATCTGTTTCATCTTCGGCTTTCGAAAGCGTGTACGAACCGTCGAGCAGGAATCGATGGCTCATCGATTTTTTTACCTCCACGACAAACGCGTTGTAATGAAGGTGATCACCGTTGGCGGTCCACGGTACTACTCCGAATTGCGAGCAGACCGCGGAGCCAAACATCTGGCACAGAGGAGCGCCGGGTGTCGCCGTATTGAAATCCGGATCCACATTAATATTCCGGCTGATGAAGCCCCGGACGCCGAGCATGTGTACGCCGGTCATGGCGAGCACCCACTTCGGGGCAAAGGACCACTGGAAGCCGCCGGAAGCGTATTCCACATAGGGCGTGCGAATGTGATTGTCGAGTTCCGCCAGGGGATTGACCGGCGGACCGAAGAACATGTCGTGGATTTGCTGCGGCGTCAACCCCGGGAAAGGATTGGCGACGTTAATGCCACCCGGATCAACGAACACGCGATAGCCGATGTTGATGCCGTCGAATCCCTTTTCCAGCAGCGTGTTCAGGAAGTTGATGTTCTCATAGTAGATTCCGTAGCCCCCGCGGACGACGAACTTGCCGGTTTTGAACGGGTCATACGCCAGCCCAATGCGCGGCGCGAAGTCCTTCTTGTCCGAGGATCGGCTTCCCGGCGGCGCGAGCAAACCTAGAGCGCCACGGAAATCCACGTCGTTCGCATTACTGAAATAATCCCAGCGCAGTCCGGCATTCAATGTCAGATTCGGAAGGATCTTCCAATCATCCTGCACATACAGGCCGGAAACATTGCTGGTGCCGGTGCCGAGCAGGCAATCGGGAGTGCTGCATCCGCTCTGGATCAGCAGGTCGGCATTCGGTGCGTCCAGCGGCGCGTCCGTAAAGAATGTGAATGCGCCGAGAGTCGCAAAGTTAAACGTCGCAGCGCCTTGTACGTGATGATATTCGCCGCCGAACTTCAGGCTGTGATTCCCGAGCGTCATCCCAAAGTCATCTTTGAACTCGTATCGCTTTTCGAGAGTGCCCTGTGGGTCGCCGGTGCGGCGTCCGGTGACGAGGTCCGGACGTGATTCCTCGGGCAGGTCCGAGAAGGGCGCGATTGTGTTGTTGTAGCGGAAGAACTGAAAGCCAAACGTGTTGATTTTAGTCGGGCTGATAGCGTAGGTGTCGCTCACTGCGTGAGCTTGCGTGTTGGTCAGGTTGGTTTCGCCGTTGGATTTGGCGCGGATACCGCCAACATTTTCTGCAGCGGTGAAATCGTCGATATTGAAGCGATAGAAGAGGTGATTTTTCTCAGTCATCGCGTAATCGAGTTTTGCGGTGACGAAGTCGCGGCGAAGCGGAAGCGGCACGTTCCCGTCGAACTCAGGATAAATGCCGAGCGTATTGACAACCCCGGTGTTCAGCTCGCGATGATCTTCAAAGGCCACGAAACCGAAGAGTTTGTCGCGTACCAGAGGACCACCGGCGCTTACGCCTTGTTGCTGGCGGCGATAGGTGCCCTTACTGTCCTGAAAATAATCGCGCGCGGAGAGCGCTTGATTGCGGAAGAAATAGAACGCGTCGCCATGGAACTGGTTTGAGCCCGAGCGCTCCACGATGTTCACGACCGCTCCCACAGAGCGCGCTTGCTCGGCATTGACATTGTTGGTGATCACCACGAATTCTTGAATTGCCTCGGGACTCACGTCGTATCCCAGCCCGCCAACCACGAAGTCGAAATCTTCGAATCCGTCCACGTAGACGTTCGATTGGCGCCCGCCAGTGCCAGCCACGCTGATTTCGCCCACAAGAACTTTCGTGGGATCGATCGGGGGTGTGCGAACAATTTGGGGCACCAGAGTGGCCAGGTCAGTGAAATCACGATTCTTCAAAGGCAGGTCGGCGATTTGCTGATTGTCGACGACCCCGCCGACGTCAGACGTAGTCGTCTGGACGAGCGGCGCAGCTCCGGTTACGGTAATTTCGGTACTCGCTTTGCCGATGGAGAGTTGTACGTTCTGCACCGTGGTTTGTCCCACCACCACGGTGAGGTCGCGCACGTTGGCAGCTGAGAAGCCCGTGGCATCGACCTTCATGGTGTACAACCCGGGAATCACAGTGAGGAAGGAATAGGCGCCGCTGGACGTGGCGACCGTCGTGCGCGTCTCAGCCGTCGCCTGATTCACAATATCGATTTTCGCGCCGGGCACTGCCGCGCCGCTGGGATCGGTCACTGTTCCGGATATCTCGCCGGTAGGGAGTTGCGCATGCGCCCGCGGCGCGGAGACGTGAACCGCCAGGCAGAGCAATAGAATTGAAATCCAACAGGATGCGCTTCTCATCGGGCCCTCCTTAGGGTTCGTTCGATAATCTTGTGTTTTGCCGCGCAGATGGACAGCCATCATCTCTTCACTTCGCCGTTTCGATTCGAATTACGCCGACACCTTCGAGAAATTTGAAAAATTGATAAACGTCCACGGTGGGAATGGGCTCGAATTCAGAACTGAGTACGTTTCGAATTTCGGCCACGCTGCGCTTGCCGTTGGCGAGATTGAGCGCTTCGTAGTAGGTGTACTCACCGCGTTCCGCGATGCCGAGCTTTCGCTCGAAATGTTCGTCTCCGGTTTTGTCGATCAGCCACCAGCGCCCGTATTCCGGCCTGAAAATGTTTACCGGGCCGCGGATTTCGGTTGTCCGCGATGGAATCGCTTTTGAGAACTGCGGATCGGGTTCCGCCTGTCGCAGTTTTTCTGCGGAAACTCCCAACTGGCGCGTGCGCGATTGCGCATAGTCTTCAATGAATTTTAACGAAGCCTTCTTTGCATCCTCGAGAGCGGAGATAAACGGCGCGGCGTCGGACTCAAACGATTTCGAATCGGCTACCAAGCTCAGGCTTTGCAACGCGGTGAGTTCAGTCGCATAGGCTTCTTGAATCAGGATGTGGGCATCGCCGTAAGCCGTGGGAAGCGATTCGCTCGTAGCCGAGCCCAGATACGCGAACGCGCGACTCTGAATGCCGGCAAGGCGCGCTTCCGCTTTTGTCCAGGCACTCTGCAGGAACGCAGGCATATCGGCGGGTGTCGCTGACGCCAAGGCGTAGCCGGCCGCGGCGCCGAGCACGACTCCGCGCCTCATCTGGGTGGGGTCGCCCGCGGCGGCGATGGAATCGTCCTGCGTGCCGAGAAAGTGGTCCGGATAATCGTTGAGGAGAATTGCACGCACGCCGAATGTCTGCGCATCCTCGTGATCGCTCGGCCCCCAGTACGGCTCGATGTTGTAGTGAAATTCATCGTGCGTTCCCGTCGGAGCGAAAATCGGATCGAGGAATCCAATCGATGGTGAGGCCGAGAGAAACCCCGCATTGCGGATGGAAATTGTGTTCTCGGTGGCAACTTTTTGCACGAAGGTAAATACGATGTCGTAAATAAAGCACGGATTGGAATAAGGGGAGAGATAGAGA
>Ga0116219_10003194_pt1 | contig 13147 bp, 17 predicted proteins | sample Sb_taG_4_FD_91019 | JGI IMG/M metagenome (GOLD analysis project Ga0116219, IMG submission 91019) | Peat soil microbial communities from Weissenstadt, Germany - Sb_50d_6_BS metaG | ecosystem: Environmental > Terrestrial > Soil > Wetlands > Peat | place: Germany: Weissenstadt | collected 2010-09-21
ATCGAGGGCTCCGTGCTCATCTCGGCCCGCACCGGCGAAGGGGTCGACGAGCTGCTGCGCGTCATCGGTGACCGGCTCCGTGGCTCGGACCGGGTCGTGAAGCTCGTGGTGCCCTGGTCACGGGGCGACGTGCTCGCCGCCATCCATCGCGAGGGCGAGGTGGTGGGCCAGAGCGACGGCGAGGAGTCGGCCACGTTGCAGGTGGTGCTGGACGACGTGGGCCGGGCCCGCTTCGCCGAGTTCGTGGCGGCGCCATGACGTTCCGCCTGCCGCCGTACCCCTATGACCGGCTCCAGGGTCTGGCCAAGCTGGCCGAGGCCCACGAGGGCGGCATGGTCGACTGCTCCATCGGGACGCCGTGCGACCCGCCGCCACGCGCCGTCGTGGACGCGCTGGCGTCGTCGGGCACCGAACGCGGCTACCCCGCCTCGGCGGGCAGCCCGCAGCTGCGCGAGGCGGCGGCGGAGTGGCTCACCCGCCGCTTCGGCCTGGCGGAGCCGCCGCTGTCGTCGGTCGCTGCGTGCGTGGGGACCAAGGAGCTGGTCGCCTCCGTGCCGCACGTGCTCCGCCTGCGCGAGCCGCAGAAGGACACGGTGCTGTACCCGGCGGTGTCCTATCCGACGTACGCCATGGGGGCCGAGCTGGCCGGGTGTCGCGCTGTCGCTGTCCCGCCCGCGCCGGGGCGGCTGGGTGGTCTCGATCTCGACGCCATCGACCCCTCCGACGCCGAGCGAGCGCTGGTGCTGTGGTCGAACTCGCCCTCGAACCCGACCGGAGGCCTCGGGGACCTCGGGGCGGAGGCGGCCTGGGGGCGTGCGCACGGCGTCCCGGTGTTCTCCGACGAGTGCTACGCCGAGTTCACCTGGGACGGCCCGCCCCGCTCGGTGCTCCAGCACGGTCGCGACGGCGTGGTGGCGGTGCACTCCCTCTCCAAGCGTTCGAACCTGGCCGGCGTGCGCGTCGGCTTCTACGCCGGGGACCCCGAGCTGGTCGAGTTCCTGCGGGCCGTGCGCCAGCACGCCGGCCTCATGGTCCCGGGACCGGCGCAGGCCGCCGGCGTCGCGGCCCTGGCCGACGACGTCCACGTGGAGGCCCAACGGGCGCGCTACCGGGAGCGCCTGGTCTACCTGGGTGGGGTCCTGGGCGACTACGGCTGCCCGGTCATGCCCCCCGAGGGGGGCTTCTACCTGTGGGTCCCGGTCCCGGCGGACCGCTGGCCCGATGCGTGGGCCATGGCCGAGGGGCTCGCCACCGACGGGGGGATCCTCGTCAGCCCGGGTGACCTCTACGGGCAGGGTGGCGCGGCGCACGTGCGGGTGGCGCTGGTCCAGCCCATGGAACGCTTGGCGCTGGTGGGGGAGCGCCTCGCTAGGGTGAGCCATGGCTGATCTGCAGGCGAGCATCGAGGAATTGTGGGAGCGCCGGGGCGACCTTTCCCCGGCGGACGCGGACGCGGCGACGCTGGTCACCGAGGCGATCGAGCTGCTCGACACGGGCCAGGCCCGCGTGGCCGAGGTCGATCCGGTGACCGACGAGGTCGTCGTGCACGAGTGGCTCAAGAAGTCGATCCTGATGCTGTTCTCGCTGCGCGGCATGGAGACGGTCGAGCTCGGGCCGTTCGAGTACGCGGACAAGCTGCCGCTCAAGCACGGGTTCGCCGAGGCCGGTGTGCGCGCGGTGCCCGGGGCGTCGGCCCGCTGGGGCTCCTTTCTCGGTCGCGGCGTGGTGCTCATGCCCTCCTACGTCAACATCGGCGCCTGGGTCGGGGCGGGCTCCATGGTGGACACCTGGGCGACCGTCGCCTCCTGCGCGCAGATCGGTGAGCGGGTGCACCTGGCGGGAGGGGTCGGCATCGGAGGCGTCCTGGAGCCGCCCAACGCGGTACCCGTGGTCGTCGAGGACGACGCCTTCGTCGGGAGCCGGTGCATGGTCACCGGCGGGGCGCGCATCGGCAGGGGGTCGGTCCTCGGCGCGGGGAGCTTCCTCGACCCGTCGATCCCCGTCATCGATGCGGAGACCGGCGAGGAGATCTCCCGCGGCGAGGTGCCGCCGTGGTGCGTCGCCATCCGGGCCAGCCGGCGGCGCGAGTACCCCGGTGGGGAGTTCTTCGTGCCCTGCGTGCTCGTGATCAAGCGCCTCGGCGAGGGGGAGCGCCACGACAAGGCGCAGCTGACCCAGGTCCTACGGGACCACGGCGCCAGCACCTGATCCGATGGGCGACCTGCTGGCGGCGACCGGGGACCTGATGGCCGTGCCCTCGCTCAGTGGCCGGGAGGCTCCGTTGGCCGACGTGGTCGAGCGGGCGCTCGGCGCGTGCCCCTGGCTCCGGGTCGAGCGCCTCGGGGACAATGTCGTCGCCCGCACCATGCTGGGCCACGGCCAGCGCCTGGTCCTGGCGGGGCACCTCGACACCGTCCCGCCGGCAGGTAACGAGGTGCCGCGGCTCGACGGCGACACCCTGTGGGGCGTCGGTGCGTCGGACATGAAGGGCGGGCTCGCCGTCATGCTCCATCTGGCGACGACCGTGCGCGAGCCGGCGGTCGACGTCACGTGGTGCTTCTACGCCCGGGAAGAGATCGGCCGCGACGAGAGCGGCCTCCTCGAACTGTGGCAGGCGAGGCCCGAGCTCCTGGCGGGGGACGCGGCCGTGCTCGGCGAGCCGACGAGCGCGCTGGTCGAGGCCGGCTGCCAGGGGACGATGCGGGTGCGCGTCACCCTGCGAGGCGTCCGGGCCCATACGGCGCGCCCTTTCACGGGCCGCAATGCCATCCATCGCCTCGGCCCGCTGCTTCAGCGCGTCGCGGGGTGGGAGGGGCGCGAGGTCGTCCTCGACGGGTGCACGTACGCGGAGCAGCTGCAGGTCGTGGGCGTCGAGGGGGGTGTGGCGGCCAACGTGGTGCCCGACGAGGCGCGTGTCGCACTGAACCACCGGTACGCGCCCGATCGGGGTCGGGCAGAGGCCGAGACGTTCCTCCACGAGCTGCTGGACCCGACGCTCGAGCCCGACGCGGGCGATACGTGGGAGCTCCTCGATGCCGGCGACGGCGCGCCGCCCTCCCTCGAGCATCCCCTGCTGAAGTCCCTGGTGGACCAGAGCGGGGCGCAGCCCAAGGCCAAGGTCGGGTGGACCGACGTGGCGTCGTTCTGGGAGCACGGCGTGCCGGCCGCCAACTTCGGGCCCGGCGATCCGCTGCTGGCCCACCATCCCGACGAGCGGGTGTCGAGGGCCGAGCTGGAGCGGGCTCGCGACGTGCTGCTCGCCGTCATCACCTGAGCGGGTTCGCGCCTGCGTGGCTCATCCCGCTCAGCGGACGACGATGGTCCCCGTCATGTACTGGTGGATGTTGCAGATGTAGTGGTAGGTCCCGTCCTTCAGGGGAGCGGTGAACGTCTTCGTCTGGCCGCCGCTGATATCGCCCGTGTCGAATTGGCCCCCGGTGGCGGTCAGGGTGTGGGTCACCGAGTCCTTGTTGGTGACGCTGACCGTGGCGCCCGGGGCCACCGATGCGTCCATGGGCGAGAACATGAAATTCGAGATGGTGATGGAGGTCGTTGCCGTCGCGGCGCCCGATCCTCCCGTGGAGGACGATGTGGACGGGGCGGATGAGCCCGACCCGCCCCCACCGCCGCATGCGGACAGCAGCAGGGCGGCCGCCATGACCGTGACGGCCGCCCCGCTCCGGATGCCTCGTATCGGTCCCCGCACAGCTCAGACAGCCATGGAGGTCGGGTTGAACGCCAGCGGCGTACCCGATGACGTCTGGGCGCCCGGGTACATCCCGAGCACGTAGTAGAGGATGGCGATGTGCTGCATCTCCACCGGCTGTATGGACGAGGAGAGCTCGATGGCGGCGCTGCTCTCGAGCATGGTGGTCTCCGCCTGGTACGTCTGGGCGGCAATCGTCTCCAGGGTGATGGCGAGCTGGGCCAGCCCCGTGACGTCGGTCACCTGGGCGAAGTCCGCCTGGACCGTCGGGGTCAGCGTGGGATTGGTCACCGTCACCGGCGCCTTGCCGTTGGACTTCAGCACCGCGTTCCAGGCGTCGGCGTGCTGCTGGTGCTGCGCCTTGACCGTGGTGGCGAATGTCGCCACGGCCGGCGGCACGGTCCCGAGCTTCCCTGCTGTCGCGGCGGCCAGGCCGGCCGCATAGGCGAAGACCGCCAGGTTCTCCAGACTGACCGCCACCGCCGCCACCGCCAGGTCCCCCTTCAACCCAGGGGGCGGGAAGGCCGCGTCGGCCGCCGACAGCCGGCGGGTCGATGCGCCCGCCAGTGCCGGCAGGGTGCCGCTCCCGACGACGGCCAGGACGGCACCGCCGGTCACTGCGGCGCCCGCTCCCATCAGGAAGGTGCGGCGGCTGGTCCCGCGCATCTGCGAGAGTGCCCCGTTCATGGCCGGCATGCCCATGTCGTGGTGCAGTTCGTCGAGCTCCATGGTCATCGCCCGCAGCTCGCTCCCGCTGCCCTCAAAGGTGTGTTCCGTGTCCTCGCTCACTTGACGGCTCCTTGTGCCGCCGGGGCGGCGCTGTTGGTCTTGTAGAACGCATTCGGGAACCCGAGGCTGCCGGCTGCTGCCGGCAGCGATGCCGCCGTGCCGGGCGACAGCGAGATCAACTGCGGCGCACCGGCCTTGAGGAGGGCCTGGACGGCGAGGAGGACCGAGACGTGCTGCGCCTCGATGCCCATGACGCTGGCGAAGAGCGCCTTGTTGGACGCCTTCTTGGCCAGAACCGTGTCCTTGACGTAGGTCTCGGCCGCGATGTTCTCGAGCTCCATCGCCAGTCCGACGACGCCGAGCGCCCCCTGGGTGGCGGAGGCGGAGCCGAGACTTGCCACCGCCTTGTTGACCACGGGGACGAAGGCGGGGTCGGGCTTCGTCTGTGCCTTCCCACCCAGGCTCTTCGCGGCTGCGTTGAAGGCGTCGGCGTGCTGGGCGTGCTGGCCCATCGTCACCTGGGCGAACTTGGTCACCACGGGGTTGGCCGAGGACCCACCGATGTAGGGCAGCGTGAGCGCCGTCTTGTACGTCGCGACGGCCAGATTCTCAATGGACGCCGCCGTCTGCAGGATCTGGACGTCGCTCGGGCTGCTCGCCGAGGCCGCTGAGGCCAGCGCGCCCACGAGGACGGCACCGCCCGCCGCCCCGAGGAGGGCTGCCCCGCTGAGGCTCGCCGTCAGCGCCCGGGTGTGCTCTTCATGGAAGGCACGGCTCACTTCGGGGTCGTCGTCGCGGCGTGCATGCCCTGTCTCGACGAGCTCGTCCAGCGCGTCCCGTGTCGGCCGCAGCGCGTCCGCCTGCAGGTCTTGTGACTCTTCGAGCAACTCGGCGAGTGCCCGGGAATCTCCTGTCATGTGACCTCCTCACGTCATTGGTGTGATGGCAGTTCGGAGGCGAACGCGTGATGGATGTCAGAAAGTGAGAGAAACCTCTATGCGGAGAGGCCTGTCACGGCGCTCGTGAGCAGGTGCAACTCACTTTGGCCCGGGAGGCGGTCCACGCGGCGATCGATGCGCTGCAGGGCGTCCGCGCCCTTCTCACCGTCGAAGAGGTAATGGACGAGGAATCCCACCTCTCTCTTCGGCATGACGCCGGAACCGACCGGTCGCCACCAGTGCGAGAGCGCGAAGCGCGTCATCTTCTGGGCCTTGGGGCTGTCGTCGAGGCGGCGTGTCGCCTCCGACGCGTAGAAGTCGATGTGCGAGCCCTCCTGCTTCATGATGCGCCGCAGGAGCTCGCGCAGCGTCGGGTGGCCGGCCGTGTCGGCCAGGCGGGCGTAGCCGGCCTGGGTCGTCCACTCGTTGATGGCGCCCCACGTCATGTGTAGAGCGATGAAGGCCCGCCCGGCGAAGGCGGCCGAGGCGATGGTGCTGAGCGTGCTCAGGGCCTGGCGCCGCCGGTGCCCGTGGCGGAGTGCGGCGATACGCGGCGCGCCCGCCTGCTCGCCGTGGGCCTCGAGCACCTCGGCAATGGCCTCCCCGTGCCACATCTCCTCGAACACCCAACAGGAGAGGAACGAGGTGATCTCGGGGTCCTGATGGGCCGGCGTGAGCAGCAGGTCGCGCAGGTAGCAGACGGTGTGGTGCTCGACGTCGTGCATGTAGCGCAACGAGCGGAGTGCGTCGGGCGGGAGTGGGTGGTCCCTGAAGTCATCGAAGTCGATGCCTTCGAGGTCCAGCCGTCCTGCCCGGGACTTGTAGGAATCGATGGTGGTTCTCACAGCGCCTACTATCCGGAGCAGAAGCTATGTTCGGATGGGCGAAGAACAAGACATCCACGTAGCTGGGCGGGACCGAACAGGTCGTAGATGCACCACCTCGACGAAGTCAGTGATGCTCAACTGGTCACCTCCATCGCCCGGTACAGCGAGGTGGCGCTGGCCGAGGCCTACCGCCGTCACGGCGGCGCCGTGTTCGGCCTGGCCAGGAGGGTCCTGCAGAACCCCACCGAGGCGGAAGACGTGACGCAGGAGGTTTTCTTGAGGCTGTGGAGCCAGCCCGACCGCTTCGACCCCGAGCGGGGATCTCTCCGCTCCTTCCTCCTGGCCCAGGCGCACGGCCGGGCCGTCGACGCCGTCCGCTCCTCGAGCTCGCGGCGGGCCCGTGAGTCTCGCGATGCGATGCGCACCGCCGAGGCGGAGTACGACATGCAGCACGAGGTGTGGGACCTGGCCGTGGCCGGCCAGGTCGCGCACGCCATGGGGGAGCTGCCCGACGAGGAGCGGCGGGCCATTGAGCTGGCCTACTTCGACGGGCGCACGTACCGGGAGGTCGCCCAACTGCTCGACCAGCCAGAGGGCACCGTCAAGAGCCGGATCCGCAACGGCATGCGGCGCATGAGCGCGGTGCTCGCCGATGCCGGCATCCGGGGGGTGGACGCGTGATGTCCCACGAGGAAGCCAGCGAGCTCCTGGGCGCCTACGCGCTCGACGCCGTCGACGGCGAGGAGCTCACCGAGCTGGAGGCCCACCTGGCCACGTGCCCGCGCTGTCGGGCCGAACTCGACAGCTTGCGCGAGGTTGCGGCCGCCATGGGCAATTCGGTGGAGCCGCTGCCCGAGGGTCTCTGGTCCAGCATTGCCAGCCGGCTCCCCGAGCGTCACGACGACGACGAGCCGCCGCCCATGCCGCGACTGGTCTCCTCGGAAGGGCGGTCGCCCTTCGGGCCGCCGCCAACCGACAGCCGCAACCGCCGCAGGCGCTATGTGGTCACCACGCTCGGTGCGATCGCCGTGGCCGCCGCCGCCGTGGCCATCGTGCTCGGCATCGGGCTGGAGCGCGCCGACAACAGGGTCTCGGGCCTGCAGGCCGCGGCCGGCCAGACGTCGACGGTCAGCGCGGCGCTACGAGCGCCGGGGCACATGCTGGTGGACCTCGACACCACCTCGCACACGCAGCTGGCGCAGTTCGTGGTGCTGCCCGACGGGCGCGGCTACATGGTCTCCTCGACCATGCCGCCGCTGAGCGCCAAGGAGACCTACCAGCTGTGGGGGATCGTCGGGAGCGAGCCGATCTCGCTCGGCACCCTCGGCGATGCGCCGCAGCAGGCCGCCTTCACCATGGCGGGCTCGAGGCGGGCGTCGCGCCTGAGCATCACGGCCGAGCCGTCCGGGGGATCGGTCATCCCGACCGGCCCCGTTCTGGCCAGCGGGACTGTCTAACGCCTGAGTGCGCCTGTTAGGTTCGCTCCCCATGTCAGAGGAAGAGGCACCCAAGAAGCGCCGGCCGATCGAGATCAGCGCGGAGGCCGAGCCTGTCAAGCTCGGTTCCATGCTGCTGACGCTCGTGGAGCCCCACCGGGGGCACGAGGTCGCGTACAACCGCTGGTACGAGCGGGACCACTTCTATGCGGGCTGCATGGTCGGTCCCTACAACTTCGCTGGGCGACGCTTCGTGGCCACGGCGGACCTGAAGGCGCTGCGCGACCCGGACCCGTCGGCCATCACGGGCGAACCGGACCGGGGCTCGTACGTGGCGGTGTACTGGGTGCTCGACGGCTACTTCGACGTGTGGAACAAGTGGGCGCTGCGCCAGGTGAACGCCCTGCACGCGGCCGGTCGCATGTTCACCGAGCGGGACCACGTGCACACGCTCCTCTACAACTACCAGTGGGAGCACCGGCGCGACCCCGACGGCGTCCCGGTCGAGCTGGCCCTCGACCACCCTTACCGCGGCTTCGTGGTGGTCTTCATCGACCGCGACCAGTCGGTGTCCAACGAGGAGCTGTGGTCGTGGTTGCGCTCCGAGCACCTGCCCGGGCTGATGCCCGGGACCGACGCCGACCTGGTGGCCGCCTTCACGCCGATCGCGCTCGAGGTGGACGCGCCGGGCGACGTGCCCCGCGAGGCGGCGAACGACAACCGCACGGTCCTCCTGTGGTTCTTGAACACCCCGCCCGAGGTCGCGTGGGAGCCGGTCATCGCCGAGCACCGGCGCCGCCTGGAGGAGTCGGGCAAGGGCACCGTGGTGGCCGCCCTGCCGTTCATCCCGACCATCGTCGGCACCGACACCTACACCGACAAGCTCTGGGCCGACTGACCGCTCAGCCGCGGGCCAGGATCTCGACGTGGGGGATGACGAACACCGCGTCCGCCGACGCCGCCCAACGACCGAACGCGGCCGCCATCGCCTCGAGCGCCTCGGGGTCGCTGAGCCCGTACTCCACGGCCTGCTCGGCGAAGCGCGAGTAGCGGATCCGGTCGGCCCACAGCCCGCCCCACCAGGCGCGCGACTCGGGGTCGGCGTAGGTCCACGTGGAGCTGGACACCGTGACGTCGCCGAAGCCGGCCTCGTGCGCCAGGCCGAGCAGCCGCGGCCCGATCCGGGCGTCGTGGCCGTTGCGGGTGGTCACCGCGAAGTACAGCTCCAGCCAGCGGTCCAGCGCGGGGTCGCCCGGCGCCCACGTGAAGGCCCCGTAGTCGGAGTCACGGGCGGCCAGCACGCCGTCCGGCCGCAGCACGCGGCGCAGCTCGACGAGTGCGGCCACCGGGTCGCCGAGATGCTGCAGCACCTGGTGCAGGTGGATCACGTCGAAGGTGGCGTCGGGGTACCCGAGCGCGAAGAGGTCGCCGACCTCGAAGCGCAGGTTCTCGAGGCCGAGCCCGGCGGCGTGCTCCTGTGCCTGGGACACGACGTCGGGGGCCGCGTCGACCCCGACCACCTCGCCGGGCGCCACCAGGAGGGCCAGGTCGGCGGTGATGGTCCCGGGCCCGCAGCCCACGTCGAGCAACGTCTGACCGGTGCGCAGGTGGGGGAGCAGGTAGGCGGCGGAGTTCTGGGCCGTGCGCCAGGTGTGGCTGCGCAGCACTGATTCATGGTGCCCGTGCGTGTAGGTCATGCGTACATTGTGGCGTGCCCGAATTGCCCGAGATGCAGGCGCTGTCCGAGCGCCTCGAAGCGCGGCTGGCCGGCATGACCCTGCGCCGGGCCGACCTCCTCGGTTTTTCCTCTCTCAAGACCTACGACCCGTCGCCGGACTCCCTCGAGGGCCGCCGGCTGCTCTCGGTCGGCCGCCGGGCCAAATACCTCGTCTGGGAATTCGCGGGCGGGACCCGGGTCGTGCTCCACCTGTCCCAGGCCGGCCGCGTCGACGTGGAGGACCCGCCCAAGAAGACGAAGCCGCGGGGCTCGGTCGCCCGTTTCGTGTTCGGGTCGGGTGACGCGGGCCTCGACGGCTCGGGCGTTGCTGTCCTCGTGCGCGAGCACGGCACGCAGCGCAAGGCCTCGTGGTGGGTGCTCGCGCCCGGGGACGAGGGCCCGCTGGCGGGCCTCGGCCCCGAACCGGGCAGCGACGAGTTCGCCGCCTTCATCCGTACCGGTGCCTCCAACCGCCACCTCACCACCGACCTGCGCGACCAGCACGTCGTCTCGGGCATCGGGCGCGGCTGGGGCGACGACATCCTGCACCGGGCCAAGCTGTCCCCCTTCGCGTCACTGCGCTCGCTCAGCGCCGAGCAACGCGAGGCCCTCCTCGTAGCCGCGACCGACGTGCTCGCCGAGGCGCTCGAGCTCGAGCGGGGACGTGAGGGCGGCTTGTCGGAGGCCAAGCTGGGCGGGCGGTTCAAGGTGCACGGCCGCGTCGGCGAGCCCTGCCCCACGCCGTGTGGCGACACGCTCCGGCGGGTCTCGTTCGAGTCCTACGAGATGACCTACTGCCCGACCTGCCAGACGGGCGGCAAGGTGCTGGCCGATCGCCGCCTGTCGCGCCTGCTCAAGTAGCCCCGCCGGTCGACCGGCGCTAGTTCAGCTGGCGCACCACGGTGACGACCTTGCCGAAGATCGTGACCTCGTCGGGTCCTTCGAACACCATCGGTTCGTAGGCCGCGTTGGCGGGCATGAGCACGACGTGCCCGTTCTTGCGGCTGAAGGTCTTGACCGTGGCCTCGCCGTCGGCGATGCCGGCGACGACCACGTCGCCGTTGTCGGCGTCCTGCTGCTGGCGCACCACGACGTAGTCCCCGTCGTAGATCCCGGCCTCGATCATGGAGTCCCCGCGCACCCGCAGCATGAACGAAGGTCTGTTCCCGGTGAACTGGGCCGGCATCGGGAGGAGCTCCTCGACGTTCTCCTCGGCCATGACCCCGGTGCCGGCGGCGACGTCGCCGACCAGCGGCACGTTGTGCACGGCGGAGACGCTGAGGCGGGACGTGGTGTCGGGGTCGAAGTGGACCTGGATGGCCCGGGGCTTGCTCGGGTCCCGCGACAGGTAGCCCTCCCGCTGGAGGACCGCGAGGTGGTTGTGCACCGTGGCCGAGGAGGCCAGTCCGACCGCCTCGCCGATCTCGCGCACCGAGGGCGGGTAGCCCCGCTCGCGCTGGCAGTCGGCGATGAAGTTGAGGATCTGCAGCCTCTTGCCGCTCAGGACCTCGGCCATCGGCGTCTCCTTGCTCTCATGTCGTGGTGCTCACCCCGGCCGTTCCGCCGGGCCCCTCCCGGGGGCGAACATCCGTTCGTGAAGAACCAAGATAGCCAACCGGGCAGGCGAAAGCAAACATCTGTTCGTGTCCGCCCCCGAAGGGGAGGCGGACTAGCCGGAGGAGTCGGCCGCCTCCCGGTGGACGCCCAGCTCGGCCAGGAGCCGGTCACGCAGCTCGAGCTCCTCCCCGAGCCGGTAGAGGCCCACGATGATGCCGAGCGCGGTGCCGACGCCGGCGCCCAGGGCCAGGCCGAGCGCGGCGCGGCGCAGCGACACGCCGACGTCACCGGCCAGGTCCTGGCGGTTGAGGAGATAGGTGAAGGAGTCCCACGTCGCCCTCGGTGTGGACAGTGCGGTCGCCGGGATGACGTGGGTCCCCGTCAGGATCCACCACAGGAGGAAGACGGCAGCCGGGATCACCAGGCGGCAGCGCGAAGGAGAAGCGGCGCCGACTGACGGACGCCGTCTCCGGCCCGAGGCTAACCCCCCCGGAGTGGGCCTGTCACACCCCTTCCTTAGGGTGCGCCATGCGAACAGCTGTTCGGATTTGTGGTTGACAGCGAACAGGTGTTCGTGCTCCAATGGGAGGGGAAAGCGAACAGGTGTTCGAACAGGGAGAGGCCATGACGGTCGCATTTGAGCTCGAATTCGAGACGTACCGCCCCCGGCTGTACGCCCTGCCCGGCCAGCCGGCGCGGACCGCATCGTCTTCCCGGGTGCGCCGCCGCCGGTTGGTCCTGGCCGCCGTCGTGGTGGCCCTCCTCGTCCTCCTGGCCCTGCCCATCCGGTCCTTCGGCGGGAGCACCCTGGCTCAGGCGGCTCCGGCGCCGGGGCAGGAGTACGTCGTGAAGGCGGGCGACACGCTGGCCTCCATCGCCACGCGGGCGGACCCCTCGCAACCCGCCTCACTCGCCGGGCAGCTGGCGCGTGAGGTCGGCTCGACCGTCGTCGTGCCGGGGGAGCACGTCTTCATTCCCTGACTATCGTCGGCGGTGTGCGTTGTCCATGGTGCGGTGTCGATGACGACCGCGTCGTGGATTCTCGCCAGGCCGAGGACGGCGGGGCCATCCGCCGCCGCCGCGAGTGCCTCGGGTGCGGCCGCCGCTTCACGACGTTCGAACGGGTGGAGGAGGTCCCGCTGTGGGTGGTGAAGCGGAGCGGCCTGCGTGAGCCTTTCGACCGCACCAAGGTGGTCGAGGGTGTGAGGTCCGCCTGCAAGAACCGGCCCGTGACGCACGTGCAGATGGAGGAGCTGGCCCAGAGCGTCGAGGACGCTCTGCGGGCGGAGACCAGCGAGCCGACCAGCCAGCAGGTGGGGGTGGCGGTCCTCGAGCGCCTGCAAAGCCTCGACGACGTGGCCTACCTCCGCTTCGCCAGCGTCTACAAGGGTTTCGAGGAGGCGGGCGACTTCCAGCGGGAGGCGGGCCTGCTGACCAAGACGACGGAGCCCAAGCGGAAATGATGGACGAGACGCCCGGTGTCGTCCTGGCCGTCTACGCCCACCCCGACGACGCCGACGTCGGCTGCGGCGGGACCCTGGCCCGCTGGGCCAAGTCGGGTAGCGCCGTGCACCTGGTCGTGTGCACCGACGGCGGGAAGGGTACGACCGACCCCGATGTGGTGCCGGCCCGCCTGGCCGTCGAGCGTGCGGGCGAGCTCGAGGCGTCGTCCGCGCTGATCGGGCTCTCGTCAGTGGACAATCTCGGGTTCCCCGACGGCGAGCTCGGCGACTCCGACGACTTCCGGCGCACCCTCGTGCAGCGGGTGCGCGCGCTCCGCCCCGACGTGGTGTGCGGGCACGATCCCACAGCGGTGTTCTTCGGGCGGGACTACTTCAACCATCGCGATCACCGTGTCGCCGGCGCGGCGCTGCTCGACGCCGTCGCGCCGGCGTCGGGCCTTCCGCTCTACTTCCCCGACACCGGTCCGGCGCACCGGGTGTCCACGGTGCTCCTCTCGGGTACCCTCGAGCCCGACGAGTGGGTCGACGTCACCGACACCATCGAGATCAAGGCAGCTGCGGTCGAGTGCCACCGGACCCAGTTCGCCGGCCAGAGCGGCTGGGCCGGCGAGGCGGTGCGGCGTCGTGCCGCCGAGGAGGGCCGGAGGGTCGGCGTCGGCTACGCCGAAGGCTTCCGCCGGTTGACCCTCGGTGCGTGAGCAGCCGCTCGTCCCCACCATCCTCCACGTCGACATGGACGCCTTCTTCGCGTCGGTCGAGGTGCTCGACGACCCC
>Ga0116219_10003209_pt1 | contig 13089 bp, 8 predicted proteins | sample Sb_taG_4_FD_91019 | JGI IMG/M metagenome (GOLD analysis project Ga0116219, IMG submission 91019) | Peat soil microbial communities from Weissenstadt, Germany - Sb_50d_6_BS metaG | ecosystem: Environmental > Terrestrial > Soil > Wetlands > Peat | place: Germany: Weissenstadt | collected 2010-09-21
GTGGATCACGTGCTGCGCGCCGGAGATTCGGTCGGAGGAATTTTCGAGGTGATCGCTCGAGGAGTTCCGCCAGGGCTTGGAACTCACGCGCAGTGGGACGAAAAACTCGACGCCAAGCTGGCGCAAGCGGTGATGTCTATTCAGGCCGTGAAGGCCGTCGAAATCGGTACGGGCATCGGGAATTCAGGCAGCTATGGCTCGGAAGTGCAGGACGAGATCCGTTACGATGCGACGCAGAAACGGTTTGACCGATCTTCGAATCGCGCCGGCGGGCTCGAGGGCGGAATCACGAATGGGCAGGACGTGGTGGTCCGCGGATATCTGAAGCCGATTTCGACGTTGCGGCGGGCCCTGCTCACGGCGGACATGAATACAAAAGAAGCGGTGAAGGCGGCGTACGAGCGTTCGGACGTATGCGTGGTGCCGGCCGGGGGCGTGGTTGGCGAGGCCATGGTGGCGCTTACTTTGACGGGAGCGTTTCTGGAAAAGTTCGGCGGGGATTCTCTCGAAGAGACGCGCAGGAATTTCGACGGATATCAGCGGCAACTGGATAATTTCTAAGGGAATTTTTCGGGAACCAGGCGAGAAAGAGCACGATGATCCATCCCATTGTGAAATACGGCGACCCGGTGCTGGAGACTCCCGCGAAGGTAGTGCAGGAGTTCGACGAGGAATTGCAGAAGATGGTCGCGGACATGTTCGAATCCATGTACGCCGCGAATGGCGTGGGGCTGGCGGCGCCGCAGATCGGGATCAGCAGGCGGGTGGCCGTGATTGACGTGAGCAACGGAAAAAACCAGGAAGCCAAAATCGTGTGCGCGAATCCGGAAATCATTCACTTCGAGGGAGAGCAGCGCGAGGAAGAAGGCTGCCTTTCCGTGCCGGGATTCCGGGGACACGTCGCGCGACCGCTGTATGTAACCGTACGGGCGCAGGATACCTCGGGCAAGGAATTCGAGATGCGTGGCGAGGGACTGCTGGCCCGCGCGTTCTGCCACGAGATCGACCACCTCAACGGAATTCTCTTCATCACGCACCTCAGCATGCTCAAGCGGGACCTGATCAAGCGGAAAATCCGCAAATTGAAAAAAGCCGGCGACTGGTAGGCACGCGGTGGCGCTGCACATCATCTTCTGCGGCACGCCGGATTTCGCTGTGCCGTCGCTAAATCGCCTGATCGCGGAGCAGGATTTCGAGGTCTTGGGCGTGGTCACGCAGCCGGACCGCCCGCGCGGCCGGGGTCAGGAAATGCACAGCCCGCCGGTGAAAAGCGCGGCCGTTGCTGCCGGGATTCCTATTTATCAGCCTGACAAAATCAAATCGGACGAGGCGTACGATTATTTCAAAGTGCTTGCACCCGATGCAGTCGTCATCATCGCCTACGGGCAGATTATTTCGCAGCGGCTGATTGATATTCCGCGGCTCGGATGGATCAATCTGCACGCGTCGCTCCTGCCGAAGTATCGCGGGGCCGCGCCGATCAATTGGGCAATCGCGAATGGCGAGAAGCTTACCGGCCTCACAACCATGCTGATCGATGCGGGGCTCGACACCGGACCGATGCTGCTGAAATACGAGACCGGGATCGCCGCAGACGAAACTGCGCCGGAATTGACTGCTCAGCTCGCCGAAGCAGGGGCGCCGTTGATCGTCGAGACGCTGCGGAAGCTCGATCGCGGCGAGATCGCGCCCACGCCGCAGGACAACTCTCAGGCCTCGCTCGCGCCAATCCTCAAGAAGGACGACGGGCGAATCGATTGGTGGCTCAGTGCGTTCAAAACATACAACCGCATTCGCGGCCTGCAGCCGTGGCCCGGCGCGTTTACGACCTTTCGCGGAAAGAGCTGCCAGATTTGGGGCAAGCCGCTCAAGCCCATCGCGGCGGGCGGCACACCCGGCGTGTTACTGCTGACGAAGGAAGATGGGTTGCTGGTGATCTGCGGCGCCGGCACCGTCTTGCGCGTGGAACATCTCCAGATCGAAGGCCGCAAGCGCGTCACGGACGGCGAGTTCATGAGCGGGGCGCGCATCAAGCCGGGCGAGCGCTTCGGCGCGTAGAACCGCACCATGGCCATTTCCCCATCCAGACAAATCGCGTTCGAGGTGCTGCGCCGCGTCGAAGCGGAAGGCGCGTACGCGAGCGATGTGCTGCACGCCGAGATGGGCGCCAACATCAAGCCCGCGGACGCTGCGCTCGCGACGGAAATCACCATGGGCGTCCTGCGCTGGAGGCGACTGCTCGACTTCCTGCTCGAGCGGCAGCTGAAGAAGCCGGTCGAAAAACTCGACCTGCCCGTGGCACTCGCGCTGCGAATCGGAACTTACCAACTGCGATTCCTCAAAAAGATTCCAGCGCGCGCGGCGGTGAACGAATCCGTTGAGCTGGTGAAAAGAGCGCGGAAGGCTTCGGCCGCGCCACTCGTGAATGCGGTCTTGCGCCGGATGGCAGAAGACTCAAAAACGCCCGCCGAGAATTATCTGCCGCCCAAGATTTCTCCGGCCGAACGATTTGGAATTCTGCACTCCCATCCGACGTGGATGGTCGAGCGATGGCTATCGCGGCTGGGCGAAACGCGCACCGTCGCGCTGCTCGAAGCGAACAATCGCGCGCCGCGACTGAGCTGCTCGCTGCATGATGCCGATCATCGCGAAGAAATCATCCGCGGCCTCGAGAAGGCCGGCCTGCGCGTCGAGCCGGGACAATTGTTGAAAGCGGCGTTCGCCGTGAGCGGCGGCAGCCCGGCGCGCACGGAAACGTTTCGCGCAGGCAAGATTTCAATTCAGGACGAGGCGTCGCAGGCAATCCCGCTGCTGCTCGGTGTTCGCCCGGGCGATCGCGTGCTCGATCTTTGCGCCGCGCCAGGAGGCAAGACGCCCGCACTGGTGCGCGCAGCTGGAAGCGAAGGCACCGTCGTCGCTGCAGACCGCCACGCGCACCGGCTACGGGCTATGCAGGCGCAATTCAAGCGCCTCGGTCTCGATGGCGCGCGGCTCGTCGAACTCGATGCCACGCAACCGCTCCCCTTCGCCGGCGAGTTCGACAGGATCTTGGTGGACGCTCCGTGCTCCGGCACGGGCACGCTCGCGCGGCATCCGGAAATTCGCTGGAGGCTGCGCCCCGAGCAACTTGCGGAATCAAGCGAGCAACAATCGCGGATGCTGCGAATGGCGCTGGCCCACCTCGCGCGCGGCGGCAGGCTCGTTTATTCGACATGCTCGATCGAGCCGGAAGAAAATGAAACCGTCGTCGCGGCAGTTTTGCAGGACACACCATCGATCCGGCGCGTTCCTGCGAGCGAAGCCGCGCGAACGCTCGAAGCGCAACTCGTGCCGGGAGTGGAATTGCTGGCGCTCTTCGCAGGCGACGGCTATTTCCGAACTTCACCCTCCACACATCGCACCGACGGATTCTTCGCCGCTCTCCTCGAAAAAATATAGACGCAGCCGCAAGCGATTCGTTTTTCCATGAGCTCACCGATTACGAATTATCTGGCGATCGTCTTGCTTCCAGACATCACAGATGCTCGTCCAACTTCCTGGGTGTCTCCGGCGACTCGTGCTAGTCTCGTCGTGAGAGGGGGCCGGCGAATGACGATGGCGGAGCGCATCCAGTGGGTTTTTCGGATGGCACTGCTGCTTTTCATTTTGTCGTCCGTCGCGTTCCTGAGCGCGCTGACCGCGATGCGCTTCGCCGTGCAGAGCCGCGAAGTGCCCATGCCGGACGTGGTGGGCAAGGGCGCTGTCCCGGCCCAGCAAATCCTCCGTGGGCGCGGCGTGGGAATGAAGGTGGAAGATCGCATCTTCAGCAATCTTCCGGTGGACACGATCGTGCGGCAGAGCCCGCCGCCGAACATGCGTGTGAAAACCGGGCAGAGCGCGCACGTGGTTCTCAGCCTCGGCCCGCAGAAGGTGACGATTCCCCAGCTCACGGACCGGAGCCTTCGGGCTGCCCAAGTGGAACTCCTGCGCGGTGGAATGCAACTCGGCGAAGTATCGAGCGCCTACCTGCCCAACGGTCTGGCGGACACGGTAACCCGGCAGGATCCAGCGCCTGGCAACACCGAAGTCACCGGCCCGCACGCCAACCTGCTCGTTTCCCTGGGACCGCGCCCGGCCGCCTACGTGATGCCCGAACTCTCCGGGCTGCCTCTCGCCGAAGCACAGGCGAAATTGGGCTCCGCGGGCCTGCGACTCTCGAAACTCTCTCCCGTACCGGCGCCTGACTCGGCCTCCGGAACGGTCGTCGGCCAGACGCCGGCGCGCGGCCAGCGGATTGACTCGAACTCGACCATCGAATTGCAGGTGGCTGAGTAGCGGTCGCTTCCGCGCCGGTCGTTTCCGCCTGTGCTAGAATTCCCGGGTCTGCCATGGCCTACGCAAAAATCGAAATCGCGCCGTCCATTCTGGCCTCAAACTTCGCCAAGCTGGGTGAGGACGTTCGTGCCGTAGAGCAAGGCGGAGCGGACGTGATCCATGTGGACGTGATGGACGGCCATTTCGTGCCTAACATCTCGATTGGGATCCCGGTTGTCGCGTCCCTCCACAAGGCAACCCGCCTGCCCCTCGACGTGCATCTGATGATCGAGCGCCCCGAGGACTACATCGAGCAGTTCGTCCGGGCCGGCGCCAGCCGGGTGCTGATTCACCAGGAAGCGACGTCGCATCTGGACCGCGCACTTTCCATGATTCGAGAGCTCGGAGCGCAAGCAGGGGCCGCCATTAACCCGGCGACGCCGGTGGCGACTCTGACGGATGTTTTTGATAAGGTGGACACGGTGCTCGTGATGTCCGTCAATCCGGGGTTTGGGGGGCAGAAATTTATCCCCGGCGCGGTTGAAAAAATACGGCAGCTGAATCAATGGCGTGCGCGCTATAATGGCGCCTTCCGGATCGAAGTCGACGGCGGCGTGGACGCAGAAAACACGGCCGAATTGGCGAAGGCCGGGGCAAACACGTTCGTCGCTGGGACTTCGATCTTCCACACGCCCGATCCGGCAGCAGCCGTGCGCCAAATTCGCAAGCTCGCGACGGACGCCTTCAACCAGCAAGTTTGAAAAGTCGGATGATGACAAAAATGTTCATGATGAAGCGTCACCTCTTGATCGCCGGTATCGCTTTCTCGCTCGCCGGGTCCGTGTGCGCGGCCGCCATTGGGCAGAAGAAGCCCAAGATCACCAAGGTCAAGCCGGATGCGGCCGCGAAAAAGAAAAAAGACGATACGACCCAGTCGGCCGAGCCCGACAAGGTCCTGTACGATCGCGCGATGGCCGCTGTTAAGCACAGCAGGTACACTGAGGCGCGCCTCGATTTTCAGACCCTGATCAACACCTACCCGGATAGCGAATATCTCGCCAAGGCGAAACTCGGTGTCGCCGACTCTTTCTATAAGGAAGGCGGTACCTCCAGCCTGACGCAGGCGATTGAGGAGTACAAGAATTTCGAGGTCTTCTTCCCTTTCCTCGATGAAGCCTCCTACGCGCAGATGCAGGTCGGCATGGCGCATTACAAGTTGATGGAAAAAGCGGACCGCGACAACAGTCACGCCGAGGCTGCCGAAGACGAATTCCGGACGTTCCTGGTGAAGTACCCCCAGAGTCCCTACGTGCCACAGGCCGAGCAGAGCATGCGCAACGTGCAGGAAGTTCTCGCCGAAGGCGAGTTCGGGATCGCGCGCTTCTACTACCTCAAGAAAGATTATCGGGCGTCAGCCGCGCGCCTGGTGGAAGTCACGGGACGCTATCCGCTTTACAGCCAGAGCGACGAAGCGCTCTGGATGCTGGGAGACGTTTACCAGCGCGCGAAGCAACTATCGAAGAACGAAGACGACAAGAACCATTGGGCCGATCTGGCAGCGCAGTGTTATGACCGGATCGTGCAGGATTATCCGGCGTCGGACCTGGTATCGGGAGCCAAGGAGCGCTTGAAAGCCATGGGGATGCCCATACCCGCCGTGAAACCCGACGCCCTTGCCCGGATGAAGCAACAGCAGCTCTATATGAAACAGCATCACGAGTTTGCCATATTGAAATTCCCGATGGACATGATCAAGAGCGGACCCGATGTTTCCGCCGCGGCGCACAGCGGCCTTCCGAATCTGAGTCCGCCCGACGAAGCCATTTCTCCCATGGAAGTTTTGAATCAGGGCGCGGCCGGACCTTCCTTCACTGTGGTTGCTGCGGGCGCGGTGGCGGGCGGCGGAGACAAGGCGGGTACCGCCGATTCGGAGTCAGTTGAAACCGAGACGCCGGAAGCCGCACCTGCCGCACCGACGACGACCGCGCCGACCACGGCTGCCGGTGTTCAGATTCTCGCTGCGCCCGATGCGGGCACTTCCGCGACTGCCGCGCCTGCCAATTCGTCAGCGGCTCCCGACCCAGCGGCCACCAGCGCAACAACAGCTTCGACAACTTCTCAGTCCGGAACTTCGACGCCACAGGCTGCTGGGACCGCGAATTCCGCCGACAGCGCGCAAACTCCGGCCGACAAGAGCGACCCCAACACCGAATCCACCAGCAAGAAAAAGAAGGGGTTGCACAAGCTGATTCCCTTCTAAATCTGCTGTTTACCCCCTGCTAACAACTGTAGCACCCCTGTCCTTCGAGTTCGTTGACGCTCCCTTCCGGTAATGCTGCAATAGGACCAGGCTGAGGCAGGCGCAGTGCCGTGGGGACGCGCCTCCAGGGGATTCCAGTGCCCAAGATTTTGGTCGCGGACGACAACGCCAATATTCAGAAAATGGTCGTGCTGGCGTTTGAACAACGCGGCATTCAAGTCGTCACCGTTGGCAATGGGGAAGCGGCCGTGCGCCGCATTCCCGATCTGAATCCCGATCTGGTTCTCGCCGATATTTTCATGCCCGTCCGCAACGGCTATGAAGTCTGTGAATTCGTAAAGAAAGACGAACGATTTGCGCACATCCCCGTCATTCTGCTGGTCGGCGCATTTGACCCCCTCGACGAAAAAGAGGCGCGGCGCGTGGGCGCCGATGGAGTTCTGAAAAAGCCATTTGTTCCTCCTGACCCCCTGGTCGCGATGGTCATGTCCGCGCTCGAAAAGAACCCCAAGGTCGTCGCCGAGATGGCGAAGGCGAAGGAAGCCAAGGAAGTCCTGCCGCCGGAGCCCGTGGCGCAGCTTGAAATCCCGGCGAGGGCTGAACCCAAGCCGCTGCCTGATTTTCCTGAGCCAACTCCCGAGGAAGCAGCGATGGTATATGGCTTCGGGAAGGGCGTGCGCGCACTGGACGACGAACACGCAGGAGCCGCGGGCGGAGCCAAGACTCCAGTCGCAGCAACCGAAGAAGCCGAGGACGACGAATTTGATGGCGCGTCAACCTCGCGCGATTGGCGCCGCAACGCCATGGATTTCGAGGTTCCGGCCGAATCAGCGAACACGCCCGCTTTTTCTTCCAACGACAATTTGGAACCATCCACGTTCCCATCGGAACGCGACTACCCTCCGCGGCACGTTCGAATGCCCGATCCTGAGGAAGTATCCGACCCGGTCGTGCAAGACGCGGCGCCGGCTTCCGTGGCAGCGGAATCATCGTCATCTGAAATATTCAGCGCGCCGCTGGCCGCTCCAGAACCGGCCGCTGCTGATTCCGTGACTTCGGCGGAAGTTGAAGCGGAGCCTGAGTTCTTGGAAGCGCCTGCGGTCAAGGCCGAATCGACATCCGAGCCCAGTTCATTGCCCGCCGCGGCTCACTGGATGGACGCCCTGGCGCCGGCGCAGTCGCAACAAACCGGCGGCGGATGGATGAATTCACTTTCGACACGGGCTGAGGAATCTGAATCCGTAATCGCGCGCGCGGACGAGTCAGCGCAGATACGGGATTCGTCGCCCGCCGAAATAATCGAAGCGCATGAGGAAGTGCTTGAAGAAGCGCGCGCGGCCGTGGAACTTCCGTCGTCTGAGGCTTTGTTCCCGGTCTCACATTCAGTTCACGACGAGCCAGAGCAGCCTTTCGCGGAAGCGCCTGCGGCGATGGAAACCGCGCCGGCTGAATCCTGGTTCGCGCCCGCTCCGTCCGTTTTCGAATCCGATCGCGATCCCGTCTCCGGACCCGTCGCAGTCGCTCCATCTGCGCCCGATCAAGAGCTCGAACTTGACACGGCCGACACGGAGCCCTCTGTTGCGCTTCGTGACCCAGGACTCATCGAATCGCCAGCCGTTCGCGTTACTCCCGAACCCTTGCTCGTGGACAGCGAGGAATCGCACGGGCCTTCGGAATACGGCGCGCGCAAGCAGGAGGTTCCTCCACTGCATTCTTTCTTCGCGCCGGCGTCAGGAGACCCGGTTGTCGAAGAGCCGAATGCGGCGGGGTCTTCCACGCGCGAAGAAATCTCCGTCCCATCGTCTGAGAATTCGTTCAACGATTCCGATGATCGAATACCAACCGGCCCGCCGCCGAACCGGGAAGCATTGGCCGGGATTCCGTTCTTGACCCCTCCGCCGGACTTTCGCCCGGAAAGGCCGGAATCCGCCGCCGCGAACCCCGAAACGGTGGATGAAGTGGTGCGGAGGGTCCTCGAAAGGCTCGAGCCGCAAATTCACGATCTGCTCTCGTCGGGCGTGCTGAAACCCCTGGTCGAAAACCTCCTCCAAAGCGAACTCGCGAAAAAAGGAAAGTGACGACCCGACAAGGGTCGTCATCTGGCGATGCGATTAACATCGCCATCCTGAGGACGGCGAAGTTGGCCGGACGAAGGACGTCTCTGCCAACGCGAGTTGGAGGACCCCTCTTCCATAGTCGCGTTATCCCGATTGCCCTGGACGACGCCTGCCTCTGCAATTGACGCCCTGCGCGCCCGCCGCTTATCATTGATTGCTTCGCCTCAGCACGAAATTCAAGACCATAAGGAATTCATGCCCCGGGAAATTCCCAAGGCTTACGAGCCGCAGGAGATCGAAGAGCGCTGGGCCAAGTCCTGGTTTGACGAAAAACTCTTCCGCGCCGAAAACTCCGGCGACGGGCCCGTGTTTTCGATCGCGCTCCCGCCGCCCAACATTACCGGCACGATTCACATCGGCCACATGCTCGAGCACACGCAGATCGACATGCTCGTCCGCTGGCACCGCATGCGCGGCCATCGCACGCTGTGGCTCCCCGGCATGGACCACGCCGGAATCGCCACGCAGTTCGTCGTCGAACGCCAGCTCGCCAAGGAAAAAATCCGCCGCCAGGATTTGGGCCGCGAGGAATTCGAGCGGCGCGTCTGGCACTGGAGGACGGAGAGCGGCGGCGCGATCAAAGACCAGATGATTCGCCTCGGCGCTTCCTGCGATTGGACGCGCGAACGCTTCACGCTCGAACCGTCGCTCTATCGCGCGGTGATCGAGGCTTTCCTGCGGCTCTATCGCGAGGGCCTGATTTATCGCGGCCGCTACATCGTCAACTGGTGTCCGCGATGCCAGACGGCCATCAGCGATCTCGAAGTCGTCCACGTCGAGCGCCCGGGCAAACTCTGGCATCTGCGCTATCCCGTCGTCGGCTCCAACGAATTTCTTGTCGTGGCCACCACGCGCCCCGAAACCATGCTGGGCGACACCGCCGTCGCCGTGCATCCGGACGACGAGCGCTATCAGCGTTTCGTCGGCAAACACGTCATGCTGCCCCTGATGGAGCGCGAAATTCCCGTGATAGCGGACGCGTATGTGGATCGCGAATTCGGCACCGGCGTCGTCAAGATCACGCCCGCGCACGACCCGAACGACTTCGAGGTCGGCAGGCGCCACGACCTCCCCGAAATTGACGTCATGACCAACGACGCGCACATGAGCGCAGCTGCCGGCAAGTACGCCGGGCTCGACCGCTTCGAAGCACGCGCCCGCGTGGTAAGCGATCTCGAAGCGCTCGGCCTGCTCGAGTGCATCGAAGATATTTCGCACGCCGTCGGCGTCTGCGACCGTTGCAAGTCCGAAGTCGAGCCGCGTATTTCCACCCAATGGTTCATGAAAATGAAGCCGCTCGCCGAGCCCGCCAAGGAAGCCGTCCGCGGCGGCTTGATCGAGGTCGTCCCCGATAATCAGCGGACGATTCTGCTCAACTGGCTCGACAACATTCGCGACTGGTGCATTTCGCGCCAGCTCTGGTGGGGCCATCGCATCCCTATCTGGCACTGCGACGACTGCAAGGAGATGGTCCCCGCCACCGATTCGCGCGTCGAACTATTCGAAGGCCACGCCCGCGCGGCCGGAATTCCCGCGAAGTGCCCGAAATGCGGCGGCGCAAAACTCACGCAGGATACCGACGTCCTCGACACATGGTTCAGCTCATCTCTCTGGCCGTTTTCAACGCTCGGCTGGCCCGACGATACGCGCGACCTGCGCGTGTACTATCCGACCAGCCTGCTGATCAGCGGCTACGACATTCTTTTCTTCTGGGATGTCCGCATGATCATGATGGGCCTGCATCTCACCGGCGGCGCGACCGCAAAAGAACGAATTCCCTTCAAGCGTCTTTACCTGCACTCGCTCGTCCGCACCTCCGAAGGCGCGAAGATGTCGAAGACCAAGGGCACCGGCGTTGACCCGCTGCAACTAACGCAGCAGTACGGCACCGACGCGCTCCGCTACATGCTCGCCAGCATGGCCGCCCCCGGCACGGACATCATCCTGAGCGACGATCGCATTGTCGGCGCGCGCAACTTCGCCAATAAAATCTGGAATGCCGCGCGCTTCCTGTTTGTCAACCTCGAGAAAGTCGAAGCCGCTGGCCTCACGATGGAAGAACTGGCTGCTCCGGAAATTCGCGCCCAAGCGCCGTACCCGGTCACGGGCGAGGGCGCGCTCGCGCACCGCTGGATTTTTTCGCGCCTCGCCGCCGTCACCGCGCAGGTCAACGACGCGCTTGAGAACTTTCGCTTTCACGAGGCCTGCCAGACGCTGTACCACTTTTTCTGGGACGACTTCTGCGATTGGTACATCGAGTGGGTCAAGCCGCAGTTGGCCGGTGCCGATCGCGAGGTTGCACTCGCCGCCTGGCGCAACATTTTCGCCGCGCTCGATAACGCGCTGCGCCTGCTCCATCCGGTGATGCCCTTCCTCACCGAAGAGCTTTGGCACAAGCTTCCGCAACCCGCGGGCGCGCATTCGATCGCGCTCGACAAGTTCCCCGAGCCGTCGCCCCATTGGGCCGACGCTTCCTCCGACGACTCCATGGCAAGATTGCAGGAAATCGTCGGCGCCGCGCGCAACATTCGCGCCGAGATGAAGCTCGACCCGAAACGGAAAGTCGCGGCGGATTTTTGGACCACTGGCCCGATGCTCAAGAATCTCGTTACGGAAAATATGGACCCTCTCTTACGCTCGGCGGCTCTCTCGGAACTGCGGATCTCGCCCGTCCACCTCGATCCTGCCGGCGCGGCTATTCGCTCCACGTCCGCGTTCGACTTGCGCATCGCCTATGGCGACACGGTGGACAAAACCGCCGAGATCGCGCGCCTGAATAAGGAAATCGAGCGCCTCGCCAAGGACATCGAATCGAAGCAAAAGCGCCTCGCCGACGACAACTTCACCGGCAAGGCCCCCGGCAAGATCGTCGACGACCTGCGCGCGACCATGATGGAACGCCAGATCGAGCACAAGAAGCTCCGCGACCGCCTCGACCAACTCTCCTGATCGCCCGCGGTTTTCCCGTAGGGGCACGGCATGCCGTGCCCGGCATAAGTGCTTGGCTAGTTGCAGCACATACGCCTAGCCCGCCCGCCAACGCCGGTTTCGTAGGGGCACGGTCCGCCGCGGCGGATGCCCGGCACAAATGCTTGGCTCGCCGCAGCCCACCTACCTCCGATTTCAGTTTCAAATGCCGCGTCGCGACTTTCTACCCCGAGGAACGAAGGGCAGCGCGGCACTGCTTCCTCGCCTGCACTTCGCCGCCGCTTCTGTCGCCAGTAAAGGCGGCGAAGTCCTCACGCCCCTGCCCAGATAACGCGATCATCGCGTAGAACCGCCAGGAATCCGGCTTCGATCAAGTTTCGGAGCTGCCCGCGAGATGGCGTTCCCGTTTCAGGGTGGGCTTTCCGAATTGAAACGCTTCCAAGTCTTCGCTGCTCCTAACCCTTGCCTAATCTGCGTTCGCCCCTGGCCCACCAATTGCGTGAAGGCGTACTGACAAATGAGCGCCGTTCCCATCCCCAAAATACTGCTGATTGAAAATGACGCGGCCGCTGCCGAAGCGATTCGTACTGCGCTCGACGGCGCGGAAGGCGGCGCGTTCGCGTTGCAATGGGCTCGGCAACTGTCGGAAGGCCTCGACTGTGTCGCCAAGAAGGGAATCACCGCCATCTTGCTCGGGATGTCTCTGCCCGAAAGTCACGGCATCGAGGCTTTCGAGAAACTGTTCGGCGCCGCACCGGACGTCCCGATATTGATTCTTGGCGGCAACGTTAGCGAGACTTTGGCGAAAGAGGCCGTAGCGCGCGGCGCGCAGGATTATCTCCTGCCGGATCACCTTGCCTATTCGCTGCCAAGAGCACTGCGCAACGCCATCGAAAGAAAGGCGGTCGAAGACGCCCTCTACATCGAAAAGGACCGCGCTCTGGTTACTCTCAATTCCATAGGTGACGCGGTTCTTTGCACCGACATTTCCGGCAACGTGACCTATCTCAATTCCGTTGCGGAACTAATGACCGGCTGGCCCCGCGAAGAGGCCACTGGCATTCCGCTCGGAAGGATATTCCGAATTATCGATGGGGGCACGCGCACGATCGCGAAAGACCCCATGAAGATGGCCGTCGAGAAGAACAAGACAGTAGGACTCACTCCGAACTGTGTCCTTATACGCCGCGATGGAAGTGAATCCGCCATCGAAGACTCCGCCGCGCCAATCCATGACCGGGCAGGCCACGTTATCGGGGCTGTGATCGTCTTTAATGACGTGAGTGCCGCGCGGGCCATGTCGCTTGAAATGAGCCACGCTGCGCAGCACGACCTTCTTACGAATCTGCCCAACCGCCTTTTGCTCAACGATCGCATCACTCAATCGATCTACCTCGCTCGCCGCCAAAATAGGTCGATTGCCGTGATTTTTCTGGATCTGGATAATTTCAAGTACATCAACGATTCGCTGGGTCACGACACCGGTGACAA
>Ga0116219_10003219_pt1 | contig 13066 bp, 16 predicted proteins | sample Sb_taG_4_FD_91019 | JGI IMG/M metagenome (GOLD analysis project Ga0116219, IMG submission 91019) | Peat soil microbial communities from Weissenstadt, Germany - Sb_50d_6_BS metaG | ecosystem: Environmental > Terrestrial > Soil > Wetlands > Peat | place: Germany: Weissenstadt | collected 2010-09-21
ATCCGCGCGAAGCCGACGGTCATCATGGCGGTTGGGGTGAACGGCACGGGCAAGACGACTACGATCGGCAAGCTCGCATGGCACCTGCGACACGAGCTGGGACAGACCGTGTTGCTGGGTGCCGCAGACACGTTCAGGGCCGCGGCGAGCGAGCAGATGGAGGGCTGGGCGCAGCGAGCTGGCTGTGAGATTGTGACGGGAGCCGAGGGAGCGGACCCGGGCGCGGTGGCGTTCGAGGCGATCGCCCAAGCGCGCGGACGGGGTGTGGACGTGGTGATCGTGGACACTGCCGGGCGACTGCACACACAGGACGACCTGATGGGCGAGCTGACGAAGGTGCGCAAGGTGATTGGACGCCAGCTGGAGGGCGCGCCACACGAGACGCTCCTGACGATCGACGCGACGACCGGGCAGAACGGGTTGCGCCAGGCACAGCTGTTCGCCAAGGCGGCGGAGGTCACCGGTGTGGTTCTGACGAAGCTCGATGGCACGGCGCGCGGAGGGATCGCGCTGGCGATCGCTGGCGAGACGGGACTGCCGGTGAAGCTGATCGGCATGGGTGAGTCGGTTGAGGACCTGCGCCCATTTGATCCCCAAGACTTCGCGCGCGCTCTGATCTCCGAGCGCTGACGCACATCGCCGAGCCCCGAGCCCAGCCACCCGCGGAGCATGGAGCGCGACACAGCCATCGCGGAGGGATAACCTGAAGGCGTGGACGCATGGATCATCTGGTTGGTGGCGGCCTGCGTCCTTGGTGTCGGAGAGATGCACCAAGGGGGCTTCTACCTGGCGCCGTTTGCGGCAGGGGCGGCGCTGGCCACAGTCGTGAGCCTGCTCGGCGTGGGCGCGCTGCTCAGCGCGATCGTGTTCTTGGCCGGTTCAGGGATCGTGTTTGGAACGCTGCGTCCAATCGCTCGCCGCCACCGCCGGCTGCCCCCATCGATCCGTACCGGCGCCGCCGCGCTCGTCGGTCGTCCCGCTGTAGTGCTGGAGCGGATCGCCAACGACGAGGGGGTGGGCTGCGTCAAGATCGACGGCGGCGAGGTATGGACCGCGCGCAGCTACGACGGAGACGAAGTGATCGACGCCGGCGAGCACGTGGAGGTCGTCGAGATACGCGGCGCGACGGCTCTAGTGATGCACTGATTGCGCGTAAGTAGCCTCCTCATGCTCTGACGTCAGAGAAAGCTTCGAGAAAGGAAAACCGCCCATGGCCGCCCTCATAATCATCGCAGTGGTCGTCGTATTTGCGCTGGTCGTGGCCGCGCGCACGATCCGCGTTATTCCTCAGGCTCGGGCGGGAGTGGTAGAGCGGCTCGGCCGCTACAGCCGTACGCTCGAGCCCGGTCTGACGATCGTCACGCCGTTCATCGACCGCGTGAAGCCGCTCGTTGACCTGCGCGAGCAGGTCGTCAACTTCGCCCCCCAGTCGGTGATCACCGAAGACAACGTCGTCGTGGGGATCGAGACTGTCCTGTACTTCACGATCACCGACCCGCGCTCGGCTACGTATGAAATCGCCAACCCGCTGCAGGCGATCGAGCAGTTGACCGTGACGACGTTGCGCAACGTGATCGGCGGGCTGACGCTGGAGGCGACGCTGACCGCGCGCGAGAACGTCAACACTGAGCTGCGTGTGGTCCTTGACGAGGCCACCGGCAAGTGGGGCATCCGGATCAATCGCGTGGAGATCAAGTCCGTCGACCCACCGCCGGACATCCGCACGGCGATGGAGAAGCAGATGCGGGCGGAGCGTGACCGGCGCGCCGCGATCCTGACGGCCGAAGGCGAGAAGCAGGCGCAGATCCTCACGGCCGAGGGCGCCAAGCAGTCTGCGGTTCTCACCGCCGAAGGGGCCCAGCAGGCCGCGGTCCTCGACGCCGAGGGCGAGCGCCAAGCGGCGATCCTGCGCGCGGAAGGGGAAGCGAAGGCCATCGACACGGTGTTCACGGCGATCCACGAGGGCAAACCAAATAGGGAGCTGCTGAGCTACGAATATCTGCAGATGCTGCCCCAGCTCGCCGAAGGCGACGCGAACAAGGTGTTCGTGATCCCCTCCGAGTTCGCTGAGGCGTTTGGCGGCATCGGCGAGGCGCTGGCGCGCCGTCAGGAGGAGCCGCCCGGATCGCCGCCGCGCTGATGTTCGACACGCTCGCCGAGAAGCTGCAGGGCACGCTTGCCGGCGTGCGCAGGCACGGGACGCTGACAGAGGAGGACATCGACGCGGCGATGCGTGAGATCCGCTTGGCGCTGCTCGAGGCGGATGTCAACTTCAAGGTCGTCAGACAGTTCACCGCCCAGCTGAAGGAGCGCTGTCTGGGGGCGGAGGTGATCGGCCAGCTGAACCCCGGCCAGCAGGTAACGAAGATCGTGGGAGAGGAGCTGGCGGATTTGATGGGAGGCCCACCCGCCGGCGCCTCCACCGGCCTGAGCTTCTCGCCGCGGCCACCCACCGTGATCCTGATGGCGGGGTTGCAGGGTTCCGGCAAGACGACCGCGACCGCGAAGCTCGCACGATATCTGCGCGAGGAGCATGCCTCGAGCGTGGCGGTGGCGGCGTGCGATGTGTACCGCCCGGCGGCGGTGGAGCAACTCGTGAAGGTCGGCGCGCAGGCCGGTGCAGCGGTGTACGAGCAAGGGACCGAACGCGATCCGGTCGAGATCGCGGCGTGGGCGCTGGAACGCGCCAAGCAGGAGGGTAAGGACGTCCTGATCGTCGACACCAGCGGCAGGCTGCACGTTGACGAGGAGCTGATGGCGGAGCTCGTGCGAATCAGAGCGGCGGTGAAACCACACAATGTTTTGCTCGTCGTAGACGCGATGACCGGACAGGACGCGGTCAACGTCGCCGAGAAGTTCGCCGAGGCGGTCCAGTTCGACGGCGTGGTGATGAGCAAGCTCGACGGCGACGCCCGCGGCGGCGCGGCGCTGTCGGTCAAGGCGGCCACAGGTAGACCGATCCTGTTCGCCTCCACAGGCGAGAAGCTCGAGCAGTTCGAACGTTTTCATCCCGATCGCATGGCCCAGCGGATCCTGGGCATGGGGGACGTGATGAGCCTGATCGAGCAGGCCGAGCGCTCGTTCGACGAGACCGAGGCGGCCGAGCTCGAGCGCAAGCTGCGGCGCAATGAGCTGGGGCTGGACGACTTCCTAGCGCAGCTGAAGATGATTCGGAAGATGGGCCCGCTGACCAGCCTGCTCGGAATGATCCCCGGCTTGGGTGGAGCCCAGCTGAGCAACATGAAGGTGGACGAGCGCGAGCTCGACCGGATTCAGGCGATCATCCTGTCGATGACGCCCGAAGAGCGCCGGCGGCCGGAGCTGATCAAGGGGTCGCGCCGCCTGCGGATCGCGCGCGGCTCCGGCACGAGCGTGCAGGACGTCAATCGACTTGTCAAGCAGTTCGGGGAGATGCGGAAGATGATGCGCCAGGTGGGACGGGGAAAGACCCCCGATATCGGCGCGCTGATGCGGGGCGTGCGATGAACGACCCCCACCCACCCGGCTTTCGCTGAGCGCACCGTCTAAGCTCTCCACTTCAAGAGATTAGATTGCCCAATCTCTCCTAGGAGAGAGTACGTTCAGCATCCGAGAGGACAAAGTGTCAGTAAGACTCAGGCTCACGCGAGTGGGCGGCAAGAAGGACCCTATGTGGCGCGTGGTCGTCGCCGACCAGCGCTCTCCCCGCGATGGTCGTGTGATCGAGACGATCGGCCATTACAACGCGCAGACCGACCCGTCGACGATCGTGATCGACGAGGAGCGCGCACGCAGCTGGCTGGCGCGCGGCGCGCAGCCCTCGGACACCGTGCGCAAGCTGCTGCGTATACAGGGCATCAAGTAGGCGCGCAGTGAAGGAGCTGCTCGAGTACCTCGCCGAAGGCTTGGTCGATCAGCCCGAGAAGGTGTCGGTCGAGCAGTTTGAGCAGGACGACGGCACGATCGTGCTGGAGCTGTGCGTGGCCGAGGGTGACTACGGCAAGGTGATCGGCCGCGGCGGGCGCACCGCGCACGCGCTGCGAACGGTCGTGAAAGCCGCCGCGACCAGCAAAGAACGTCACGTGCTAGTCGACATCGTCGATTGATACGCAGCGGCAGTGTGTCGGCAGCGGAGGGCTCTCATATGAAAGGGCTCCGGCATGGACCTGAGACGAAGTTGGGCGACACCGTTCAAGGTCAGCGCACGCCGATTGACGTCGCGTCAGAGCTGCAAGCGGGTCGCGTCGGCCGCGCGCACGGCCTGGACGGGAGCTTTTACGTAACCGGTCCTCGTCCACGTCTGCTGGCGCTCGGGACGGACGTGACGGTCGCGGGGCGGATCGCACCGATCGTGCGTCGCGCGGGGACCGAGCAGCGCCCGATCGTGCGTTTGGAGGGTGTCGAGGATCGCTCCGCGGCCGAGGCGCTGCGGGGCTTCGTGCTGACAGTCGCTGAGCAGGACGCGCCGCGACTCAAGGAGGGCGAATGGTGGACGCACGAACTGGAGGGATGCGAGGTGGTGGACGGTGAGTGGCGTGTGGGGACCGTCAGCCGACTGATCGAGCTGCCCTCATGCGAGGCGTTGGAGGTACAGCGGGAGATGATCGGATCCCAGCCGACCGGATCCCACCCACTCGCGCCGCTGCTGGTGCCGATGGTCAAAGACGCCATCCGTCGCGTCGATGTCTCTGCTGGGCGCATCGAGGTGGACATGAACTTCCTGGGCGAGGCCGAGGAGGATGTCGAGACGAGTGGCTCTAGGAAGCCGGGAGGCGGGGAAGCTCGAGCGCGAGGTGCCGATGCCCCCGAAGACGGCGTCGGCGGCTCCGGGGAGAGATAAGCGTGGATATTGACATCTTCACCCTGTTTCCCGAGTGGTTTGCCTGGTTTAGGACCCAGCGTCACGTGAGCAACGCGCTGGCGGCCGGGTCGCGCGTTGACTGCGTGAACTTCCGCGACCACACCCCGCTCGGCGCCGGCCAGGTCGACGACACGCCGTTCGGCGGGGGCGCGGGGATGGTTCTGCGCGTGGATGTAGTGGATAGCGCACTGCGCGCTCGCTACGGCATCGACCCAGTGGAGCTGCGCGGGCGGCGCCGAGTGATCGCGCTTCAGCCGGGCGGCAGACTGCTCGATGACGGCCTCGTAGATGAGCTGGCAGCCGAGCCTGCCCTGACGCTTTTGTGTGGACGGTATGAGGGGTTCGACGAGCGCATCGTCGAGCACTTCTCGAGCGACACGCTGTCGATCGGGCGCTACGTCCTCTCTGGGGGAGAGCTCGCGGCGATGGTCCTGTGCGACGCGGTGCTGCGCAAGCTGCCCGGCGCGCTAGGGCACGAGAACTCGGCAGTCGAGGAGTCCTTCAGCGCTGTGCTCGACGGAAATCCCGAGTACCCACACTACACCCGTCCAGCCGAGTACCGTGGTTGGCACGTGCCGGAGGTCCTGCTGTCCGGGCACCATGAGCGAATCGGCGAGTGGCGACGCGAGCGCAGCCGCGAGCGGGGCAGGGACGCGGGAGGAACCTAAGCGCCGCCTGGTGCGACGCAGTGGGCCGGCGGTCCGCTACCATTGCTGACCGCGCTGGCCTGAGTCCGCTTGCGGGAGTCTCCTGCGGTCATGAAGGCGCGCCCTCCTTATTGTCATGAGCAGCGTCATCGAAACCATCGAGCGCGCGCAGCTGCGCCGCGTTCCCGACTTCGCGCCGGGCGACCGCGTGAAGGTGCATTTCCAGGTGATCGAGGGCGCCCGCCGTCGCGTGCAGGTGTTCGAGGGCGTCGTCATCAAGCGTCAGGGGCACGGTTCGCGCGAGACGTTTACGGTGCGCAAGCAGTCCTTCGGCGTGGGCGTGGAGCGCATGTTCCCCGTGCACTCGCCGAAGATCGAGCGCATCGAGCTGGCCGCGCGAGGCGATGTGCGCCGGGCGAAGCTGTACTACCTGCGTGACCGCGTCGGCAAGCGCGCGCGCGTGCGGGAGCGCCGCTATGTTGGTCCTGAGGAGACGGTGGAGCCGGGCCTGCTGCACGAGCAGCCGGCTGGGGGAGCGACGGACGTGGATGGTATGACCGCTGAGGAGGCGGTTGCCGAGGACGCACAGACACAGGCACCCCTGGAGACCGATAAGAGCGAGGTTTCCGCCGAGGTCCAGTCCCAGACGGCAGCCGATGAGCCGGCCTCAGCTGAAGACGAGGTGGATGGTTCCTCAGCTAGCACGACGGCACAGGCAAACCTGCCGGACGAGCCTGATCCCTCTTCCGATGTTGGTGACGCCAAGGGAGGCGTACCCGCCGACGACGAGCCGGCGTGAGTCCTGGCAAGGGCGATAGCTCGGGCGCACAGCCCGGAAGAGAGCGCTCGAAAGCGAACATTACCGCCGATGCGGCTCTGACGGCAAAGGACGGACGCAAAAAGTCGAAAACGGCGAGGGGCTCGATCGTCGAGCTGATCGTGATCGTGCTCGTTGCGCTCGGTCTGGCGATCGGGATTCAGGCATTTATCGTCAAGCCTTACCGCATCCCGAGCGGCTCGATGGAACCGACGCTCAAGGTCGGCCAGCGCGTCTTGGTCAACCGCATCAGTACGGACTTCAGCGACCCTCATGTGGGCGAGATCGTGGTATTCCATCCTCCCGAAGACGCCGAGCAGGGGGTCTGCGGGCCCTCGCCTCACAGCGTCAACTTCGCAAATGGGGCCGCCTGTTCGGCGCCTGTGCCAAAGCCCGATAACGGCATCAATTTCATCAAGCGCGTCGTCGCCGGGCCGGGCGATGAAATCTACATCAAGGAAGGGCACGTTTGGCGCAAAGGGGCCCACGACACGCGCTTTGAAAGGGAGAAAGACTCCTATATTCGCGAATGCGGAGCTGTCCCGGCCTGCAATCTGCGAACGGCCATCAAGATTCCGGCCGGTGACTGGTTCATGATGGGCGACAACCGTGGCGAATCCGACGACAGCAGGTTCTGGGGACCAATCCCCACAGGGTGGATCATCGGGGGTGCCATCGCCACCTACTGGCCTCCCGACCGCATCGGGTTCTTCTAGGTCTCTCGACTACACCTCCGCAAGTGCCTCAGAGGCGTCCTCGCGGCCAGCCGGCTCCTCCGCACGTGCCACCGAGGTTGTGAGTGCGTCGAGCGTCTCATCGCGGGCGGGTGCTTCTTCCGCGCGCGCTAGGCGTCGTGCGCGCCGGAACGGCAGCGGACGGCGACTGTTCGCCTTCGACCGCCGGCTCGGAGTACGTCTGGTCGCGGGCGCCGATGAGGCGGGGCGGGGCTGCCTAGCCGGGCCGCTCGTCGCGGCCGGCGTGCTGTTCGACTATGACGCGCTCACGACCCGCGAGCTGCGCTCGCTGAGCTTGCTGAACGACTCCAAGCAACACACGGCGCAGGCGCGTGAGGAGCTGTACCCGCTCGTGTTGAGCAGCGCCGCCCGCGTCGTGGTCGTCTCCCGCTGCGTACGCGGAATCGATGCGCGCGGTCTGCACAAGACGAATCTGGCCGCCTTACGCGATGCGTTGCGCGGGGTCACGAGAGACGTCGTGGGTGACGTGCTGTGTCTCGTCGACGGCTTCTCGGTGGCGGAGTTCGAGCGGCCCCAGCGCGCGATCGTCGATGGTGACGCCACCAGCGCGGCGATCGCGGCAGCGTCGATCGTCGCCAAGGTTACACGCGACCGCTACATGCGCCACGCCGATATCCAGCATCCGGGTTGGAGCTTCGCCGAGCATGTCGGCTACTCCACGCCCGTGCACCGCGAAGCGATCCTTCGTCAGGGCGTCTCTCCCCTGCACAGGATGTCCTTCCAGTCGCTCGCCTACCAGCAGTTGGCGCTCTAGGAACCTATTTCAAGAAGATCGGCACGTCCGGATGTGGGTGGGTGGGATCTTTACCCGGCGCTGGACCGATCGAAGATCCATGGGATCTTCGATCGTCGCCACGTGATGGCTCGCGCATGCCACCAGCATGCGCTTCGCCGGGTGGGTGGGCATCCGATCCCCAGCTTGGTCCATGAACACCCCGACCACACCGCCTATCTTGAAACAGGCTCTGAGTCGGCCGTCTCGGTCCGTATCGGACCCTCACCAAGCCCCCTCGATGTGGTCGAGGCGCACAAGCCTGTCCTTGGTGTCGACGATCACCCCGATCGCGTCGAAGCGGATCGTGTGGGCGGTTGGTCGAATGTGCTTCTCGTCGTGCAGCCACGCGACGGCAAGGCGACGAAGGCGGATGCGCTGACGCGGGCGCAGCCACGTTAGGGGCTCCTGGTTGGGACGGATATTTTGCCCCCGGGCGCTCACGCGACGGGTCTTGATCTCCGCGAACACAAGTGTGTGCCCGTTGAACGCAATGAGGTCAATCTCGCCGTGGCGGGTGCGCTCGTTATGTCCCAGTGGGGAGAAGCCGAGCCGTTGGAAGTGGGCGGCGGCGAGTTCCTCGCCGAGACGACCGAGCGTGCGGCGCCGGTCGCTGTGCTGGGCGGCTTGCGAGGAGGCGGGAGTCTCGGTGGGCATGTCGACCACGTTAGATCGACAGGTGTGACATGAGACACACATATGTGTCAATTCACCGCCAGCACTGTGAGGAGTTGATGCCTCGCGGCCCGCGCGGGCACGTCGAGAACCGCTCGCGTAGCCTCCCGTCGCATGAACGAAACCTCCGCGGACTTCTCTGAGCGCTCGCAATCGACCGAGTCGACGACCACAGATCCTTCTATGGAGGATCGTCACATCGCAAGGAGGCCGGGGTCGTTCGACGGCGTCAGCGGCTTTATGGGTATGCGCTGGGACGATCCGCAGACAGTCCGTCTGACCATCCGCCCCGAGCTGATCAACGCCGGTGGGCTGCTCTCAGGCGTCGTCACCTACGCCCTGGTCGACTACTGCATGGGCTCGACGCTGTGGGCGCAGACGACCGCGGAGGAGCGCATCGCCACGATAAGCATCTCAATCAATTACATTCAGACTGCGATTGAGGGCGAGATCGTCTGCCGCACGGTCCTCGACCGGCGCAACCGCAGGACCGCGGTGCTGCGCAGCGAGGTCCGCCATGAGGATGAGCGGCTGCTCGTCACGGCGATCGGCAGCTACTCGATCTTCCCTCCGCGCGGCGCGGCGCCGCCAGGCTGAGGGCACCTACCGGCGCATCGCAATGGTGGGATACGCGGCATCGAGCGGAGCGGGAGCGAACAAGGAGCCTCGGCGCGCGAGCACTCGGCGATCGACCGGCACGCCACGTGTGCTCTCGATCGCCGGCTCGGACTCTGGTGGTGGCGCGGGTATTCAGGCCGACCTGAAGGCGTTCGCTCGCTGCGGCGTGCACGGCATGACGGCGATCACGGCGATCACGGCGCAGAGCACCATTGGCGTCACGGCGATCCACTCGGTGCCGCCCGATGTCGTTCTCGCGCAGGTGCGTGCTGTCGTCGAGGACATTGGCGTCGACGCGGTCAAGGTGGGGATGCTCGGTACGGCCGATGTCGCGCTGGCGGTGGCGCGTGCCATCGACGAGCTGCCAAAGGGCACGCCCGTGGTGGTCGACCCGGTGATGGTTGCCGAGTCGGGCGCGCGCCTGCTCGATCCCGATGCTCAGCGGGCACTCGTCGAGGAGATCCTGCCGCGCGCGACCGTGCTCACCCCGAATCTGCCGGAGGCGCGTGTGCTCGCCGGGCTCGAGCCGGACGGTGCCGAGGAGGCTGATGAGGGCGAGGACGCCGAAGCCGAGATTTTGCTCCGCGCGGTACTCGCACTCGGCCCCCGCATCGTCATCCTCACGGGCGGTCACCGTGCCCGTGCGGTCGATCTCTTGCTCGACTCCCGGAATGACAGAGAGGTCGTGGAGATCATCGGCGAGCGCCATCCCGAAGGGGCCGCGCACGGCTCCGGATGTACCCACTCCGCCGTGCTCGCCGCGCAGCTCGCACTGGGCGGAGCTCCGCTCCAGGCCGCGCGCACCGCCCGTGCCCTCACGGGCGGTGCGGTCGCTGACGGGCTGCGCGACATCGGCGCGGGAGCCGGTCCGGTTGACATCCTTGGCCTGGCTCACGTGCGATCGAGATGAATCCTCGCTGCTCCACGTTTGCCATAATCCGAGCACGATGAGACTGTTGCGGCTCAAGCCCGGTCATGGTGAGATCGTGCTCGCGGAGGGCGATGTGGAGGTGCCAGAGCAGGAGCGGGAGCTGATCGAGGCGTTCCGCCGCGAGCTGGATGCGGGGATGTGGGCGGCGGTGCCAACCGAGACGCATGGTGGCCGCCGCGAGGCCGAGCTTGTTAGGAGCTTCGCCGAGGTGCCTCGCGACGCCGAGCGCGTGATCTTCTTCCCTCGCGCCGCTGGCGGAGCGCCGCGGACAGACAGCTAGCGGTCGTGCTGCTCGCGCTGGGCACCGCCACAATCGTGTTTGTCGCGCTGCTGTGGGAGCTCACGTGGCCCCGGGTCTCAGGGACGTTCGTGCGTGCGCGTCTACGTTGGCGGATGCGTACGCCCAGAACGGGGCTGAGCTATGACCCCGGTCGCGAACGCCGCGCTGAGCAGCGCGCTTGCGCGCTGCTTCGCTCGTGCGTCAATGATGAGGACTGGGCGATGTATCGGGACCTTGGCTTCCTGCGCGTCTGGGGCGGTCTTGGCCGGCACCTGCACGCAGACGGCGCCTCCTACGCGTATTTGATCTATCCCCATAGGCCGATCGTCGCCTACGTTCCCCAGACGGGCGTCCTGCTCAACGAGTACTGCGTGGCCTTCCCTGACCATTCGCGGCCCTACGGCAGCGCCAGACTGCCTGCCTCGGACGATGTGCTCGCCAAGTGGATGGCCCTGACCGCCGACGAGCGCCGGCTGGTCGCCGAGGCCAACATGCATCTGCCGGGACGCCAAGTCGATCCGGAGCGGGTTCACCGCGACCTCGTTCGCCTCTCTCGCTGGGAGCGGGAGAGGCTAGGGGGAGATTCGCGCGCCAGAGGAATCACCGATCAAGTGCGCGATCTGGGTGGCGCCGATAGTGTGCGCGCCGCGTGAGCACACTTACTGCCTTCGACGTTAAGCACCGCAGCCGTGCCCTCACGGAGGGCCCTGAGCGAGCGGCGGCGCGCGCCTACCTGCACGGCATCGGCTACACCGCCGAGGACCTCGCAAAGCCAATCGTCGGTGTGGCGCACTCGTGGATCGAGACGATGCCGTGCAACTTCAACAACCGGGTGCTCGCCGCCAAGGTCAAGGAGGGCATCCGCACAGCCGGCGGCACGCCGATGGAGCTGAACACGATCGCGATCTCCGACGGGATCACGATGGGCACCGCGGGGATGCGGGCGTCGCTGGTCTCACGCGAGCTGATCGCCGACTCGATCGAGCTCGTCGCCTCCGCCCATCATTTCGACGCGCTCGTCACGATCTCCGGCTGCGACAAGACGATCCCCGGGACCGTGATGGCGCTCGCGCGGTTGAACATCCCCGGGCTGATGCTCTACGGCGGCTCGATCAAGCCAGGTCATTACAAGGGCGCCGAGGTGACGATCCAGCAGGTCTTCGAGGCGGTCGGAGAGCACGCCGCGGGGAAGATCACCGAGGAGGAGTTGCACGCGCTGGAGGAGGTCGCCTCCCCCGGCGCAGGGGCGTGCGGGGGCCAGTTCACCGCCAACACGATGGCTATGGCCTTCGAGGCGCTCGGCATCTCGCCCGCTGGCTCCGCGATGGTGCCGGCCGAGGACGGGCGCAAGCTCGAGGTCGCCGTGCAGGTGGGCGAACTGGTGATGGACGTGCTGCGTCGCGGCCAGCGTCCGAGCGACGTGATCACCAAGCCCGCGTTCGAAAACGCGATCGCTGCGGCTGCCACCAGCGGAGGCTCGACCAACGTCGTCCTGCACCTGCTGGCGGTGGCGCACGAAATGGGTGTGCCGCTGGGCATCGACGAGTTCGAGGCCGTCTCCGAGCGCACGCCGCTGCTGTGCGACCTGCAGCCGGGCGGGCAGTACGTCGCGACCGAGCTGTATGAGGCGGGCGGCGTGCCGCTGGTGCTCGCGCGGCTCAAAGAGGCCGGGCTTCTTAACGCCGACGCGCCCACCGTCACTGGCAGGACGATCGGCGAGCACGCGGACGAGGCGGTCGAGACCGATGGGCAGCCTGTCGTGCGACCGCTGTCGGACCCGATCAAACCGACCGGCGGCTTCGCGATCCTGCGCGGCAACATCGCACCGGACGGCTGCGTCGTGAAGCTCTCAGGGCACGAGCGGCGCAAACACGTGGGGCCAGCGCGCGTGTTCGACGGCGAGGAGGCGGCGATGGCGGCGGTGCTCGCGCACGAGCTGCAGGCGGGCGATGTCGTCGTCATCCGAGGCGAGGGGCCCGCGGGCGGGCCGGGTATGCGCGAGATGCTGTCCGTGACCGCCGCGATCGTGGGAGAGGGGCTCGGCGAAGAGGTGGCGCTGATCACCGACGGGCGCTTCTCCGGCGCCACGCACGGCTTCATGGTCGCCCACGTCGCGCCCGAGGCCGTCCGCGGCGGTCCGATCGGCGCGCTCCATGACGGGGACGAGCTGACGATCGACGCGGACACGCGCCGGCTCGACGTGAACCTGTCCGATGAGGAGATCGCCGCGCGCGTAAGCGCCTACAGCCAGCCGCCGCGCGCGGACGAGCACGTGGACGTCGCCATCCAGAAGTACGCCAAGCTGGTGGGCAGCGCCGCCGAGGGCGCGGTCGCGCGCTGAGTCGAGCACGCGCGTAGAGCTCGCGTGGCGCTGAGCGCTACTCGCGAAGGAAATTCTCGAGCAGCGCGTTGAACGCCATCGGGCGCTCGATCATCGCCATGTGCCCGGTGTCCCGGAAGATCACCTTGCGCGCGTTTGGAATCAGCTGCTCGTACAGATCCGCGTCCTTCGCCGTAACCAACCGGTCACGGTCGCCCCACACGATCAGCGTTGGGCAGGCGACCTCCCCCAGCCGGTCGCGATAGTCGTAGTCGAAGTTCGCCGCCATCCCCTCGATGTAGCCGGGCGCGCCCAGTCCTCGCACGAACTCCGCGACGAACGGCGCCGGCAGGCGGTCGGAGTGGCGCGCGACGATGTGCGTCGTGGGCTCGAGCAGGCGCAGGCGCGGCC
>Ga0116219_10003225_pt1 | contig 13034 bp, 10 predicted proteins | sample Sb_taG_4_FD_91019 | JGI IMG/M metagenome (GOLD analysis project Ga0116219, IMG submission 91019) | Peat soil microbial communities from Weissenstadt, Germany - Sb_50d_6_BS metaG | ecosystem: Environmental > Terrestrial > Soil > Wetlands > Peat | place: Germany: Weissenstadt | collected 2010-09-21
GACGGGGTCACTTGCGTGCTGGAACGAGCCATCCGCACTGACTTCGCACTGGTGCACGCCTTCAAAGGCGACCGGCACGGCAACTTGGTCTACCACGCGGCGGCCGCCAACTTCAACCCGGACTGCGCCGTAGCGGGCCAGATCACTATCGCGCAGGTTGAGCACCTGGTCGAAACGGGCGAGATCGACCCCGCCCAGGTGCACACCCCAGGGATCTACGTGCACCGGGTGGTGCATGTGCCAAACCCGGTGAAGCCGATCGAAAAGGAGACGGTGCGGCCATGACCGCCAACGACGATGCAGAGCGAGTAGCGCGATGTGGGGGTCCCCCCGGTTGCGGGGGAGTGGGGGCACCACCCGTTTGCCGGGGGGAACGGCCATGAGCTGGAGCCGAGACGAGCTGGCGGCGCGGGTCGCCGCCGAACTGCACGACGGGCAGTACGTCAACCTCGGCGTCGGGTTGCCCACCCTGATCCCGAGCCACATCCCCGCCGACATCACTGTCGTCTTGCATTCGGAAAACGGGATTCTCGGTGTCGGGCCGTACCCGCGGCGCGAGGACCTCGACGCCGACCTGATCAACGCCGGCAAGGAGACGGTCACCACGTTGCCGGGTGCGGCGTTCTTCTCCTCGTCGTCCTCGTTCGGGATCATCCGCGGCGGACACCTCGACATCGCGGTGCTCGGCGCCATGCAGGTCTCGGCCGCCGGCGACCTGGCCAACTGGACGATCCCCGGCAAGATGATCAAGGGCATGGGTGGGGCGATGGACCTAGTGCACGGCGTGGAAAAAGTTTTCGTGATGATGGAGCACACCGCCAAGGATGGCAGCGCGAAGATCGTCGAGCACTGCACGCTGCCCCTGACCGGTAAGCGCTGCGTGAAACGTATCTTCACCGATCTCGCCGTCATCGACGTCGCCGACGACGGTCTGCACCTGATCGAGACCGCGCCCGGTGTCAGTGTTGACGAGGTTATCTCGAAAACCGAACCGCCCCTTGCGCTTCCTGCCGTGCCGTAACGACGACAACGTCGGCAACCTTCGCCGACGAGCACCGCCGAAGAACTCGGCGGCGGCGAGCCGCACTCCCGGGTTTCCGGGGTCACCGACCACTTGGCCAACGACGACGAGCACGCGCTGCGCATCGTGCGGCGGAGCGTGGCCACCTTCGGCCCACGCCGCCCCGCCCCGTGGGAGGTGACCCGCACCGTTGAACCAACCCGTTCGACACCCAGGACCTGGCCGAGATCAGCCACCCGACTACCCCGGCGAACGGCTGATCGCCTGCCGTAACCCCGCACTGGCCGCCGAACGCGCCCGCAACCGCGCAGAGTTGCTGGCCGCAACCGAGAAACTGCTCGCCGGCATCGATGCCGAAGCCCAGCTAGATGGCGTCTACATACTGCGCACCAGCGTCGGCACCGACACTGGCAATACACACCCACGCGGGATTTCTGGTCAAGACTGCCAGCGAGGTCGCCTACTCGTTTGACGTCAAACCCGCAGGAGTGTTCAGCTGGGTCACCGACATGGGCTGGATCATGGGCCCGCTCTCGGTGTTCGGCACGCACGCCAACGGTGCGACCCCGCTGCTGTACGAGGGCTCACCCGACAGGCCTGACAGGACCCGTCTGTGGCAGCTCGTCGAGCGCCACCGGGTCACCATGCTGGGCGTGTCGCCCACCCTGGTGCGTTCGCTGCGGTCCGCTGAGACCACATTCCTGCCCGACGCGGATCTGTCGTCGGTCCACATGCTGGGCTCGACCGGTGAGCCCTGGGACCCGGTGTCAAATGAGTGGCTGGCCCGTGATGTGTTCGGCGGACGTGTCCCGGTGATCCACTTCTCCCGCGGCACCGAGGTCGGCGGATCCTTGCTGGCGCCGTATCCGGTCGAACCCATCCGCAGCTGCTCGCTGGGCGGCCCGTCGCTGGGGATGGACGTCGACGTTGTCGACGACACCGGCAGATCGGTGCGCGGCCAGGTCGGAGAGCTGGTGTGCCGCCAGCCGTGGCCGTCGATGACGCGCGGCATCTGGAACGACGAGGAGCGCTTCCTTCAGGCGTACTGGTCGCAGTTCCCGGGCATTTGGACGCATGGCGACTTCGCGATGATCGATAGTGACGGTCAATGGTTCATCCTCGGACGCTCCGACGACGTCATGAACGTGGCCGGCAAGCGGCTGGCGCCCGCCGAAGTGGAATCGGTGATGATCACCCACCCACGCGTTGCCGAGGCGGCTGTCGTCGGTGTGCCCGATAACGTCAAAGGTGAGGCGGTGTGGGCATTTTGGGTCTCGCAATCCGACGACGGAACCGAAACGAACGATGACCAGGTCGGGGCTGACCTGGCGGCGCTGGTCGGACGCGAACTGGGCAAACCATTCACTCCGTCACGCGTGTGGCGGGTTGCCGCACTACCCAAGACGCGATCGTCCAAGATCATGCGCCGCGCAATCCGGGCCGCCGTGCTCGGCATTGACCCCGGGGACATGTCCGGCGCCGAAAACCCCGACGCCGTCACCGAGATCCGCCGACGTATCTGGGTAGGGAGGTGAAACCCTCGACGTCTGGGCGACCCGATATCCCCACTCAGCCGTCGACATTGATGGTCTTGCGTCGATCCATGGCCAGCGCGGCCTTGGCGTAGCTGTGCACATGGCCACGCATGCGCCGGCTGGCCGTGTCCGGGTCGCCGCTGCGGATCGCGGCAGTGATTGACCGGTGTGCGCGCTGGGTGTCAGCTCGCACCTTGTCGTCGACGAACGCGGCGTTCTCGGTCCCGGTATAAATCGCGTGCGACAAGGCAGTCATGAATCCGATCAACAACTCGTTGTGACCGGCCATCGCCACACCCACATGCCAGTCCAGATTGGCCTGCAGAAAAGCCGGCAAGTCAGCGTCAGGGTTGGCGATGTCTTCGTTGGCCTTGTCGAGCACCGCCAGGTCGTGATCGGTCCGCTTGCGCGCAGCCAGCTCGGCGCAGAACGGCTCCAACGCCTCGCGGGTCTCCATCAGATCCGCGAGCTTGATCTGCTGGCCACGGATCATCAGGGTCACCGAACTGGCCATCGACTTTGTCGTCGGGCGCTGGACGTAGGCGCCGCCAGCCCGACCCGTCCTGACCCGAACCAGATTCTGAACTTCCAGGATGCGTAACGCCTCCCGCACCGTGGAACGGCTCATCTGCGTCTGCTTGACCAGCTCGCGTTCGGCGGGAAGCGCCGTCCCCGCGGCCAGCTCGCCACTGAGTATCCGCTCGCGCAGTTCACGCGCTAACACGTCAGACGCCTTGGGCACATCCACCGGTTTGAGCAAGACAGTCGAACGCGTCGGAGCCGAGTCCGACTCGGATGGTTCCACCGCCGCCCCTTTCGACGCTTCGGCCTAAAGGTAAGACCCAATGTACCGGTCAGCGTACACACGCCTGGGTACGCAACGGTCAATTGCGGCGGGTCCTGGACGTGTATCTCGTCGGGGCGCTGCGACGCGTCACCTGCGCTGTGTTCACGCACCCATCCACGCATTTACAGTCAACGTTTAGCCCGAAGTTACGGTGTGGTTGAACGCTGATTGTGTATCTGATCTGCGGCTAGTGTGTTCAGTGACCTGAAAATGTAGCCAAAATAGATGGTGTGTCTCGTAGGGTGAGTTTGCCAATAGCGTTATCATTCCTTGTATGGTGCAGCGAGTTGGTGCGATGCATGTGGCCAGGATCAAGAGCAGTCATGTGGATAAGGCCGGGCAGCGTCGCGACTACCAGTCGGTGTATCTGCGGCGCAGCTTCCGCGACGGCGCCAAGGTCAAACACCAGCAACTGGCCAACCTGTCCGCTCTGCCCGACGCGGCGATCAGCGCGATCGAGGCGGTGCTGGCCGGTGCGACGATGGTGGCGGCCGACGACGCGGTGCGCATCGAATCATCGTTACCGCACGGGCACGTCGCAGCGGTGCACACCATGGCGCGCGCGTTGGGCCTGCCCGCTCTCCTGGGGCCGGCGTGCCGGGCCCGCGACCTGGCCTATGGGCTGATCGTGTCTCGGGTGCTTAGGCCAGGTTCGAAACTATCCACGCTGAGCGGGTGGGCCGACACCACCCTGGGGGCCGATCTGGGAATCACCGGCGCGGGCAGCGACGAGGTGTATGCGGCGATGGACTGGCTGCACGAGCGCCAAGGCCACATCGAAACACAGTTGGCGGCGCGGCATCTAAGTGCCGAAGCGAACCCGTCGCGGATCGCGATGTTCGACCTGTCCTCCTCGTGGGTGACCGGTCGGTGTTGCGAGTTGGCTGCCCGCGGTTATTCCCGCGACGGCAAGAAGGGCTGCCAACAAATTGAGTACGGGTTGCTTACCGACCCCGCGGGGCGCCCGGTCGCGATCCGGGTGTTTGCCGGCAACACCGCCGACCCGACCGCATTCAGCACCGCGGTCACCGCGGTCAAAGACAGCTTCGGGCTGGCGAACATGGTCATGGTCGGCGACCGCGGCATGATTACCTCCGCCCGCATCGCCGCCCTAAAAGACCTCGGCGGAATCGGCTGGCTGACCGCGCTGCGCGCCCCATCCATCGCGGCCTTGGCCGCCGATGACGGACCGCTGCAGATGTCGCTATTCGATGACCAGGACTTCGCCGAGATCACCCACCCCGACTATCCCGGCGAACGGCTGATCTGCTGCCGCAACCCGCTGTTGGCCGCCGAACGCGCCCGCAAACGCGGCGAAATGCTCACCGCCACAGAACAACTCCTGGCCCCAATCGCCGCCGCCGTGGCCGCCGGGCGACTGGCCGGCGCCGATCAGATCGGCCTCAGAATCGGCAAAGTAATCAACAAATACAAGATGGCCAAGCACCTGCACGTCACCATCACCGACACCACCGTGACTATCGCCCGCAGACACGCCCAGATCACCGCCGAGGCCGCCCTTGACGGCATCTACGTGCTGCGCACCAGCGTGCCCGCCACCGATCTGGCTACCGCCGCCGTGATCGGCGCCTACAAGAACCTCGCCAGGGTGGAACGCGACTTCCGCAGCCTCAAAACCGACGACCTGGACCTGCGCCCGATCTACCACCGTCTCGACGACCGCGTCCGCACCCACGTCGTGATATGCATGCTCGCCGCCTACCTCACCTGGCACCTACGTCAAGCCTTGGCGCCGTTAACCTTCACCGACGAAAATCCCCCCAACCGCGACAACCCCGTCGCACCAGCGCGCCGATCCGCCGACGCCGCCACCAAAGCAGCCCGCAAAACCACCAGCGACACCCAACTGCCCACGCACAGCTACCAAGGACTGCTCACCCACCTGGGCACCCTGACCCGCAACCACGTCCGCTTCGCCGGCACCGACATCCCCATGCCAATGCTCGCCGAACCCACCGACACCCAACGCCGAGCCTTCCAACTCCTCGACACAACCATCCCGCTGACCCTGCAGTAGCCAGAACAACCAACCCCGAAAACATCGAACCCCCAGCTCAACTGGGGGTTCGAGCGTTCTCACCGCCGTAACTTCGGTTTAGAAGACCATGCGCGCGATAACCTCGGCCACCGCGGCCGGTTTATCCGAGCCGTCGAGCTCGACCGTCTGCCGCACGGTCAGATCAACCGTCGTGTCGTCGACCTTGGCCGCGTTGACAAGCTCAGATCGGAGTCGGATGCGGCTGCCCGCCGGAACCGGCGCGAGGAACCGCACCCTGTTGAGCCCATAGTTGATGCCCATCTTCGCGTTGTCGATGCGGTAGTTTCCTTTGCTCAATGCGGGAATTAGGGACAGCGTCAAGAAGCCGTGCGCGATCGTTGCACCATATGGACTTTCAGTCCGGGCCCGCTCGACGTCGACATGGATCCATTGATGATCGCCGGTGGCGTCGGCGAACGCATTGATGCGTTCCTGATCGACGGCTAACCATTGGGAGACGCCGAGTTCCTGACCGACGGCCTCAACGGCCTCATCGATGCAAGAAATGACTCGCACTGCTCACCTCTCTCGTACGCATCGACTATGGCCGCCGAGGGTGTTCCCGGCGAACATGATCGCCCAGTTCAAACGCAAAACCGACTGTCGCCGAGGGCATTCCGGCTAGGGGTAGACGGTGAGCTCAGTTGCCGCGGTAGGCAGCGAATTCAGGTGCGCGTTTCTCGTTGAAGGCTGTGACACCTTCCTTCGCCTCAGGAGTGTCGCCGAACATTTTCAGGCTCGAGTACGCCATCTGACCAACCGACGCGAACTGTTCGGTGTCGGTGTTGAACGACTGCTTGAGAATCTTCAATGCCGTAGGTGACAGCTGCAGGATCTCGTCAGCCCATGCCCGTACCTCGGACTTGAGTTGATCGGCCGGCACCACCTTGTTGACCAGTCCCCACTCGGCTGCCTGCTGCGCCGAGTATCGGCGGCACAAGAACCAGATCTCGCGGGCGCGCTTCTCCCCGACCACGCGAGCCAGGTAGCCGGTTCCGAACCCGGCGTCGAACGACCCGACCCGCGGACCGTTCTGGCCGAACACCGCGGTGTCGGCGGCGATCGTCAGATCGCACAGCACGTGCAGAACATGACCGCCGCCGATCGCGAATCCGTTGACTGCCGCAATCACCGGCTTCGGCACGTCGCGGATGACCCGGTGGAGCGTATCCACCTCGAACAGACCGGTTTCAGATGGTCCGTAATCGCCGGTCTCAGCACGCTGCTTCTGATCTCCGCCAGTGCAAAACGCCTTCTCTCCAGCCCCGGTCAGACATATCACCCCGACCTCCGAGCTTCCCCAAGCCAACTTGAACGCCCGGATCAGCTCGTCGAGGGTGCGCGCCCGAAACGCGTTGTACCGCTCGGGCCGATTGATGGTGATCCAGGCCAGGCCGTTGTCGACCTCGTAGGAGATGTCAGTGAACTCGGTCATCTGTTGCCTCTCGTCATCGAAACGCCAACCACTGCGCAGATAGATTATGGTCTTACCATATTACCAAAAGGATGGTGTCCGGCGAAATCTCAATTGGCGGGCATCAGCCTCACGCCGGCACGACATCCCGACGCATTCGGGCGAGCTCGCCGATCGACCTCTGCAGGTCGTCAAGCTCAGCGACGAGCGCTGCCCGGCGATGCGCAATCTCGTCCGCTGAGCCCTCGGGGTCGAGTAGACCGCGGTGCCGCGCCATCTTCAAGGCAGTGCTGAACATGTCCCCCGACACCGACTCCTCGGTAATGCGGTGCTGCAGCGACCATTGCCGGCCTAGGTGAAGGCACCTTTCGAGCAGTTGCTGTTCTTCGACGCCGCGACCGGGAGGCAGGGTCAGCAACTCCTCGGCCACCACCCGGTAAGCATCAACAAACGGTCTGAGCACGAGATGGGCTACCAGCAGGTCACTTTCGTTCAGACTCCGCGCGGCCTCTTGGGTATCAAGCGGTGCGCTCGGGTCATGGCTGCATCCGCTCATGATCGCGAACTCATTCCACAATTCGTCGGCGAATTCAGCACGGCCGGCGAAGAAAAAGTCGAACTTGAGGAGTTCGCGGACCGCTAAGGCCTTCTCCCACCCGGTGCGCTTGGCGCCGCCCGGTGTCCGCACGATTGCCAGCAAGGCCAGTTCGGCAATCGCTCTCATCACCAGAACATGGATCGCGCTGTTGCGGTAGACCGCAACGATCAGATGCTGGTCGTCGCCGATCCCCCACACCGTCGTCGGCCCCTCGGCGTAGCAGGTCAACACACCAGAGCCGACCAAGTCGTGCAGCGTTTGCGACACCGTGGCACGGTCGGTGAGGTCGGCGCCCCCGGCGACGGGCCAGCCGCGGGCCCGCAAGTAACGGGCCAGCGGTGCGACGGTGGCGCCCACTTCGTCGAGGGTCAGGGCACGGTCTTCGCCGAGCATCGCGACGCATACGGCGGCCGTTGCAGACACCGGCGTGACCTGGTTGATGCGGTGGCAGATGTCCAGCGCGATGCGTTCGACCACCTGCCGGTCGGTCAAGCCGTCGGCGCGTAACGCGACCATCCGCTCATACAGCGGCACCGGTGAGCCGAAATTGATGTAGATGCGTCCCAAACGATGCCGCAGGCCGCGCGCGTAACTGAACAGCCAGCGCGCGTTCTCTGGCCTTTTGGGAAGACCACGCGACTCCGAAACCATCAGTTTGACCTCGTGCAGCGGCAACTGGTCAAAGAGGATCCAAACCGGCACGGCGACGGTCTGCTCTGAACGCACGGATTCGACCGCGTCGGTCACATATCGCAGCAACCCGTATCGCGGTGGCCGTAGCTTGCCGGTGCGGGACCGGCCGCCCTCGATCGACCACACGAGGTTGCGGCCGCTGGCCACCAGCTGGCCGACGACCGCGCGCAGCGCCAGACGGTAGACCGGCACATCCCCGGTCGCGCGCCGCACCGGGATGAACCCGTTACGTCGGGCCAATGTGCCCAGCGGAAAGAAGTTGAGGTTGGCGCCGGCCAGCCCATAGGTCGGCGAGATGCCTTCCCGGGTAAGGCGGGGCGGAAACGAAAACTGATCCAGGTAGGAGCGGTGCGAGATCAAGAAGATCAGGGCGTGGTCGCGGTCAAGCGCCCGCAGCTTGGCGAGGTCGTCGTCATCGAAGACGACCTGGAATCCACGGACCATCCACGCCGACAGCGCGTGCCAGGCCCGCACGACCAGAGCAACATGGGATGCCGCCATCTCGCGCACGTAAACGGCGGCCTCAGCCTGTACGTCGGCCACATCGCGACCTAGCTGTGAGGCCAATTGTGCTGTCGCGCTGCGAAATCTGTCGGAGTCAAGCAGTGCCGCAGTTTCAGGTAGGTCGCCTGGCCCCGACAGCGTGGCGGCGGACCCGTTCAATCGCAGCAGCCGCGCAAGTCGACCCGGCAGCACCGTCATCTCGGCACCACCGCCCGGGACGCCGCGGCGATTGCGGCGGACCACTTTCTCCCGGCTTCGATGCCCGGCCAATCGTCGAGGGTGTCGATATAAAGCTGGCGCATTCGCGGTACCCACTCATCGAGATCGGCTTTGGTCCAGTCTTCGGTCGGAAGCGGTTCGTGGACAACGACCTCGATCGTGCCTTGCTGGGCGACCTTGGCGTTGCGCCACATGATTTCGCCGGCGTTGCGGATGACGATTGGAACGATCGGGACCCCGGCGTCGCGGGCCATGTGAAAGCCGCCCTTCTTGAACGCCCCGATCTTCGGACTCAACGACCGGGTGCCTTCGGGCGATATCGCAATCGAGATGCCCGCACGCAGCCTGTCCACCGCGGGCTGCAAGGCCGAGACGGCCTTCGAGGTGCTCGACCGGTCCAGGAAGGCGACATCGGCGAGAGTGAGCAGTTGCCCGAGCACGGGTATCTGCTTCACTTCGGCCTTAGCCACCACGGTGAAACCCCGTTGCACGACTCGCGAGGTCACCAAAGCGTCAATCAGCGTGCTCTGATGATTGATGAAAAACACCGCGGGACGGCGTGTCGCGTGTTGCTCGCCGATCACGTCGAATTTGATGTTGCCGAATTGCCCTGCGGCGCGGCCGAACAACGATGTGGCCAGATCCATCCCGCCTCGGCGGTCGTTCGTCAACACCCCGACGGCAGTGCCCGCACCGACCGCCGCGGCGAAGCTGCCCAACAAGGCCGTCGTCCGAACCAGCGCCATTGGATGGAATTGACTTCGTTTGGTCCGGAACCGCACAACCTGCCAGCCGCGCTCACCGGCGTGTCGGGCCAGGGCCGACGCGGGGTTGACGGGGTGTGGGAACCCCACCGCGTCCAGCATCGGCACATCCTCGTCGCCGTTGGCGTACGCATGGCTGTTCTTCAGCGGGATTCGTTCGCGCCTGGCGAATTTACGGACGGCAGCCAGCTTGCCTTCGCCCCATGGCGGGCGCCCTGCTATGCCACCGGTGATCACACCGTGCTCGGTCTCGAGCTCTGTGCACAGGACATGGTCGATCCCCAATTCGCGGGCCATGGGCTCTACCTGCATCCGTGTCGCAGATGTTGCGATGACAACGGTGTGGCCCCGGTTTTGGTGGGCGCGCACCAGCCGCCATGTCCCATGGAAGAGTGCGCCGGCGATTTCCTTGGCGAACAACTCTTCGCCTAGTTCCATCAACTCGTCATCGGTGCGGCCCACCCAGCCCCGGATACCCTGCAGCAGAAGGCTTTTGAACCCGGCTTCGTCCAAGCGTCCGCCAAGCGCCGCACGCATTGTGCGCACAAACTCGTCGGGCCCCAATTCGAAGTTACGAGCGCGGTGCGCCATGAGCGCACTGGCCGAGTACCCCTGAATCAGGGTTCCGTCGAAGTCGAAGAACGCCGCCACCTTAGGGCCGCCGGGTCCCGCTTTGATATCGGCGATCACGTCTTCGACCGCGATCACCCGCGGTGTGGCACCGGTCATCTCATACTCCGCCTCCGCGCAGACGCACGCACCGCGCCACGCGCTAGTCGACGATCTTGCGGGACTCGGTCGAGCACATCTCCACCACCTCGCGCTTATCCTGTCGTCGCTGGGCAACGGCAACCACTGGCCCCGGCTCCGACACCGCACGTCGCCTGGGATGGGAAAGGCGCACCCATGCGGTGCCGGGCCGGGTAGCTTGCGGCGGTCGCGTTGGCTCCGGCTAAACCCCACTATGAAGAGTCGATCTGGCTCGGCCAAGAGTGTGGGGGCCAGATACCTCCGCTGCGGGAGTGAGAACCGCCCGATGTGGTGACGCGGCGGCGCGGGTCGTTCGCTCACACTCGCAGAACAGGGTCAGTGCAGCCGACCCCCGAACAGGATTGTCGGACGGCGCCCCTTTCGGTTCCGGCGTTCCACTGTCGGGCCGAACACCGCAAGATTAGAAGATTAGGAAAAGAGTCAGCGGATGCAAATCTTAGCCGCACTGGTGCAGGAGGTAGGCGCTCCGTTCACGCTCAGCGACGTCGACCTCCAAGCGCCCGCACCTGATGAAGTGGTGGTGCAGATCGCCGGAGCCGGTATCTGCCATACCGACATCGCGGTCAAGGAAGGTCACCTGCCGTTCCCACTGCCCGGCGTCCTGGGCCATGAGGGCAGCGGAACCGTTGTCGATGTCGGTGCCGACGTGCGGACGGTCACCGTCGGTGATCAGGTCGCGATCAGCTTCAACAGCTGCGGCGCGTGCCCTCGATGCACGAAGGGCGAACCGGCGTATTGCCACAACTTCCTCGAATACAACTTCGGCGGGGTACGCCCCGACGGATCCTCCGGGTTGGCCTCTGCCGGAACCAAATTGGGGGCCAACTTCTTCGGCCAGTCGTCGTTGGCAACACACGCGCTGGCTCACGAACGCAATGTGGTGAAGCTGCCGCCCGGCGCACCGGTCGAGCTGGTGGGGCCGCTTGGGTGCGGCATCCAGACCGGTGCGGGCGCAGTGCTCAACTCGCTAGACGTACAGCCCGGATCGACGGTGGTGATCACCGGCTCGGGCGCGGTGGGGCTGTCAGCTGTGATGGCCGCCGTGGTGCGCGACGCCGCGTCGATCATCGCAGTCGACCTCCACGAGAGCAGGCGGGCGCTGGCCACCGAGCTCGGCGCCACCCACGTGATCGACCCGCAGGCCGGCCCACTGGCCGAACAGATCCGGGAGATCGCTCCGGCGGGCGCCGATTACGCGATCGACACCACCGCAGTGACTCCCGTCGTAGAACAGCTGCTTGCTTCCCTCGGGATGCGGGGCATGCTCGGGTTGATCGGCGTGCCCGCCGATCCGCAGGCTGTCTTTTCGATCGGGCTATTTCAGCCGCCCCTGCTGGGGCTCACCATCCGGGGCATCGTCGAAGGCGACGCCGACCCGCAGACGTTCATCCCCTACCTGCTCGATCTCCACGGTCAGGGAAAGTTCCCGTTCGACAAGCTGATCACCACGATGCCGCTGGCCCAGATCAACGAGGCGGTGGAGGCCCAACACCGCGGTGAGGTCCTCAAGGCCGTGCTGACACCCTAATTCCAGTTCGGACAACATGCATGGCGAATAAAGCGCGCGGACGGGCGGCCATCGTGGCCGCGGCGCTGCTGGCCGCTGGCGGCGCAGCCGCGGTGGCTCAGCGGGCTCGGCGCCACCTGGACGAGCCGCGCGCCGCAGTCTCCGCGCTGGAGCTGACCCCGAGCCACCGCGGGGGGACGGGAACGCCCCTGCTGCTGTTGCACGGGATCGGGGCTATCTGGCGGGCGTGGTCCCCGGTGCTGCCCTATCTGGAACCACACCACGAAGTGATCGTGCCGACGCTGCACGGGCATGCCGGCGGGCCGCCGCTGGATTCGGAGGTCGCACCATCGGTCCAGGCCCTGGTCGACGGTCTGGAGGAGGAGCTCGACCGCCTGGGCATGGAAAAAGTGCATATCGTTGGAAACTCCCTCGGCGGGTGGATAGGTATCGAGCTTGCCCGCCGGGGACGGGCCCGATCACTGGTGCTCCTCAGCCCGGCCGGAGCCTGGCGGTCCCCCCGGCGCATCAAAGTGACCTCCGCCGGCGTCAGGTTTTCCCTCGGCGCGCTCGCCCGTTATTCGCATCGGGCCGAAGCGATCGTCGAACGCCGCCTGATGCGCTGGGCGCTACTGGCGGGCCAGGTAGCACATCCCCACCACGTGCCACACGAAACGTTGGTGACCTACATCCACGCCAGCGGTCAGTCGCCGGTGGTCGATCCACTGCTGCGGGTACTTCACCTATCTCCGGTCGATTCCCTCCCCGAAGACCGGGACTACCCCGTCAGGCTGGTGTGGGGAGAGCGCGATCTGGTGCTGCCGTTCAAGCATTTCGGCTCGCCGATGCTGGAACGGCTACCCGGTGCGGAGCTGATCCGCCTTTCGGGCGTCGGGCATGTCCCGATGTCGGATGACCCGGCCCGCGTCGCAGAGCTGATCTTGGAAGTAACCCGTGCCGTCGACAGCGCGGTAGTTTCAACCCGAAATGAGTGATCGCATGCCCAGCACCGACGCTGACACACTTGCTTCATGGGGCGGAGGCCAAGACCTCAGCGCCTGGGAAGCACTGATGTGGCGCACCAATGGCGACCATCGGACCC
>Ga0116219_10003237_pt1 | contig 13006 bp, 12 predicted proteins | sample Sb_taG_4_FD_91019 | JGI IMG/M metagenome (GOLD analysis project Ga0116219, IMG submission 91019) | Peat soil microbial communities from Weissenstadt, Germany - Sb_50d_6_BS metaG | ecosystem: Environmental > Terrestrial > Soil > Wetlands > Peat | place: Germany: Weissenstadt | collected 2010-09-21
AGAAGGCCCTCGCGCCGCCGCAGACGAACACTGGCGGCGGCGCCGTGCAATCGGCCGCAATGTCGGCCGAAGAGCTCGCGCGCCTATTTGGCGGCCTGCCGTTCGACGCGTTCAAGACGACCGCGCCCGCCCCGGGCGTCGGGGATTTGCGCGGCCCGCAGTAGCCGCGGCCGTGTTTTGAGAGGCTTGGCGTAGCCAAGCCCCACTCCGCAATGGGATCGGCTCTAAAGCGGGTTGCGATAAGTCGACCGTCGCCGTCATTGCGAGGAGCGCAGCGACGAAGCAATCCAGCGGACGTAGGGTGCCCTATGTTCTCCTGGATTGCTTCGGCTCACGCTCGCAATGACGGGTCTGATTCGACGACCGGCCGAATTCGCCAACGAGGCAAAGCGGCCGGTCAAGCGGATCCTTGCTTCCTGTCGAGCGCCCAGGGCCCCGGGCCGGCCGCGGCGAGATAGAGGAAGATGAAGCAATAGAGCAGCGCCGGCTCGCCGAAGTTGAGCGCCGGAAAGAAGCTCATCGGGAAATGCGCCATGAAATAGGCCGCGGCCATGAAGCCGGAGAGGATGAACGCGACCGGACGCGTGAACAGGCCGAGCACGATGAGCGCTCCGCCGACGAGCTCCATCGTTCCGGTGAAGTACATTAATCCGGCCGGCATCTTGTCGATGAACGGCAGGCCGGCGGGGAAACCAAGCAGCTTGCCGGTCCCATGTTCGAGAAACGCCAGGCCGGTCACGATGCGCAGCACCGAAAGCATCGGCGGCCCGAGCAGCGTCGAATTGAGCGCCGGCGCGATGGAACGAGGGAGAACATTGCTCATGTTTGTCAAATCTCGTGGTTGAAGTGTGCTTGAGCGCCGGCGCCCCGACCCTACGCCGAAAGCTTGGCGGCGGTCTTGGCGATCAGCTCGCCTTGATGCCGGGCGCCGTCGAGTTCGAGCTTGGCCGGCTGGCGCTGGCCCTGCGCGCCGGCGATCGTCGTCGCGCCGTAGGGCGCTCCGCCGACGATCTCATCGAGGGTCATTTGCCCGGCGTGGCTGTACGGCAGACCGACGATGACCATGCCGAAGTGCATCAGGTTGGCGATGATGGAGAAGAGGGTCGTTTCGTTGCCGCCATGTTGCGTCGCGCTCGAGGTAAAGGCCCCTCCGGCCTTGCCAATCAATGCTCCGCTCATCCACAGAGCGCCCGCCTGTTCCCAGAAGCTTCCCATCGCCGAAGGCATGCGGCCGAATCGCGTCGGGGCGCCGACTACGATCGCGTCGTAGTTCCCAAGCTCGCCGGGCGTGGCGATCGGCGCCGGTTGATCAAGCTTGAAGTGCGAGGCTTTGGCGATCGCCTCGGGGACGTTCTCCGGCACACGCTTCACCTCAACCGTCGCGCCCGCAGAGCGCGCGCCTTCGGCGACCGCGTAGGCCATCGTCTCGATGTGGCCATAAGCGGAATAATAGAGCACGAGCACCTTCGTCATTCAGGCCTCCTTGAAGCTTTGGTGGCGGCGCGAAGAGTTCAGAGGATCTTCGCCATCTGGTCGAACGAGAGCCGCGGGCTGCGCGGGAACAGCTTGCTCGCGTCGCCGTAGCCGATATTGATCAGCACGTTCGACTTCACGTGTCCCTCGGGAAAGAACTCGGCGTCGACCTTCGCATTGTCGAATCCGGTCATCGGCCCGGTGTCAAGCCCGAGCGAACGCAGCGCGATCAGGAGATAGGCGACCTGCAGGGTTCCGTTCTGGAAGGCGCTGCGGGCGGCCTTGACGGGGTCGCCCGAGAACCACGACTTGGCGTCGACATGGGGCATCAGGAACGGCAGATGCTCGTAGAACTCTTCGTCATACGCGGTGATCGCGACGACCGGCGCGTTCATCGTCTTGGCGAGATTGCCGGGCGCCAGGGCCGGCCGAAGCCGCTCCTTGGCGGCGTGCGAGCGCAAGAACAGAACGCGCATCGGCGACTGGTTGGCGCTGGTCGGCCCCATTTTGGCCAGCTCGATCGCCTTCCGCAGCAACTCATCCGAAACCGGCTTGTCGAGAAACGCATTGTGCGTGCGCGCGTCGGTAAATATCTGCGCGAGCGCCGCAGAGTCGATCGTCTTGGGCTCGGGAACGTGTATGGTCATGCGAGAAATCCCCTCGAATTGTTGCGCTGCGTCATAAAATGGCCCTATCACTCCATCGTTGCAATTGGCAAAATTATGCTAATATCCATCTCTGGAGATGATGGATGATCGACCCGCTGACGCTTGACCAGATGCGCGTGCTCGTCGCGGTCGCCGAAACCGGCAGTTTCTCCGCCGCTTCGCGCAAGCTCGGCCGCGTGCAGTCGGCGGTCAGCCAGGCCGTCCGCGCCATGGAGACGACGCTCGGCGTCGCGCTGTTCGATCGATCCACGAAGACGCCGACCCTGACCGAGGCCGGGGCGGCGATCGTTCAGGACGCCCGCGCGATCGTCGACAGCGCCAGGGCGCTGCGTGCGCGCGCCCAGAGCATCGCCGAGGACGTCGAGCCCGAATTGACGCTCGCGATCGACGCCACCTTCCCGATGCCGTTATTGATGGCGAGCCTGCGCGCGCTGCGCGGGGCCTTCCCGAAGCTGCCGGCGACCGTCTTCACCGAAGCGCTCGGCGGCGCCGAGGAGACCTTGCTGAGCGGCGCGGCGCGCATGGCGATCTTCCCGCTTGTCGCCGGGCCGACCCCGGACATTTCCGCGGAGTTTCTCACCACGATCGCGCTCGTCCCGGTCGTCGCCTCCGACCATCCGCTGGCCCGGGCGGCGGAGCCGATCGGCCGCGAAACGCTGGAGCGCCATGTCCAGCTCGTGCTTACCGGCAAAACCGCCTTTGCGCAGAACGCGCGCGGCGGCATCGTCAGCCACCATCTCTGGCGCTTCGCCGATCTGACGACGCGACTGGAATTCCTGCTGGCTGGTTTCGGCTGGTGCAACATGCCCCATCACATGGTCGAGGACCATGTCGCCGCGGGCCGCCTCAAGCGCCTCGTTCTTGCCGACGAGGCGGCGCCGGTGTTTCGGCTCTACGTCGCGTCCGAACGCGGCCGCGAGCTCGGGCGCGCCGGGAAATGGCTGGTCGCCGACCTTCGCGAGCGGCTCAAGACCTGCCCCGGCGTTGCGCAGGCGTGGGACGCGCGGCGAAGAGAGTTGGCGGCGGCGCAAAGGCCGGCGCCGGAGGCCGCCGGCGCAGGGCAGATCGTTTGATCGCAAGCGGTCGAAATGCGGGCGCGGACGCCCGAAGCGGGCTGAACTCGCGATTTGGCGCGGAAAACTGTCATCGACAGGTGGAACCGCCTGCCATACCTGGACCTCGTCCTGAGGCGCCGCGAAGCGGCCTCGAAGGACGCGTGGGTTCGCTCGAGCGGCTGCGCCAGCTGGTGCATCCTTCGAGGGCTCCGCTGGCGCGGAGCCACCTCAGGATGAGGTCGCGAGTCCACCTCAAGCAGCCCGCCATAAGCGCGGCGTCGACCTTCGGCGGTCAGTTGTTGCCGATGCAGCCGTACCTCACGCAATCATCGAGATTGCGGCTCAGGCCATCGGTCTCTGTCGCAGGGAGGGCCGGAACGACTACTCGCGCCGGCGCCAAGGCCGTCGCATGCGATGAAGGGCCCGCATACGCGACCCGATGCATCTCATTCGCATGCTTGTGAAACGGATGCGCGCCGTCGCCAGCGAGCGCTGAAGCGGGAGCTGCGAGAGCGACGCCAAACGCCAGCGCGACCATTGGGGCAAATGTCGAAACGATTCTCATTTTCTCCTCCATTAGGATCGGGATCAGCATCATTGCTAACTTCGATCCGATCGAACGCTGCGGTTAGAGCACGCCTCTCCGCGCCGCGGTGTGAGCAACGTCACACAACTGTCACAACCCGATCAAACCGCGCGCCACACCTAACCGCCGCCGCCGTTACCTGGCTTCGTCGCGGTGCATGGTGGAAGACAGGTGGAGGGACCGCCTTGCCGGGCTGCCTCGCGTCTGGCATGTTAGCGCTAATCGCCCCGGGCCGAGCCCCGGGCGAGCATGCCGTTCGGATGTCGGGCGGATGCAGATCAAGTGGGAGGAGTTTGCAGTGAACAATGTTAGTCGCTTAACCGCAGTAACGCTGGTCGGCCTTTTCATGTCGTCGGCCGCTTGGGCCGGGCCGAAGATTGTTTCCGGCCCCGGCGCCAACCCCGAATGCTTCAAGCCCTGGTCGGCGACGACCAAGTTCTTCCAGTGGGAGAAGAAGCCCGGCCCCTATAAGATCGCGCTCGTCAACGGCTTCGTCGGCAACACTTGGCGCATTCAGATGGTGAAGACCGCCAAGGCCTTCGCCGAACAGCCGGGCATCAAGGAAAACATCAAGGAGTTCAAGGTCGTCTCGACCGGAACGGACGTCGCCGCGCAACTCGGCGCGATGGAGGACTTCATCAATCAGGGCTACGACGCAATCGTCACGATCGCGGTCGCGCCCGACGGCTTCGACCGCATCATTCGTCTCGCGGACAAGAACAACGTCGTCGTCGTTCCGTTCGACAACATTCTCGATACCGACAAGGTCATGATGGTCAACGAGGACCAGAAGGAAATGGGCCGCATGTCGGCCAAGTTCCTGCTTGACGAAATGGGCAAGACCTCCGGCGACATTCTCGAAGTGCGCGGTCTGCCCGGCAACTCCGTCGACCGCGACCGGCATCTCGGCTTCCGCGAGGTGATGGAGGCGGCGCCCAACAAGTTCAACATCACCGAAGTCGTCGGCAATTGGGACACCGGAACGTCGCAGAAGGTGACGGCCGACGCTCTCGCCGTGCATGGGCATTTCGACGGCATCTTCAGCCAGGGCGGCGACGACGGGACGGTGCAGGCGTTGATGGACGCCAAGCATCCGTTCGTGCCGTTTGCAGGCGAGGGCGAGAACGAGTTCCGCAAGCAGATCGCCGAATACAACAAGGACGGGCTCAAGGGCCTGTCCTACGGCCAGTCGCCCGCGCTGGTCGCGATCTCGATAAAGGCGGCGATCTCGGCGCTGCAAGGCAACGTCATGCCGCAGCTGATCTCGATCCCGATCCCGGTCGCGACCTACAAGACGCTGAAGCCTGGCGAAAACTACTGGCCGGACCTGAAGGCGAACTTCTTCGCGCCGAACCAGTTCCTTCCCTGCGACGTGACCTTCACTGCGCCGCAAATCATGTCGCAAAGCGAGAAGAACACCCAATGATCGCCTGAAGGCGACAAGAACCTGGCCCGGCGGCAAAGGCCGGGCCATCCTTCCGCCGCCCGTATCGGCGCCCGTTTGCCCATCTTGTCGAGGCCAGCCATGGCGGACGCGCCCCAGGGCGATTTCCTTGTCCTCTCGCAGATTTCCAAGCGCTATGGCGGCGTGCGCGCGCTCGAGAACGTCGATTTCCGCTGCCGGCGCGGCAAGATCCACGCGGTGCTTGGCGAAAACGGCGCAGGCAAGTCGACCTTGATCAAGATCGTAGCCGGCGCAGTTCAGCCGGACGCGGGCTCGATTACGCTCGACGGCCGCCTGCGCCAATTCGGCGCCCCCGCGGCGGCGACGGCCGCGGGGGTGGTCTGCATCTTTCAGGAACTCTCATTGATGCCGGACCTCTCGGCCGCGGACAACATTTCGATCGCCGCGCCGCCGAGACGTTTCGGCCTGATTGACGCGCGCGCGCAGCGTCGCCGGGCCGAAGCGCTGCTCGCGGAAGTCGGCTGTGAAGACGTCAATCCGCTTCTCCGCGTGCGCGAGCTGCCGCTGTCGCGCCGCCAGATGGTCGAGATCGCCAAGGCGCTCGGTCAAAAGCCGCAGCTTCTCATCCTCGACGAGGCGACGTCGGCGCTGACCAGCGCCGACGTCGAAAGGGTTTATTCGCTGCTCGCGCGACTGAAGACAGAGAACGTCGCCATCCTCTACATCACCCATCGCATGCATGAGGTCGAGGCGCTGGCGGACCGCGCCTCGGTTTTCCGCAACGGTCGCCACATCGAGACCTTCGACAAGGGCGCGCGCTCGACGGCGGAGATCGTGCAGTTAATGATTGGGCGCGACATCGCCACGCAATATCCGCCAAAGCCGAAACGCGCACGACCCGCCGCGGCGCTCAAGGTCGATCGTCTCGGGTGGGAGAACAGCCTTGAGAGCATTTCGCTCGAAGTCGGCGCGGGCGAGATCGTCGGCCTTGGCGGGCTCGACGGCCAGGGCCAGAAGACGCTGCTGCTCGCCCTCTTCGGCGTGCTGCGCGGCGTTACCGGCTTAATCACGGTCAACGGGCGAGCAGTGCGGCCGGGATCCCCGGCCCAAGCCAAGGCGGGGGAAATCCGCATCGCTCTCGTTCCCGAGGACCGAAAAACGGAAGGGCTGATGCTGCCGATGTCGGTTTCCGACAACCTGACGATCGCTTCGCTGGGCGCGCTATCGTTCGGGCCGTTCGTCGATTTCAGCAAGGAGGCGGGCGCAGTCGAGGCCGGCGTCAAGCGCCTTCGCATCAAGATCGCCGCGAAGACCGACGCCGTCTCGACGCTGTCCGGCGGCAACCAGCAGAAGGTCGTGATCGCCAAATGGCTGATGACCGAACCGCGCATCATCCTGCTCAATGATCCGACACGCGGCATCGACGTCGGCACCAAGCAGGAGCTCTATCGTCTCATGCGCGAGCTCGCCGATCAGGGCGCCGCCATACTGTTCTATTCGACCGACTACGACGAACTCATCGGATGCTGCGACCGCGTCGCCATCATGTATGACGGCCGCATCGTGCGCGAACTTTCCGGCGACGAACTGAACGAGACCAACATCGTGGCGAGTTCGCTCAACATCGAGGGCGCGGCGGCGGCGAGCGTGGGTCGCGAGTCCGCCCATGTCTAGCGATCTCGCGATCCGAATGCGCCAAAACTTCGCCTTCCTGACGGCGGTCTCCCTGTTCTGCGTCGTCTATCTTCTCTACCACGTCGCTCATCCGAAGGGCTTCTCGTCGGCGGTGCTGGTTCAGAACGGCGACGAGGTGTTCACGCTCGCGCTGGTGGCCATGGCGCAGACCGTGCCGGTTCTGGCCGCGGGCCTCGACCTCTCGGTCGGCGCGCTGATGACGATGGTCGGCTGTTTCGCCAGCTATCTTTTGAGCGGGGCGCCGGACGGGACTGCCCTCTCGCTCGACCTTGCCGGATGGCGTCTCGGCCTCGGGACGCTGCCCGGAGGCGTGCCCGGCATCCTCATCGGCATCCTCGTCTGCCTGGCGATCGGCGCCTTCGCCGGGCTCATCAACGGGGTCGTCGTCGTTTATGGCCGGATCCAGCCGATTATCGCGACGCTGGCGACGGGCGCGATCTTTATCGGCGTGGCGCTGTTCCTGCGGCCGCAGCCCGGCGGCAAGATCGACGAAGACCTGAACTGGGCCCTGACAAACTCGCTCGGCGATTTCGCCTCGACGGTCCATATCTTCAATGACGGCGCCGCGCCCTGGTTCGCGCCGTTCGCTGGCGTTCCGACCCCCTTCGTGCTGCTCGCGCTGATCGTGCTTCTGGTCTGGGTCCCGTTCAGCCGGACGGTCACCGGGCGGGCCATTTATGCGATCGGTTCGGCCGAAGGCGCGGCCTACATGTCCGGCCTCGACATCAATCGCGCTAGGATCGCCGCCTTCACGCTAGGCGGGTTCTTCGCGGGCTGCGGCGGACTCTTTCTTGCGATCCAAACCTCCTCGGGGAACGCCGACATTCCGCAGGCCGGCGCCTATACGTTGAACTCGATCGCCTCCGTTGTGATCGGCGGCACGTCGCTTCTCGGAGGAAGCGGCGGGGCGATCGGCTCGGTCTTCGGGGCAATGATCCTCAGGGTCATCTCGTTCTTCTTCCGCATTTTCGACATTGCCCCGCTGCTGCAGCCGCTGTTCGAAGGGATCATTCTGCTCGCCGCCGTGAGCATCGGCGCGCTGCGCGTGCTCAGGGTCAAGAACACGCTGGAGCTCTTCCGGTGACGGTCATTCCGACGAATTTCATGCCGTCGCGCGACGATCGACCGATCTTCATCGCGGCGCTGTTCATCGTCGCGATCCTCATTGCCGGCACCGCCTATACTTTGCAGCGATTCGGCAGCGCGCCGCTGCTGTCGCCGAACTACCTGCTGCAACAGCTGCAGATCGGCGCCTTCCTCGGCATCGTCGCCGCCGGGATGATGATCGTCATATTGATCTCGCAGATCGACCTTTCGGTCCCCTGGACCTTGACCGCCGCCGCGATGATGGCGACCGCGGTCGGCGGGCCTTGGGCCATACCGATCGGCCTCACCGTCGGGCTCGCGGTCGGGGCCGTCAACGGGCTCGGCGTCGCCTATCTGCGCGTGCCCTCGATGATCTTCACGCTTGGCGTCAATGCAGTCATGCGCGGTCTGATGGTCGCCCATACCGGCGGCTTCGCGCCGGACACGGCGGCGACCGGCCTCATGCGCTTGCTCGCGGCGGGACACATCTTCGGCATTCCCAATGCGCTGTTCGTCTGGCTCGCGGTCTCCGCGATTGTCGCCGTCATGCTCCAGCGCACGGTGCTGGGCCGCTCCATCTACGCCATCGGCAACAAGGAGGCGGCAGCGTACCTCGCGGGCGTCAATACCAAAGGGGTCATCGTCGTCTGCTTTGCTCTGTGCGGCCTGACCTCCGGCCTCGCTGGCGTCCTTCTCGCCGGCTACTCGCAGAAGGCCTATCAAGGCATGGGCGACCCCTATCTCCTGCCCGCGATCGCCGCCGTCGTCATCGGCGGCACCAACATCCTCGGCGGCCGCGGACGCTACCTCGGCACGCTCGTCGGCGTCATTCTCATCGTGCTGCTCAACAGCGTGTTGTCGATCATGGAAATGCCGGAGGCCGGCCGGCAGGTGATCTACGGCGGCGTGATCATCCTGATGCTCTTGGTCTACGGGCGCTCCGAACAAGTGACGAGCTGAGGTCGGCGATCCCTTCCCCAGCTGTGCTGGGGAAGGTGGCCGAAGGCCGGATGGGGTATGGCCCGCTGCCGCGGACACAGGTCGCATTGCACAAGCGTCGCCGCGAACTTATAGAGTCCGGTGGGCCGCTTTCCGCACCCCATCCGGCCCCCCGGATCTTAGTCCGGGGGCCGTGTCGGAAGAACGGGCGTTCTTCCGAACGCCCTATAGCGCTGCCTTCCCCGCTTCGCGGAGAAGGGGAGAGCGAGGCGCCCTACTTCGCCTTGTCGCTCTTCTCGCTCCTGTCGCGCGCTTTCAGCGCCGCGCCGAGAATGTCGCCGAGCGAAGCGCCCGAGTCGGCCGAGCCGTACTGTGCGATCGCCTCCTTCTCCTCGGCGACTTCGAGCGCCTTGATCGAGACCGCGATCTTGCGCGCGCGCCGGTCGAACTGGACGATGCGCGCGTCGACCTTCTCGCCGACCGAGAAGCGCTCGGGGCGCTGATCGCCGCGGTCGCGCGCGAGCTCGCTGCGCTTGATGAACGCGGTGAGGTCGCTGCCCGCGATCTTCACTTCGATTCCGCCGTCCTTGACCTCGACGACCTCGCAGGTCACCACCGAACCCTTGCGCAGTTCGCCCTCGCCCTCCTCGCCCACCTTCTTGGCGGCGAACGGGTCACTCGACACCTGCTTGAGGCCGATGGCGATGCGCTCCTTCTCGATGTCGACGTCGAGCACTTTGGCGTGCACCTTGTCGCCCTTCTTGAAGTCCTCGATCGCCTGCTCGCCCGGACGCGTCCAGTCGAGATCGGAGAGATGGACCATGCCGTCGACGTCGCCGTCGAGGCCGATGAACAGGCCGAACTCGGTCTTGTTCTTGACCTCGCCCTCGACGACCGAGCCGACCGGGTGCTTCTCGGCGAAGGCTTCCCACGGGTTCTGCAGGGTCTGCTTGAGGCCGAGCGAGATGCGGCGCTTGGCGGCGTCGACCTCGAGCACCTGAACCTCGACCTCCTGGCTGGTCGAGACGATCTTGCCGGGATGGACGTTCTTCTTGGTCCAGGACATTTCCGAAACGTGAATGAGGCCTTCGATGCCCGGCTCGAGCTCGACGAACGCGCCGTAGTCGGCGATGTTGGTGACGCGGCCCTTCAGCTTCTGGCCGATCTGGTAGCGGGTCTCGATCGCCGACCACGGATCTTCCTGCAGTTGCTTCATGCCGAGCGAGATGCGGTGCGTCTCGTGGTTGATCTTGATGATGCGCACCTTGACCTGCTGGCCGATCGACAGCACTTCGCTCGGATGGTTGACGCGCCGCCAGGCGATGTCGGTCACGTGCAGAAGGCCGTCGATGCCGCCGAGATCGACGAACGCGCCATAGTCGGTGAGGTTCTTGACCGTGCCGTCGATGACCTGCCCTTCGGCGAGGTTGGCGACGATCTCGTGGCGCTGCTCGGCCCTGCTCTCCTCGAGCACCGTGCGGCGGGAGACGACGATATTGCCGCGGCGCCGGTCCATCTTGAGGATCTGGAACGGCTGCGGCACGTTCATCAGCGGCCCGACGTCGCGCACCGGGCGGATGTCGACCTGGCTGCGCGGCAGGAAGGCGACCGCCCCGTCGAGATCGACGGTGAAGCCGCCCTTGACCTGGTTGAAGATGACGCCTTCGACCTTCTCGCCCTTCTCGAAGGCCTGTTCGAGCTTGACCCAGCTCTCTTCGCGCCTCGCCTTGTCGCGCGAAATGACGGCTTCGCCCAGCGCGTTCTCGATCCGCTCGAGATAGACCTCGACCTCGTCGCCGAGGCCCGGGGCTGCGTCTCGCCCGTGGTTGGTGAATTCCCTGAGGGCGACCCGGCCCTCCGTCTTGAGGCCGACGTCGATGACGGCCATGTCCTTTTCAATCGCGACGACCTTGCCCTTGACGACCGTTCCCTCGAACGCTTCGTCGGCGCCGTAGGTCTCGTTCAGAAGCGCGGTGAAATCCTCGCGCGTGGGCGCCAAGGGTTGGGTTGATGGCATTGGTTCTCCTAAAATGCCCGAGCTCGGGCGGCGCCGGCCTTGGGTTCGAGTTGACGTTCAGGCGCCCGCTCGCCGGAAAGCCCCGCGCGAAATAGCGCAGCGCCTCGCCGCCTTATCAGCGGGCCGGCGCGTAACGGCCGACGACGGAAGCCCCGGGTTTTGTCGCCATATAGGGAGCCCATGCGGCGAGCGCGACCCGCTAGCAGGAATATTCCCGACGGGCAAGGACGAAAGCGGGGCTTTTGCTGATTTTAGCACGTCTCGAAGGTCGCGCGTTCTCCTTCCCCGGCACTGCTGGGGAAGGTGGCGCGAAGCGCCGGATGGGGTGTGGCCCGCTGCATGAACCTCAGTCCGATTGCACCAACGTCACCGCGAACCTTTCATCGACGCGTCCCTGTTTTCCGCACCCCAGTTGGCGCTGCCTGCCGCGCTTCGCGGAAGTTCATGTCTCGCGCAGCGCCGCACGAATGCGCTCGATGACGATCGGCAGCCCGCCGATGATGAGCTCGTCGGGAAATCGAAGAACGCGAAATCCCGCGCGTCGAAACCATGCATCCCTCTCGGCGTCCTTGATCATCGCATCCGCCGTCTCGTGCGTGCGGCCGTCCCCCCCGGACGCAGTCCGGGGGTCAACGACGATCTTTCGCGCAAGACAAACGAAATCCGCGAAATAGGGTCCGATCGGCGTTTGCCTGCGAAAGCCGCGTCCGTCGATCTGATGATTCCGCACCGCGCGCCAAAGCATGGTCTCCGCCCTCGTCATGTTCTGACGCTGCAACCGTGCGAACTTGCGCGAGGACTGACGGAACGCGGCGGCTCGTCCATCCCCGCCGTATATCACAATCGAGGCGCGATGGCGATCCCTTCCCCAGCTCCGCTGGGGAAGGGATCGCCATCGCCATAGGGCGTCGAAAGACGCCCGTCGTTCGACGGGCTATGAGCGCCGGATGGGGTGTGGCCCGCTGCCGCGACGCAAGTCGGATTGCAAAACCGACAGTGCGAACTTGCATCGAGCCGTCCCTGCCCTCCACACCCCATCCGGCGCCCTCCGGCCGCCCGCAGTGAATCCGGAAGGGCTCGACCCAGGGGGAAGCAATCCTTGGGGTCGCAGGGCAGCGCTCTTTCGCCCCTGGATCGCCGCGTCGCCCTATCGGGCTCCTCGCGACGACGCTTGGGTTAGCCCCTCATCCCAGCCAGCTCGGCTTCCATCTCCGCGACGCCGCGCTGGGCGATCGGCAGCCGATAGCCCTCCCCGGCTTGCTGATAAACGTCGACCGCGCCGCGCATGGATGCGAGCGCCTCGTCCAGAAGCGCGGCATTCTTCTCGCGCTCTGCAAGCACCGACAGTGCATTAGCCAAATCGTGTTGGGAGAAGGCCCAGTCGAGCGGAACCCGCTCGCGCGTCAGCTCCTCCAGCGCCGCGCGAAAGGCCGCGACCGCCTCCGCGAGCCGCGCCGTCCCGCTCTCCCGCTCTCCCGCTCGCCAAGCCTCCAGAGCGCGAGGCCGAGATTGTTTTGAGTCTGCGCCCAGGCGAGCGGAACCCGCTCGCGCGTCAATTCCTCCAGCGCCGCGCGATAGGCCGCGACCGCCTGCTCGAGCCGCGCCGACACGCTCTCCCGCTCTCCGAGCGCCCGCAGTGCACCGCCGAGATTGTTCTGCGTCGCCGCCCATCGCAGCGGAACCCGCTCGCGCGTCCCCTCCTCGAGCGCCGCGCGATAGGTCGCGACCGCCTCCTCGAGCCGCGCCGTCCCGCTCTCCCGCCCGCCGAGGCTTGCGAGCGCAAGGCCGAGATTCATCTGCGCCGTCGCCCAGTGGAGCGGAACCCGCTCGCGCGTCAACTCCGCCAGCGCCGCGCGATAGGCCGCGACAGCCTGCTCGAGCCGCGCCGTCCCGCTCTCCCGCTCGCCGAGCGTCGCTAGCACAATGCCGAGATTGTTCTGCGTCATCGCCCAGTTGGGCGGCACCCGCACGCGCGTCCACTCCTCCAGCGCCGCGCGATAGGCCGCAACCGCCTCCTCGAGCCGAGCCGTCCCCTTCTCCCGCTCGCCGAGCCTATAGAGTGCAAAGCCGAGATTGTTTTGC
>Ga0116219_10003245_pt1 | contig 12992 bp, 7 predicted proteins | sample Sb_taG_4_FD_91019 | JGI IMG/M metagenome (GOLD analysis project Ga0116219, IMG submission 91019) | Peat soil microbial communities from Weissenstadt, Germany - Sb_50d_6_BS metaG | ecosystem: Environmental > Terrestrial > Soil > Wetlands > Peat | place: Germany: Weissenstadt | collected 2010-09-21
ACCGTCTCGACGTCAACAATTTCGACAAGCTTGCGGCCAAGCATCTCGATCTTAATGAAGTCGGTTTCTGCAACATTGCGACGACCATGCCGGTCGCCTACGACCCCTACGCCGAAAATCGCGAAACTGGCGCCTTCATCCTCATCGATCGCTTGACCAACGAGACGGCGGCGGCCGGCATGATCGCGCACGGGCTGCGGCGGGCAACCAACGTGCATCGGCACGGCACGTTGGTCACTCGCGAGACTCACGCCGCGCTCAAGCATCAGAAGCCCGCAATCCTATGGTTCACCGGGTTGTCGGGCGCGGGAAAATCGACCATCGCCAACCTCGTCGAGGTCAAGCTTCACGCGCGAGGCGTGCATAGCACGCTTCTCGACGGCGACAACGTCCGCCACGGCCTCAACAAGGACTTAGGCTTCACCGCCGAGGATCGGGTCGAGAACATCCGGCGCGTCGGCGAAGTGGCGCGACTGATGACCGACGCCGGGCTCATCGTGCTGTGCTCTTTCATCTCGCCGTTCGCGGCGGAGCGGCGGCTGGTCCGCGCCACGGCAGCGGAAGGGGAGTTTCTCGAGATCTATGTCGAGGCGCCGCTCGAGACCGTCATCGCGCGCGATCCGAAAGGTCTTTATCAGCGAGCGCTTGCCGGCCAGATCAAGAACTTCACCGGCATCAGTCAGCCGTATGAGGCGCCTGAGGCGGCAGAGCTCACTCTCAATTCCGCGCAGGAGACGGCGGAAGCGCTCGCCGACTGCGTCATTGCAGAACTTGAGCGGCGCGGCCATATCGTGACGCTATAGTTGCGCAGGCGGCCGGGGGCCGCGAGCGACCTGGAGCGGGCGCGAAGCGTCCGCCGGCGGCCCGCCCGCTCCGCTGCTTGGGAGATCAGCTCGCCCGATCTTCCAGCCCGCGATAGTAGTCGATCAGGATTTCTGCGACTTCCGCCCGCGAGAATTCGGCCGGCGGCGCGATGCCCTTGCCCAGCATTTCGCGAACCTTCGTTCCCGACAAGGCGATGAAATCGTCCTTGGTGTGACCCGGCGCTTCGCGCATCATCACCACCTTCTTTAGCTTCTTGGAATAGGCGGTGTTGTCGGCGCGGAAAATCTGGATCTTCAGACTGCCAGGCGGAATGTCGTCGAAAATCGTCTGCGCGTCGAAGGGTCCGTAATAGTCGCCCACCCCCGCATGGTCGCGGCCGACGATGAGATAGGCCGCACCCATGTTCTGCCGGAAAACGGCGTGCAACAGCGCCTCGCGCGGGCCGGCGTAGAGCATATCGAACCCATAGCCCGTGACCATCGCCGAGTTCGGCGGGAAATAGAGTTCGACCATCTTCCTTATCGCCGCGTCGCGAACCGGCGCCGGAATGTCGCCCTCCTTGAGTTTGCCGAGCAGCATGTGAATGACGAGCCCATCGGCCTCAAGACGGTCCATCGCCATCCGGCACAATTCCTCATGCGCGCGGTGCATTGGATTTCGAGTCTGGAAGGCGACCACCTTATTCCAGCCGTGCTCGGCGATCTCGTTGCGGATTTCCCCCGCGGTGCGGAACGTGTCGGGGAACTCGGTCTGGAAATAGCTGAAGTTGAGCACCTTGATCGGGCCGGAGAGAAGCGTGCGCCCCTGGGCGACGAATGCGGCCACGCCCGGGTGGTTCGGATCCGCCGTGCGGAAGACGTTATGGACAATGAGGTCCGCCTCCTCGTCGGAGAGCGTTTCGATCGCCTCCACGTCCATGACCGCCAGAACGGGGGCGCCGACGACATTGGGATCGCGCAACGCGACGCGCTGGCCGGGCGCGAGGGCGGAGGCGTCCTGGACGAGATTGAGCACCGGCGCCGGCCAGAAGAGGCCGGTCGTCGTCTTCAGATCGCGAGCGACCGACAGCGCGTCGGCCTTGTTCATATAACCGGCCAGCGGGTTGAAATAGCCCGCGCCGAGCATCACCGCGTTCGCCGCCGCAGCAGAGCTTATGACGATCGAGGGAAGGCGTTGGGCCTCCTCCCGCAGCCGCTCGTTCTCGCGCGAATCGGCGACGAAAAGCGCTTTGAGCGCGCTAGAGCCATGAGGTTCGATGATGTGCTGCACGTTACGCGCTCTCCCCTGCGATCGTCGCCGCCCCACCTCCCGCTCCGCCCTCAGGCGCGGCAAGAAAGCCAGCGACTTCCTTCTTGGGTCATTATGGCTCATTGCGCATTTCGGCGCACTAAGTCATTACGTCACTACTGTCATCCCGAGTTAAGCGCCACCGAACGGCGCGGACGTATCGTGACGCGACAGCTGCGCCGGCGGCAATGGCCGCGACCAACCTGGAACTGTCATGCTCACTCTATATTATGCGCCCAACACCTGCGCCCTGGCGTCGCATATTGCGCTCGAAGAGGCCGGCGCCGGCTTCGAAGCGCGACGGATCGACTTCGCTAGCGCCGAGCAGACGAAGCCCGGGTATCTCGCAATCAATCCAAAGGGTCGGGTGCCGGCGCTGGTCGCCGAGCGCGGCGTGCTGACGGAAATGGCGGCTATTCTCGCTTTCATTGCGCAGTGCTATCCCGAGGCGCGGCTCGCTCCGCTCGACGATCCTTTCGCCTTCGCTGAATTGCAGGCGTTCAACAACTATCTCTGCTCGACGGTGCATGTCGCGCATGCCCATCGTGTGCGCGGCTATCGCTGGGCCGACGAGCCCGAGTCCCTTGAAGCGATGAGAAAGAAAGTTCCGCAGTCCGTCGGCGCCTGTTACGACTTGATTGAACGCGAGCTGTTTCGCGGCCCGTGGGTCATGGGCGAGACGTATACGATCGCCGACCCCTATCTCTTTACGCTCGCCGGATGGATGGAGGGCGACGGCGTCGACCCGCGCGCCTTTCCGCGGGTCCATGACCACCGCAGCCGGATGCGCGAGCGCGCCGCGGTTCGGCGGGCGCTGGCGAGCGAAGGCATAGCGTAGCGCCACACGCCCTCAGAAAATCTTCACGTATTCAAAATCGCCGAGCTGGTTGTTGACGCCGACGCGCGGCGGAGCGATCCAGCTCGCGTATTTGCCCGGTTCATGGCATGGCTTCATCAGCGAGCTGATGAAGCGCATGTCGTCGTCGTTGGGCAGCCAGTCGCCGCTCTTCGCGTTCCATTGGTCTTCGGTCAGGACCTCGCCGGCCGGGCTTATGCGGGCGCCGGCGAACTCGCCAATCCTGCGATTGAAGCCCTTGTGCGGCTGGACGAACTTGAAGGCGATTCCCGCCTTCTCGACCACCTTGTTCCAGCGGTCGACGCCGCCCTGGCAATCGACGATGAAGTCGTCGAGGAGCCGGGAGTTGAGGGCGCGCAACGCCGCGACCTGTTCGACGACGAGCTTGCCATCGATCACGCGGGTGACGGGATAGGTCGCGTCCTGCAGCACGTGATCGTCGCCTTTAAGGTTGGCCTCGTTGAAGCGGCCTTTAATGCCCGAACTGAACGCGTCGGCGGCGTTGCTGGAGATTTCGCTGCCGAAAAGATCGCGCGTGACCGAGATGTGGAAGTTGACCTTGCGCTGCAGGAGCGGCAGATCGACGACGCCGAGCTTGCGCACCGCCTCGACGTCGCCGGGCTCTTTAATGCCCGCCTTGACCATCGCCGCACAGGTCGCCTCGATCGTCCGCTGCACCCCGGTCTCGCCGACGAACATGTGATGGGCTTCTTCCGTCAGCATGAACCGGCAGGTGCGCGACAGCGGATCGAAGCCGCTTTCCGCCAGCGCCGCGAGCTGCATCTTGCCGTCGCGGTCGGTAAAGAAGGTGAACATGAAGAACGACAGCCAGTCGGGTGTGCGTTCGTTGAACGCGCCGAGGATGCGCGGGTTGTTGATTTGCCCGCTCTGGCGCTCGAGCAAGGCCTGCGCCTCCTCTCGCCCGTCCTTGCCGAAATATTTGACCAGCAGGTAGACCATCGCCCATAGGTGGCGGCCCTCCTCGACATTGACTTGGAAGAGGTTGCGCATGTCGTAGAGGCTGGGTGCCGTCGCGCCGAGGAAGCGTTGCTGCTCGACTGAGGCCGGCTCGGTGTCTCCTTGCACCACAATGAGCCGGCGAAGGAGCGAGCGGTGTTCGCCAGGCATTTCCTGCCATGCGGGCTCGCCCTTGTAACGGCCAAACGGAATCGTGCGTCCCTCGACTTTGGGGGCAAGCAGGATGCCCCAGCGATAGCTCGGCATCTTCACATAGCCGAACTTGGCCCAGCCGGCGGGATCCACGCCGACGGCGGTGCGGAGGTAGACCTCCGACTGTTGGTAGCCCAACGGGCCCATGTCGTTCCACCAGTCGAGATATTTTGGTCGCCAGGTCTCGAGCGCGCGCTGAAGCTGCTTGTCCGAGGACAGTTGAACGTTATTGGGAATCACGTCGTCGTAACTGATGTCAACGAATCGGTCCGAGCTCATCGAGCCTGGCGTGTCAGCAAGGGTGTCATCGGCGCTCATGTCTTCATTCCTCGTCAGTAGGTTTCCAGGTGCAGCCGTCCATCCCGCTTGAGCGACGCCCCGATCGCCGCCCAATCGAGACCGGCGTCGATCGCGATGTCGCGGAGGGCGAGCACGACGCCCTCCTCCATCGCCTTCAACCCGCAAACATAGAAATAGGCGTTGGGGTCCGCGATGAACGGCGCGAGATCGGCCGCGCGCTCGCGCATCAAGTCCTGCACGTGGCGCTTGGGCTGACCAGGCGTGCGGCTGAAGGCGAAGTTGATGTCGATGAAATCCTTGGGCAGGTTGCCGAGCGGCCCGAAATACGGAAGCTCCTCCTTGCTGCGGGCGCCGAAGAACAGCATCAGTTTGCCGCCATCGAACTTGCCCGACTTGCGCAACCGACGTCGCCACTCGGTCATCGCGCGCATCGGCGCGCTTCCTGTGCCAGTGCAGATCATCACGATGGCGCTTTTCGGGTGGTTGGGCATCAGGAAGCTGACGCCGAACGGGCCGGTCACCTCGACTTTGTCGCCGACGCTCAAGTCGCAGAGATAATTGCTAGCGACGCCGCGCACCGGGCGGCCGTGACGGTCTTCCAACACGCGTTTCACCGTGAGCGAGACGTTGTTGTAGCCGGGCCGCTCGCCGTTGCGCGGGCTCGCGATCGAATACTGGCGCGGGGGGAGCGGCCGTCCGCCCGCCTCCGTGCCGGGAGGGATGATCCCGATCGACTGCCCTTCGAGCACCGGAAAGGTCACGGCGCCAAAATCGAGCACGATGTGATGGGTGTCGTACTCCCTCCCGATTTCCGTCACCCGCACGTTGCCGACGATCGAGGCGGCGACCGACGTGGCCGCCGCCTTCGGCCCATAAAGGTTTGCGTAAGGGCGCCCGGCAGACCAAGGCGGGATGACGGCGGCGTAGGCGCCGACGTCGAACGTCGCTTCCTCGCTCGCCGCGTCGAGGGAGACTGACGCCGGCGCGGCCGCAATGTCTTGATCCGCCGAAACGCCCGTAGCAGCCAGCTCGTCGGCGCTCAATTCCGCAGGCAGGGCGTCCCAGTCGAACTGCGCCTCGACGCTGTAGGCTAAAGCACGCGGCATCACCCGCCAACTATCGATGCTGCCGGTCGGACAGGGTGGAATGCAGGCCATGCACAGATTGCACTTGCCCGCGTCGACCACATAATTGCGCGAGTCGTGCGAGATCGCGCCGACCGGGCACGTCGACTCGCAGGTATTGCAGCGGATGCAGATTTCCGGGTCGATCAGATGTTGCCTGATGACCACGGCCTCGGACTGATCCATCATTCTCTCATCGCTGCGGACAGGGTCCGGACGCAGCAAGTCTCTCGGCGGTTGGGGGCGTGGCGAATCCAAGACGAGCTTCCTCTCTTCGCGCCCTGGATCGCTTCGTCTCGCGCGCGATGTCCGCGACGTCCTGGTTTAAGCGAGGCATCGGCTACACCCGATTCCAGTCGAACGCGGCCTTTTCGCCCCTTCCGTAGATCTTCAGCGCGCCCTTGTCGCCGACCGCGTTGGGACGCTGGAAGATCCAGTTCTGCCAAGCGGTGAGGCGGCCAAAGACGCGGGTGAACAAAGTCTCCGGACCGTCGAAGCGCAGGTTCGCCTCCATCGCGGTCAGGGCGTCAGGGCTCATTGATGCGCGCTCTTCGACCGCAATCCGGATCTCGTCCGCCCAGTCCATGTCGTCGGGAATGGAGGTCGCGAGGCCAAGGGCGAACGCCGCCCCCGCGGCGAGGGGCTCGCCGACATTGGCCTTCACGGACGCGAGCGCGGACGCTTCGTCGTAGAATCGCCGCCCGAGACGACTCTGGCCGCTCGCCATCGGGTAATCGCCGAAGTTCGCTTCGCTGACCACGATCTTAGGCGCGCGCGCTTCGTCGCCGGGCAGCGCCAGATGATAGATGCGGTCGCACGCGAGAGCGAGTTCGAAGAGAGCGCCGGCGAAGCATGAGCCCTCCTCGACGAGCGCGAACAGGCTCCGCGAGGAGACGTCAAGCCGACTGAATGTGCGGCGCAGATAGCCGATCGTTTCCCGCGCGAGCCAATGCGTGCTCAGCGATCGCAGCGTCGCATCCATCGCCATCGCCGTCACGGGATCGCCTTCGGTCTTGATCAGCCAGACCCCGATGTCGAGCTCGTTAGTGCGCATCGAAAGGATCGCATCCTCCAGCTCCCGGGCGAGCGCCAGCGGATACCAGGCGGCGCCGGCGGCCTCGATCGCCGCGACGTCCCGTGGCTGAGGGCCGTGCGGCCCCTTGATCGTGAAGGTGGCGGCGCGCGCTCCGCGGTCGATCGACACCGTGACATGCGAATAGCGCAACGCATCGGCTTCGATGACGCGCTCGATCGGCGTGAGCACGACTCCCTTGGTCGATAAGGGGCGGTCGCTCGTCGCCGCGAGGGCCAGCGCCCGCTCTTGCACCCTGGCCGCAAACTGCGCGGGTTTGGCGATCGCGTCGACGAGGCGCCAATTCAAAGCCTTCTCGCCGCGCACGCCTTCGCTCGTCGTGCAGAAGACGTCCGCGAGATCGTGGCGGACATGGCGCTTGTCGGTCAGCCGCGTCAATCCGCCCGTTCCCGGCAACACGCCGAGCAGCGGCACCTCGGGCAGGCTGACGGCGCTGGAGCGATCGTCGATGAGAATGATCTCGTCGCAGGCGAGCGCCAGCTCGTAACCTCCGCCTGCGCAAGAGCCGTTGACCGCGGCCAGGAATTTCAGCCCGCCGTAGGCGGACGAGTCCTCGAGGCCGTTGCGCGTTTCGTTGGTGAATTTGCAGAAGTTGACCTTCCACGCATGGCTGGAGGCGCCCAGCATGAAAATGTTGGCGCCCGAGCAGAAGACCCGCTCGCGCGCGCTGGTGATGACCACGGTCCGCACTTCCGGGCGCTCGAAGCGGATGCGGTTTATGGCGTCGTTGAGCTCGATGTCGACGCCCAGATCGTAGCTGTTGAGCTTGAGCTTGTAGCCGGGGCGCAAGCCGCCGTTCTCGTCGAAATCGGCGAGGAGGGTCGCCACCGGCCCGTCGAACTTGAGCTTCCAGTGCTTGTAGCGCGACGGCGCGGTTTGGTAATCGACCCGGTCGGGGCGGTTCATTACGTTCTCATACATAACGTTCTCATGCATAGGCAGTTTGATGCAATGAAATGCATCATAGTGCGCTCCCGATTCCTAGGCAAGCGCCTCAGGCCTGGACCGGGAGACCCAGCGCTTCCCGCACCTCAGCCCGCAAGATGTGAAAGGTCTCCGCCAGCGGTTGAGCGCTGGTGTCGACGCGCATTTCCGCCTTCGAATAGAAAGCCGCCCGACCGGCGAGGATCGTTTTGAGATCCTCCATCGCCTCCCGGCTCGCCGCCATCGGGCGCAGATCGCCTTGAGCCCTGACGCGGCTCATGTGGTCTTCGGGATCGGCCGTGAGCCAGACGGTTGTGCAATGCCGCAGAAGCAGGTTGAAGCTGCCGAGGTCGGAGACCAGGCCGCCCGCGGTTGCGATGACCGCCTCGGGATAGGCTTGGATCGTCTCCTCGAGCGCGCGGCGCTCATAGCGGCGATAGGCGTTCTGGCCATAGAGCCCGAGAATTTCGCTGATGCTGCAGCCGGCGAGCTTCTCGATGTCGCGGCTCAGCTCCACAAACGGAAAGTCGAGATCTTCCGCCAGCATGCGGCCCAGCGTCGATTTGCCCGCGCCGCGCAGGCCGATCAGCGCAATCCGCGACGAGCGCGCGGGCGGCGCCTCGCTCAGCGGATGCCCAGTCCCGATGACATCCGAGGCCGCGAGGCGCACCCGGCGCAGCGTCGCTTCGTCGCAGTTCGCCAACAATTCGCGCAGCATCAGCCATTCCGGCGACTGGGTGGTGACGTCGCCAAGAAGTTCGGCGAGGGAGCATTGAAGCGCCCGCGTTACGTGTAAGAGAATGAGGATTGAGGCGTTGCCGACGCCATATTCGAGATTGGCCAAGTGCCGCTCGGAAACGCCGGCAGCTTGGGCCAAGGCCTTGCGAGTGAGGCCTCGCCGCGCGCGCATGGCCCTGACGCGCTCGCCGAGCGCAACGAGAAACGGCTCTTTCCGCGCCTCGGAGTCCGTCTCGAGCTTCGCCGGCGCCGCCAAATCGACGCTGTTTCCCTCGTTCGCAGGCGGATTCGGACGTGCGGTTTCGCTTGCCTCGATCTCTTTGGCGGTCGGCGAAGGCAGTATACTGCTTGACATGGCCCAGGCGCGCCCCTAAGAAAGACGCTAAGCACAATATTGCATCAAGACGAGGCGGGCAAGTCTTCGCGCGACGTACGACCCCATGGCCGCGCCGCCAATCGAGGGAGAAGCGCCGTCCGACGCGCCGGCTTCGAGCGCGACCGAGGAGACGCCGATGACCGTCAGCTCCGTTGAACCGCCGCCCGAGGCGTTCAACTTCGCCGCGCATCTGCTTGGCGCCAATGCCGATCGCCCTGACAAAGCGGCGTTCATCGACGACGTCGGCGTGGTCACCTACGCGGAATTCGACGAGCGTGCGCGGCGGTTCGCCGCAGGCCTCAAGGAGGCGGGGATCAAGCGCGAGGAGCGGGTCCTCATCCTCATGCAGGACGGCGCCGACTGGCCTGTGGCGTTCTTGGGCGCGCTGCTCGCGGGCGTCGCGCCGGTGGCGGTCAACACGCTCATGACCGCCGACGATCTCGCCTACATGCTCGAGCATTCGCGCGCGCAAGCCGCCTTCGTCAGCGGCGCGGTGAAGCCCACGCTGAAAGCGGCGCTGACCAAATCGGATCACGAAGTCCATGACGTCGTCGTGTCGCGCCCGGCCGCGCCGCTCGATTTCGGCGAGGTTGAGTTCGAGGACTTTCTGGGCCGTCAGGCGCCGCTCGTGAAGCCCGCCCGTACGCACGCCGACGACCCCGCGTTCTGGCTCTATTCGTCGGGCTCGACCGGCCGGCCGAAGGGGACGGTGCACTCGCACGCCAATCCCTACTGGACGACCGAGCTCTACGGCAAGGCGATCCTCGGCTTAAGGGAGAGCGACGTGTGCTTCTCGGCCGCGAAGCTCTTCTTCGCCTATGGCCTCGGCAATGCCTTGACCTTTCCGCTCGCCGTCGGCGCGACCGCGCTTCTGATGGCTGAGCGGCCGACGCCCGAGGCTTTGTTCAAGCGCCTGACAGGCGGCGTCGGCGGGGTGAAGCCGACTGTCTTTTACGGCACGCCGACCGGCTTCGCCGGCATCCTCGCTTCGCCCGCCTGCCTCGAGCGCGAGGACGTGGCGCTGAGACTCGTCTCCTCCGCCGGCGAAGCGCTGCCGGCCGAGATCGGCGAGCGCTTCAAGCGCCATTTCGGCGTCGACATCGTCGACGGCATCGGCTCGACCGAGATGCTGCACATCTTCCTCTCCAACCGCCCGGACAGGGTGCGCTACGGCACGACCGGCTGGCCGGTGCCGGGCTACTTGATCGAACTGCGCGGCGAGGACGGGCGGGCGGCGCCGGACGGCGAGCCGGGCGATCTTTACATCCATGGCCCCTCGGCGGCGCTGATGTACTGGGGCAATCGCGCGAAGACCCGCGAGACCTTCCAGGGCGGCTGGACCAAGAGCGGCGACAAGTACATCCGCAACCTCGACGGCTCGTACACCTACGCCGGCCGCTCGGACGACATGCTGAAGGTCGGCGGCGTCTGGGTGAGCCCGTTCGAGGTCGAAGCGACGCTGGTGCAGCACCCCTCCGTCCTGGAGGCCGCGGTCGTCGGCGCGCCCGACGCCGACGGCCTCATCAAGACCAAGGCCTTCGTCGTGCTGAAGCATGGGCACAGCGCGACCGACGCCGACCTCAAGCACTTCGTCAAGGACCGCCTCGCCCCGTACAAATACCCGCGCGCCATCGAGTTCATCGCCGAATTGCCCAAGACCGCCACGGGCAAGATCCAGCGCTTCCGGTTGCGCGAGCGGGAGGGCGTGACGGCCGCTCGATAGTAACAATATAATACGGTATTTTAATCGGCCAAGCCGAATCCAAATATCGCCAAGCCAGACCAAGCTAATCCAAATAAAAACGCTTGGTTTTACTTGGTTTTATTCGTCCGAATCGGGACTTTTCAATGGGTTACGACGATTCCAAATAAGAAATTCTCCCCTCGCCATTCGCCTCGCCGCCCAGCGCCTCGCAAGGCCCAAGGTCTGAGCCGACGACCAAGCCGCGATAGCACGAATTCCGATGTTCACAAAGGTTTTGTTGCAGCAAGTTTTTGCGCTGCCTGATCCGTGCTCGGCGTGGAGGCCAAGCTCTCGTAGCGGGGCGCTGCCCGTGCCTTGAGGCTGTGGCCGCCTCCCAATCGGATAAGTGGCATTGATTGCCGCGCCGCGAAGAATAAGCTCGCGCGATGGGGAGCGGCGACGCCTACGATGTCTTTCTGAGCTACGCCCATAGCGACGGCGGCGCTGCCGCGGAGCTGAACGGCTGGCTCAGCGCCCAGGGCCTCAGCACCTTCTTCGACCGCAGCGCGCTTCGGCCGGGCCTGCGATGGATCCCGGCGCTCGAAGACGCGATCGGCCGATCCAAGGCCGTCGCCATCCTCGTCGGCAAGCATGGGATCGGCAACACCCAGCAATATGAGCGCGAGCTTGCGCTCATCCGGCAGACCGGCGACGCTGCGATTCCCCGCCGACCGGGTTCCTGCAGCTCCTCACCTGGGTCGACTTCAGCAAAGGGACAAATGTCCGTCAGCAGCCCGACAGCCTCGAAGCGCTCCGCGCCGCGCTGCGCGGCGAGACGATTGCGGCGTCCTCCATCCGCGCGTCGATCTGCCCTTACCGGGGTCTGGAGCCGTTCCGCGAAGAGGACGCGGCGTTCTTCTGTGGCCGCGATGACGCGATCCGCGAGCTCGTCGGGCGCGTGCAGGAGCATGGCTTCGTCGCCGTCGTCGGCCCTTCGGGGAGCGGCAAGTCGTCGCTCGTGCTCGCGGGACTCCTTCCGGCCCTGCGCAAGCAGAGCCGGACAACGATGTGGGATGTTGTCACGCTCCGCCCGGGCAAGTGGCCGCTGCGCGCGCTCGCCGAAGCTTTCGGGACTGTGCCGGAAAACGCCGGCCCGGCCGAGATCGACACCTATCTCGAGAAGGAAGCGGCATTCTATCGCACCGGCGACGATGAGACGCTCACACGCATCGTCGACCGCCGCCTCGACGCCGCGGCGGAAAAGCAGAATCGCCTGCTGATCTACGTCGATCAGTGGGAGGAGCTTTACGCTATGGCCCCCGCGCCCGAGGAGAAGGAGCGCCTCAAGCAGCATTCCGCCGACGTCGAGAAATTCATCGAACTCCTGGTCGCATCTACGTCCGGCGCAAGATCGCGCACGAGCGTCGTGCTGACGGTGCGGGCCGACTTCTACAATCCGCTCATCCGCAATCCGCAGCTCAGCGCGCTGCTGCCGCGCCAGCAGGTCAACATCCCGCCGATGCGGCGAGAGGATCTGAGGTCCGCGATCGAGACGCCGGCCAAGAACGTGGGACTTTCGTTTGCGCCGCCGGAATTGGTCGACCGGATCTTGGACGATGTTGGATTGGAGGAAGGCCGGCTGCCGCTGCTTCAGTTCGCGCTGAAAGAGACATGGGAAAAGCTGAAGGGCGATAAGCTTCTCACCGCCGAAGCTTACACGGCGGTCGGCGGCGTCGCGCGCGCGATCGAACAGACCGCGCAGCGGGCCTATGAAAGGCTAACGCCCGCGCAGCAGGAAGCGGCGCGCCGTCTCTTCCTGCGGCTCGTCACACCCGGCGAAGGCCAGGAAGACACACGCGCGCGCAGCCTTATTCCCGATGACCCGCAGCAACGCGATATCATCGATCGCTTCGCCAACCCAAAGACCCGCCTGTTGGTGACGGGCTATGAGACCCCGCAAGGGGAGGGGCCAGCGGGACGTGACGTGCGTGCAACCGTTGAGGTGGCGCATGAGGCGCTCATCCAGCGCTGGCCGACCCTGCGAGCGTGGGTCAGCGCGAACCGCGAGAATCTGCGGGCGCGCGCGGCGATCCTGCGCGCAAAAAAGGAATGGGACGAGAACGGGGGCAGCGGAAACTATCTGCTGCCTACGGGCGTTCAGCTCGAGCGCGGCCGAGCCCTTCTCGATGACCCCGGCGATGTGGCGGTCGACGACATCCGCGACTTTGTGGGCCGCTCGATCGAGAAGGACCAGCAGCGTCTCGAGGCCGAGCGCGAGGCGGCCCTAACGACTGAGCGTCAAGCCAAAGAGGCCGCGGAACGAATTGTCGCCGAGCAAGAGAAAGCCCTCGCCAATTTTCGCGAGCTGCAGGTCATGCAATCGAGATTCCTGGCCCATCAGGCCCGCCAGCAGCGCACTTTAGGTGACGCTCCCGCCGCGGTCCTACTCGCGCTCGAGGCGCTGCCCGACGTCGCCGCCGGGACGCCTCGGCCTTACGTCCCAGAGGCGGAGTTGCAGCTTGACGGCGCCTGGCGCGATCTGCGCGAGCGGATCGTTTCTCGGCCACGAGAATCCTGTGCGGAGCGCGGCGTTCAGCCGCGACGGCCATCGCATC
>Ga0116219_10003254_pt1 | contig 12978 bp, 8 predicted proteins | sample Sb_taG_4_FD_91019 | JGI IMG/M metagenome (GOLD analysis project Ga0116219, IMG submission 91019) | Peat soil microbial communities from Weissenstadt, Germany - Sb_50d_6_BS metaG | ecosystem: Environmental > Terrestrial > Soil > Wetlands > Peat | place: Germany: Weissenstadt | collected 2010-09-21
GCCGCGATGGACGTCGACGGGTCGGGCTCGTAGTTCGGCACGTCACCCAGCGGGTAGATCCAGTCCCACGCCTGGGCCACGTACAGAATCGGATGTCCTTGACCGGGCTTGTCGGCCAGGATGCGGGCGCGAACTTCCGGCTTGCGCATCTCGGCGACCCGCTCGGCCAGCGGCAGTTGTGCGATCTCGCGGTAGCTGGGGTACAGCACGAACGGGTTGGCCGACAGCTCCAGCCCGATGATGAGCCCGATCGGACGCGGCAGCAACTGCGCGGTGACGTCACCGCCCGCCGAGTTGGCCTTCTCGATCATCGTGATGGCGTCCTCCCAGGTCGGATCGCCCGAATTGGCGACGATCAGGGTGAACGTGACCGGCAGCCCGACGTCCTCGGCGACGTCGAATACGGTCTGCAGCACCGGCTGGTAGCCGCTGGCCGGGATGTCGGGCACGAACTGCAGCAGCCCGCCGCCGCCGTCGACCACGCCCTTGGCGATCTCTTCGATCTCCTCGCGGGCGGCGTCGTAGCTGGGAATCGGCGAACCGCTTTCGGTCTTGTGGATCGTGAACCGCGACGTCGCGAAGCCCAGCGCACCGGCCTCGATCGCTTCGGTGGCCAGTGCCCGCATCTTCGCGAGGTCGTCGGCGGTGGCCGGCTCGCGGTCCGCGCCGCGCCGGCCCATCACGTAGACCCGCAGCGGCGAGTGCGGCAGAAAGGCGGCGACGTCGATGTCACGCCGTCGCGCCTCGAGCGCGTCCAGGTATTCGGGGAAGGTTTCCCAGGTCCAGGGCAGTCCGTCGGTCATGACGACCCCGGGAATGTCCTCGACTCCGGCCATCACGTCGACGAGCACGTCGTGGTCTTCCCGGCGGCACGGCGCGAAGCCGACTCCGCAGTTGCCCATCACCACCGTGGTGACCCCGTTCGCCGACGACGGCGTCAGACGCTCCGACCAGATGGACTGACCGTCGTAGTGGGTGTGCAGGTCGACGAAGCCGGGGGTGACCAGCAATCCGGTGGCGTCGATTTCCCGCGCGGCGCTCGCGCCGTTCACTGAACCGACGGCCGCGATGACGCCGTCTTGGACCGCCAGGTCGCCGACGTACGGCTCACCTCCCAGCCCGTCCACGATGGTGCCATTGCGGATGATGAGGTCGTAGGTCATCTAAATAATCTACGACCACGCCGGGGGTCATGCCAGGCTTGATCCCCCCGTAGTGTCGCCGGTATGGCCAGCACCGACTCCGCTTCCCAGGAACTGCTTCGCGACGCGTTCACCCGGCTGATCGAACACGTCGACGACCTCACGGACGGATTGACCGACGAGGTGTCCGGCTACCGGCCCACCCCGCGGGCCAACAGCATCGCGTGGTTGGTGTGGCACAGTGCGCGGGTGCAGGACATCCAGCTGGCGCACGTGGCCGGCGTCGAGCAGGTGTGGACCCGCGACGGGTGGGTGGACCGGTTCGGCCTGGACCTGCCGCGCAATGACACCGGCTACGGGCACGGTCCCGACGAGGTCGCGAAGGTGCACGCGCCCGCCGACCTGTTGTCCGGTTACTACCACGCGGTGCACAAGCTCACCCTCGAATACATCGCCAGCGTGACCGACGAGGAGCTGCCCCGCGTCGTCGACACCAATTGGGACCCGCCGGTGACGGCCGGCGCGCGGTTGGTGAGCATCATCGACGACTGCGCCCAACACCTCGGGCAGGCCGCGTACGTGCGGGGGATTCAGTAGGTTCGCGCGCGTGCGATTCGCGGTAACGGTGGTGCTGTGGCTGGCCGCAACGGTTGCGCTGGTGGTGGCCGTTCCCGCGGCGTGGACGCAGCTGCACGTCGTCGACGCCGACGGCTACGCCGCGCTGGCGCAGCGGGCGGCCGCCGACCCGGCTCTGCAGTCGGCGATGGCTTCCGAACTGACCACCCGGGCGATGGCGCTCGTCGCCGCGCCGGGCGGTGCACGCTACCCGGTCGACAGCTCCCAGGTGCACGACGCGGCCGTCGCCTTCACCGCCGGGCGGGCGTTTCCGCCGCTGTTCGCGCAGGCCAACCGGGCGGTGCACGGCTGGTTGTTCGACGACCCGCGGTCGGGCCGCAACGCCGGGGAGTGGGTGGTCGATGTGGCCCCGATGCTCGAGGACAGCGCGATCGCGCCGCTGTTGAGCCGCCACCATGTCACGGTGCCCGCCACGCTGACGGTGCCCGTCACCGCGTCGATGCCTTCGATGTCCGGGTCGTTGCGGCAGGGACAGCTGAGCCGGCTCAGCGCCTGGGGTCCCTGGGTGAGTATCGGCGCGGCGGCCCTCAGCGGTTGCTGCGCTGTGCTGACGCTGGTCATCGCGCGCCGCCGCGGCAAGGCGATGAGCGCGCTGGGCGTCTCGGCGCTGCTCGTCGGTGCGGTCGGGTGGGGCGGCATCGAGATCGGCCGCAAATACGTCAACGACGCGCTCAACCACACCACCGGCGGCATCCGTGACATCGCCGAGGTGCTGATCGGCCGCGCCGAAGTTGGCCTGCACCAATGGCTGAACGTGACGTTGCTCGCGGGCGCCGCGCTGGCCGGGCTCGGCGTCGTGCTCGCGATCATGGGCGGCTTAGCGAAGAAGGCTTGATGAAAGGGCTTAGCGCAGCGGCAATTCCGCCAGGATCGCCCCGGTGGGGGCGTGGCGTTCCGCAGCAGGGCGGCATAGCGGGGATCCTCACCCCGGCCGACGGTCTTGCGCTGGATGTACCAGCTCAACCGCAGGCCCCACGCCGCCACCAGGGTCAGCAGCAGCCATCGGCGGGTTGTGGCGCCGTGCCCGAGTGTTGCCGCGACGGCCGCGACGGCCACAAAGCCCAGGCCCCATGCCACGTCGACGACGTTGTAGCGGCCGATCCGCCTGCCGACGGCGAACGTGACCGCGTGCAGCGCGGCGAGAACGAGGGCCGAAACGCCGGATACCTCGAGGAGGTTCGCCACAGTCGCGTGGTTCATCGATTGCCCTGACGTGCCGGTGTCTTCGTCGGAACCCAAGTGCAGCAGATCATCTCGCCCCTGTACAGACCGTTCGCGCGACGGCCGCGGCCACTTGTGTCCCACGAAATCTTATTCGGAGCCGCCGACCGAACGGACTGGCCGCTAGCCGAATGTGAACGAAAACACTTGCAAGCCGGCGCTGACCTGCATGTCGAGCTGATCGCGGCCCGCGGCGGGCTCGGCCACGATCTGGTGCAGGGTGGGTGGACCGCCGATCGCCGTCGTGGTCGTCTGACCGCCCCGGGTGACGGTGATGGTCCCGGTGCCGCCGACGACGGCGTAAACGTCCTTGGCCGTGTAATTGAGCCGGACGGCGGCATCGGCACTGTCGGCGGTGGCGCCCTGGTCGTCGAGCTTCCAGCGGCCGAGCAACGCGAATCGGTCGGCCGCCAGCGTCGGCGGATAGCCGAACGTGGCGGTGCCCGCCTTGTATTCGCCGGCGCCGCCGTAGTTGATGGCCCTGTCGACGCCCAGGTAGGTCTCGGGTGTGAGCCGGGTGTGCGGCGTGGTGTCCTGCGACCGGGTCGCCGCGGGCAGCCGGACATCCCTGTTCGCGTCGACCAGCAGCTGGCGGATGAGCTTCTCGGTGCCGTCGTAGTCGCCCTCGCCGAACTTCGTGTGCCGGACCGTTCCGTTCGCGTCGATCAGGTATTCGGCCGGCCAATACAGGTTCTGGTAGCCGTTCCACGTCGCGTAGTCGTTGTCGAGCGCGATGGGGTAGGTGATGTTCAGTGCGGCGGCCCCACTGGCGACGTTGCCGGCGACTCGTTCGAAGGCGTACTCGGGGGTGTGCACGCCGATGACGACAAACCCACTGTTCCCACTGTCGCGGTAGCGGTTGTACCAATCGACGACGTGCGGGATGGCGCGCTGACAGTTGATGCACGAGTACGCCCAGAAGTCGATCAGGACCACCTTGCCGCGCAGCGAGGCCAGGTCGACCGGTGGAGTGTTGAGCCACTGGGCGATCCCGGTGATGGCCGGGGCCGGGCCGCACCGCTGCAACTGGTCGGCGCCGTCGGTGCAGTCGGCCAGTTGGCCTTTGGGCCCCGGGTGCAGCTGTTGGCGGAGTTGGTTGGCCCCGATCCGCTTCTGCATCGCCACCGTGTAGTCGGGAACGGCGCGCTGCAGCATCGCCGGCAGGTTGAACACCAGCGCCACGGCCAGCACGATCATCACCACTCCGCCGGCGATCTGGATCGCGCGTTGCCGGCGGCGGAATGCCGCGACGCGTTCGGCGACGCGGCGTCCGGCCAGCGCGAAGATCAGCAGCGGAATCGCGGTGCCGACCGCGAACGTCGCGGTCAGGACAAGGATCGGCACGCCGATCGACGCGGTCCCGCCGGCGACCACGATGGCGGCCAGCACTGGTCCCGCACACGGCACGTATAGCGCGCCCAATGTCAGTCCGAGCCCGAAACCGCTTCTGCCGGAGCCTGTTTGACGCGGCTGCAGGCGGGCGAACGGTCGCTCGATCAGGTGCTGCAGTGGCGGGAGGATCAATCCCAGACCGATGAGGGTGAGCACCACCAGAGCGGCCCAGCGGATCGCGTCCTGCGGCAGGCGCAGCGCCGACAGCAGGGCCGAACCGGCCAGCGTCACCAGGCTGAAGCTGCAGACCAGGCCGGCGATCACCAGGTATGGGCGGGCGGCTGGGGCGCTATCCCGGTCGCTGCCCAGGCCGGAGAAGAACACCACCGGAAGCACCGGCAGGATGCATGGCGAGATGCCGGTGATCAGGCCCCCGAGGAATCCGATCAGTGCGATTGTCTGCATACCCGGACGGGCTAGTCGCTATACGCAAGCGAACGGTCCGGCGGATGCGGTTCGACGGGCTGGGCGGGGATCCGCGGCGGTCGCGACCGCACCCTCATCGGCCACCAGAACCAGCGTCCGAGCAGGGCGGCGATGGCCGGCGTCATGAATGCGCGCACGATGAGGGTGTCGAACAGCAGACCCAGCCCGATGGTGGTGCCGACCTGGCCGACCATCCGCACGTCGCTGACGACCATGGACGCCATCGTGAACGCGAATACCAGCCCCGCGTTGGTGACCACCTTGCCGGTGCCGCCCATCGAGCGGATGATGCCGGTGTTCAGGCCGGCGTGTATCTCCTGTTTGAACCGCGAGACCAATAGCAGGTTGTAGTCGGAACCGACGGCCAGCAGCACGATGACCGACATCGCCAGCACCAGCCAGTGCAAGGGGAAACCGAGAATGTGCTGCCAGAACAGCACCGAGAGTCCGAAGGAAGAGCCCAGGGAGAGCGCCACGGTGCCCACGATGACCGCGGCGGCCACGAAGGCCCGGGTGATGATCAGCATGATGATGAAGATGAGGCACAGCGAGGAGATGCCCGCGATCACCAGGTCCCATTTGGCGCCATCGGCGATGTCCTTGAACACGGCCCCCGTGCCGGAGAGGTAGATCTTGGCGTCCTCCAGTGGGGTCCCCTTGAGCGATTCCTCGGCCGCCGTCTGGATCTTGTCGATGCTGGCGATCCCGGCGGCCGACGCCGGATCTCCGCGGTGCAGGATGATGAACCGTGCGGCGTGCCCGTCGGGGGACAGGAAGCTGTTCATGGCGCGCTTGAATTCGGCGTTCTTGAAGACTTGGGGTGGCAGGTAGAACGAATCGTCGTTCTTGGAGGCGTCGAAGGCGTGACCCATGGCCATCGCGTCGTCGCTCATCTCGTCCATCTGGTCGAAGATCCCGGACATGGTGCTGTGCATGCTCAGGATCATCGTGCGCATGTTCACCATGGTCTCGATCATGATCGGGAACTGCGCGACCATCTGCGGCATCAGCCGGTCGAGCTCTTTGATGTCACCGACCAGGGTGTCCAGCTTCTCGTCGATCTGGTCGATGCCGTCGATCGCGTCGAAGATCGACCGCAGCGACCAGCACATCGGGATGTCGAAACAGTGCTTCTCCCAATAGAAATAGCTGCGGACCGGCCGCCAGAAGTCGTCGAAGTTCGAGATCTCGTCGCGCAGCTGGTTGGTGATCTGCTGCATCTCCTCGGTGTCGCCGACCATCTTGTGCGTGACCCCGACGAGTTGCGTCATCAGCTCGTACATCCGCTGCATCGTGGCGATCGTCTTGGTCATCTCATCGGCCTGCTTGAGCAAGTCGTTCATCTGGTTGCGTTGGTATTTCATGCTCTGCATCTGGCCGGCGTTCTGCAGGCTCATCTGGAACGGGATCGACGTGTGGTCCATCGGCGTCCCGTCGGGCCGGGTGATCGCCTGCACCCGGGAGATCCCCGGGACCCGGAACAGGCCCTTGGCGAGTTTGTCCAAAACCAGGAAGTCGGTCGGATTGCGCATGTCGTGATCCGACTCGATCATCAGGATCTCCGGCTTCATCCGGGCCTGGGAGAAGTGGCGGTCCGCGGCCGCGAATCCCTGATTGGCGGGAATGAAGGCGGGCAGGTACTGCCGGTCGTTGTAGTTGGCCTGATAGCCGGGCAGGGTCAGCAGGCCGACCAGGGCGACGGCCAGCGTGACGGCCAGAATCGGCAGCGGCCAGCGCACCACCGCTGTGCCGACCCGCCGCCAGCCACGCACCTTGAGCACCCGTTTGGGGTCGAACAGGCCGAACCGGCTGCCGACGGTGAGCACGGCCGGCCCCAGCGTGAGCGCGACCGCCACCGCGGCCAGCATCCCCACCGCACACGGGACGCCGAGGGTCTGGAAGTACGTCATCCGCGCGAAGCTCAGGCAAAACGTTGCCCCGGCGATCGTCAAACCCGAGCCCAGGATGACGTGCGCCGTCCCCCGGTACATGGTGTAGAAGGCCGTTTCTTTGTCCTCGCCGGCCTGGCGGGCCTCCTGGTAGCGGCCGATGATGAAGATCCCGTAGTCGGTGCCGGCCGCGATCGCCAAAGAGGTGAGCAGGCTGACCGCGAACGTGGTCAGCCCGATCAGCCCGCTGTGCCCGAGCACCGCGACCGCGCCGCGCGCGGCGGTGACTTCGAAACCGACGGTGAGCAGCAGCACGATCACGGTGAGCACCGAACGGTAGACGAAGAGCAACACCAGCAAGATCACCACGAGCGTGGTGGCGGTGATCTTGACCAAGGACCTGTCACCGCTGCGGTGCAGGTCAGCGGCCATCGCCGACACCCCGGTGACGTAGACCTTGACCCCGGGCGGCGCCGGGGTGCTGTCCACGATCTTGCGAACGGCCAGGACGGATTCGTTGGCGAGCGGCTCGCCTTGATTGCCGGCGAGGTTCAACTGGACCGTCACGGCCTTGCCGTCGTTGCTCTGCGCGCCGGCCGCCGTGAGAGGATCGCCCCAGAAGTCCTGGACGCTCAGCACGTGCGTCTTGTCCGTGCGCAACTTGCGGATCAACACGTCGTAGAACCGGTGGGCGTCGTCGCCGAGGGGCTGATCATCCTCCAGCACGATCATCGCCGAACTGTCGGTCTCGCCTTCGTTGAAGGCGTGGCCAATGCGCTTCATTGCGACAAACGAGGGCGCGTCCTTGGGGCTCAGCGACACCGACCGCTCGTTGCCGACCACCTCCAGCGAGGGGACGAACACACTCAGGACGACCGCGACGGCCACCCAGAAGAAAATGATCGGCACCGCAAAGCGGTGGATCATCCGCGCGATCAGTGGCCGCTCGGCTTGGGTGGCGGCGTCGTGGGCCAGACGGGTGCTCACGCGGATTTCACTATGCAGAAGGTGTACGCGTTGACCTCGTTGGAAACCCTCTCGGCCTTGACCACGTCGTCCACCGTGATGCGGCACCCGATGCTGTCGCTATTGCCTTGTGCCACAAGGTTTCCCATCACCGCCGCCTTGTCGGTGGTGATGTGCAGCGCCCAGGGCAACTGCGCCCCGTCCACCCGTTTCGGATCAGCGTTGACGTCGAAATAGCTGATGTCGGCGACCGTTCCGGGCGGCCCGAACACCTCGTAGGTGATCCGTTTGGGGTTGAACGGCTTGGGGTTTTGCAGGTTGCTATCGGCGTACGATTCGCGCTTCTGCGAGCCGAAGTAGCCGTGGACCCGATCCACGAGGAATCCCCCGACGGCGACCACCGCCAGGATCAACAGCGGAATCCAATACCGCGACAGAAACCTGAAAATCGGTATCCCTTTCACCCCGCCGGCGGACTATCCGTCGTCCGCTCGAACATGTTCAGCTACGAAAGAGCGTCCGCTCCGCCTTGTCGCGCTCAGGCCAGCTCGAAGGCGGCGCCTTCCCATCGAGGATAACCAAGCCTAACCTAAGTGCACTTCGCGGGGTCGGCGCCTGGCGGGAACTGTTGACTCCTTCCCCTCGCGCAGAGAAGTGTAACGCATATCACGTGCGTAACAGTAGTTTCGCCGACGAATTATCCCATCGCAAATCACAACCCGTGCGTTATACAAATCACACTCTGTGCGTTACGCTCGCCCGGTGGCGCAACTCACGTTTCAACGCGCCCGCACGAAGGAGAACAAGCGCCAACGTGCGGAGGCGCTCGTCGAAGCCGCGCGCTCCCTGGCGCTGGAGACAGGCGTCGCGTCGGTCACCCTGACCGCAGTCGCCACGCGCGCCGGCATCCACTACTCCGCGGTGCGCCGCTACTTCACCTCGCACAAAGAGGTCCTGCTGCACCTCGCGGCCGAAGGTTGGGTGCGTTGGTCGACGACGGTGTGTGCGGAACTCGCCGAGCCGGCGCCCATGTCGCCCGCGCGGGTCGCCGAGACGCTGGCCAACGGGCTGGCGGCCGACACGCTGTTTTGCGACCTGCTCGCCAACCTCCACCTGCACCTCGAGCACGAGGTGGCCGTCGAGAGGGTGGTGGACATCAGGCGGACCATTTCCGCCGCCGCGGTCGCGATCGCCGACGCGGTCGAGCGTGCGCTGCCCGCGCTGGGCCGGTCGGGCGCCTTCGACGTCGTGATCGCCGCCTACTCGTTGGCGGCCGCGTTCTGGCACATCGCCAATCCGCCGGAGCGGCTCACCGACGCCTACGCCGACGAGCCGGACGCCCTGCCACCCGAGTGGAACATCGATTTCGCGTCGGCCCTCACCCGAGTGCTGACGGCAACCTGCGTGGGCCTCGTATCCGGATCGTCGTGAACAGTAAAGGAGACCCTTGCGCCGTGGCTTGGCGGACTGCAGCTGCTGACAAGGATGCCGACTCAGATGGGCGCGCGGAATCTGAGCAAACCGCGCGGTCTTCCGCCGGGGCGTCTAACGTACTTAGCGCACCAAAGCAATCGGCGGGATCGCAACGGCGGTCGTCGCTTTCGCCCGAGGGCGGGTTGCGGCGACGACGGTCGGACAGGCGGACGGACGCCCGGTCAGCGAAAGGGCGGGGGATGGTCAGGATTCCGGTCGCCGCGGTGGCGAGGAAGTTCTGGATCGTCGTGGTCATCGTGGCCGTGGTCGCGGTCGCGGGATTCTGCGTCTATCGGCTTCGCGGCAACTTCGGTGTCCACGACAACCGCCCGATCACCAGCGGCATGGCCGATGACATCAAGCCGTTCAACCCCAAGCACGTGGTCTACGAGGTTTACGGCGCGCCCGGGACGACCGCGAACATCAACTACCTGGACATCAACGCCCAGCCGCGGCGGGTGGACAACGCGCCCCTGCCGTGGACGCTCTCGGTCGTCACGACGCTTCCGTCGGTGAGCGTCAACGTTGTGGCGCAGGCCGACACCGACCAGATCGGCTGCCGGATCATCGTGAACGACGTGGTCAAAGACGAAAGGTCCGAGACCGGGGTGAACGCCCAAACCTTCTGCATAGTGAAGTCCGCATGACCGACAACCAAGCCGTCGGGCTCCCGCACATGCCGATCTTCGCGCGCTCCGTCCACAAGCTTGCCGTGCCCATCCTGCTGTTCTGGATAGGACTTGTCGTCGTCTTGAGCGTCTTCGTCCCGCCGTTGGACAGGGTAGCCAAGCAGCACCAGGTGTCGATGAGCCCGCAAGATGCGCCGTCGCTGCACGCGATGAAGCGCGTCGGCAAGGTGTTCAACGAGTTCAACAGCGACAGCGCGACCATGATCGTGCTGGAAGGTGACAAACCGCTGGGCGATGACGCCCACCATTTCTACGACCAGATCATCCAGAAGCTCGAGCAGGACAAAAAGCATGTCCAGCACGTCCAGGACTTCTGGGGGGATCCGCTGACGGCCGCCGGTTCGCAAAGCTCCGACGGCAAGGCCGCCTACGTTCAGGTGTATCTCGCGGATAACCAGGGCGAGAGCCTGGCCAGCGAGTCCGTCGCGGCGGTCCGCAAGATCGTGGACGGTGTCCCCGCGCCGCCGGGCGTCAAGGCGTACGTGACGGGCGCGGCGGCGTTGATCGCCGATCAGTCCTCGGCCGGCGACAAGAGCGTCAAAAAGGTCACGATGATCACCTTCGTGGTGATCATCGTGATGTTGCTCGTCGTCTACCGCTCGATAGTCACCGTTATCGCCACCATGTTCATGGTCGTCATCGAGTTGATGTCGGCCCGGGGGATTATCGCTTTCCTGGCCCATAACAACGTCATGGGACTTTCGACTTTCGCCGTGAACATCCTGGTGTTGCTGGCTATCGCGGCCGGGACCGACTATGCGATTTTTATTTTCGGTCGATATCAAGAGGCGCGCACACTGGGCGAGGATCGTGAAAGAGCCTTCTACACCATGTTCCACGGCACGGCGCACGTGGTGCTGGGCTCTGGCCTGACCATTGCCGGTGCGATGTATTGCCTGAGCTTTACCCGGCTTCCGTATTTCCAGTCGCTGGGGATCCCCTGCGCCGTCGGTATGCTCATCGCCGTCGCTGCCGCGCTCACCCTTGGACCGGCGGTGCTTACCGTCGGCAGCTTCTTCAAGCTGTTCGATCCCAAGCGCAAGATGAGGACTCGGGGATGGCGACGCGTGGGCACCGCCATCGTCCGCTGGCCCGGACCGATTCTCGCGGTGTCGGTCGCAATCGCTCTCATCGGACTGCTCGCCCTGCCCGGCTACAAGACGAATTACGACAACCGGCTCTACCTGCCGCCGGGCACCCCGGCCAACATCGGATACGCCGCCGCGGAAAGGCATTTCCCGACGTCCCGGATGAATCCGGAGTTGTTGATGCTCGAGACCGATCATGACATGCGGAATCCGGCGGACATGTTGGTGATCGACAGAATCGCCAAGGGCGTCTTCCACATTCCCGGTATCGCGCGGGTGCAGGCGATCACCAGGCCACTCGGAAAGCCGATCGAACACACGTCGATTCCGTTCCAGATCAGCATGCAGAACACGACGCAGGTCGAAAACCAGCAGTACATGCACCAACGCATGAAGGACATGCTCAAGCAGGCCGACGCCATGCAGGAGTCCGTCGACACCATGCAGCGCATGTACAACATCACGTCGAAGATGGCCGCTGTCACGCACCACATGGACGGCCTCACGCATGAAATGTTGGACGTGACAGACACATTGCGCGACAACATCGCCAATTTCGATGACTTCTTCCGTCCGATCCGCAGCTTCTTCTACTGGGAGAAGCACTGCTTCGACATTCCCGCCTGCTGGGCGTTGAGATCCATTTTCGACGCGCTCGACGGCTTGGATCAGATCACCGAAAAGTTCACGTACCTTACGGGCGACATATCCCAGCTGGACGCGTTGTTGCCGCAGATGCTGGCGCAGATGCCGCCGATGATCGCGACCATGCAGACCATGAAGCAGATGATGCTGACCATGCACAGCTCGATGTCGTCGCTGTACGACCAGATGGACGTGATGAGCCAGAACTCGACCGCCATGGGTCAGGCTTTCGACGCGGCCAAGAACGACGACTCGTTCTACATACCGCCGGAGGTCTTCGACAACCCGGATTTCAAGCGGGGCTTGAAGATGTTCCTGTCGCCCGACGGTCACGCGGTCCGTTTCATCATTTCTCATGAGGGCGATCCGGCCAGCCCCGAAGGGATTTCGCACGTCGAGCCGATCAGGAACGCGGCGAAGGAGGCGATCAAGGGGACCCCGTTGGAGGGCGCCAAGATCTACCTGGCCGGCACCGCCGCGGTCTACAAGGACATGGCCGAGGGGTCCAAGTGGGACCTGATGATCGCGGGAATAGCCGCCGCCAGCCTCATCTTGATCATCATGCTGATCATCACCCGAAGCCTGGTCGCCGCGATCGTCATCGTGGGCACGGTGCTGATTTCGTTGGGTGCGTCGTTCGGACTCTCGGTGCTGATGTGGCAGGACATCATCGGCTTCAAGTTGCACTGGATGGTGCTGGCGATGTCCATCATCTTGATGTTGGCCGTCGGATCGGACTACAACCTGCTGCTGGTGTCCCGTTTCAAGGAGGAGATCGGTGCCGGACTGAAAACCGGGATCATCCGATCGATGGCCGGCACCGGCAGCGTGGTGACGTCTGCGGGCCTGGTGTTCGCCGCCACCATGGCGTCCTTCATCTTCAGCGATTTGAAGGTCACCGGGCAGGTCGGTACCACCATCGGCCTTGGTCTGTTGTTCGACACCCTGATCGTGCGTTCGTTCATGATGCCATCCATCGCAGCACTGATGGGACGCTGGTTCTGGTGGCCGCAGCGCGTGCGGACGCGCCCCGCCAGCCAGCTGCTCCGGCCGTACGGGCCCCGTCCGCTGGTTCGCGCCCTGCTGCTGCCCAAGGAGAATGGCGGGACACATCGCAACGGTGAATCGGCCGACTCAGCGGACACCGATCGGTTTCGGGCCAGCACCCCGCACTACTGACGGCCAGTCAGGCATAGCATCCCGCGGTAGGACGCGAGAAGCGGTCGAATTCATGCCTGACGGTGAGCACAACGTCGCGGGTTGCGCGTGAAGGCTTGACCGTAAACCCTTGCGGCGCAGCCAACTACCGTTCCAGATGGAACAGTGCCACGATCACCGGCTGAAAACCGCAATGCCCGATCGTCCTTAGGGGTGATTTACGCAGAACGCCACACACATCGCTGAAACAGGA
>Ga0116219_10003259_pt1 | contig 12966 bp, 9 predicted proteins | sample Sb_taG_4_FD_91019 | JGI IMG/M metagenome (GOLD analysis project Ga0116219, IMG submission 91019) | Peat soil microbial communities from Weissenstadt, Germany - Sb_50d_6_BS metaG | ecosystem: Environmental > Terrestrial > Soil > Wetlands > Peat | place: Germany: Weissenstadt | collected 2010-09-21
ATCGCCGCTGGCAGAATCCATAGTGTTCGAGGCTGGGCGCCCCCATAGACGCCGAGTTTCGAAAGTGTCTGCACCTCCATCACCCCATGCCCACGGCGGCCGGCACCCCCACCGGCCGCCTTTATCTTTTCCGGCCAATTTAAACTGCGGCGTGCGGGGCATGACCTAAGGTCGTTTCGGACGCCAAATCTTCCGCTAGCCCGCCTTGACTTCCCGCCAGCACGGTTTTATACAACTGAGTCCATACGGCAATGGGGTGGGTAGCCACGGGCTTTCCGTGAATGCGGCAAAGCCAGCGTTGGCGATTCATGTGGGAATCACCTCCTGATCGAGTGCGCCATCTCGGGTCGTGCGGGGCGGAAAATGCGATAGGGGGTGCGATGAATCGCTCAAAAATTTTACCGCACGTTGCATTCTTCATTTTGATCGCGCCGGCATTCGGCGGAATCCTTCGCGCGCAGGAGGCGTCCACCTCATTGCGCGGGACCGTCACCGATCAATCCGGATCGTCCGTGCCGGGCGCGAAAGTTACGATCCAGAATTCCGCAGTGGGATTTTCGCGTGACACCACCGCCTCCAAAGATGGCGCCTATGAGTTCCTTCTTCTTCCTCCCGCGACCTACGAATTGAGCGTCACCGCCACGGGATTCAAGACGTACATCCACAAACAACTTAGCTTGCTCGTCTCCACGCCCGCGACCCTCAATATCAAGCTGCAGCTGGGTGAGATGGCCCAGAGCGTCACGGTGACAGAAGCGAATGAGCCCGCCGTAAACACCACTGACGCCACGATGGGAAACGCCTTCGGCAGAACGCAAATTGAGCGGCTGCCATTCGATGGGCGCGATCCCGTCGAAATCCTGAGCCTGCAGCCAGGCGTGCTTTTCATCGACACTTCGGCGCAAACCGGTGTGGATAAAACGAACGATAGCCGCAGCGGCGCGGTGAACGGCGGGCGCAGCGACCAGGCCAACGTAACTCTTGATGGCGTGGACGACAACGATCAGCTCAACGGCTTCGCATTCGAAGGCGCGCTGCGCACCACGCTCGATTCCACCGAGGAATTCCGCGTCACGACGGCCAATGGCAATGCTGATGAAGGCCGCTCCTCCGGCGCCCAGGTCAATCTGGTCACCAAGAGCGGCACGAATAATTTCCACGGCAGCTTGTATGATTACAACCGCAACATTCTCGGCCGCGCCAACTACTGGTTCAACAAGAATACCGAGCTGATTGCCAATCCGCCTCTCCCGAATCATCCCGCTCCGTTGATTCGCAACGTTTTCGGAGGCTCGATCGGCGGGCCGATCAAAAAGGACCGCGCATTTTTCTTCTTTAACTACGAAGGCAAGCGGCAGGCCGAGTCGGCGCAGACCGGCAGGCTGGTCCCGAGCGATTCTCTCCGCGACGGGGTGATCATCTACGAGTGCGATCCATCGGCTACTTGTCCGGGAGGGCAAGTGCAGGGGATCAGCCAGCAGATGTACAACGTGCCAGCGGGATTCAACGGGCTCACCGCCGCGCAGCTTGCGTCAATGGATACCAACAGCGTTGGGAATGGCACTTGCCTCAATCCCAGCATGTGGGCGCCGGGGGGTTGCGGACCGAGCGTAGCCGTTCTGCAGGCGATGCAGCTCTATCCGCACGCCAACTCCGATTCTTTCGGCGGCGACGCTTTCAACATCCGCTCCTTCACGTTTCCCTCGCCGCAGCCCATTCATGACAACACGGCGATCGTCCGCCTCGACTACAACCTCACCTCTGACGGAAACCAGAAGCTTTTTGTCCGCGGAAACTATCAGGACGATCACGAATTTGAGGCGCTCAATTTCCCCGGGGAACCGGCCACATTCGTGGACACCAACGGGAACAAGGGATTCGCCGTGGGCTACACGCTGGTCATCAACCCCACGCATATCAACAACTTTCATTACGGCCTGGTGCGCCAATCGCTCGGCCACAATGGAGACAACAATACCGAGGACGCGGTGCTGCTTCGCGGTATCGACGACATAAACGCGGCCGGCACATTTTTCACCAGAACGACCGCAACCGTTGTCCCGGTGAATAACTTCATCGATGATTTCACGTGGATCAAAGGAAAACACACGCTTCAGTTCGGCGGCAACTTTCGCTTGGTGGATAACGAGCGGATCTCGGACGCGAACTCGTTTTTTCAGGCGTCAACCAGCGTCCTCTCCCTCGGCAGCGGTTCCATCGCCAATCAGGGCGTGAGCCTCGACCCCGCTGTATTCGGCTTCCCGGCGGTCAACGCGAATTTTGGCAGCAACTATGACTTTGCCGCCTCAGCCCTCATGGGGCTCGTCGGCGAAATCGACGCCGTCTACAATCGGACAAAAACAGGCGAGGCCCTCCCCGATGGCACTCCGGTAAAGCGCCATTTCCGCGCCCACGAATACGAGTTCTATGCGCAGGACTCGTGGCGCGTGAAGCCGAATCTCACTTTTACGTTCGGGGCGCGATACACGCTCCTGCAACCTCCCTACGAAACAAACGGCATTCAGGTTGCCCCCACGATCAGCCTCCACGATTATTTCGAAACGCGCGCCGCGGACCAGAAGAAAGGGATTTCGTTCAATCCGCTGATTTCATTCAATCTGTCGGGACAGGCCAACGGCCTCAAGCCTTACTGGGCTTGGGATCACAAAGACATCGCGCCGCGCCTGGCCCTCGTCTGGGCGCCGAGCTGGAACAACTCAATATTGAAAGATGTGTTCGGTGGCCCCGGGCAGTCTTCGATCCGAGTCGGCTACGGAATTTACTACGACCACTTCGGCGAGGGCATCGTCAATACGTTTGACCGAAATGGATCGTTTGGCCTGACGACGCAGGAGACCAACGCGTTCGGCGTGCTAAGCGTGGATGATGTGCCTCGCTTTGTCGATCGGACGACCATGCCGCCAGGCCTGCTGCCGCTGGTTCCCAAACCGCAGGGTGGATTTCCGGCAACTCCCACCGCCGACCCCACGCTTGGAATGTCCATTGGTTGGGGGCTCGACGACAAGCTGAAGACGCCGTACTCGCACGTCATCGATCTCTCCATCGAACGTGATCTCGGGCACAACTTTACGCTCGATGTAGCCTACGTTGGCCGCATAGGCAGGCGCCTGCTCGATCAGTTGGATATCACCATGCCGCTCGATCTCACGGATCCGGCATCGGGAATGGATTATTTCACTGCCGCGACCATGTTCTCCAAGCTCTCCCGTGCCGGTACGGACATCAACAACGTCCCGAAGATTCAATACTGGGAAGACATCTTTCCCACCGCGCACACGGTCACTACGCCGGCGGGCGTCCTGATTCCTTCTATCGGAGCTCAGTGCTCGGTCGGCAACTTCCCCTCGAATCCGACCAACACGCAAGCGATGTACGAGCTTTTTAGCTGCTTCACGCTGAATGAAATCGTCGCGCTGCAGCAGGCCGATGCCTTCTGCGTTCCCGTCTGCCCGACTGTGAATGGCAAGACTGCGCCGCTGCAATTTTTCAGCGGACAGTTTGGCTCGCTTTATTCCTGGTCGTCGGTCAGCACTAGCGACTATCACGCGCTGGAGATCACTCTGCGGAAGAAAATGTCCGGCGGACTGCTCTTCGATGTGAACTATACCTTATCCAAGTCACTCGACATTGGCTCTGACACGGAACGAATCAATCCCGTCGCTGGCTTCAACTCCCAAATTGTCAATTCCTGGAGCCCGAGGCTTCAGCGCGGGGTTTCCGATTTCGACGCGCGGCACCAACTCAATGCCAACTGGGTCTGGGAGATTCCCGTTGGACACGGCCGCCATTGGGCCTCGGGAATCGGCCGCGGATTGGACGCCGTGATCGGCGGCTGGGAAATTTCCGGCTTGGCGCGCTGGACGAGCGGCTTCCCATTCAGCGTTCAAAATGGCGCGTTCTTCCCGACCAATTTCGACCTTCCGGGCCAAGCCGTTCAGGTCGGACCTACACCCAAGACCGGCGCGTACTACGTGCAGATCCCGGGCGCGCAAAACCCAACCATCAACGTGTTCCAGGATCCGACGACGGCCATCAACTCGTTCGACTTTCCATTTCCCGGCCAGGTGGGCAATCGCAACAATCTTCGAGGTCCCGGATATTTCTCGACGGACATGAGTTTGCAGAAGGCCTGGAGCCTGGGCGAGTCGCGCTCGCTGCGATTCGGCTGGGACGTGTTCAACGTTTCGAATTCAGTGCGCTTCGACGCGCAGAATTCCTTCCCGGCGATCGACACGGCCACCACGTTCGGAAACTTCGGCAACACGCTGAACGATTCGCGCAAAATGCAATTCTCGCTGCGCTTTGAATTCTGAATTCTTGTCGGGGAGGGTCTTCAGCCCTCTCGGTGTTGGGGCCCAGGTTCAGCGTGCATCACCAATGCCGGGCGAAGTGAACGGGATTCAACAGCGAAGAGGGCCGAAAGGCAGGAGGGTCTAAAGATCCTCCCCTACAAAATCTTGCTGCGGGGACGACGGCGACGCGCCTCAGGCCATCACGCCTGAGTTCATCGCGCAATTCTGAAGACTCTACTGCGCAAGCGCGGTAAATCTCGCGCGCGGCGCGGTTACCTCGGCCGGAGCCTCGGTCGATACGCGCTCAACGGCCGTGGTCTCATCCGGAATCGCGGCGCCAGCGGTGGCGGCACGTTATGCAGAGGTGCGCCGCAGTTGCTGCAAATTTCCTGCTGCGTGCCCTCCACGCGCAACCAATGCCCCCGCGCCGGACACTCCGGACTCAAACACTGCACCGTCCAACCCGGCAGATATTGCATCGCTCTCCCAGATTTGATTCCGGGCCCCGCGGCGCTGCGAACCCCAATTGCCCCCGTCGCCGAGCGCGAAATCCGGAATAGATGCCGGGATTGTGAGCGAGGGTCCCTAGTGTGTCAAGAAAATTCGCTACAATTAGTAGTGGTGCAGTTCCAAAGTGGTCCAGAGTCAAATTGGGACAGGTGTTTGGTGGCAGACGTCACAGTGGGGATTAAGCGGAAGGGGCGCGCTACGCTTAGGCGGACGCCCTTATGGAACCGAGGTTATTCACCCCAAGAAAGCTCAAGAAAGCGTCTGGTATCCGAAATTTCTCGCCGCCTACGTCCTCGCCGCCCTCGCACTCGCCGTTCAAATCTACTGCAGGTCGTCGGGCGGCCGAGGCTCTGCCGGCTTCGTCTCCGCCGGCTTAGATTCGACGGGCTTAGTTTCAGCAGGCGTAGTTTCGACCGGCTTGGTCTCGGCTGGCTTGGCTTCGGCCGCTTTCGTTTCCGTCGGCTTCGTCTCCGGTGCCTTCACCGGCGCGGTTCCAATCTTTGCCTGCAATTCCGCCAGCATCTGCTGGGTCAACTTCAATTGCTGCTTCTTGTCATCCAGGCTGCCTTTCTCCTGATTAATGGCCTTCTGTCCGTCCTTGTCGGCCTCGTACTCCGGTTTGCCGTAATACATCGCCGCGTCCAGATTATATTTCCGCTGCGAGAGGTCGATCTGCTGCTTCAATTCCGCGATCTTGTCCTGCGCCTCTTTGACTGCGGCCTGCGCGTGCGCTAGTTCCTCGGGAGAAAGCGCCGCTGCACCTGGCGCAGTTTCTGCCGCGCCTCCAGCATTCGCGTCTGTAGCCGGCGCGTTGGCATCCGGCCCAATGACTTCAACGTCGCTCGCCGGCATGGCAATGTTATCGTTGTCCCATACGCGCGCCGTCTTCGTGTCGGTCTTCTTCTGTTCGCGCGCCTTCCGGGCTGCCTGGGCCGCCGACTCAGTCTGCGCGGGTTTCTCCGCAGCCTGCGGACGCGCCGCGGCAACGCCCGCTATCGTCGCAAGACCCAGAACAACCACTCCGCAACGCACAATCTTCGCAAACATATACGTGGCCCTCCCGCTAAAACACATCACCAATGGTATTCCTCAGCGAGCCCGGCAAACAATCCGCGACCACCGCAGCGCCCAAAGAAGCACTGGTATCCCTTTCTCAGCCATTGAACTCTGCGAACCGGTCAATCGCCTTCTGCGTGTACTGTCCGACTTCGATGATGCACCCGTCCGGATCGCGCATGTAGCATCGCCACTCGTGGCCGTGATTGTCGAGCGGCTCGGTCAAGAACTCCGCTCCCTTGGCCTTCCATTCCTTGTAACAAGCTCAAACGTCCGCCACGCGCAAATTCAGAAAACAACTCGCTCGATTCAAATCGCGCGGCGTCTCCAGAATCACCTCGGGCTTGTCCGGCGTCGGCCCGCCTCCTACATTCTAGATGGTCCAGGAATTCACCACCTTGAGATAGCAAGGATTCTCCGGCAAAACCACATGTGCTCCGAGAACCCGGACATAAAACTCCCGCGAACTCGCCTGATCCTTCACAGTCAAAAAATGCGTGATGAAAAATCCTTCCTTCGCAACCGGTGCATCAGCCAGACTCATCGATTCTCTCCTTCGACGAATACCTGATCGCAACATGGATCTGATGCTTCAGGCATCTGATTCTGTTTACGGTAGCGCAAACGCCTGCCGCGATCACGCTGGTCGCCTTGCGGTCCGTTCGGCTGAGCGGCATACTCTGCCGCTCGGAATCGCGATCTTCAGACTCGAGGCTTTGATGGAGCTTGTCTTGCGCAACTTAGTGCTTTCGGGCGTGTTCTGCCTTCTCGTGGCGGCCGGAATCGGTGTCGCCGCAGCATCTCCGCAAGCCGACACACGTAGCGCCCTAATTCAAGCTCCTAGCACAGCGCCGCAGGAAAACCACATCGCTCCGTTATCCGCTCCTGAACCATCGCCGATGTTTCACGTCACCGCCTACACTCTCCCGCCCGACAAGTACGCGAAGGCCCGCCATTTGGCGCGCATCGGCTATGTCGCGGGAATTTTAGTTCCACTCTATACCATGCTCATTTTTTATTTGCTGCTGCGCTGCGGTTGGTCGGCTAAATTCCGCGATTGGGCCGAAGCAGTAAGTTCGTGGCGAATCGTCCAGGCTGGGATTTACACGGCCGTGTTCAACTTGGTTGTCGCACTTCTCAATCTGCCGATCGGCATGTGGTTCCACCGGCTGTATCGCGAGAACGATTTGGTGATTCAGGGTTGGGGTTCTTGGTTCGGCGATCGAGGCAAAATGCTTCTCATCGGCACGGTCATCGCGACGATCCTCGTCTTCGCCGGCGCTGCCATCATTCGCCGTAGCCCGCGCCGCGGGTGGCTCTATTTTTGGCTGGGCTCGATCCCGTTCTTGATCTTTATTATTTTCGTCACGCCGCTGGTGATTGATCCACTGTTCAACAAATTCGAGCCGCTCGCCGATCACGATCCGCAATTGGCGAAAGATCTCGAGCGTGTCGTCAATCGCGCCGGCCTCGAAATTCCTCCCCAGCGCATGTTCCTGATGAAGGCCAGCGAAAAAGTGAAATTTGTGAACGCCTATGTCACCGGCTTGGGCGCGTCGAAACGCGTGGTCGTGTGGGACACAACCATCGCAAAAATGACGCAGCCGCAAATCCTCTATGTTTTTGGCCACGAAATGGGCCACTACGCGTTGAACCATATCTATAAAGGTTTGGTCGTCGCCGCGTTTGGCCTCCTTGTGTGCTTCTTCCTCACGGCGCGCATCTCGCACCGCTGGCTCGGGCGCTACTCCGCGGCGTGGAAAATCCGCGGGCCTGCTGATTGGGCTGCGCTGCCGGTCTATGCCATCCCGATTCTGCTCCTGATATTCGCCTCGACGCCGATCAGCAACGCCTATTCGCGCTACTACGAGCATCAGGCCGATCAATACGGTCTCGAAGTTGCTCATGGGCTTACGCCGGATTCCGGCCAGATCGCCGCGCAGTCGTTTCAAATATTAGGAGAGATAGATTTGGAAGATCCCGCGCCGAATCGCCTCGAGATTCTGTGGTATTGGGATCACCCGTGGATCGGCGATCGCATTCAATTCGCGCTGCATTACGATCCGTGGTCGAAGGGCGAAAACGGTGAGTTTGTGAAATGAAGTAGGCGAAGAGACGAGTTCGCTAGGTGCGAATTTTTAGCGTCATCGGCACGCCGCCTCGAGCGCGGAGCGTGACGAGCGGCTCGGGCACGACCTTCGTGCCCGCGCGCTCGACAAATCGGAATTGCTGCACGAGCGTTGCCGCCACCAGCGCCGCTTCCATCAACGCGAATACCTGCCCGATGCATCGGCGCGGGCCGCCGCCGAACGGGAAATAAGCGCAAGCCGGGAGCCGCCCCTCAAGTCCATCGAGCCAGCGCTCCGGTCGGAATTCATCGGGCGCATCGAAATAGCGCGGATCGCGGTGCACGATCCATTGCGACATGAGCACCGTCGTGTTCACTGGGAAATGGTATCCGGCGAGATCGAAGGGCTCGACGGAGGTGCGCTGCAGAACGTACGCCGCGGGATATAGCCGCAGCACTTCGTGAATCACGGCATCGAGATAGGGCAGACGCGGCAAATCATCCGGCGTGGGCGCGCGCCCAGCGAGCACGCTTCGCAATTCTTCGGCAAGCCGCTCTTCTACGCGCGGATGTTGCGCCACCAAATGCCACAGCCAGCCGAGAGTGACCGCCGTGGTCTCGTGCCCGGCGATAAAGAGCGTCATCACTTCATCGCGCAGTTGCTTCGGCGTCATGCGGCTGCCGTCTTCATCCATGGCATTCATCAGAAGCGAGAGCACGTCGCCGCCTTCCGGCTCGCCGGCATCGCGTCGCCTCCGGCGCTCTTCGATAATTCCGTAAACGAGCGAATCGAGATATTGATACGCTCGGTCGGCGCGCACATTCGAAGGCGTCGGCCAATGCATCGGAATTTTCACTGGCGAGCGCAGGCGGCGAAGCTGGTAGCGCATCAGCAGCGTGACGGCCGGGCCGACGCGCTTTGCTTGCTCGGTAAATTCAATTCCGAAAAGCGTCTTCACGGCGATCACGAGCGTGAGCGCCATCATTTCTTCGGCCATATCGCGCCGATCGCCATCGCGCCAATCGCGCGTATGCGCCAGCGCCTGCTCGACCATCACTTGCGCGTATTCGGCGATGCGCTGGCGGTGAAAAGCAGGCTGCGCCAGGCGCCGCTGCCGACGCCAGAGTTCGCCTTCGCTGGTGAGCAGGCCTTCGCCGAGCAATCGCCTCGACGCGTCTTTCAGCCCCGGTCCTTTATCAAATTTCTGCGGTTGCCGGACGATCAGATCCTCAATCCAGTCCGGCCGGCTCACTAAGATGCGGCTTTGCATCAGCAACGGCATGTGCGCGATGTCGCCATACTCGCGCACGATCCGCATGATTGTGCCAAGTACGTCGCGCCGCAGCGAAAGCGCCACGCCAAAGAACGGCAGCCCTTTCGGGCCCGGCGGCAAAGCGCCATTTGCGGCAGTTGCCAGAGGTTGTGGGATGCGCGTCGAAGCCATCGGATGAACGGCGCAAGAAAAATCGCCGCCTCTCAGTCTAGCTTTTCGACGCCATCATGGCCAGATTCGTATCGTGGCTTTCGCTGGCGAATTCGCAGACTCGAGCGCGCGCTCCTTCGAGATTCGCTCGCTATTACTTTTGATCGTATGCCTGCTGCAATTTGTTGATGTCAATTTTTATCATCTTCATCATCGCCTGCATCACCCGCGCTGCCTTTTTTGGATCTTTATCCGCCATCAATTCACCCAAAATCGTTGGGACGATCTGCCACGCCAGGCCATACTTATCTTTCAGCCATCCGCACTGGATTTCTTTCCCGCCAGCCGTCAGCTTCTCCCACAGCTCATCCACCTCTTGCTGCGACTCGCAGTTCACCAGAAACGATATGGCCTCGGTGAACTTGAATGTCGGGCCGCCATTCAGTGCAAAAAATTCTTGCCCATTGAGCTGGAACTTGACGACCATCACGCTGCCCTTGGGGCCCGGCCCCGTGTCTCCATATCGAGAAACGGTTAGAATTTTTGAGTTCTTGAAGATGGAAACGTAGAAATTCGCCGCCTCTTCGGCATTGCCGTCAAACCACAAGAAAGGGCTAATCTTTTGCATCGCTTTCTCCTTATTCTTAGGTTGGAATAGACCGAGCCTGCCGCAGCTACCGCTTCGTTCAAGACCAGCTTGCGCCTTTTTCCATTCCTCGGACGCCAAGGGACGGCAGTTGCTCTGCCAGCCGGTTGTAGCTCAACGCCATACCCTCTTCCATGGCCGTCTTGAGCGCGCCATCGCGCGCGGCACGCGAGGAGTAGAGTATTGATTGCGTGACCGTCGTTTTCCCGGAGTGCTCCACGAAGGTCATGGTCACCAGCGTCTCGCCGCCGGTCCAGTCCTCGTCAAAGACTTCGGTGAACACCAGCCGTTCGAACGGCACAATTTCGCGATACACGCCGCTCAACGCCATTACTCCGCCGCCGCGGTGACGCCACTCGAATCGCAACGCGCCGCCCACCCTTAAATTAACTTCGCAGACTGCGAACGGCCAATCGTCGGGCCCGTAGAGCCAGCGTTTTAGCAGTTCGGGCTTGGTCCAGGCGTCGAAGACCAACTCCCGCGACGCGTCGAGGGTGCGCGTCATGGCGATTTCTCTGTCGCTCGGCGTGGTCACTATTAATTTTGCGGTGTCTGCGACTGGCCGCTTATCGCTTTTTGCGCCCATGTTTTTTCTCCTTGGTTTTCAGTTCGTCCAGTAAAGCATCGAGGCGTAGGAAGTTGCCCTCCCAAAATTTTCGGTAGCGTTCGAGCCATTCGGTGGCTTCTGCGAGCCGGAGGGCCTCGAGCCGACGCGGGCGCCGCTGCGCATCGCGGCCGCGCGAAATCAACCCCGCGCGCTCCAACACCTTGAGGTGCTTCGAAATTGCAGGCTGGCTCATGGCAAACGGCTCAGCGAGCTCCTTCACCGACGCCTGACCCGACGCGAGCCGCGCCAGGATCGACCGCCGCGTGCGATCCGCCAACGCCGCAAAGGTGGCGTCCAGCTGTGCTGATGTCATTTGTCCATAACCCCTAGGTTGCATAACCGACTGGAAATATACAATGACAAAGGTTTCAGTGTCAAGCCCTGCGATGCCGCTTGTTAGACCTTCAGGAGGCAGTTTTCTATCGGGTACCCGGCGGCCTTGTGTTGGCCATGTAGGCGGTCACATCAGCGTGAGGTATGGCGTCGGTGGCGAACGTAAAAGTCCCTTTGTCTTTTATTTCGCGGGCGGCGCGCACGAAGGCTCCCAGGGCGGCGCGGGCCAAAGCTCCGCCTACGCTGATGCGCTTGACTCCAGCGGCGCCGAGCTCTTCCACCGAATAGGTCGCGCCCTTCAGTCCCATCAAGGCGTTGACGGGCTTGGGAACTGATACACAAACTTTCTTGATGGCTTCGAGACCCGGGAGTCCCGGCGCATAGACGACGTCGGCGCCGGCTTCGGCGAAGGATTTCAGGCGCCGGATGGTGTCGTCGAGATTTGGGCGGCCGTGGAGGAAATTCTCGGCTCTGGCGGTGAGAACGAAGTGAGAATCGTGAGCTGCTTTAGCGGCCGCGGCTACACGCTCGACAGCCAGATTAAATTCGTAGATGGGATTGTTCTCGTCTCCTGTAGCGTCTTCGATCGAGCCGCCCGCCAGGCCAACTTCCGCGGCGCGCCGGATGGTTTCGGCGCAAGCTTCAGGCGCGCGGCCAAAGCCATCCTGCAGATCGGCGGAGACCGGCAAATGCGTTGCCTCAACGATTTCTTTCGCGTTTGCCAAAACTCCATCGCGCGTTAAGACGGCTGTGGAGTCCACGCTTCCAGCGGAGAAGGCATAACCGGCGCTCGTAGTTGCGAGAGCTTCGAAACCCAGGGCCGCGAGAATCTTCGCAGATCCCGCATTCCACGGATTCGGGATCACAAAGATTCCAGGGCGTTCATGAAGCGCCCGGAATGTCTTGAATTTTTCTTCGCGCGTCGGCATGGTGCACCTCGTATCGAACATTCGAATTGTGCCACAGCCGGCTGTCGTACTCGACGCGAGACGGACGGCATTCTCGTGGAGCACCTCTGCAACGGATTGCCTACAGTCCGCCGCGTCATTTCGCGTTCTGCGGCATCCATTGAAGTAGAGCAGAATTTGCGCCGGACGCTGCACCGGCCTAAAATGGGGCCAAGCAGATTGCGCAGCGGCCCACCTGCGGCGAATGATTCCCGAGGGAGTGAAGCAGTGGAGCACGAACGGCCCGAGTGGCTGGAACAAGTCGAAGGCGTTCTCGAGACGCTCAATCAAGGCGTCATTATCACGGACGACTGTCACCGCATCGTCTTCGCCAATGAAATTTTCCTCGAGATGATCGGCCGGACGAAAGATGAAATTCTCGGCCGCATAGGCAGAGATTTTTTTGCTCCGGAGGATGCGCCTATTTTGGCGCGTCAAATCGAAATCGGGCAGGCGGCGGGCCGCAACCGGTTTGAATTTTACGTGCCGCAGGCGGCCGGCGCGAAGTTGCCGGTGGTGATCAGCGCGCGGCGGCTCGAAGATCCCGACGGGCGCGAATTTGCCGTGGTCACGTTTACGGACATCACCGAACAGAAACGCGCCGAAGACGACCTGCGCAGCGCCAATACGCAACTCGAGCTGCGCGCGCGCGAAATCGAGGAAGAACTGACGCTGGCTTCGCGCGTGCAACAAAGCCTTGCGCCGAAGGGGTTGCTGTGGGGCACCGCTTCCGTCGAGACGTACTTTCAAGCCGTGCGCTCGATCGGCGGCGATTTTGGGCTGGTCACGCCCGGGGAAGATCAACTCGATCTGCTCGTCTGCGATGTTTCGGGACATGGGATCAGCTCGGCGTTAGTGGCCAACCGGATTTACACCGAGACGATGTCGCAGATCGAACGCGGCGAAGGCCTCGCGCCCATGATGCGTCATCTAAACCGCTTCGTGATTCAGAATCTGGGCAGCTCGGTTTTTTATTTCACCATGGCGGCGGCGCGGCTGAGCCGCGATGGCAGGTCGCTCGAATTCGCCGGGGCGGGCCATCCGCCGGCAATGCTGATTCGG
>Ga0116219_10003261_pt1 | contig 12964 bp, 8 predicted proteins | sample Sb_taG_4_FD_91019 | JGI IMG/M metagenome (GOLD analysis project Ga0116219, IMG submission 91019) | Peat soil microbial communities from Weissenstadt, Germany - Sb_50d_6_BS metaG | ecosystem: Environmental > Terrestrial > Soil > Wetlands > Peat | place: Germany: Weissenstadt | collected 2010-09-21
AGCTTATTGTCCAGACGCTCGCTCAGCTTCCGCGCGAGTCGAACAAGAATGAGGTGTGTCTCTGGCCCCGTTGTGAAATACCCTTGTTCGAGGGTCCACGGCAGGGTTCCCGTCTCATTCCTGGTAAGCAGATCCAAATGCTGTGGGTCCTTGGGATCCACGATCTCAAACCGCATCCCGCTCTCCGTTGAAATTTGATCGGTGCGAAGAAATACTTGAAAATGATAGTGGGCGCCCGGAGAAACCAGGACGGATTGAAATAAATCCGCGTACGGCAGATTCTTGGAACCGTCAAAAATCAGCCGCGCGGACCGGCTCCCGGAGTGCTTCTCTTCGGTGTCGAAATCGAAGTCTGCGCCATCGACATTTCTTTGCCGCCAGCCGAAACCGCCTCCCGAGATCTCCTTCTCGAATCCGCCATCATAGACGAGCGAATTACCGGCATACGCGGGCGCGGAACCTGCGTTCATGCTGACGGCCTGGCGCCAAACGGTTCCGGCTTCCTCGTACTTTTCCTGGGCCACCAGCATATCGGTGAGCTTGATACCCCACTTCAAGTCTGCATGGGGATCTTTTGCCGTCAGACGGCGCCAGACCTCTATCGCCGCCGTGGGGTCCTGCGCATCGGCGAGGAAAGAGAGAGCCTCAGAGTAGGCTGCGGGCGTGTCGGGCAAAACTTTATCGAGCAGCAAGTGGACGTCCGGGTCGCTATGCCAAACGCGCGACACCGCGAGGGGAATTAGTTTTGGGTCCACCGTCGCCGCGCGGTGAATTTGGGCGTACGCTTCGGACAAACGGTCCTGGCGAAGAAGAAAATTGCCATATTTCCAGGACACCTCGGCGGAAATCGGGTAGGCAGCCTGAGCGGCCCGGAAATAACTATCCGCTTCGGCATTCTTGCCCGCCATTTCGAGCGCGCCCGCGAGATCGAGCTTGTAATACGGGGAGCGCGGATTGAGCTGTATCGCGCGCTGGTAATAGGAAATGGCTAACGGAATGTCCGCGTTATCGAAATCAAGCTGGCGGAAACGTCCCAGGCGGTACCAGATCTCCGGATTGTCCGGCTCGATGCGAGAGGCGCGGTTCCAGTCCTCAGGGCTAGAAGATACAACGTAGTGGTTTGCGAGCGCATGCTTCGTGCCCGCGTAACAGAACCACGCCGCGGCAGCAATCGCAAGGAATGCGGCAGTCCACCGCCGCGCAGGATTGGCTGGTCCCTCAAGCATGCGTCGATAATCTGCTACGAATGCCGGGCCATGCGCAACTAAAAACCCACAAAAGAGGCGAGCCTGAGCGGATGCGCCAACAGTGGAGCGCGAAGAAAGAATGCAACCATCCCAAGATGGTCCACCATTTGACCTGGAACGGCTTCGCCTCGCAGCACATTTATTCTCCGCGCGAATGATTGCCGAACATGGGAGCGCGCATCTTCTTTACGACAAGAATTTTTCTCCGCGCTCTAGAAACACTTCCATACCGTTCCATTCGAGAACGCCAGGGCCACGCCCGAACCGCCCCCCGCGCAGGTTTGTCCTTCCGAGGTAACCGTTGTCGAGTCCGTGACCCGCCTCATTTGTCCCGCGTTTTCAGCGGCGGCAGCGGGAAGTTGCGAGACGGTGATCGGCGGCGCCTGGAAATACGGCGAGTACAGCCCAGTGCTGTTCATGATCGTCGGGCCGGTACCCGAGGCTGTCGGCGGCGTGTACCGCATCGGGGCAGCGGACGTATCGCAGTAGCTGGGAGCCGCCATGGCCTTGCAGGTGTTCGTCGGGAGAACGTGCAATGCGACACGATACCAGGCTGTTCCCACGTTGATCGTTCCGTCCTCGCTGACGCAGGGGTTCGTCATGTCGCAGCGCCACACGTTATAGCTGTAGGGGCCGATCGAGTGGGACCACTCCACGTCGACCGATTGCATTCCGCTCCTCGTGGTCACGGGCGAGGATGCTGCGGAAAGGATTGTTTCTCCGTTATCCGCACCCACGGCGCTCACTGCATAGACGTACGTAGCCGCCGGAACGCTGCCGCCGTTAGCCGCCCGAGCGGTCACAGCCGTTGTCATCGGCAGATCGAACCACCAGCTGTAGCCACCGGCGCCGTGTAGCGGCATTCCAATCGAGTAGAGCGATTGATTGGCGGCGCCGTAACTGCCCGACGTCGCGTACGGCGCGGTGACGAGGTTGAGGGTTCCAGAAGTCTTGAATAGAAAATCCCGATTCGGGAACGACCGGGCGGAAGACTCTGGCGCTTCATCAATGTCCGCAAGACTTAGTCGATAGCCTTGCGTCAACGGAGCCGTCGCTCCGCCAGTGGGATTGTGAGCGGTCAGGCGCGGCCCCAGATACACACCGGGAGAAAATGCGGCCAACAGCGGCTGCCCTTCCGTGTCCTGCGAGGCGTCGTTGATCGTGATCTGTGTGTGAGCGGGACAACCCATGGTCGCCACCATCGGGAGGATGCCGCCTTGCCGGTACGACCAGCTGCTCGTGAACTGAGCGAGGCCGCATCCGCTGGTTCCAGCGTAGCCACCTGCGCCGCCGCTGACCCCGCCTCCTCCAATTCCGATGCCCCGGCGGTTCCAAGTCGTTTTATCCAGCGTGACTTCGATGCCCACGTTGGTGTAATTCTGCGCCGGCGCGATCCAAAAGGAAGGTGTCCAACTCTTGTCATTCACTTGATCCGGACCGGTCAAAAAGCTGACCTTGTTGAAGAAATGCTGCTGAATCGACCCCGTCCCTCGCAAGACCACGTTCATTCCCACATAGTCCGTAGACGCGCCGCCGGTCCCGAGGTTGACCAGATCAAACACGGACGGAGATGAGTCGTCCACGATCTGGGTGCCGCCGTTTATGGCGTTGGTGGCGATGTTCAGCATCCGCAAGGTGTTTCCGGTTACTCCGATATACACGGCGGGGTTGCCAAACGGCGCGGAAACTGCCGCTCCGCTCATGATGCCGAACTGGGGAGTGCCCTGGCTCGACCAGTCGCCGAACCAGTTGTCATTGCCGGCCAAGCTGACGGTCTCGTTCAGAGTGAGTTTGCCGGATTGCCAGATCGTCACCTGATTGGGAACAGGAATGTAGGAATTGACGAGGTAGGAGTGCAGACTAGGGGGGATGTAAATCGCTCCGCCGTAATAGTTTGGGGACTGGGAAGCCGCTGCCGCGAGCGCGCGGCGAATGCCGGGTGCGTCGTCCCATTTCATCGTCGCGCCGGTGACGGAGTTCGTCGCGGCATCGTGAAGCGTGAAATTCCCGTTGGCCGGGTTGTAGCCGGTAATCCAGGTCGACAAGGGATCGTTCAGCGTCTTGCTGGAAGTGCAGATGGCGTTGCGGTCGGTGTCGGTGGGATTTTTGGGGTTGTCGTTGTAGGCGGCTTCGGCTGGCGTCTCGACGTATGGCGGGTAGGCTTGCTTGTCCATGTACGGAGAGCCGTAATCCTCGAACGCGTCGTCGAGGTAGCCGCTCGGACCGCTCGGCTTGGTCATGCCGATCAGGTGATAGTCTCTGTCTCCGGAACGCTTCGCGCACACGTAGTACATCCACGCACCCTTCACGGGCGTCCACGCCAGGTAGTTGCTCCGATAGTAAATGAGGTCGCCGCCGCCCGAGTAGGTGGTCGTGTCGCCCGTCATCCATCCTTGCGCGCGCGTGTCGATCGAGGTGTTCCAGAATTCAACCTGCGTGCTGCTGTCCACCTGCGCGACGTTGTACCAGCCGGCGAACTGGGTCCCGTTCTTCGGTTCCAGTTCGACGAGATCGCCAGCGACGAGCGGGCTCGCAGGCGCGGCCTTCAAGACCACGGTGATCCGATCGTTCGTGCGGGTGAGCTTGCCGATGATCGCGGTTTGTTTGCCGATCGAAGCCAGCCCGGTGGAGATCGACACGGGAGTGGCCGGAATTGTCATCCCTCCGAAGATGTCGCGCGCGATGACGGTGTAACTGTACGTCGTGTTGCCCGCCGCCACTGTGAACAAGGGAGATTCCGTGCCTAGGAGTCCCCACGTTCCTGCCGGCCTCACCGTGAGACCGGATGGCATGCTCATCTTTTCCGTCTCCCCGCAGCCCCAGAGCGTGACGCCGTCGTTGATGTTGAAACCGTAATGGAAACCGTAAGACGCGCCGGTGACTGAACCGATCACGTTGCTCTTCGCCGTGCAGTTCGCCGACGCGGTTGGCATGCCACCCGTCGGGGCGCGCGCTCCGAACGCGGTGATGTCGGCCCAGGGAGCGGTCGACCACGTGAACGGTCCCGTGCACACGTAGGGGACGTTGCCCACGACAATCGTGTCGGCGGGAGTATTCGCGTCGCCCGGCACGCACGTCGCGGGAAGCGACCCGGCGCCACGGACTTTCGTCGTTGCACTCTGCCCCCAAGCGGCAGGAATGGCGAGCGCCAGCAACGTAAGAAGAACAAAAACTGGAAGCTTTCTCATTAGTTTTGCTCCAAGATGAGGCAGTTCGTTCCTACTGAGCTTCCCTGGCCGTTCGATCAATCCGCAGACGGTCCGCCAGGCGAAACTCCGGACACCTTGCGCAAGGCATCATGAAAATTCACATTTTCCTTTTCCCAGCGAAACCATCCTGCCATGGCCGTTCTGGGAACGTCCCCTTCCACGGGGAGGACGCGATGGAACAGCTTGTTCGCAACACGCATGAGAAGAGCGTCGCCTGGCCCCGTGTTGCGAACTTCATGCAAGATTTCCTCCGAGCCTCGATAGCGAATCTGCAAAGTCCCGCCGCGATACTCTTGCGGCGTCAAATTCAGGGAAAACGTCACCATGCGATGGTCGTACACATCCGTGTGCCAGACGATCCGTTCGCCGGTGGTCGGGTTCAGTCTGTAGATGCGGCCCTGAAAATCGGCGATCCTGCGGCAACCCGTGATGCGTTGAACGAGGCCTCGAAATTCCTGGGAGCTGATGAGAAATAACAGAAGATTGTAGGTGAGCGGATCGTCGATTACGGTTTGCGCGATGATGCCGTCATATTCCTTCCGTTCAGACGGCGCGGACTCGATGCGCTTCAGGATTGTCGCGAAAAGGTCCGGCTCGATTAACTTCGGCAGGATGATGTAGTGATCGCGCTGGAATTGTGCCCGCAATTCCCGAAGATCCGCCGCGGAACCCGAGAAAACAACACCCTTGCGTGTCAGCTGAATCAATTCGCCCTTCCCCGCCTCATATGGTCCGCTCGCTGCCGAATTCCGCACCGTTGATTTTTTCATTCTGAAAATCCGCTCATCTTCTTCCACCGGAACGCGTACGCCAAGATTCGCCATTCACCGGCGCTTCAGGCCGGCTCCATATTCCCGAAGAAGCCGATAGGGCCGCACCAACATATAGAGCGGTGTGAGCCAGCCAGGCAAGCGCACGGTCTGCCGGTCGCTTTCGGTCGGGCTCATAGCGAGGCGCAAAGTGTGGCGCAGACCTTGGCCGATACCGTCACGCAAACGAACCCGGAACAGCGCGCGTGGCAGTACCCCCGCGCCGGGATCGGAAATGCCCGCGTATTGCTCATACACTTTTTCCGCCAGCTCTTGCACGGTGCGGTCCCGGGCGATCTCTTCCAGCAATCGCTCCGGCAAGGGAGCATCGAACAAGTCGTGCGCCAGGTAGACCCCTAGCAGAAGCACGCGCTTGGATTCCATCTTTGCCGCGATCCGCGTGACCAGCGCCCAATCCACTTCCTGAGCCGTCGCCAATTTCGCAATGTCGAGCACCCAGCCCAGCCGCTCCCAGAAATGTTTCGCGCCATGCACGCACAACATCACCAGGGTATCCTCGACCGAAAAAGTGCGCAGGCGCTGTTCGCCGATTTCGACGGTCATGAGCCTGCCGGTCAATTCCTGAAAGTCGATCGGAGTCGGAAAATAGCGCAAGGTCCGCTCGGTATGAAATTCGGCCAGAATTTTGTGTGGGTGCGATTTGAAGGAATACTGGCCCGGCGCAAATCCATTCTGCCCCGCGTGCGCTTCCCGCGGATCGAATTGCGGGCGATAGCCCGCGGACTTCAGCACATCGACCACGTCCGGAATGTATTTTTGCTGGACGACGAAGTCCAGGTCCAGGTATTCGCGCCGCAGAAAGTTTCCATACGCGACCCAGGCGAGCAGAGGCCCCTTGTAGGGGATGACCGGAATTTGGGCAGCCTCGAACAACGGATACAGATGGAGCAATTCCCGCAGGAGCACCATCCCGGCAGTCATGGAAGGCGCCGCCGCCTGGCGCAACACTTGCAACTCGTCGGGAGAGATCAAGTCTCGCGCCGTGGCGGCGATAATTTCATAGACGATGGGCGACAAACGGTGCTGCTCCGCGATGGCCACGGCATCGGGCCAATTCAGCCCATTCTGAATGAGGAGGCGAACCCGGTCCTTCGCCGCGGGATCGATCAGCGCGCGACCGCAGCACAGGTTGAGTTCCAACTCAGGGCGCGATGCGCCCGGGCAATTTCGCCAGCCCCTTACTTCCGTCATGGCCCTCATTCTCGCGCCTTTTTAAATTCGCCGCCAAGACTATTGCCTGAGGAAAAATCGAAGGGAAGCAGAACCGGAATCGTGATTCAAATTTCCTGGCGCGCCCCGGAATCGCGGGGAACCAGCCGCCAAACTACCGGCTGTTCTCATTGGAAATCGCGCCGGCGAAAGTGAGTGCTTGTTCCCATCTTGCAAATTTTCCGGGAAACTCGGCCGTAAGGCGCCGGGCAATTTCTTCGAGCGCAACTCTTCCGTCCATCAGCTCGAGAGCCCTCCGGCGCATGAGGCCTTCTTCGGAAAGATGTGGAACGTACTTGGACGATCTCTTGAGGAGCTTGGCTGGAGACAGCACCGCTCCTTGAAGCACGGACTGGTCAAATTCGGCCACGATTTTTCCCGGCTGACCAGCACACTCAATTCGAGTGGTCCAGCGCCAGAAATAGTCTTCCTCCACTAATTTCGCCTGAAGATGAACGCACACGGTTTGACCCGCCACCAGGAGCACGGGCTCCGGCCAGGGAAGAAACATGGAGCTGTAAATCACCGTGGCCGAACCGGGGCGGTTCGAAAAACCCACGCCATCGGCGAGGTCCGCATCGAACCAAATCACAATCCCGTGCCCCGTCCCTTCCCGTTTCACGGTCGATGTCAGCTCGCCCTGAGCATCGGGATTCTCAATGCATGTATAGTCCAACGCCACCCAAAGGTTGGGGCTGGTCAACAGTAGCTCAGGTGCCGCTTGCATCCTGTGAATTTCGTTCACCACCTTCCGGCGGGCCGGGCTTAGATCTTGGCCAGGTAAATCTCGTGTCCATGGATCCACGATTTTGGAGAAACGTTCCGGCGCTTCGACGACCGCTGCCCAAACTCGATCCTCTCGTCCGATCAGTGTTCCGCCAGGGGCAAGGAATCGCAGCCGGGCGTCGGCAATAGAGGGGATATGGTCGGAATAGAACGGAAGGATTCCTCGCAAATCAGACACGATAACATCGGCCCGTGTGGGAATCGTAACGTTCGTGGAAATGTCCTCGAAGAATTCGATCTTGTCAGCGCAGTGGTTTGCTGCGGCGATTTCCCGCGCCAACTGAATGACTTCACCCGGTTCAATCGCATACACGTGCTTTGCCCCGAGCTGGCACGCTTGAACCGCCATGATTCCCGGTCCCGTCCCGATATCCATGACCACGGCACCCGGCCGGATCACAGCGCGAAGAGCCTCTAAGTAAGCGCCGGTGCGAACCCGGTCCGCAATCATTTCTCCGTAACCGGACAGGCTATATCCCTCGATTTGCATTTCCGGGGGAGTATAACAGGACACTTTCGCTTTCCCTATTTGAATGGCACTCCATGAACACTAAGGCAATTGGATAGATGAAGATAGGGATGGGAAAGGAGAACCTTTCAGGCTTTGCCAGAGTCGGGAAAATCGAAGCCTCGGGATGTCCACTTGATTCCGAGGGCCGCGCGCTCTTCGGGAAGCTGCGTGATCCCGTCCACCAGGGCTGGCAGATCTCGCAGGAGGTGCGTGATGTACCCTCCCATGTTCACGCGATTGAAGAAGTTGTAGTTTACTGTGATCGATTTTTCAAGGCAGACGGCGTGATGCCACCATCGGAACGGAATGAACAGCAACTCACCCGGCTCGAGGGTGCATTCGTAAGCGGTCGCATTCTGGAGAAGGGGGAATTTCTCGAAGTCGGGAGCGTCCACGTTCACTTTTCCGTCGTAGAGCGCGGCGGAATCCGCGGGAGAGAAAAGCACGCATCGCTTCTTCCCAATAATTTGAGCCAAATAGGCATGCGATTCCAGAAAGTCATAATGCAGCCCAATTTGCGAATTCTTTGGACCGACCATGACTCCAGCAATAAAATATTTTGTGGCTCCATCCATGATCTTTCGGAGAGCCTCCGGCAAAAAGGGCAGCAAATCCTCCACGAATTTCGGGCTTAGCTCGACATCGCCCAGCAACTCGGGGTGTCGCGCAAACACGTTCCAAGCAAGGTAGAGGGGATACTCGGAATCTTCCGCGGGGCCCCGAGAGGGATGCATCGTTTCCCTGTCGACCCACAAACCCGGCGCCGGTCTATCTGGGGCGTCGAGGTAGTCGATAAAGTCACTCAGTCTCATTAGCTTCAAAAACTTCATTCCGCTGGGACCCATCCAGGTCCTTGGCGTGACGCTGTCAGAACCATAGCGATTCTTGAACTGTTCAAAACTCCACCGGGACAAGGCGGGCCAGGAAGTTATGGCGTCCGTGAGAACGACGGGTTTACCGGGTCCGGTGAGAAAGTGTTGGTGAAAGGTTTCAGGCGTCAAGCCGCTGGTGCGTTCGATGGGTTGGAAATGCAAGCGTGCAGTCGCCGTAATCATGGATCTGCCGATTCTCGTTTCGGGCCCATCTTATGGCAGCAGAGCGCGAACTGTCCACAGGTGGGGCATCTGATCCGCCTTAAACTCACCAGTGACGAAAAAATGGTCAATGCGCTCCAAGCGCTGCTCTTGTTGCATCGGGCCACGCAAGCTGCGTTGCGTCAGCCGCAATGCGTTCACAGAGGGCGAAGATCTTGGAAGTATCGGCAGCAGGCCTTACACGCCGAACCGGCACTCCGGGCAACAGCCGGCTGAGGACATCGAACTCACGCTTCCGCATGTCCCGGTCAAGAAGATAGTTCACATAGGTGTTGGCGACGAGTGCCATGATGGCCTCGCCTCCAACCACTTCCTCTATCACCGGAGCGGTCAGCTCCGCCTCGCGTTCCCCGAGAATATAGATCGCGCCCAGGGGTAACGGGCTGGATTGAAACCGGAGTTTGTTCTGATCGAGCGCCAGATACCGCTTTTCCCAGGTCGGAGTGATCCGAGGCAGAGCATCCTCGGATCCGAAAAGGGTACGAACCGAATCCCGCCACAGATTGATGCGAGGATAGCCCGGCTGAACCAGAAAGCGATCACCCAGATCGGCTAGAACAGCTACATCGTCCGACAGGACCGAATAACCCTTAAGCGCAAAGGCTGCGGCGGTGGTTGATTTCCCCGCTCCTGCCGGGCCAAAAAGAACGATGGCCCGACCGTCCACGACGACCGAACTGGCGTGCAAGCAAGTTACACCACGAAGCCGGAGCACGAACGCGATGACGGGGCCCAGCAGATAGGTGCATGCATCTTCCAGCGTAAACTTGTCCGGCCAGTCCGCGCAGACTTCGCGGCCCAGGCGGTCAACGATGAACCGCGCTCCATCGCTGTAGAAAAAGGCAACGGAGTCGTTTTGGGCAAGCCTCGCAACCGTCAGGTTAGGATCGCCTCTCTCGTCAAGGACTGGGCTGACGTAAAGAATCCGATCTGAAGAAATAGGAGCACCCGCAGGAAGAAGGGAGCGATCCCTCAGGCGAATCTGCACGTCTGGCCGGGTACCGGATTGGATTGGAAGGCCCGGAAGGGGAACTTCAGCTGCGATTCGTAAACCGTATACCGATTGTAGTCCGGACAAAAATCCCTCAAACCCCAATTATCCTGTTTTCCTCGGAGCCACCATGGCACCGTCACTGTGAAGGGAGTGCATGCTAACGCTCTGGGTCAATATGCGAATGTCTCCATAAATCCGGAGGCTTGGTTCCTGGTAGATCTTTTTGCCAGATTGCTTTGCTTGCTCGGTCACGGCAGCCCTCACGCTGTGGTAATTCTTACCCTAATGGCAACCGCCGCGCAACCAAAAATTCAGACTCAAAGGCCGCAGATTGATCCACGCAGTCCAGGGGTCGGGCTCGCCGCAGACTGCCGGGATACGCTGTCGATTTACATACTCTCCTAGTTCTGGTACGGCTTCAAACTGATCCACCCACGAGGCTTCCGGTCTGTTCAGAAGCGCAATCAGTGGTTCGGATTGCAAAGGCGACTTGCGGCGCAGGCGCACCTCCTCCGGCAGCACGCCGCGTCCTGCCTCGCGCAGCAATTGCTTATCGCAGCACCAGGGCAGCCGGGGCAGCGCGAGCAGGAAATTTACCAGGCGCAGATCGTAGAAGGGAAAGCGGGTCTCAACGGGAATTCCAGTCCAACCAGCGTCGTACTCCTCAAACACATTCGGCTGCGTCGAATTAATGATCGCGTCATGGGCTTCCGGGCGGAAAGCCTCCGCGGGCGCCACAGGCCGAGTCAAAGACTCCCATCGGTCAAACAAACCCAGGCGCTTTCCCAAGTCTTCGGATACCCAGCCGGGATAGCCCACGGCATGGTCGCCATTGGCAAATAACAATCGCCAACGCGTGCGGAGATAAAGGCGCGAGAGCCTTCCTTCCACGGTGAGGTATCGGGCGGCGTCGCCCAAGGCGCGGCCAAACTGCTTCTTCCCAATCAGTTGGCGAAAATGAACGGAGATTCGGCCGCAGAGTCCGGGGTCCGCCCCGTCACCGGTAAGGACCACGCGGCTTCTGGCAGCGACCTGGCGCAATTGATCAAACGTTGCGCGCGCCTGAGGCGAATGTACGGGCTCAGGTGGAAAACTTTCCTCAGGATTTTCACAATCGAACAATCGGTACGAATCACCTGATTGGAACAGAATGGGAATCTTCAACGCGTCCGCGACGAGTTTCGCGTAATGGCGTTCTTCATGCGGGATCAATCTGTCGAAAACCTCCGTGTAGGCATGCAGGCTGGAACCATTCCCGTTCCCGGTGAATACTCGTCGCGCGCTGGCCGCCACGGTTGAGGAATCCAGTCCGCCGCTCATTAACACACCGGCGCTGTTCGTGCGCAAGTGATCGGCAACGGCGGCGTCAAGCAGTTCGCGGAAGCGCTCGATGTATTCTTCGTTCCGGGAGAAGTGGATAGGCGTGGTGACGGACAGCTCCCAGTAACGCCGGGTGGAAAGCGTTCCTCGCTCAAGCGTCAAGAGGTGCGCCGGCGGCAGCCTCAGAATGTCCGCAAAAGATGTCGTCGCCTGGTCCTGATTGGAATCGAATAGAAGAAAATCGGCGATGGCCAAATCGTTGAGCCGATCGGAAACCGCAGGATGCCGCCGGACGCAGTTGAGAGTATTGCTGAACACAATGGAAGAACCGGCGCGGGAATAGTAGAGCAGCTTGACGCCTAAATGGTCGCGCGCGCAAAAGAGGCGTCGCCGCGGCGCATCCCAAATCGCGAAAGAGAAATCACCCAGCAAATGTTCCACGCAAGCTTCGCCCCATGTATCGTAGGCATGGAGAATCAGTTCGGCATCCGGTGTGGATAGAGATACAGCACGCGGGGTCTGGCTTTTTCCGTTGAGCTTGCCGATCAGATCGGCACGCGCGTCGATGCGCGCGTCGGCGACGATCCACAGGCGGCCATCGAGTTGAGCGGGTTGTTTCTCCAGGGGAGTCCCGCTCGTGGTTTGCAGCAACGCGTGTCCAAGTCCCACCGGGCCGTGGCACCAGATTTCCTGCGCATCCGGGCCGCGAAAAGAAAGGAAATTGGTCAATTCCTGCAACAATCGAGGATCGGCGGGAGCGCCATCAAAGTTCACAATTCCGACGAAGCCGCTCACCACTGCACCCACGAAAATCGTTTATACATCGCGTCCTGAGGCCAAAGAAACTGCGTGGTCTGGTTCATCCTGGCTGAAGTAGAATATCATGTTCACATTTATTCGACAGCGCGGATGGCAAACTCGGACACGGCGGGTAGATTTTGACTTCAACCGAATTCGAGGTTTTCGGAGGACCAGGTGATAGGTAACGCGGAAAAAGACGGAGTCGGACTGGCGGAAGCCCGACCCTCCAATAGCCGGCTTTATCCGTGGTACGACTCAGTCTGGCTTTCAAAGTATGAGGAAGCCAAAACCATCATCCGGCGGGTGCGGCCCGGCGCGCTCCCGGCATTCGTCGATGCATTTCGTATTTTGCGCACGCGGCCGGATTTCAAGGTGAAATTTCTCGAGCAGCCGTTTGACGAGGCCACTCTGGCCGAAATCAGACGCGTCACGGCTTCGATACAGCCAACGGATCTGGAACTACACGAGGCCCGGCAATTTGGGCGCTTCGTGGTGCACGATCATCCCTTTTTTGCCGAACTCCAACAACGAACGGTTCCGTGGATAAGCGAAATCGTAGGCGAACCAATCGAGGCGGGTTACAACTTCCTTAGCCTGTACACCTCGAAGGGTGTCTGCGCCGTGCACATGGACGCGCCAAGGGCAAAATGGACTCTGGACCTCTGCATCGACCAAGGGGCCGATTGGCCGATCTATCTCAGCGAAGTACAACCCTGGCCGGACTCCGTAGAGGAAGCATGGAGGAAAGAAGGTTGGGAGAATCATATCAGGCAATCCCGGTCGCTCAAATTTACCCCCTATACTCTGCAGCCGGGACAGGCCGTCATCTTTTCCGGGAGCAGCCAATGGCACTATCGCGACCCCATGCCGGAAGCGAGCGGTAAGCAATTCTGCACTGTGTTATTTTTCCATTTTATTCCGAAAGGCACCGCGGAACTTGTCAAACCAAACGATTGGGCGCGA
>Ga0116219_10003266_pt1 | contig 12952 bp, 14 predicted proteins | sample Sb_taG_4_FD_91019 | JGI IMG/M metagenome (GOLD analysis project Ga0116219, IMG submission 91019) | Peat soil microbial communities from Weissenstadt, Germany - Sb_50d_6_BS metaG | ecosystem: Environmental > Terrestrial > Soil > Wetlands > Peat | place: Germany: Weissenstadt | collected 2010-09-21
CCCACCCCGCGCCCCTTCGGTCACCCTGTCCGCGCTGTCGGCAGGATCGGTGTCGGCGTGCTCGATGAGATCGGTCATGGTCCCCCGTCCCCGTCGTCGGTCCGCCTGATGCGCCGGGCCCCCCGTGCCTAGGCAGCCGAGTTGTGGTTGGCCCGAAGGCTAACCCACCTCGCGCCCGAATGCCGTGGCAAACAAGGCCACGGCAGAGCTCGAAGGGCGTGAGCAGGGCGGCCTGCCCGTCGTATCCACGGACTGGGCCCCGCCGCCAGTCGCCGACGCCGGGTCGGCCCTGACTATGTGGTGCTGCGGTGCGGAAGGGCTGCGCCCAGCTCGCCCTCGGAGTCGCGGTCCATGTTGCCGCTCGAATCCTCGACCAGGCTGGCGCGAACGAGGTCTTGGTGTCGGGTGCAGTGCCACTTCTTCTGGCAGGGTCCGGGTTGGAATTCGACGATCGCGGCGAACAGGAGCTGAAGGGGATACCGGGCCTTGGAGGCTATTTGGGGTCACGGGCTGAGGTCATCAACTGCCCGGTACAGACACGTCTCGACCGCGCACGTGATGAGCCGATGCCGATCGGCGCCTTGGCCGGGCGTCGGCGGACTGTCGCCCCTGATCGGATCGACACCGCCGGGCGGTTTCCGTACGGCCAGATCTGTGCTGGTCTCCTGCGTCGCCGCCCGGGTGCCGCGATCAGCGCGCTGCAACGTCGCTTGCTTGGAAGGAAACCTGCTTGCAGCTCGCCTTCCAGGGGCCTCCGGCCCCGTCCCCAACAGGGTGATCAGCTAAAGCTGAAGGCATCCTTGGGCGTGGGGGTGCTCGAGCCGGCAGTTGTCGTGACGATGACATCCACCGTGCCCGTGGGCTCAACCGGGGAGGTGGCGATGATTATGTGGCTGGATTCAACGGTGACACTCGCCGCAGGCGTCGTTCCAAACGCCACGGTGGAACCCTTGGTGAACTTGTGTCCCAGCACGTACACCGTGGTGCCCCCCGTAACGGGACCGGCCTTGGGGAAGATTGACCTTACAACCGGCAAAGTGCCCCCGGACCCTGTGCCCGGAGTCACAAATGTGAACGCATCGTCGGACGTCGGCATGCTCGGTCCAACGGCGGTCGTAACGATGACGTCAACCGTGCCCGCAGGCTCCGCCGGAGACTTGGCAAGGAGGACATGGTTCGATTCAAAGGTGACGCGCGTCGCGGGAACGGTCCCAAAGTCAACCGTCGCCGTCTTGGTGAAGTGCTGGCCCTTGATGATCACCTCAGTTCCGCCAGCCACACGGCCGTGGTTTGGGAAGACGCGCTTCACGACCGGAGCATTGACATTGAAGGTGAAGGCATCGTGAGGTGTCGGAGTGCTCGGCCCGGCCGCGGTCGTCACGATGACGTCCACGGTGCCGGCAGACTCGGGCGGAGATTTAGCGACAAGGAGGTTTTCGGACTTCACCGTCACCTTGACGGCAGCGGTTGTCCCGAAGGCCACAGTCGCATCGGTAGTGAACCCGGTACCCGCCACGAAGACGTTGGTGCCACCGGTCGTGGGGCCTTGGTGGGGGACCACTGCGCTTACTGTTGGCGCAGGAGCGTTCGCGCTGGCGACGCCCGATGCCGCCATCAAGAAGCCGACCGGTAGCGCTGCCGCCGAGAGGACCAAACCGAACCTTCGGTACATGATGACCTCTTTCAACTCCTGCCACGCCCCTTGTGGCGTACGCCCTCCTGATCGCTCGAGCCACCCGATTCGTTACATGCTGTTGCGATGTTTCACGGAGCGTGGTTGAGAACCCACCGAAGGGGCCTAGCGCGACGGTCGAGCATCGTGTCGCGTTGATCCGGTAGACGCCGCGTCGCTTTTCGAACCGGTAGGCGTCACGGGGTGGCAGTGATGATGAGCCTGCATGACGTGCCCCGGCCGAGCGGAATCGCTGCACCCCCGCGGTCGCACAGGGCGCCCTGCCTGACCGTGGTGGTGGGACGGGCCGCGGCCGGCCGGGGTCGACGACGAAACCGGAGACGCCCACACCGGCGAGGTCGTGCTCGACTTTCCCTGGGTCGACGATTTGGAGGCCGGTGGTTTCCACTGGCCGGCGTTCGTGCTCGGACGGTGGGGGCGGGATCGAGCGGGAGTCGTCGCCTTGTGGGTTCCCCGAGGCACCAGACGTCCCGCTGAAACCGGGGGACGCCCCCTTGACACCACCGGAGGCCGCGAGGTTCCCGGCACCTTCGGGCCGTGCCGCCCGGTTGTGGCAGCCGATGCCGTGGTTGATGCCGCCACCCTTCCACGCGCGGCAGCGCCCGAGCGTCGAATGGCGTTGGCTTCCGGCACGGAGCGGGCGGCGTGGGCAACGGTCTTCTGTCGACCTGTGGTCGATGGCTTGGTGACACCCTGTCCACCGTCGAGTTGGCTAGACGACGGCTTTTCGACATGGCCCGTAGCCCCGTCAGGCGCAGAGGAGGTGGGGGCGCCCGCACAATACGCCGGGAGTTGCCCGGTGCCCCCGGCCGCCGCCGCCAAGTTGAGGTAGGCGGTGCTGGAGGAGTTGAGCGCGCCGACCCTCCACGCGCGACAAAGCCCGACGGTGGTCCGACTTCTCGGGCCGACGCCGGGGCCCGTGTCCGGCGCCGCGGCACCTCCCGTATTCGACGGGGGTGACCCAGCGATGCCGTGACGGTCATTCTGCGGTCCTGGCACCGAGATGCCGAGACTCGACAACGCCCGCGACACCGCCGCCTGGGCCGAAGGCGGCAAGGAGTCCGTCGCCGCCGCCACACCGCCGGCCAAGAGGACGACCGGAGCGGCCAGTGCCAGGACTTTGGCGGGAAACTTGGGAAATGCGAACGTTCGCTTGCTCTTTGCCCGGATGACCGGACGGGATCGCGCTTTTGCGGCGAACGTCGTCACGGTCGCCGCTCGAGCTGCGAGTTCCCCAGCGGTGGCCGGTCCCTGGGCCTTGTTGATCAGTCGGGCGATCCGGTCGAACCCCGGTGGGGCATCGTCGATCTCAACCTTGCCTGTGACCAACATTTCCGTCGTGGTGGCGTCGAGGTCGAGCGGGGCCATGTCTTCCAGATCGTCGAAGGTATCCAAGGCATTACACCGTTCGTGTTGTGGGCACGTGGTCGACGCCCTCGCGACTCAGGCGGCGCAGGGCCCGGTGCTCCATGACCCGCACCGTCCCGGGCCGCTTGCCCAGTATCTGTGCGACGTCCTCCACAGAAAGCCGGGCGACGACCCGGAGCACCAGGACCTCAGCCTGCCCGGGACTGAGCGCGGCGACGAGGTGATCGATCGCCTGCTGCGCTGACAGCGCCTCGAGGACGAGATCGGCCGGGTCCTCGCCTCCCGGCACCTCATTCAGGTCTTCGGGGGCGACGGACTGGGTTCGGCGTCGAGCGCCGCGCCGGCGATGGTCGGCAAGGCGGCGGCGAGCCACGGAGAACACCCAGGCCCGTAGGGCAGGTTCGTCGCCCGTGAAGTCCTGGATGCGCTCGGCCACCGCCAGCCAGGTCTCCCCCGCCAGGTCATCGGCGGCACCGGGCTCTTCCCATCGCAGATAGCGCAGGAGCGAGGGCTGCAGGGCATCGAAGAGTAAGGCCGCCGCCCACTCCGCTCCGGCGCTGGCCGCCTCTAGAACCTGTTCGAAGTCCTCGATCGTCGTGCCGCCACCGTAGCTTGCCGCTGCTCGAATCACCGAGGTGCGTCCTGACGGTACCGAAGGCGGCGAGCGGTCGACATCGCGCCGTCAAGGTGCCGGCCTGGTCGGGGGCTCGAAGCGGGTGAGGGCGGATGGCAGGTTGTGAGATGGCCACGCTTTCCTGGAGGTCCCCAAGGTCTCGGCAGTCGCGCCAAACCGACCATCCCAATGTGCCGGGGGCTCGCACCCGGGGCCGAGGTTGACCCGACCTCCATCCTCGGCCGGGAGCGATCCCAGATGGCCCAACTGGCCAGAACCCATGGAGGCCCGACCCGGGGCTCGGTTGTCCCCGTCGGTTTCTCGCCGGGAGGCTAAACAAGCAGGGTACGTCCGGGTCTAGAGTCGCTGGGCGGCGCCGCACGGCACCAGCGCGGTGACCGGCCGCAACAAATCGCAACAAATGAGGAGGTGGCGCTCAATGGGACGAATGGTCGCGGACTGTCGGGATTTTCCGAGCGAAACGGGCTGCACGCTCACCATCACTGGCACCGAGATGGAGGTGTTGCAAGCGGCTGCGGAGCACGCGGTGTCCACCCACGGGCACGTCGACGGACCCGAGCTCCGTACTCAGATCCGGGGAATGTTGAAGGAGGAGGCTCCCTCATCGCGGTAGCCGGACCCTGTGCCGACGATCAGCGCGAGTTGAGATCGAATCGGCGTCTGCAGCATACGGACGCACCGGATGGATGCGAGGAGAACGTCGGCCCGGTCGGACGCAGTTCACGATTGCGTCCCTGCTCTGGAAGCGCCGTGTCGGTGCGATGAATGTGCGTGCTGACTGGAGAGTCTCAGGTCGGCTCTTCCGGTTCCCTAGCAGCGCGTGACGTGCCGCTCGTTCGCACCCTGGTCCAGCGGCGACCCGAGGACGACACGGCGGCATGATCGGGCACGGCACAACGGCACACGACACATGCCTGGCGGGGCTAATCCCGTAAGTATCCGGCTCGTCGCACCTGCCGTGCTCCACGCGTCGAGCGACGCGTTTCGTCCTTCATGCTCCGGACGAAGACGACCGGACCCTCGGTGAGTCGGGCTTACTCACTCCCCACCGAGAGTCACGTAACCAAGAGAATCGGGGGGCGATCTTCCCTTGGTCGGTCATCAATCACGACTCTGACACGAGCGTCATACTTCGGAAAGGGTCCAAAGACCCTACGGGTCCGACGCTCTCGACTCGAGTGACGTGAGAGCCAAGGACAGTCTGGACTTCTGGCATGCCCAGCTGTCAGCTTGGTCACGTGAACGCCCTGCGCCGCGTGCGCGGCGCCACGCCCACTCTATGCAGTGCGCAGTGGTGGCTCTCGTTGTAGATGGAGAGACGCGTGGCACAGTCGGGAGCCGCGCACACCCGTCCCGTCGAGAATCGGCGTGGAGGCCGGTCGTGGTCGTTGAAGGTTTCTGCACCGATGGAGTCGTTGTTCTGAGCGCGTTGATGCACCTCATCCACCTTCCGACCCACGAGCGTCCCATCGCCGTGAGGTCTGAAGACCACGACGGCTTGACACTGAGCGAGGAGCTTGGGGCAAACCGAGAAGTCGGAGCGTCCGACCAGGCGCTGCTTGCCACTGAAACTGCCTGACCCCGATGGGACGTTGCCCCCCGTGCCGCCCCATCGGGGGGCAGGACACTTCAACTGTGACAGGTAGCCATCGGGACGAATAGAGCACTACGACACAGCGCGATGAATAACCAGGAACAGGTCAACGAGATCTCGAAATGAAACACAGAGTGGGCACAACCACACACGGTTTCACCGTTCATCGTCAAACAGGAACATGTTGCACGTCAGTTTCGGCGACGCTAGAGGCGCCTTCTGGCCTCGACGATGGCCATTAGGGCCGATTCCGTGACTCAAATGACACCTTGACCTTGGCGCGGTAGATCTTGACTTGTCCGTCCTCGATCTGAAGATCGAGTTTGCCCACTTCGACAATGCGAAGGTCGCGCCGTGACCCCGGCCGCCTGGGCAATAGCCCCGGTGACAGCCTTCTCCCAGGATTCCTCGCTGGTGCCGACGAGTCGATGACCTTGTAGACGCTCTCGGCCATGCTCGTGTCTCCTGATCACGGCTAGGCGGCAGCGCGGAGTGTGGTGGCATGAACCACTGCACGATGGCCTCCTCGGATTGTCACGCCGGCGTCGACCGCTCTTGGTATCGATGCGCCTTGGCGATCCGGGCCGGGGTATTCGCTGCTGAGCCGCACAGGACCGGTCCATTATCCCCAGCCGTCACACGTGCAAGACGCTCGCCCGATTCGGCTCGTGAAGAGAGCGCCCGCCATCCCTCCCCTGCAAGTTCCCTGGCGCAATCTTGCGGCGCATGCAGGGCGAACCGCCTCGCCCCTCGCTGGCAAAGGGACTTTCTCCTCTTGCCAGTGATCAGCAAGGAGCGGACCGTCAGAGGTGGGGCCACGGAAGGAGGACGCGTGATGGCGGAGAATGCCTATGAGTCCGTAGTCCGGCGGGCATATCAGGATTTCGAGTCGGGTGACCTGGACCTCCTCGGGGTCGTCATGGGACAGGACGTGGTATGGCACGAGCCGGGGCGCAGCAGCCTCGCTGGTGATTACAAGGGCCCAGAGGCCGTGCTGGGCTTTCTTGGGCAGCTAAGAGCACGCAGTGATGGCACGTTCAAGATCGAGGTCCTGGATGTGCTCAGTGAACCGGAGCGGGCCGTGGTCTTGCAGCGGGAGACGGCCACACGGAACGGCAAGGCCTTGGACGTGGTTGTGGCGGTCGACTTTGAGATCCACCACGGGAAGATCACCGAGGTCACCGTCTACCAGGCCGACACCTACCAGTTCGACGAGTTCTGGGAGGACGGCTAGGGGGACTGCCTTCAGAAAGAGGTGGTGGTGATGAACGAGACCCCGTTCGCACTGAAGCAGTGTCCGGAGTGCGGCAGCGAGAAGCTGGTCCCGGTAATCGCAGGAGAGAAGGTGAACTTCTTCTGTGAGGATTGTGTTTTGTGCTGGCACCTGGAGGGCAGTCAGACAACGGTCGTTGATCCTCAGGCCTGTCCGGGGTGCCAGCTCGGGACCACAGCGTGTTTCGAGCGGTGGGAGGTGTCGCACTCGTCGTAGAAGTTGGGAACCAACCGTGGGTGTGCTCGCGTGGTCGGCTGAAACGTTCCCGCTTTCCGCGCCTCCCTGGGTCGTATAATTCCACGGCTCGACCAGGGTGGCGGGGCGCAGTCCCCGATTCCGAGAGACTCGGCGACCACGGGTCCAGACGCCCCGCCTGCGAGGATTCTGGAGCAGGACACCGGCCGCTGTCGAAATGTCGAGCGCATTGAAGGGCCTCCGTTTAGGCGATTCCGAGATTCGGCCCCGGGGCTGAGGTACGGTCCAACGACGGGAGGCTAGGGTGCACCCACTCTTGGCCCAGACCCCGCCGAGGACCCCGGCCCTTGAGCTACTCCTCCATGGCGATCCCCAACCCTCCACGGGTCTCTCTCGGTCATGGTGCCCATCGGTGTCTCAGCACCCAGCGACAGGTGTCGTCGGGCGTTGGCACGGCGTCCAGTCCGGCGTCCTTGGCGAGCATGGCCGTGATCGCCTCAGAGCCGATCATGTGATCGGGCTCGCCATGAAGGTAGTTCAGGTCGATGCGGTGACCTTGTTGGTGCCACACGATACTGACGAGTTCGTACCCGGCCATAAGGCCTCCGGGGAAAGACTACGCCTCTTTGGATGGCGGGGGGTGGGGACGTTGTTCGCGGCCTTCTCCCAGGACGTGGGCGCAGGGACCCTTTACGGAGGGGTTCCCTGCGCTGCCCCTCTGCCCCCCATGCGGCGCTTGCGAGCGGGGGCGGGGGTCTTTCCCTGGAGCGCCAAGAACCACGGTACGCCGGTATGCACCGTCGGCCAGAGTCCTTGGACTCTGCTTTGTCACCGGACACATCTCCGTAGGGCCATCCTTCATCCGGGTTGGGGGACGCCGACCGGTTCAGGTCAGGGCCGGTCCCGCAACTTGCCTCCTCGACGACGCTTTCACCTCGCCGATCACGGCAACCACGCCGGGACCGGGGACGACGGTCGACTCCTCCCCCGAGCCAAGGCACCACTGACCTGTGTGTACCCAAAGGGTTCGTCGATGCCAAACGGGCGGTGGCATCAGGTGCCGGGTGTACCCGGCAATGGCGGCACGGGAGTGGTGCTGGTCGGGTCGAAACACACGTACACCTCATGCGTCCCGGGGAGGACTCTCGGCACGAACTGGCCGTTCACTACATGGACGCCCGCCCCGCAGTACGGAGGTTTGTTCGACTTTGCCGTGGAGTGTGCAGTTGTCCAGTTCACGGGCGACACCAACCCGCCTCCGGTGAAGGCCGTCTCGGCGTTGATGGCCGCCGCCAACTTCTTCTGAGTCAGGTTCCGGCCCACCGCCTTCAGACCGGAAACGAACAGGGCAGCCGAGATCCAGCCGTCCAGGGCTACCTCGTCGTAGGTGAAAGAGGGCTGGTACTTGCGCATCTCCCGGATGTAGTTCTCCATTCCGGGATACACCCCGGGAAAGGCTTGAGCTGCCTCGAAGGGGACGTGCTGGAGCCAGAAGTACACGCCGGTCATGATCGACCCGTACTGGTGCAAGGTGGCCTGGTCATACCCGTCCAACCACACCTGGTGCATGGTGAGGCCGTTCTGGCTGATGGCACGGGCGAACGCCACGTTTCCGTTCACGTCGAGGCACGAGAGCAGAAAGTCCACGTTGTGCTCTTTCATGTGCAAGACGTCAGTGGTGGGGTCGGCGCCGTACACAAGGTTCAGGTCGCTGAAGGTGACGTCCATGCCGAATGCTCGCATGCCCGTAGCCGCAGCCCGGCATGCGTCTGCCGACTGCGGGACGCCGTAGGCGACGACGCCGATCGACTTGGCCCCCAACTGCTGGGCGAGGTAGGCCTCCCCCGGCGCGGCGGTGGCAAAGTTGAGGACCGATCCGTAGGTCCCGAACAACGTGGGCTTGTTCTCCCAGTCGGTCGAAACGACGTAGCCGAAACTCGGCACTCCCTGCTGGGCGAGGTAGCTCGCCCCCCCGAAGAAGGGTGTCCCCACCCCCACCACGGCGAAGACGTGGTCCTGTTGCACCAGCTGCTGGGCGTCGGTGAGGTCGACCGTCGGGCTCCCCTGGTCGTCTTCTTGGTGGGCGAGCCTGAGCTTGCGCCCGGCGACCCCGCCCTCGGCGTTGACCATCGAGAAGTACGCCTCCACGCCGTTCACGACCGGGGCGAAGCCCGACGACAGCGGGCCAGTGACGTTGGCGATGCTGCCCACGTCGATCTGGCTCGACGTGACCCCGGGGGCGCCCCCTCCGGCACTGTTCTTGATCACGGAGTTCGAGCATGCGGCAACCCCGACGGTCAGAACGGCGACCGCCGCCGCCAGGTTCCCGAGCCGCCGGCGAGCCATCGTTCCCCCTCTCGCCCTCACCGCCGGGGGGCCTGGCCGGTCCGTGCCCGGCCAGGCCCCACATTGACATCGTCAGAGCACCCCACACGGGTTTCCCAGGCCGTGCAGGACGGCCCCCACTCGATATCGTCCCGTCCCATCTCGTCCTCCGGGTCCGATGCACCAGGGCTCATGATCCCCCCCACCGTCATCGGGAAGAAGGGGAACGCTGCCAATAGCTCGTCGGAGAACAGCCCGATGGCCGGCTTGTCGCGGAACCCTTCGATGTCCACGAAGTTGTCCACCGTGTCGTCGGCGATCAACGCCAGGGTGGCGCCGAGGTCCTTCTCGTTCAGGGCGTCGAAGAAGGTGCGGGTGGTCGGGGAGGCTGTGGTCGTCGTCGCCATGGCCCCTCCCGTGTCGCCGGGCATGCGAGTCACGACCTTGGCTCTGTGCCTTGCGGCGCTCAGGCAGCGCTGCGGTGGGAGGAGCGAGCAGCCCGGCGAGACGCTGTCCGGGCAACGTGGACGCACAGGGCGGCCCCGAGCCGGTCATGGGCAACGCACAGCGACCCGTGGTTGTACACCGACAACCGCGTGAAGCACCCCTCGTGGGCGCACACCCTGTCTCTGGGGTAGGCCTTCACCCGGTGGTGCTCGGCACCGATGATCGGACCCCCGATCGCCTCGTCGTCCAGCGGCGGCAACAACGTATGAGTCTGCATACGAGCACGGTACGACGGGACTGCGGGGTCACCCAGAGACCAAGGTCCCGAATCTTGGGTGCGGGCTGCCGATGGGCTCTGAGGCGTCTGGGCCACGCCTTCGACCGAAGGGCCACGCTTCACCCGCTGTGCGGACCACCCTCATCACGTTGAGCGAACCCACGGCCTATCCACCCGGTCCGTGCCGGTGATCCCGCTCGCCCCCGCCCAAGAGGGTCTTTCGACCCTTGGCACACCGCCCGCGGGGAGCCATGGTGGTGATGTCCCATTCGGACGGAGGGCCCAGGAGACTGGGGACAGAAGTGAGGAGGTCTTGCCTATGACCTGCTTGAACTCCAGCGCCGCTGCGTGAGTAGCTCTAGGCAGGCGTCCGGTGGCAGCGCACCGGGATGTTCCTCAGCGGTGACAGGTGCGATTGTCCAGGACAGGTGTCCTGGTCCGCACGAGGTCGAAGCGCTAAGGCTTCGCTGAGTGTCCGTCTGTCGGTTTGGCGCCTACACGGAGTCGCTGGTTACAACTGAATGACGGCTCGCCCGTCCTCCCGGAGTGGTGGGGCGGGCGAACTCGCGTCCGACGACGAGTGGAACGGCACCCCGTCGACCCTCTTCAACGCGCCTTGCCGGGTGCGCGACAGGTAGCACTTTGCTCTTGTTTCCGGTTGGGAGCCACCCGATCCGTCGTTCGGTTGTGGAGGCCCACTGGTGGCACACAGCGGCTTCAATCGGCCATCGGGGACGTTCCAGACGGGTTCGAGGCCTCGCCCTACCCTCGACAGCCGTGGGCAGAGCAGCTTGACGACACGAGTGGCCGATGCCCCTGTTCGCGCCGATGTCAAGTAGTCAGTCTTGATTGGATGCCCGATCGGGTGTGCGCACCCTCACGATCGAGGCGGGTGGCCTGTGAGGACGGCGCTGGTCTGGCGAGCCGCTCGGAGGCCGCTCAAGTAGGCGGCCTCGACGGTGTCGGCCACGGGACTCCATACCGTTGCCGATCCCGCCCACATCAGGGCACCGGTGTCGGGCGCGGCGAGCCGCGCCCGCGCCCCCACCGAGCCTGGTGGGAGGAACGTATAACCGCCCAGCGCGTACGGCTCGGTGAGCCAATCGACGAAGCGGGCCCCTCGCACGAACCGCGTCGGCCGGACACGGGGGAAGACCCGACGGAGGTCTTGGAGCGCGATCTCGACAGCGGTGTCGGGGCCGGCCTCGGACAGTGCGCGGGCTCGAGGGCCGGTGGCGTAGGCGATCAGCACAGGCGGCCCGTCGGTGCCGAAGGAGGTCGGCCAATAGAGGGTGATGGGCCCCGTCCCGCAGATCAACTGCGCCATTTGGCGTGGCCAGAACCGTTCGTCGAAGGAGAGTAGGACCTTGGCCACCGGTCCCGTAGCGATGCGCTTGATGGCGTCGCCCTTGCTCTCAGGCAGGGATGGTTTGAAGGCCACCATCCCCGCTGCCAACACCCCGTGCGGGACGGTACTGATGGCTGTCCGCCCGCTGAAGGTGCGACCGTCCTCGACGGTGATCTCCACGCCGTCGGTCCCCCAGGCGATGACCGCGACCTGGCACCCGAAGCGAATGTCGAGGCCGGTGGCCACGTGCTGGGGCAAGAGGTCGTAGCCGTCGATGATCCGGTGGTTGACGCCCTCCTCGAGACGGAGCACCCCGTCGGCCGCCAGGCCCTTGACCCCCACCTCGTCGACGCCTCCCGGTAGGTGGGCGGTGAGCGCGAGCTGGGCGAGCTCACGGGCCCTGCCCCGGTAGCCCTTGTCGGCGATGAACGACGCCGCGCTCATGTCGCCGCCTCGCAGGCGACGCAGCGCCCAGAGGATGTCGAAGCTCCGCCACACTCCGGGGTGCAGCAGGTGCAGGGGCAGCCACCGCGTGTCTCCTCCGCTGGTGAACCACGAATGCGAATACGGGACCGGCTGGACCCGGAGACCGGCGGCGCGCACGTCGCCCCAGGTGGAAGCGCCGACCCCGTGGATGAGCTCGGCGCCTGTCTCGATCGGCACGTCGACGAAGTCCCGAACGGTTTGCACTCGCCCGCCGACCTGGTTGGTTGCCTCCAGCACGATCACGCGGGCGCCGCCGGCTGCGAGCGCCCGAGCAGCGGTCACGCCGGCCATGCCCGCGCCCACTACGACGACGTCAGCGGTGCTGTGCTCTCGGGTCTCGTACACTTCAGGCACCCCCCACAGGAGCGTGGTCTGGTCTTGGCCGCGGGCGTCCAGCCTTTCATCTGTCCAACCCGGATTGCATGTGTGTCGGAGCCTGTTGGCCTCGTTGTCCGGGGCAAACGGTCCTCTCAGCCCGGCTTCGGGGCCTCGATGATGCCCGTCAGGGCCGTTTCCGCAACTTGAATGACACCTTGACCTTGGCGCGGTAGGTCTTGACGTGCCCGTCCTCGATCTGGAGATCGAGTTCGACCACCTCGGCGATGCGAAGGTCGCGCAGGGACCCCGCCGCCTGGACCACAGCCGCGCTGGCAGCCTTCTCCCACGATTCCTCGCTGGTGCCGACCAGTTCGATGACCTTATACACGCTTTCGGCCATGCTTGTTTCCCCTCTCCCGTGGTTACCCAGAGACTAAGCCCCATTGGGACTTCCTCCCCTGGCGGCCGCTGGAGGACCCCGGGATCATTGAATATGGTCGATCCCGGAGCGGGAGGCGTTATGGCCCCTGACTTGGCAGGCGGATGGCAGAGGGCGGGCGATCCTCAGAAATGGGGCGCCGGTGGACAAGCCACCGGAACAACCCCCTCGTCGCTGGCGGAGGAGCAACGAGACCACACCCGGTCTCGCATCAGGCAAGCCGCCATGGAGGTCGTCGCCCAACGAGGCTTCTACGCCACGGTCGAGGAGATCGCCCAGCTCTCGGGAGTGAGTCCCCGCACCATCTTCCGCCATTATGCGACCCACGACCGGTTGATCGGCGCCACGGTCAAGGACATGTACTTCGGCTGGTTCGAGGACCTACCTCTGCCTGGCGACGACCTCGACGGCTGGATCGAGGACCTGGCGGTAACGGTCCACACCAGAACCGCTCACGTCGTCGGAGCGGCCTTCTGGGACATCCACGCTCCGCGGGCCAACGCATCTGAGGTTCTCTCCGAGATGGACGCGCAGCGCCATGACGTCCGCGTCAGC
>Ga0116219_10003272_pt1 | contig 12941 bp, 13 predicted proteins | sample Sb_taG_4_FD_91019 | JGI IMG/M metagenome (GOLD analysis project Ga0116219, IMG submission 91019) | Peat soil microbial communities from Weissenstadt, Germany - Sb_50d_6_BS metaG | ecosystem: Environmental > Terrestrial > Soil > Wetlands > Peat | place: Germany: Weissenstadt | collected 2010-09-21
CACGTTCTCGGCCATCTCGCGCCAGCACACCACGTCGAAGAAGGAGGTCGCCTCCTCCCACTCCTGGGTCTGGCGGTTCTGCCAGCGCCGGTTGACCGCCAGCCCGAAGGTGACGTTGGCCTGCCCTGTGTTGGTGAAGCGCAGCTCGGGGTCACGGGTGACGTTCCCTACGAGCGTGACGCTGTTGTCTGACGCCATGTCTGCTCCTCTCGCGGCCGGTCAGCCGGCCGTCGTCGCGGCGGGTGCCTTGTCCGGAAGGCGCACCACCTTGTGGCGCACCACCTCGTCGGCCAGGCCGAGCATGCGGTCGAGGGCGGCCACCGTCTCGGGCTCGGCCGTGAACTCGACCACGACGTAGTAGCCCTCGCGCTTGTGGTTCACCTCGTAGGCGAAGGTGCGCTTCCCCCAGCGGTCGATGGCGCCCGGGTTGCCCCCCGTGGAGCGGATGACCTCGAGGGCCTGGTCGAGCACACCCTGAATGATGGTCGGCTCAGTGGTGGCCTCGAAGATGGCCATGACTTCGTAAGGCCGCATATGCGGCGTACCTCCCTCTGGACCGGGCGTGCCCGGGCCCCTGACGGTCAGGAGCAGGGTCTGTTGCGGGGAGCCATCCTAGTCGTGCTCAGCCCAGGGCGTCGCCCAGGCCCGCCGGGGCGTGGTAGCTCTCGGCGTCGCTCGGGAAGTTGCCGCTGCGCACGTCCTCGGCGAAGGCGGCGATCGCCTCGGTGGCGATGCGGCCGAGGTCGGCGTAGCGGCGCACGAACTTGGGCGGGGTCCCCTTCCCCAGCCCGAGGAGGTCGTGGAACACCAGGACCTGGCCGTCGCAGGCGGCGCCGGCGCCGATGCCGATGGTCGGGACGTCGACCGCCTCGGTGACGGCGGCGCCCACCACGTCGGGCACCCCCTCGATCACGAAGGCGAAGCAGCCGGCCGCGCTCAGCGCCTTGGCCGCGTCGAGCAGGGCGCTCGCGGCGTCGGCCGTCTTGCCCTGGACCCGGAAGCCGCCCATGGCGAGGATCGACTGGGGCGTCAGGCCGAGGTGGCCCATCACGGGGATTTCGGCCCTGATGATCGCCTCGACCGCCGGGAGGCGCGCCCGCCCGCCCTCCAGCTTCACGGCGTGCGCACCGGCGCGGATGAGGGTGGCGGCGTTGCGCACCGCGTCCTCCGGCGACAGGTGGTAGCTCATCCACGGCATGTCGCCCAGGATCAGGCTGTGCGGCTTCGCCCGCGCCACCGCCGCGGTGTGGTGCGCCATGACGTCGATGTCGACGTGCAGCGTGTCCTCGTAGCCGAGCACGGTGTTGGCCACCGAGTCGCCGACCAAGATGATGTCGGCGCCGGCCTCCGACACGATGCGCGCGCCGGGCTCGTCGTAGGCCGTGACCATGACGATCGGGGTGTCGCCGTTGCGCCGCTTGCGTGCCCGCAACGCGGGGACGGTGACCGGGCCGTCGCTCACTTCGCTGGCGCCGCCCTCTTCGGGCGCGCCTTGCCGCCCCCGGCGGGGTACTTGCGCATCAGGTGGTGCCACGCGCACGAGGGGCACACCTCGACCTCGTAGCAGAGCACCGGCTCGGGGCGCCGGCAGAGCGCCTTGAGCTCGGCGGCGGTGCCGGGGCAGCGCCCGCCCGGCGGCAGCTTGGCCCCGAAGACGAAGGTCACCGTGACCAGGCGGCCCTCGTCGCAGATGGGGCAGACCTCTTTCGTCGGCCGCCCCACGTTGCGGGCGGCCCGCAGCAACTCGGGGTGGGCGTCGCAGACGTCGGTCCGGAGCACCTTGCCCCGCTCGACCTCGCGGACCAGGCCGTTGCGGACGATCCGGTACTCCACCTGGGCCGTGACGTCAGGGCTCACCGCTCGGGATGATGACCTCGGCTCCGAGGTGACTGACACGGCCGCAAGGCTACCCCCCAGGCCCGCGAACGCGACCCATTTGGAATTGATCCAGGCACGCCGGCGACGGATTCGTGACGGACCTCCGCACTTCGCTATATCGATCCGATATACTGCTCCGTCATGTTGGACCTGGCCATCCTCGGCCTCCTCGAAGAGCGCGACCTGCACGGGTACGAGATCCGCCGCCAGCTGCGCGAGCACCTGGGCCTCCTGGCCAACGTCTCGTTCGGCTCCATCTACCCCGCCCTGACCCGCCTGGAGAAGTCCGGCGCCGTCGTCGTCACCGAGGGCGGCACCGAGGGGACCGGGCCGGCGGCCGCGCCGGCGCCCCCGACGGGCTCGCTCAGCGGGGAGCTGGCCGTGCTCCAGTCCCGGCGCCACTCCCCCGCCCGCGCCCGCCGGGGCAAGAAGGTCTACCGGATCACCGAGGCCGGGCGGCACCTCTTCGCGGAGCTGCTGGCGGGCGGCGGGACCGACGACGCCCGCAGCTTCGGGCTCCGCCTGGCCTTCGCGCGGCACATCGCCCCGCAGGCTCGCCTGGCGCTCCTCGAACGGCGGCGCGCCCTTCTGGTCCAGCGCCTCGGCGAGGCCGAGCAGGCCCGCGCCGACCTCGACGTCTACGCCCGCTCCGTGGTCCAGCACACGGCGGACGGCATCGCCCGCGACATCAGCTGGCTCGATACCCTCATCGCGTCCGAGCGCGATGCCCTCGCCACCGCCGGCACCGATCCGGTCACCTGAGCCGCACCCGACACCGAAGGAGACAGTCCATGCCCCACCCCATCCGCCTCGCGATTGCCGGCGTCGGCAATTGCGCCAGTTCGCTCGTCCAGGGGATCACCTACTACCGCGACGCCGATCCCAGCGAGGTCGTCCCCGGCCTGATGCATGTGGAGCTGGGGGGCTACCACGTCCGCGACCTCGTGCCGGTGGCGGCCTTCGACGTGGACCAGGCCAAGGTCGGCACCGACCTGGGCAAGGCGATCCACGCCGGGCAGAACAACACGATCCGCTTCGCCGAAGTGGGTGAGCTCGGCATCACGGTCCAGCGCGGGCCGACCTTCGACGGCCTGGGCAAGTACTACGCGGAGACGGTCGAGGAGTCGCCCGCCGAGCCGGTCGACGTGGCCGACGCGCTGCGCGAGGCGCGGGCGGACGTCCTCGTCTCCTACCTTCCCGTCGGCTCCGAGCGGGCCCAGCGCCACTACGCCCAGGCCTGCCTCGACTCCGGCGTCGCCTTCGTGAACGCCATCCCCGTCTTCATCGCCTCGGATCCCGAGTGGGCCCGCAAGTTCCAAGACGCCGGCGTCCCGATCGTCGGTGACGACATCAAGAGCCAGGTGGGGTCGACCATCGTCCACCGCATCCTGACCCGACTGTTCGAGGACCGTGGCCTCGCGCTGGACCACACCTACCAGCTCAACTTCGGCGGCAACATGGACTTCAAGAACATGCTCGAGCGCGAGCGGCTCGAGTCGAAGAAGATCTCCAAGACCCAGGCCGTCACCAGCCAGATGGAGGACCACGTGCTCCCTGCCGACGACGTCCACGTGGGCCCCTCCGACCACGTCCCGTGGCTGAAGGACCGCAAGTGGGCCTACATCCGCATGGAGGGCCGCAACTTTGGCGACGTGCCGCTCAACCTGGAGCTCAAGCTCGAGGTGTGGGACTCGCCCAACTCCGCCGGCGTCATCATCGACGCCGTGCGTTGCGCCAAGCTGGCGCTCGACCGCGGCATCGGCGGCCCCCTGCTCGGCCCGTCGGCCTACTTCATGAAGTCGCCCCCGGTGCAGTACCACGACGACGTCGCCCACGCGCTCGTCGAGTCGTTCGCCGCCGGGGAGGCACAGGAGAGCTGGCCGGCCGACTGACCGGCGCCGCTCAGACCAGGATCCGCTGCGCGGGGGCGCGCACCCCCACCACCGCCAGCGCCCGCCCCATGCCGAGGAAGGCGCCGCAGCAGATCGTCAGGTCCGCCAGCTCCTCGTCGGAATACGCCACGTGCAGGCGGTCCCAGAGCCCGTCTTCCATGGCCTGGTGGTCGAGCGCGAAGCGCTCGGCGAACTCGGCCGCCAGCCGCTCGCGGTCGCTCAGCCCCGTCGCGGCGCGCCAGTCCGTGACCTCCTCGTAGAACGGCTCCCCGGCCCCGGCACGGGCGCCGTCGCGGGCCCGCGTGTCGCGGCACACCGCGCAGTCGTTGATCAGCGCGATCGTCCAGCGCGCCGCCTCCCGCTCGCGCACCGAGAGCTGCGAGTTGCCGTAGACCGCCTCGGAGAGCGCCCCCATGCCCGCCGCCATCTTGGGGCGCAGCAACGCCCAGTCGATGTGCTCTCCCATGCCGCTCTCCGGAGCCGTGATCCTGGTCATGGGGCGAGGGTAGTCCCGCCCGGTCACTGCTGCCCGGCCCACCACTCCTTCAGGCGGGCCGCGGCGGCCTCCTCCCCGAGCGGGCCCTCGTCGAGACGCAGCTCCATGAGGAACGCCAGCGCCTGCCCGACGGCCCGGCCCGGCCCGACACCGAGCAGCTCCATCACCTGCATCCCGTCGAGGTCCGGGCGCAGCGCGTCCAGCTCCTCCTGCTGGCGCAGCTCGGCGATGCGGGCCTCCAGCTCGTCCATGCGCTTGGCCAGCGCTCTCGCCTTGGCGGCGTTACGGGTGGTGCAGTCGCAGCGGGTCAGTTCGTTGAGCATGTCGAGGTGGGGGCCGGCGTCGCGCACGTAGCGGCGCACCGCCTTGTCGGTCCAGCCCAGCCGGTAGGTGTGGAAGCGCAGGTGCAACTCGACGAGCCGCACCACGGTGTCCACGTCGGCGGTCGGGTAGCGCAGCGCCTCCATGCGGGCCCGCGTCATGCGGGCGCCGACGACCTCGTGGTGGTGAAAGCTCACGCCGCCGTCGGTGATGGCGCGCGTGCGCGGCTTGCCGACGTCGTGGAAGAGGGCGGCCAGGCGCAGCAGGCGGTTCTTCGAGGTCTTGTCGACGACGGCGAGGGTGTGCGCCAGGACGTCCTTGTGCCGGTGGATCGGGTCCTGCTCGAGCGCCAGGCCCGGCAGTTCGGGCAGGAAGTCCTCGGCCAGGCCCGTGCGCACCACGAACCACAGAGCCGCGGACGGCACGTCGACCATGACCATCTTGTCCAGCTCGTCGCGGATGCGCTCGGCGGAGACGATGGACAGGCGGCCGTGCATGCGCTCCACCGCGGCCGTGAGCGCGGGGTCGGGCTCGAGGGAGAAGCGGGCCGCGAAGCGGGCCGCGCGCAGCATGCGCAGCGGGTCGTCCCCGAAGGAGATCTCAGGGTCCAGCGGCGTCCGCAGCCGGCCCGCCGCCAGGTCGCCCAGCCCGTCGAAGGGATCGATCAGCTCCATGTCGGGCAACCGCAACGCCAGCGCGTTCATGGTGAAGTCGCGCCGCGACAGGTCGACGGCGATGTCGTCCCCGAAGGTCACCTCTGGCTTGCGCGACTCGGGCACGTAGACCTCCGCCCGGTGCGTCGTGATCTCGTAGACCTGGGTGCCCTTGCGGGCGCCGATGGTGCCGAAGCGCGCACCCTGCGTCCACACGTCGTCCGCCCAGCCCTGCAGCAGCCGCTGGATCTCCTCGGGGCGGGCGTCGGTCGTCAGGTCGACGTCGGCACCGGGCTCCGCCGCACCCGGGAACAGCGCGTCACGCACTGAACCGCCCACCAAGTACAGCGTCTTCCCCGCCGCCGCGAAGCGGCGTGCCAGCTCCTCGCTGGCGCTGACGTAGTGGCGGAACCGCTCGGGCACCGACGTGGACTGCACCCGCCCACGCTAGTTCGGCCTCTAGCCTCTCCCTGTGTCGACGCGCTGGGCCACGACCGCCCTCTGCACGCTCGCCGTGGCCACAGCAACCCTCCTGAGCACGGCGGGCATCGCCGCGGGCCCCGCCGGTGCAGCCGGTGCCGCCGGTGCCGCCCTGCAGGCCGGCGCGGACGCGCCGCTACTGACCCTGACCTCACAGACCCCCTGGGTCTCCCCGACCCAGCCCTGGTTCGATCTGTCCCTAGCCGTCGGTGACGGAGGTGTGCCGGCCAGTGATCTCAACGTCAGCCTGACCTTCTACAGCCGCATCGCATACACCTCCCAGTTCGACCAGGCGCTCGGCGCGGTACCTCAGAAAGGAGTCCTACTGCGGGTGCCGGATGTACCGGTCGCCGAGACCGGACAGGGGCGGCTCGCGGTCGCCTGCGTGACGGTGCTGCCCGAAGCGTCGGCATCCGCTCCCGCCGCCGGCAGCGGGGCCTGCCCGGCGGCCAGCCCCACCCTTGACCTCGGCTGCACGCCAAACACCGGTGAATGCGGCGACGTCTATCCGGTTTCGGTCGCGCTGCTCCGCCAGGGTGCCTCGGCGCCGGTGGCGCGCTTCACCACCTTCGTCACCTACCAGGAGCCGCAGGGACCCGAGAAGAACTACCCGCCGTTGCGGGTGGGTTTGATGGCACCGGTGGCCGGTGCCGGCGCCACGACGATGGCCACCACGCTCTCTGCCCATCGCGATGTGCCCGTGACGCTCGTCGTGAGCCCGCGCACCGTGGCCACCCTCGTGGCCGGGCATTCGAAGGAAGGTGACCATGCCCTGACCCAGCTGGCCGACCTGAGCGGTGACGAGGTCACCGCGCAGCCGTACGTTCCCGTCAACGTGGCCGCGCTGAGCGAGACGGGCATCGCCGGGGAGATCCAGGCGCAACTGGCTCGCGGCACGCAGTTGTTGCGCGAGGCAGGTCTGCGCCCGGTCGGTAGCGCGTGGGTCGACACCACGTCGTCGTACTCAGAAGGAGATGCCGCGTACCTCGCGAGCGGACTCCAGGTCGCCGGTGCCGACCACCTCGTGCTGAACGATGCCGACCTCGCCTCGGCCGGCTCGACCAACCTGACGTTTGCCCAGCCCTTCACCCTCGACCTGGGTCGCGGCAATGGCCCTGCCACAGCTGCGTCGGACAGCACCCTGAGCGCACTGTTCACCACCACGCCGGCCAACCCCGTCCTCGGCGCTGAGCAGCTGCTCGCCGGTCTGTCCTTCGTTCACTTCGAAGACGCGTTCAAGCCGGATCCGCGGGGCGTCGTCGTGGCGCCCCCAGCGAACTGGCGGGCTTCCGGGGACTTCATGGACGCGCTGCTGGCCGGGTTGTCGCAGAACCCGGCCTTGATGCCGGTCACCCTGACCGAACTCTTCGGCCAAGTGTCCGCTGGTGGCAACGGGGAGCCGTCGACCCGCCGGCTGCAGGCCGGGCCGGCCGGGCACAGCATCACGCGCGCCGCAGGGCAGAAGATCGCCGTCGGCCGCCAGCAGTTGACCTCCTGGTGCTGCGGGGCGAACGCCGCGGTGACGGCCCAGCCGGCCGGCCTGACCGCCCTGGGCGATCTGTTGCTCTCCACCGAGTCGCAACGCCTGAACGCGGCAGGCCGTTCGGCCGCACTGACCGTCTACGACCGGGCATTCGCCGCGGAGACGGGCACGATCACCCTCGCCACCGAGCGCACGGTGACGTTCACGTCGCAGCGGGCGGCCGTCCCCATCACCGTTCTCTCGTCAGCCCCGTACCCCGTGCGCGTCGTCGTGACGCTCAACAGCGACAAGTTCACGTTCCCCGACGGCAACACGCAACCGCTGACGCTCGACCGCCCGACGACCTCGGTCCGGGTGACCGCGCAGGCGCGCACGTCGGGAGACCGGCTGCCCATCGACGTGACGCTGCACACGCCGGACGGCCAGCTGCTCATCGCCCACACGGTGCTCACCGTGCAGTCGACCGAGATCTCGTTCGTGGGCGTGGCCCTCACCGTGCTGGCCGGCGCCGTCCTCCTGGTGTGGTGGGTGCGCACGTGGCGCCGCTCGCGCCGGGCGCGCCCGCGGGCGCATTGACCGTGGCCGTCCCGCGCCGGGCCCGGACCCTCTCGCTGCGCACCTCGGCCGCCTACGTCGGGGTCGGGACCGGCGTCTCGCGCGTCACCGGGCTGTTCCGCTTCGTCGCCCTGGCCTGGGCGCTCGGCCAGACGCCGCTCGCCGACTCCTACAACCTGGCCAACACCACGCCCAACATGCTCTACGACATCGTGTTGGGCGGGGTGCTCTCCGCCACCTTCATCCCCGTCTTCGTCGACCGGCTGGCCAACAAGGAAGAGCGCGAGGCGTTCGAGTCGATCTCGGCCGTCATCACCGTCTCGGTCGTCGTCCTGCTCACCACCACCCTGGCGGCGCTCGTTGCGGCCCCCTACATCATCGACGCCCTCACCGCGCTCGATACGCACGCCCATCCGCATCAGCTCCATCGCGTCTACCTCGAGCGCGAGGTGGCCACCGAGTTCCTGCGCTGGTTCGTGATCCAGATCGCCGCCTACGGCCTCTTCGCCCTCGGCGCCGCGCTCCTCAACACCCGCCGCAAGTTCGTGGCCGTGGCCTGGGCCCCGATCGTCAACAACCTGGTCTGCATCGGCATCTTGGTCTGGTTCGGGCTGTGGGCCGGCCACGGCGACTCGCTGGCCAGCGTCGAGGCGCACCACGCCCAGCTCGTCCTGCTCGGGCTCGGCACGTCCCTCGGGGTGGTGCTCCAGGGCGTCGCCCTCGTGCCGAGCCTGCGCCGCGCCGACCTCGGCCTGCTGCGCTGGAACTGGAACCTCCACGACGACGCGCTGCGTGCGGTGACCCGCCTGGGCGGCTGGACCTTCGGCTTCGTCGTGGCCAACCAGGTGGCGCTCTTCGTCGTCACCGTGCTGGCCGGCAGCGTCGCGGGACCCGACCCCGTCTCGTCGTACACCTACGCCTACGCCTTCTTCCAGCTCCCCTACGGGGTGATCGCGGTCACCGTCATGTCGGTGGTCACGCCGGACCTCGCCGACCGCTGGTCGACGGGGCAGCTGGCCCCCTTCCTGCACCGCCTGACGGGAGGCCTGCGCGCCATCCTCGCCCTGATCATCCCCTCCGCCGTCGGGATGCTGCTGCTGGCGCGCCCGGCCGTCGCACTGCTGCTCGGCGTCGGGCACAGCACCCCGGCCGAGACGGCCACCGCCGGGGCCGCACTGGCGATGTTCGCCCTCGGGTTGCCGGGCTTTTGCGCCTACCTCTACTTCGTCAGAGTGCTGCAGTCGATGCAGCGGACTCGGGTCGCCTTCTACCTCTACCTCGTCGAGAACGGGCTGAACATCGTGCTCGCCCTCGCCCTCGTCCACCCCCTCGGTGTCCGCGGCCTCGCTCTCTCGCTCTCCATCGCCTACACCGTCGCCGCGCTGGCGGCCCTCGCCGTCTTCCGCCAGTGGTTCGGCCGCCTGGCCGAGCGCGAGACGTGGGCACCGCTCTGGCGCGTGGTCGTGGCGTCGATCCCCATGGCCGTGGTGGTGCTCGTGGTGTCGAACCTCTCGGGGTCGACGAGCACGCTCGCCCTGCTGGCCCGGGTGGGGGGCGCGGTGGTGGCCGGTGGCCTCACCTTCGGCGCGGCCGTCGTCTGGCTGGGCCGACGCCACGACGCGCGGCGGCCCCCGCGGGCACGCCCCGTCGGGTCGCTCGGCGTCTGAACCACCGTCGGGCCTGATGGCGCGGGCCCCCCCGTGCAAGACTCCTCGCATGCCCGGCGTCCACATCGTGACCGACAGCGCCTGCGACCTGACCGACCAGCTCATCAAGGAGCACGGCGTCATCGTCGTGCCGCTGACCATCCGCTTTGGGGACGAGGAACTCCAGGACCGCCGCCAGCTCAGCCCGGAGGAGTTCTGGGACCGCTGCCGCGGCAAGGGCGCCCTGCCCGAGACCGCGGCGCCCTCCCCCGGCGCCTTCCAGGCCGCCTTCCAGCAGGCCGCCGACGAGGGGGCCGACGCCGTGCTGTGCCTGACCATCTCGTCGAAGGTGTCGGGGACCTACGGCTCGGCCGTGACGGCGGCGGAATCGTTCAGCGCTGTGCCCGTGCGCGTCATCGACACCTTCTCGCTCACCATGGGCCAGGGCCTGCTGGTGATCGCGGCGGCCGAGGAGGCCGCCGGCGGCGCCGGCCTGGACGAACTGGTGGCCGCCACCGAGGACCGCATCCCGCGCACCCGCATCTACGGGGTGCTGGGCGGGCTCGAATTCCTCCAACGCGGCGGCCGCATCGGCGGGGCCCGCGCCCTGCTCGGTTCGCTGTTGAACATCAAACCGGTGATCCAGCTCAAGGACGGCGAGGTGGCCGAGGAGTCCAAGCAGCGCACCCGCACCCGCGCGCTGGCCTACCTGAGCACCAAGGTGGCGGCCGACGCGCCGCTCGAACGGCTCGCCGTGGCCGACGGCGCCTGCGACGACCTTCCCGAGGTCCTGGCGGCACTGGCGGACATCGCCACCGAGCACCCCCTGGTGCCGGTCGACCTCGGGCCGGTGGTGGGAACCCACGCGGGGCCCAACACGGTCGGGGTCTGCTACATCGTGCCCGCCAGGACATCCGGGACCGCCGGGTAGTCTCACGCCGTGACAGAGAACGACTTCGGGGACGTGCTGTCGGACCGTGCCCTCGACACGATCGACACGGTGGTCGCCACCGTCAACGACAAGGCCATCCGACCGGCCATCGTCGCCGCCCGGGGCATCGTCTTCGGGGTCATCATCGCGGTGGTGGCCATCACCGTCGTCGTCCTCTTCTGCGTCGGCTTCATCCGAGTGACCACGATCGCCGGGCACAGGATCTGGGCCTCCTACATCGTGCTCGGGCTCATCTTCTCCGCCGTCGGCGCCGTCCTGTACTCACGCCGTGGGGTGCCGCCCGATGCCTGAGCGCCGCAAGGTCGTCATCATCGGCAGCGGGCCGGCCGGGCTCACGGCTGCCCTGTACTCCGCCCGCGCCCAGCTGGCGCCGCTCGTGATCGAGGGCGAGCCCTCCTCGACCAGCGACCAGCCCGGCGGCCAGCTCATGCTGACCACCGAGGTGGAGAACTACCCCGGCTTCGTCGACGGCGTCATGGGCCCCGAGCTCATGGGGATCATGCGGGCCCAGGCCCTGCGCTTCGATGCGGAGCTGCGCACCGCCAAGGTCAGCCGCATCGACGTCTCGCTTTGGCCCTTCCATGTCTGGGTCGGTGATCCGGACGCCGCGGAGCCGACGCTGCAGGCCGACGCGCTCATCGTCGCCACCGGCGCCCGCGCGCTCATGCTCGGCATTCCCAACGAGGACCGGCTCCTCGGCTACGGCGTCTCCACGTGCGCCACCTGCGACGGCTTCTTCTTCCGGGACCAGCACATCGCCGTGGCGGGCGGCGGCGACTCGGCCCTCGAAGAGGCGATCTTCCTGACTCGCTTCGGCTCCAAGGTCACCGTGATCCACCGGCGCGAAGAGTTGCGGGCCTCCAAGATCATGCAGGGGCGCGCCTTCGCCAACCCCAAGATCGACTTCGCCTGGAACTCGGTCGTGACCGACATCCTCGGCGACACCAAGGTCAGCGGGCTGCGCCTCCTGGACACGGTCACCGGAGAGGCGTCCGAGCTCGGCGCCACCGGCCTCTTCGTCGCCATCGGCCACGAGCCCAACAGCTCCCTGCTCAAGGGCCAGGTCGAGCTGGAGGCCAACGGCTACGTCAAGACCTTCGACGCCACCACCCGCACCAGCGTGGACGGCGTCTTCGCCTGCGGCGACGTGCAGGACGACTACTACCGGCAGGCGGTCACGTCCGCCGGGTCGGGCTGCATGGCCGCCATCGATGCTGAACGCTGGCTCGAGATGCGCGGGGAGTGACCGGGAACAGATCCGGGCGGGGCGCTGTTGCACCCTCTGACAAGGAGTTGCCATGAGCGAGAAGATCGAGACCCTGACCGACGCTACCTTTGACGAGCATGTCAAGAGTTCGGACGTCCCCGTCCTGGTGGACTTCTGGGCGGAATGGTGCGGCCCGTGCAAGATGATCTCCCCGGTACTGGAGGAGATCGCCGAGGAGCAGGCGGGCAAGATCCGGATCGTCAAGGTCAACGTCGACGACAGCCTCCGCGTGGCCAGTCGGTTCGAGGTGCAGAGCATCCCGACGCTGATCCTGTTCAAGGACGGCGAGCCCAAGATGCGGGTGATCGGGGCCAAGCCCAAGGGCCGACTGCTCGAGGAGCTCTCCGAGTTCCTGTAGGCCTGCCGCTCCGCGTCGGGGACCGCGGCGACGCCGTCTCCGACGTCCAGCACCGTCTGACCGCCATCCTCCCCGGCGCACCCGTCGACGCCGACGGCCTCTTCGGCCCGGCCACGAGGGCCGCCCTCGAGGCGTTCCAGCGCCTGCGGGGCCTGCGCGTCGACGGGGTGTGCGGATCGCAGACCTGGAACACCCTGGTGGAGGCCGGTTTTCGGCTGGGCGACCGCTTCCTCTACCGCCGGACCCCCATGCTGCGGGGTGACGACGTGGCGGAGCTCCAGCAGCGCCTGTGCACCCTGGGCTTCGACACCGGGCGGGTGGACGGCATCTTCGGCGACGCCACCGTGCGCGCCCTGGGCGAGTTCCAGCGCAACGCCGGGCTGCCGGTCGACGGCATCGTCGGCGGCGCCACGCTGGCCGAGCTGCTGCGGCTCGAGAGCCGCCACCACGACCCCGAGCTCGTCTCGGCCGTACGGGCGCGCGCCGCGCTGCGTGACGCGCCGCCGACGCTGCGCGGACGCCATGTGGCCGTGGGCGAGAGCGGCGGCCTCGGCAGTGTGGCCGGTGCCCTGCGGCGGCGGCTCACCTTCGGCGGGTCGCGGGTCACCGAGCTGCACCACCCCGACGACGCCGTGCAGGCCAAGGAGGCCAACGAGCTCGGGGTCGACGTCTTCGTCGGCCTGCGGCTCAACCCCACCGTCGCCGCCTGCCGCACGGCCTTCTGGTCGGGCACCCACGACGAATCCCCGGGCGGGCGCCGCCTGGCCGAGCTGGTCCAGCGCGCCGTGCCCGAGGCCCTGGGGGTGGCCGATGCCGGGGCGCACGGCATGGCGCTGACGCTGCTGCGCGAGACCCGGATGCCGGCCGTCCTCATCGAGGTGGGCCCGGCCAGCACGGTGGTCGAGCGGGCGCCCACGTTGGCCGCTGCACTCTCGGTTGCGCTCGGCCAGTGGGCCGACG